>Ga0105046_10017879_pt1 | contig 10826 bp, 7 predicted proteins | sample MAT03_FD_78385 | JGI IMG/M metagenome (GOLD analysis project Ga0105046, IMG submission 78385) | Freshwater microbial communities from Lake Fryxell liftoff mats and glacier meltwater in Antarctica - MAT-03 (megahit assembly) | ecosystem: Environmental > Aquatic > Freshwater > Ice > Liftoff...
GGGCGTGCAACCATTTTCCCTTGGCCCAGTGCCACACGCGTCATAACACCTAAGCGTTCACCCTTCCGATCACTGCGATCCTCATCACGGCCCAAAAGGATGTTCCGCCGTATCGTGCGGACATTCTTCGCGAAGAACAGCGCAGCTGCCAGGAAGACGATCGCGAAAATGACCTGCGGCACCATGATCAAGGCTTCTTCTGTTCCTCCAGCGAACGACCGATACGATCGATGTCGCTGTTGCTCAACTTGGGCAATCGGTCCTTTTTGCCGAAGAGCGAGAGATGTACGTAACGGTTCGGGTTCAGACGGAAGTCCTCCAACAGCAGGTCCAATTCCACGCTCGCGCTGTTCAAGTTATTGTAAAGACTATCCTCCTTCAACAATTTGCCCATGGAACCCTGCCCGCTGTTGATATCATCAGTGATCTTGTGCATGTCCGTCGCAACGGCAGCGAGTTCATCCATGATAGCGCGCAATTTACCGTGTGCAAGCTCAGCGCTCAAGGTATCCAGGTTGCTGAAGATGTGATCCATTTCGTCGCTGTTGTTGGCCAAGGTGCCGCTTACCTTTTCCAAGTTCGTCATGGTCGCGGCGAGGGAAGCACTTTCTTGTTCCACCAGGCGATCGATCTTTTCAGCCGCTTGGCTCAAACTTACCAAAGCTTTGCGGATGTTGGTGAAGCTGCTATCGATATCGCCCACTGTTTGTGGGTTGAGGATCTGTTGGAACGAGATCAGGACCGAATCGACCGAAGCGAACACCCCTTCCGCCTTCGCCTTCAATGGGTCTATGTTCTCTCCCAACGCATCGGTGAAGCTCAGCTCCACATCACCGATCAAGGTATCGCCCGGTTGCGCCATCTCGCTACTGGTGCCCAGGAAGACCTGGATAGCCCGCGAAAAGAGGTCCGAACTATAGATCTGCACTTTGCTGTCCCTCGGCAACTTGAGGTCATCCTCGTTGACCTGGAAATCCACCACGATCCGGCCACTGCCATCGGGCATCATTCCGGTACTAACGACCAACCCCACCTTGAGCCCATTGAAATACACCGGACTGGCCCCGGCGATACCGGACACGTTGTTGTAAACGGCGTGGTAGACATTCGGTTTCTGGAAAATGTCCAGCCCTTTCAGGAAATTTATCCCGAAGATGAGCAGGCCCACCCCGGCCAACACGAGCAATGCGATGGAGTACTCCCTTTTGAATTTCATACAGTGCCCAAAGGTGGGTGAATTTTCCGGTGCTGGTGATGCATACTAATGGGCATCCGCCAATTTAAGAGCTTCCTGAAGGCCGATCCGAACCCCGTCCTTGAATGCCACGATGAAGCAACCATCGTAGCCCTTGTTCCTGTATTCTTCTTGCAGCTTCCGCGCCTTGTCCAGATCGGTGGCTGCGCCAGCAGTGTACTTGAAGAGCCCTGCACCATGGTGTTCCTCCACCCCAACGATCCCATTGAAGTTCTTGGGCTTGGGTTCGATGCGCTTGGAACTGGTCGCGATCTGTACCTTGAATACCACTCCGCTGGCCACCGAAACCACTGCGGGGGTCGGGTCTGTACCCTTGGGTGTATCGATCTGGGTCGTGACGGATACACCACCATTGCCTTCCACGGTGGTCTTGTACTCCTTGAAAGCGCGATAAATGGCAGAGGCCATATAGTCCTGGCCCTGATCGCCTTGCAGGTAGTCCTCTTCCGTGGGGTTTGTCAAAAAGCCCAACTCCACCAACACGCTGGGCATGGTGTTGTAGCTGATCACCAGGAACCCGGCCTGCTTCACTCCACGGTCCGGCCGGCCTACGCGGTCCTTGAACTGCTTTTGGATGAGGGCGCTGAGCAGAAGACTGTGGTCCAAGTGAACGTTCTGGCGCAGGCTCAACGCGATCATGCTTTCGGGGTCCTTGGGATCGTAGCCGTCATACTTCAGCTCGTGCCCCTCTTCCATTAGGATCGCCGAGTTCTCCTTTTGGGCCACGCGCATGTTCGCCTCGGTCTTGTGCAGACCCATCACATAGGTCTCGCACCCGTTGGGCGAATTCTTTTCGTTCGCATTGCAGTGTACACTGATGAACACATCGGCCTTGGCGGTATTGGCGATGTTGCACCGCTCTTTCAATTCGATGAACGTGTCATTGTCCCGGGTGTAGATCACCTTCACATCCGGATAGGACTCATTGATGTACTTGCCGATCAACTTGACCACGTTCAACGAAACGTGCTTCTCCGTGGTCTTGTACCTGCCTGTCCCCAAGTTGCCCGGGTCCTTTCCCCCATGGCCCGCATCGAGCACCACGGTGTGGATGCGATTGGGATCGCGTGGTTGGGAGTGAAGGGTTGTTGTAAGGAGAAAGAAGGAAAGGAAGAGGGTTGAGAGGTTGTAGAGGTTGAGGGTTGAGGGGTTGAAGGTTGAGAGGTTGAGGGTTGAGGCGTTGAGAGTTGAGGGGTTGAGGGTTGGCCTTACCCCCAGCCCCTCTCCAACTGGAGAGGGGTGACTATCTCGGCGAGTTCGGAGCTTATTCGCGTGGAACAGCGTGGTGTTCGGCGGCTCAGGGCAAACGCATCTAATACCGTGAAGCGGCGACGAGAAGTGCCTTCTGCGACACGCGCCGTATGGCGGGGTCGAATGCCTTACTGGGCCAGGTTTTCTAAGTTCTGTGACCCCTACGGGGTCGTTCGCGTAAAGGTATTTCGACCCCAGCGGGCTCACAGAACTTAGAGATCGGAACGTGCGCGTGTCTTCGACCCCGTAGGGTGTCGCACTCTTTGGATCGCTGACATTCCATTTAGATGCGTTTGCCCTGTTCGGCGGCTGAAGAAATGCGGCCTCCGTACAGGTCTCCTCTGGGCTGCGGAATAAATGGGCGATCCGGACAAGTGCGGAGCTTTTATGGGATGGCGTAGCGCATTGCACATAGTTGCACTTCGAGACCCACAGGGCACGCCCGAAGAGCGGGTACGATCCGTCCCCAACACGCAACAAGGAAAAACCACGTTCTACCATTTCAGCAACCCACACGGGTGTTGTGTATTTTCGCGGCCATTGATGACGGAACCGCGTTGTTGCAACACCATACGGTGCGAAAGTAGCGGGTACGATATGCAGGCAGGTTCCATGTTCCGTGCAGTTTTCATCATTTTCCTGTTGATGCTCGTGCAATACCCGGCCACGGCGCAAACCCTTGAGCGTGAAGTGAAGTACGGCGCACGGGACAGCATGCGGTACGACATAGCAGAGCAAGCCGTGTACCTTTTCGGGGCCGCAACGGTGAAATACGGTGAAGTGGAGCTCTCTGCCGATCGTATCATCTTCAGCTTCAAGAACGAAGAAGCACAGGCTTTTGGTGCGCCGGACAGCACCGGGACCATTGTGGGCAAACCCGAATTCGTGCAGGACGGCCACACCATCACGGCGGACAGTATCCGTTACAATTTCCAAAGTAAAAAGGGACTTATCCGCGAGGTGCGCACCCAGGAACAGGAAAGTTGGGTAAGTGCGAAACTGAGCAAGCGATCGGCAGACGGCGAGGTACACAGCAAAGGTGGACGGATCACCACGTGTGACCGACCCAAACCGCACTACCATTTCAAGGTGACACGCATGATCGTGATCCCGGACGACAAGATCGTGACCCGCGCGGCGTACATGAAGGTGGGCAACGTCCCTACCCCACTCGCCTTGCCTTTCGGCCTGTTCCCCAATAGCAAAGGTGGATCCAGTGGGGTTCTCATTCCCACGTGGGGTGTGGACCAGAGCCGTGGCTACTACCTGCTCAATGGTGGCTGGTACCAACCGATCAACGACCATGTGGATGCACAGATCACCGGCGACATCTACAGCCGTGGCTCATGGGCCTTGCGTGCAGGCTCGCGCTACCGCACGCGATACCGTTTCAATGGCAACGTGGACCTTAGCTACAGCACCCTGCTCAACAGCGTGCGTGAATTCCCGGACTTCAGCCGGCAGCGCAATTTCTTTTTGCGGTGGAGCCACGCGGTGGATCCCAAGGCCAGCCTTACCAGTCGCTTCAACGCGAGCGTGAACCTGGGCACGAGCAACAACTTCACCAACAACTTCAACAGCAGCACGGTGGACTACCTGAGCAATACGTTCCAGAGCAACATCAGCTGGACGCGCTTGTGGCCCGGTAAACCGTACAACCTGAGCGCCAACCTGCGACACAGCCAGAACACGCTGAACAAGACCTTCGATCTTACGCTGCCATTGATCACCTTCAACGTGCAACGGATCTTTCCCTTCCAACAGATAAGGCCCGTGGCCGCACCACCACGCTTTTACGACCAGATCGGATTCACCTACACCGGCAATTTTGAGAACCGCTTGAACACCACGGAGAATAATTTGGCATTGGACAATTTCGGTTTCCTTGCCCGCAGCATGCGCAACGGGGTGCGCCATGCCGCCGCCGTTACCACCACCATCAAAAGCAAACTCTTCACCCTGAACCCGGAATTCCAATTCACCGATCGTTGGTATTTCGACTATTTGCGCAAGACATACGATGCGGAGACCAACACCACCACCACCGATACCGTGCCCGGTTTCAAGCGCGTGGGTGAATGGAGCACGGGTGCCACGCTCACGAGCAAACTATACGGCATGTACAGTTTCAGGGGCAATGGGCTGAAGGCGATCCGCCACGTGATCACGCCCAGTGTCGGTTTCAACTACCGACCGGACCTCTCTACACAGATCGAAGGACCGTTCGGTGCCGATGGTGCGATCACCAACTATTCGCCGTTCGATAATGGTATCTACGGTAAGCCTTCAGCAGGTGAGAGCGCCACATTGAATTTCGGGATCATCCAGAACCTGGAGGCGAAGGTGCGCGACGGGAAGGCCACTGCGGACAGTGCGAACACGAGCAATGTGATCACCTACAAGAAGATCAAACTGTTCGATTTCGTTGGACTTAACGCCAATTACGATCTGCTCCAGGACAGCGTGCGATGGTCGCCGTTGAACATTGCCGCCCGTACTTCCTTCTTCAACAAGGTGAACTTGAATTTTGTGAGCATCTGGGACCCGTACGCGGTGAACGATCTCGGCCAACGGATCGCCACCAGCGAACGCTCGCGCACCGGAAAGTTGGCGCGCATGACCTATACCAACGTGGCCTTGGGTTTCGAGCTCCAGAGCAAGCGGTATGGCCAAGCGGTAGGCAGCAAGAACACCAACGATCAACAAGTGGTGGAGGACAGCGACCCAAGCAAAGGCGCCCGCATCAACTTCAGCTTGCCGTGGCGTTTGGGTGTGAACTACAGCTACGACATCAGCCGATCATACGTGGGTGGCGAGGTCACCGATTCCCAACGCCAAAGCATTTTGGTGAACGCCGATGTAACGGTGTTGAAATACTGGAAACTGGGCTACTCCGGCGGTTACGATCTGCAAGCCGGGGAATGGACACCGACTTCACTCAACTTATACTGGGACCTGCATTGCTGGGAATTCAACTTCAACATCATCCCGCTTGGGGTGCGCAAGAGCTTCAGCTTCCGCATCAATGTAAAGGCAAGCATATTGCGTGATCTGAAATTCGAGCAACGCAGACCTTACGGGAACACGAGGAATTTGCTGTTTTGAGGGTGTAATGCAAGTGGTAAGGAGGTGAAGTTGTGAAGAGGTGCGTCCCGTGGTACAACATGACGAATGGTGGGCGAGAGAAATTTCTTTTCTGCGGATCCTTTTCCAATGGGTCAGAAATTCCGCATCCAATTTTGGATCAGGCTTTTGCCCCAAGGTGTAAGCACGCTCTCCGGATGGAATTGTACACCACACACGTTGTATCGTGAATGACGTAGGGCCATGATCACGCCTGCATCGCTCTTTGCCGTTACATGGAAGTCGCTCGGGAACGTGTCCGGGTCCGCTGCCCAACTGTGGTAGAGGCCCACATCAAATCGCTTCGGCAGATCGTTGAAGAGCGTGTCCACCGGTTCTTCCACCACGCAGTTGACCGCCCTACCATGCATCACTTCGGCTTGGTTGTACAAGGTGCCGCCGCCTGCTTCCACTATGCCTTGCATGCCGAGACAAACACCCAGGATCGGATGCGTGGGCATGAGCTTTTGCAGCAGCTCCATCATGATCCCTGCTTCACTCGGCAAACCCGGACCGGGTGAGAGAACGATCCGATCATAACGCGATGCCTCTTCAACCGTGATCGCATCGTTACGCACAACATCGACTTGCGCGAAAGGCTCCAACAAATGGTGCAAGTTCCACGTGAAGCTGTCGTAGTTGTCGAGGAGCAGGAGGCGCATTGGAAAAGGTTGAAGAGGTTGTGGGTTGTGGTAACGGGTATTGGGTACAGAGTACCGGGTACGCTGCGAGCGGTACTCGGTACTCAATACCCGGTACTCTGTACTTCGCTATTGCGTTTACCTCATGCTATTGCTCCTGCTTGTTGAACCCTTTTCCGATCCAGCCTAAGTGTGTGTGTTGAAAATTATCACCGAATTTGAGGCCGTAGCCGAAGATGCGGTCCATGCTGGCGTGGCCGTAAAGGATGATAGCAGCGAGTAATAAGGCGTTCTCTCTGGGTGTTGTACTTGCCAAATACGTGTGTAGGTCGCTAAAAGTGGTACCCAAGATCAATAGTAATGCAAAAGCTTTGTGATGAAAGAAGTTGTAGGATATCGCTCCCACACGCGGGTTGATCCAATAGCCGAGCATGCTGATATCGGGCCCGATCAACAAAAGGATGTATGCCCACCACGGAACATGGTTCAAGATCAAGGCGAAAAGGCATAGTGCAAACTGCGCAAATTCCTCCACGCGGATCAGGTTCTTCATTTTCATGTTGAGCGCAGTCGAAGCACTACATTCTTCATTAATGATCCTCCATTCCCGCAGGTCATCACCATTTGATCCCCACCGGACAATGATCGCTGCCCATGACATCGTTTAGGATGAAGGCGTCCTTCACGTGCTTTTCGAAACCCGGGCTTACCAGTACATAATCCAACCGCCAGCCGATGTTCTTGGCGCGGTTGCCGAAGCGTTGGCTCCACCAACTGTACTTCACTACTTCGGGGTGCATATTGCGGAAGGTATCGGTGTAGCCCGTTCCCAGCAATGCGGTAAGTCCATCGATCTCTTTCTGGGTGTAACCTGCGGTCTTGTTATAGTTCTCTTTGGGTCGTGCAATGTCTATCGGTTGGTGCGCCACATTGAGATCCCCGGTAACGATCACCGGCAACTTGCCCTTGGCCAATTTTGAAACATAACCCGCGAACGCGGCATCCCAATCCGCACGGTAATCGAGCCGCTTCATGCCTTCACCGCTGTTGGGCGTATACACGTTGACAACGACCACATCCGAAAATGTTGCGGTGACCACACGGCCTTCGTCATCATGCCCGGGTAGACCTATGCCGAAAGCGACCTTCTGCGGTACCTGTTTGCTGATGATCGCCGTGCCGCTGTAACCCAATTTCTCGGCGCCATACGCATGGACATGGTAACCGTTCGCCTCCTTCAGTGCTTCCTTCACTTGGTCCGACGTTGCCTTGGTCTCTTGGAAGCAGACGATGTCCGCATCCAGCTCCACGAGCGTTTCCACCAGCCCCTTTTTAACACTGGCACGTATGCCGTTCACGTTGAATGAGATCAGTTCCATGGTGCGTCAAATGTCGCACAACACAAGGTATTGCCCAACTCTACGTTGCATTCACATGCCGCACACAGGCCATTGTTGGTCGAATTGGTTTGCTTATTTTCATTGATCATTAGACCTTTACTCCTTCAGTTCGTCCTAACACGGAACCACTCCACCATGCCGTTAGAACCCTATTCTGGTCCTTTTGGGACACCACAATTAAGGCATTTATTGCGACGCTCGCTCTTCGGATGCTCCAATGGCGATCTAGCCCATTTCAACGGTGCAACAATGGAGGCCGTGGTGCAGGAACTGCTCACTTTCACCAACGATACAACGCCACCGATCAAAACCTATTGGGGGTTGAACGGGACCACGCCGGATCCCACTTTGTTGGATCCCAACGTGCCGTTCGGCAGCACATGGGTCACCACATTGCGCGATTTCGACGACGACGAGATCACAGGCAACAGGATCGCGAATTTTGCATGGTGGCGCACGGGCCTCATGACAAACCAGGATCGGAACCTGCGCGAGAAGTTGGCGTTGTTCTGGTTCAACCATATGCCCAATCAGGCCGGTGATGTTTTCGTCCCTGAACTGCTCTACGTTTATGACCAATTGTTGCGCACGCATTGCAAAGGCAACTTCCGCGAGCTGATGTACGAAGTCTCCACCAGCGGTGCCATGCTGATCTATTTGAATGGTTACCTGAACACGGCCACAGCGCCCGACGAAAATTTCGCACGCGAGGTGATGGAGCTTTTCACCTTGGGTGAAGGAAGTGGATACACCGAAGCCGATGTGCAGACCGCCGCCCGCGTGCTCACCGGATGGAGCCTGAGCTTGCAGCAGAACGGGCAACCGATCATTCCCGTTACCACATTCTACGCCGTGAACCACGATACCACGGATAAGGTCTTCAGTGCGTTCTTCAACAACACGGTGATCCAAGGCCAGAGCGGGCCCACTGCGGGTGCCACGGAACTGAACGCGTTCTTGGACATGATATTCGCCAAGGAAGAGGTGTCGTTGTTCGTTTGTCGGGAGCTCTACCGGTTCTTCGTACATGGCGAGATCGCCGCTACTGTCGAGGCTGATGTGATCGTTCCCCTTGCAGAAATTTTCCGTGCCAATTCCGGAGCACCGGACCAGACCCGGATCGTGATGCATGCCTTGCTCACCAGCGCCCATTTCTATAGTGTGGAGGTCTTGAGCTGTATGGTGAAGAGTCCCGTGGACCTGGTGGTCGGAACCGTGCGTATGCTCGATATGCCTTTCCCGACGCCGGCACAGTTCGAAGCAAGGTATTCCGCATGGCGCGATGTATACTACCTGGTGCAATTCAGCGGCCAACAACTGGTATCGCCACCGAACGTTGCCGGGTGGCCCGCCTACTACCAATATCCACTATACGACAACCTGTGGATGGATACGGCCACATTCCAAACCCGGAATTTCTCCATGCTTGGTTTGATCTACAACGGTTTCAACACCGATGCCAACATGTTCCAACCCGAAAGTCGAAACCTCGAGAACAAGGTGGACCTGATGGCCGTGCTCGCCCAATTCGCCGATCCTTCGGACCCCAATAACACGATAGCCGAAAGCGCGGATCTTCTCTACAACGTGCCCATTTCACAATCCGTAAAGAACCAGCTCAAGACCAATTTCCTGCTTTTCGGACAGGCGAACGATCTGTACTGGACCGATGCCTACGACATCTATGCCGCAGATCCCAACACCACCAATATGACCGCCCAATTGGTGCCCGCCATCCTGCTTTGGCTGTACGGTGAAATGGTGCAGGCCGCAGAGATCCACATCCACTGATCACACCATGAACAGAAGAAAATTCCTTCGCAACGCCTCCTTGGCAACGATCGGTGGCATGAGCGTGCGGTCCTTCAGCAATCCATTGGTGCAAGCTCTGCGCGATCGTGAACTCGGTAGCGACCGGGTGCTGGTGATCGTACAGCTGGTCGGTGGTAATGATGGTTTGAACACCGTGATCCCACTGGACAGCTACGATCTGCTGAGCCAATTCCGTAGCAATGTGCTGATCCCCGAAGGACAGGTGTTGCCACTTTCCGGGCTCGGCGGTACCGGGCTGCACCCTGCTATGGGCGGCATGCGCGACCTATGGGAAGAAGGTAAGCTCGGTATCGTGCAAGGAGTCAGCTACCCCACACCGAACTTTTCGCACTTCCGCGCTACTGATATTTGGGAGACCGGTGCCAATGCGAACCAATTGCTCAATAGTGGCTGGGCCGGGAGGTACCTGGACCTCGAATTCCCGAACTATCCAGCGGGTTTCCCGAATTCCGACATGCCTGATCCGCTGGCCATCCGCATCGGCGGGCCGGTAAGCTTGGGTCTGCAGAACATGGGCGTGAGCATGGGTGTGGCGATCAACAATACCGACGACACGTTGGACCTGACCGGCAACATCTTCAATGATCCACTTTCCGCGGATTGCAGCGGGGACAAACTGGGCTTTGTGCGCAATGTGCAACGGCAGGCCGACCTGTACGGCGACGTGATCAATGCAGCGGCCACAACTGGTTGCAACCAAAGCACACTTTACCCTACCGGAACGGCGCCCGGTGCACAGCTCGCACAAGCCTTGAAGATCGTGGCGCAACTTATCTGTGGTGGGTTGAAGACCAAGATCTATTGGGTCAGTGTCGGCGGTTTCGATACCCATGCCGAGCAAGTCGTGGCCACCGACCATACCACTGGTGCACATGCCGACCTGTTACAAGGCTTGAGCGATTCGATCCACGCGTTCCAAGATGACCTTGGACTGCTCGGCTTGGAGGACCGCGTGCTGGGAATGACCTTCAGTGAATTCGGCCGCAGGATCCAAGACAACGCATCAGGTGGAACGGACCATGGAAGCGCGCTGCCGATGTTCCTTTTCGGTAGTCAGGTGATGCCGGGCATGTTGGGGAACAACCCTGATATACCCGCGAATACCGGGATCGATACCAACTTGGCCATGCAGTACGATTTCCGTTCGGTGTACGCTTCAGTGCTTACCGATTGGTTCTGCCTGGACCCCACCGAAGTGGACCAAGTACTGCTGGATACCTACCAACCGCTCCCGATCGTGAACCCCGCAGGATGCTTGGGTACAGCGGTGCGCGAGATCAACCAAAGTGCCGGTGATCGCATCCTGGAAGTTTATCCCAACCC
>Ga0105046_10017881_pt1 | contig 10825 bp, 8 predicted proteins | sample MAT03_FD_78385 | JGI IMG/M metagenome (GOLD analysis project Ga0105046, IMG submission 78385) | Freshwater microbial communities from Lake Fryxell liftoff mats and glacier meltwater in Antarctica - MAT-03 (megahit assembly) | ecosystem: Environmental > Aquatic > Freshwater > Ice > Liftoff...
AGGCGGACCGCGATCAGGTCGGAGTTTTCCGGGTTGATGGTGCACACGTGCCCCCCGCACTGCGAGCAGAAGCTTTTGTGCCAGCCGTCTTCCGGCCGGTAGGTTTTCACGTTCTCTTCGCCCTGGGTGAAGCTGAACGATCCGATTGCCGTCAGGCCGGTCGCCGAGAAGCCGGTGCCGGTCCGGCGCTGGCAGCGTTTGCAGTAGCACGCTGCCGCCCCGAGGATAGGTTCCGAGATCTCAAACCGAACCGCCCCGCAGGAGCATTGCCCGATCAGCGGCAGGTCGACTTCGGACGGCGGCGGAGTCTCTTTGTGTTCCATGCCGCGAGCCTATCCGGGTTTCAGCCGATTTTCACGTTCTTCGGTTTTCGAAAGACTCGACGGCACGGCCGGATTCAACGTGACCGATTTCGCGGTGAAGGTGCGGCTGTCCTGATCACGGCCATGCTCGACTGTGACTAGGCAGTGGCAGGTTCCTCATCAGCCGACTCTGCCCCGATCTCGCCCATTTCGGGATCCGAATCCGGATCTTCTTCGGGCGGGTTGGCCGAGCGTTCGCTCAGCGCAATGACTTCGTCGGGCGCGGGCCCGTCCTTCGGGATGAAACCGGACTTCATCCCGAAATAGACCGCGTCGGGGTGATGACTGATGATCGCCACCGTTGACTGCTCGGGCATCACTGCGAAGCCGTCGCTCAGGTACATGCCGATCTGGTTCAGGTTCAGGAGTTCCCAGACCTTTTCGTGCTCGGACTGCTCCGGGCAGGCGGGGTAACCCCAGGAATAACGGCGGCCTTCGGCTGGCCCGATACCGAGTTCCATGCGGACCTCCTGGTGGAGCCACTCGGCCAGGCCTTCGGCTGACTGGACGCCCAGACCGTGGGTGAAGAGTTGCTCGGCGAACTCGCCATCTTCTTCGAGCTTGTCCATAAGGTCCGTTACTTCTGAACCGACCGTGACACCCTGGAGGGCGACCACGTCACGCACTCCGTCATCACCGAGCGGGCGGTAGAAGTCGGCCAGGCAGATACGGTCATGCCTTGGCTGCCTCGGGAAGCTCAGTCTCTGCACTTCCTTGTCCTGATCTTCGGGATCGAAGATGACCAGTTCGTTCCCTTCGGAGTTACAGGGGAAATAACCCAGCACGGCCTTCGGGTGGAGATACTCCTGCTCGGCCCACATACGCTCGAGCCGCGGACGGAAGTCCTCGCCGACGAGCTTCTCCCACTCTTCGCCCTTCACGCCGCGGCCGCCCCAGTGGAGCTTGAACAGGACATGCAGGTCGAGGTGGTCGAAGATGTCGTTGATCTCGATCGGGATCTCACGCACACCCCAGAACGGCGGTTCCGGGATCGGGGCGTCGGGATCCGCGGCTGAGCGGACCGAGTCATCTGTCACCGGCGGACCGTCATCAACCACGACCGGCTTGTTGCGGAAGGTCTCGGCTTCGTCACGCAGCTTCTCGACCAGGGCCTCGCGGGCCTCGGGATCAACCAGGGCGTCCATCGTGTCGAGACCCTGGAAAGCGTCCTTGCAGTAAAAGACTCCAGGTTCGTAGATCTCGTCGGACTCACGCCCGTTCGGGTAAAGAATCCGGCGGCCGAAGTCACGATTTATCGCGGCGCCGCCGATCAGCACCGGGTACTCAAGCCCCCGTTCGTAAAGTTCCTGGATCGCAATCGGCATCTGTTTGGAAGTTGAAACCAGAAGGGCAGAGAGACCGATCGCGTCGGCCTTGTGTTCAACGGCCGCATCGAGGATCACGTCAACGGGGACCTGCTTGCCGAGGTCGACCACGGTGTAGCCGTTATTGGTGAGGATCGTGTTGACCAGCGACTTGCCGATGTCGTGGACATCACCGAACACGGTCGCGATGACGACCTTGCCTTTGGTGTGCCCTTCCATGCGCTCGAGGTAATTCTCAAGCTGGGTCACGGCTTTCTTCATCACCTCGGCGCTCTGCAGCACGAAGGGCAGGATCAGCTCACCGGCGCCGAACTTGTCGCCGACCTCCTTCATCGCCGGCAGCAGCACGGTGTTCAGGGTCGGGACCGCTCCGATCTTCTCGACCGACTTGTCGATCCAGTCCTCGACGCCTTCCTTGCGGCGGCGAAGTATGTGGAAATGCAGGGCCTCTTCCGGCTCCATGCCTTCGGTCGGGTTGGCCGCTTCGGCTTCCTCGACATCACCCTTCGACTCGAAATGCTCGATGAACTTCTCCAGCGCGTCTTCGGACTCGTTGAAGACCAGCGCGTTGGTGAGGGCCTTCTCTTCATCGTTGATCTCGCCGTAAGGCTTGATGTGGTTCGGGTTGACCATCGCCAGGTCAAGCCCGGCCTCGACGCAGTGGTGCAGGAAGACCGAGTTGAGCACCGCACGCGCCGGCTGGCCGACACCGAACGAAACGTTCGACACACCGAGCGAAGTCTTGACCCCGGGGATCTCCGCCTTGATCCGGCGAATGCCTTCAATCGTCTCGACCGCGGACGGCCGCCACTCCTCGTCACCCGTGGTCAGGGTGAAAGTCAGCGCATCGAAGACGAGCGCTTCCGGCTCGAGTCCATGCTCGTCGCAGACCATCTCCTTGATGCGTTTGGCGATCTCCACCTTGCGTTCGGCGGTCTTGGCCATGCCGACCTCGTCGATCGTCAAAGCGATCAAGGCCGCACCATGGGCGAGGGTGACCGGCACGACCGTGTCGAGCTTGTCCCGGCCCGCTTCGAGATTGACCGAGTTGACGATCGCGCGGCCCGGGATCTGCTCCAGGGCCATCTTGATCACCTTCGGCTCGGTCGAGTCGACCTGGATGGGGGAGGGCTGGGTCAAGGAGATACGCTTGACCACTTCCCGCATCTGCTCGTCTTCGTCGTCGCGTTCGACCAGGGCGACACAGACGTCGAGCACATGGGCTCCGCCACTCACCTGGTCTTCGGCGACCTGGAGGATCGCGTCGTAATCATCGGCCAGAAGCAGTTCTTTGGCCCGGCGTGAACCCTGCGAGTTGACCCTTTCGCCGACCATGGTCGGGGCGGGCTCCTGGACCAGCGGGGTCGCGGTCATCATCGAGCTGAGCAGCAGGTCCTCGCCTTTGCCGGGGCGCGGCCGGGGTTTCTTGCCGCGCACCGTGTCGGCGATCGCCTTGATGTGCTCGGGCGTGGTGCCACAACAGCCGCCGACGATGCCGACGCCGAACCTGTCGACAAACTCGCCGAGGCTCTTGGCCAGCGGCTCCGGTTTCTCGGGGAAGATCGTCTCGCCATCCGGGCCCTGCAGGGGCAGGCCGGCGTTCGGGATGCAGTGGATCGGCACGGTCGAGTTCTCACCGAGGTAACGGATCGCGCTGCGCATGTCTTCGGGACCGGTCGAGCAGTTGAGGCCGATCACGTCGACCTTCAAGGATTCGAGCGTGGTCAGCACCGCGGAGATGTCGGTACCGAGCAGCATCTTGCCGCCGTTCGGCAGCAGGGAGACGGAAATCTGGATCGGAAGCTTTTTGCCGGTCTCTTCAAAGGCGGCGCGAGCACCGAAGATGGCGGCCTTCACCTCGAGGACGTCCTGGGCGGTCTCGATGATGATCAGGTCGGCACCACCGTTGACCAGGCCGGTGGCCTGCTCGGTGAAGACGGTGACCAGCTCCGGGAAACGGATCGAGCCGAGCGTCGGGTCATCCGAAGCGGGCAGGTGACCGGTCGGGCCGATCGATCCGGCGACGAAACGGTCGGGGCCGGCAGCCTTGCGGGCAATCTCGGCAGCCTTGACGTTGATCTCCATCGTGTGCTCGTCGAGGCCCCACTCCTCGAGCTTGATCCGGGAAGCCTGGAAAGTGTCGGTCTCAAGCACTTCGGCTCCGGCTTCGAGCATGGAGTTGTGGACGTCTTCGATGACGTCGGGGCGATGGAGGATCAGGGCCTCGTGGCATTTGCCCTTGAGACCGCCATAGTCGGCCTCGGTGAGGTCGACCATTTCCAGAGTCGCTCCCATTCCGCCGTCGAAAACGACGATGTGGTCAGCGACTGCGTCCAGGTAATTGCGTTCGGGCATCCAGACAGGGTATCGAGGTGAGAACCGGTGGCCGTTTCTCGCGAACCGATCAGGATTCAGCCGGAATAGCCGGCAATATCCTGATCACTTCCGCGAGCGGCGGGTTTACACTCGGTTAATGGCGTCCTACGTGGCACTTCTGAGAGCGGTGAACGTTGGCGGGACCGGCAAACTGCCGATGTCCGAGCTGAAGATCATGTGTGAAGAGGCCGGTTTCGAGTCGGTCGAGACCTATATCGCCAGCGGCAACGTCGTTTTCACGGCCACCGACAAAGAAGACAGGGTCAAGCAGATCCTGGAAGCCCGGCTGGAGGATTACGCCAGCAAGAAGGTCGACGTGTTCGTACGCACGGCGCGGGAGATGCGGGACCTCGTCGAAGCGAACCCGTATCCCGGCGAGCCGGGCAACAAGGTGGCGGTCCTGTTTCTCGACCGGAAACCGCCCGCCGACCTCGACAACCGTGCCAAAGGCGTCGCCGGGGAGAAGTTCAAAGCCGCCGACCGGGAAGTGTTCATCCACTACCCCGACGGGCTCGGAGCGACCAAACTCGAATTGGACGTCGGGGTCGGCACGACCCGCAACATGAATACGGTCACGAAACTGGCCGGGATGGCCGCCGGGTTGTAGCCAAGCCGGGCCAGGCAGATGGTGCCACTTCACTATCAGCGGTTTAGCGGGCAGGCCTGGCAGAGTCCGCTTTCGGGGGTGCGGTAGGCGAGGCAGCAGGTTGCCCGCAGGTGGTACTCGCGGTCGTAATCGTCTTCGGCGGTCTCGAGCGGGATTCGCAGGCGCTCGTCCCCTTCGATCACATGCTTCGTGAGGTCCCGGGCGAAAGCCGGGTCTTCGAAAGCTTCCGCCGACCAGATCAGCGACTGGGCGAGCCGGTCGGCCGAGGCTTGCCAGAGGGTCTTGGCCGGTCTCAGGCTGTTGCTGTCCGTCCACTCGACCGCCGGGTCCATGAGGCCGGTGAAGCCGGCCCGGAACCAATCCGCCAGTTGCTTCCAGTCCTCGGCGACAGTCACACCCTCGAGTCCTTCGGCCGGATCCCCGGGCAGCACCGACATCCGGGGGCCGAGCACACCGGTCGCCCTGATCAGGCCACCTTCGGCGGCGAGCAGCACGTTTTCCGGGCTCAGGTCCGGCAGCCGCCGGGACGAAACCAGGAAGGAACCGGCGAGGTCGGCGATCGCGCGGGCCAGACTTTCCAGCATCCATTCGGCCCGGATGTGGTCTTCAGGCGGACCGCTCATCCCCCGCACCCGCGAGAGTAGGGCGGGCAGCGCCACGTCACCGGCCAGCTCGCTCGCCGGGAACCAGCCGTCCCCAAGGCGGTCCCTTCGCCTGAGCAGGATGCCGTAACCCTCTGCATTGGCTGCCGCGATGCGGGAGAGAGTGCGGTCGATCTCTTCGGTCGGCGGGTGCTTCATCCGGGGAACCGTAACCCGCGGCCGATCCTCTTAGGGTCCCCGAATGGCGAATAGCTACACTTCGCAACCGTTTTGTCAATAGAAAACTTCCTCTTCGAATTCTCCGACGCGCTGCTCTATCCGGTGTTGATCGCGGCCGTGGTCGGCCTCGCCTGGGCACTTGTCGAAGTCGGCTTCCTGGTCGGCGAGGTCTGGCGCCGGCGCCACCGGTCCGTTGCGACCCTCGAAGACACGGTCGATGTCGCCGCAGCGGAGCTCGCCCAGGGCAACGAGTTCGGTGCGGTCTCGGTGCTTTCGACGGTCTCCTGGAGCAAGTCGATGCAGGAGGCGCTCGAAGCGATAGTCATGCAGCGCCGTCTGCCCGACGCCGAGAACCGGATCGCCAAACGAATGGCCGAGTTCGACTACCGCTCGCTGAGGCGGCTGGAACGTACCCGGATCCTGGTCCGCCTCGGACCGGCGCTCGGCCTGATGGGCACCCTGATCCCGCTGTCGCCGGCGCTCGGCGGCCTGGCGGAAGGCAACGTGACCCAGCTGACCGACAACCTGCGGGTCGCTTTCGGCGTTACGGTGGTCGGCCTGCTCACCGGTGCGATCGCCTTCAGCGTGTCGCTGGTCCGGGACCGGCTATACGCCCAGGACTTCTCGGATGTCGAGTACGCGGCCGCCAACCTCGCCCCCGACAAGCACCTCACCGGACACCTGGTCCCGTCGACCACCGAACACGGTGGCAGCACCCAGGTCGCGATGGGCAATCCATGAAAGTGACCGCCAAAGCAAGGACCCGTGAGGACCGCGCCGGCGATCCGCTCGACGGGCTGGTCAACCTCTTCGACATCGGCATCGTGCTCTCGGTCGCTTTCCTGCTGGCCGCGCTTTCATCGCTCGACCTGACCTCGGTGATCACCGACGGCGACCGACCACTCGACCAGAGCGCTCAGGTTGCGGCCGACTCGGTGCTCGTCGACCCGACCGAAGAAGTCGAGACGATCGAGATCCAGCCCGGTCAGGAAGTTGTCGGCCGCGGTGAACCGATCGGCCAGCTCTACCAGCTCGAAGACGGCCGGACCGTGGTTGTGAAGCCCGGTACCGGGGCAACAGGCACCACCGGTGTCACCGGTACGACAGTTCCCTAGACGGATTTATCAGTCTGCCTGAGCAGGTCGTCGATTCTTCGGGCGACTGTGGTCATCAGACGCTTCGATCCGATTCGGTTGATCCAGTCCTCCAGGGCATTGTGATCGAAACCGGCTGGAATCGTCATTTCGGTGAAGTAGGCCTTCGATCCGGAAGCACTACGGACATAGACCGTGTCGAACAGTGCTTTCTCGGGCCTTGCGACGTATCCCGAAGTTGAGGTCCCTTCGAAGCCGCCGAATACCTCCGGTGCCAGATGATGAATCACGAAGGTTCCGACCGTCGTTTCGATTCGCCTCGCCCTGTCGAGTGCGGCAACTGAAATCTGGCGAGGAATCTGCTCGATCATGTCGTGAAAAGAGAGTGCTGACCAGAAGGAAACGTAAGAAGGAAAAGGGGTGGTGAGGTACGGCGCGACAGCGAAAGGGCCGATCTCTGCGTCGAGCAGCCACAGCCCGTGACGCAGCTTTCGCACCAATCCCGCTCCCTCAAGGGCCCGCATACGCCTACCCGCATTCTGGGTGGAAGTCTCCATGCGTGTTGCGGCTTCACGGGTGGTCACGATCGGCTGGTTCATGGATTTGAGATCACCGTAGGCATCAATCGTCTTCATCAGTCACCCCCAGCTTTAAAGCGACGAACTCCTGCATGTGCTGCCAGGATTCCTGGGTGTCGTAGGTGGCAGCCACTTCGGGTTCGAGGAACGGCAGGACCTGGTCACGGAAGGCATCGAAGGGCAGGTCAACGGCGCGTTCTTTGGCAAGCTCGATTGTCTCGGCCTCAAGAGATCCGTGGTCGAAGGCCACGATTCGGAGGAGGAGATCGAGATCAAACACATCGCGGGCCTGAGTCATCGACCTGCCTGCCAGCGCGGCGACCTTCTGTTCCAGCGCCGCGCTCGCTTCGTAGTGCTGAATGCTCGGCGGACGAAGAGCATAGGCTTCGACGACACGTCCCGGTATGTATTCGAGGACGAACCTTGTATCACCTCTCCGATGGCTGAACTCGATCTTTGTCCGGAGCTCGTCGCCCCGACCCGGTACAGCGATCCCGACCTTCCAGCGCTGGGTGGTGTCGGTCTGCTTCGGTTTCGAGAACCCCGAGACCGAAATACCTGTTCTGCGCAGGTTCAGCGCCAATGCCTGGGAATTCAGGATGCGGTCGACCTTTTCTTCGAGTTGCCAGGCCTTGACATGAGTGACGTCGAGATCGATGTCCTCCGAGTAACGCAGGCTGTCGAAGAAGTAACGAAGGTTGGCTCCGCCTTTCAGCACCAGGTGCGCCTGATCGACCCCCGATGCAAGTCCGCCGAGAAAGGAGATGTGAAATACCTCGATCGCCTGAGCGTCGGAGAATTCTCTCATCGAACAAGAATACAGTAAATAAACACTATATGTTTATATTCTGTACTCTCTGAATCAGGAGCCGAAGTCGCACAGCGAAGCGAAGCGACTCCGGCTTCGAAGGTCCGCTGGCAGTATCGAGAGCCCTGTTACTTGGGCTTTTTTCCGAGGCGACGTTTGATGTCGCGGGCGGTCATGAAGGTGGTGATCTTCTGGACCAGTTCGCGTCGGGAAGGAGTGTAGGGGTACCAGAGCATCTCCGACTTCGTCTGCAGGCGGGCGCTGACGATCGCTTCCGAACGGCAGTACTTGCGGATGCCGTATTCGGCGTGGCGGTAACCGATGCCCGATTCCTTCCAGCCGCCCATCGGCACACCGGGGGCGAGGAAGTTGAAGAGCACGTCGTTGACGTTGACCGCGCCGCATTCGATCCGGCGGGCGACTGTCTCGGCCTTGCGCTTCGGTCCGAACACAGTTCCTGACAGCCCGTACCGGGTGTCGTTGGAGAGGCGGATCGCCTCCTCGGAATCCTTGACCTTCATCACACCGACCACCGGGCCGAAGGTCTCGTCGGTCATCAGCGGCATCGAATGGTCAACGTTGACCATCACCGTCGGCTCGTAGTAGTTGCCGGGTCCGTCGACCCGTTTGCCGCCGGTCAGCGCGGTCGCTCCGGAAGCGAGAGCCTCTTCCACCTGCTCGGCTACCTTGTCGGTCTGGCCCTCGAGAGTCATCGCACCGACGTCGCTGCTGAACTCCGGGCCGTCGGGGCCGTGGCGAAGCTCCTTGACCGATTCGGTCAGCCTGGTCACGAACTCGTCGTAGACCGGTTCTTCGACATAGATCCGCTCGACCGACATGCAGATCTGGCCGGAGTTCATCATTCCGCCCCAGGCCGCGGCGTTGGCGGCGCGTTCGATGTTGGCACCTTCGAGCACGACCATCGGGTCCTTGCCTCCAAGCTCGAGGCTGATCGGAGTCAGGGTGTCGGCGGCCCTCTTCATGACCAGCTTGCCGACCCGGTCGGAGCCGGTGAAACCGATGAAATCGGAACCGTCGATCAGTGCCGAGGCGGTGTCGGCGACGCCGGTCACGCAATCGATCACGTCCGGACCACCGATCTCTTCCTTCCATGCCTTGACGATCTCCATCACGCCCAGCGGGGTCACCTCGGAAGGCTTCATGACTACCGCGGATCCGGCCATGAGGGCGGGGATCGCGTCACCGAAGGAGAGGATCAGCGGGAAGTTCCAGGGGCTGATCAGGCCGACCACCGGATAAGGGCGGTACTGGACACGCAGGCGCCGCGTGGCACTGAGCGGGGAGTGGGGGCGGACCTTCTGCTCGCCGAGGAACTTCTCGGCCTTGCTGCCGTAGAAATTGATCAGATCGGTCAGATAGATCGGCTCGCCGGAAGCGTCGGCGCGGACCTTGCCCGTCTCCGCCTGCATCGTGTCGGTGATCCGGTCGGAGTTGTCGAGGATCCAGTCACGCAGCCTGTTCAGCCATTCGCGGCGGCCCTTGAAACCGAGTTCCTCCCAGGCCGGCTGGCTGGCCCGGACACGGTCCACTGTCGCGGCAACCGTTTCAGCCGAATCGATCGGCACGTTCGCGATGGTCTCGCCGGTGGCCGGGTTCTCTACCCCGATCACGTCGGCGGCGTCCTGAACTGCTGTTGGTTCCACGACCTGCCCCTATCCCGTTGCCTGGCGAACTACTGGCTGCTTCCAGCCTTCTTTTTACACCTTTTCTGGGCCGGTTTCTTCTTGCGGCTGATTTTTTTCGGTTTTACCCGGACCTTGATCTGGTCGAGCCGGTAGATGTCACCGAAATCGCTGAACGCGTAAACCCTGCCCCAGCTGTCCTCGCCGAAACCGTTCAGGGCCGGATGCTCACCCTTACCGGGCGGCATGAAAGAGCCGATGTTGCGGTCATCACGGAGCCACGAATTCGAGGGGGCGGCGCTCCGGATCCGGTTCTGGCAGAAGTCGCCGTAGATGATGCGGCCAACCTGGGTGGTCAACGACGGATCCTCGATGTAAGGGCCGCCGATGATCGCGCATCCGCTCTCGTGCGAGTAAGTGAGCACCGGCCACTTCAGGTTGAACGGGCCGGTCGGGGTGAGACCGTTCGGGCAGTCTTCGCCGCAGTTGTAGGGCTGCAGTCCTTCGAACAGTTTCCAGCCGAAGTTGGAACCCCATGCGGACCGCCAGGGCAGGATGTTCATCTCTTCGAAGCGGCCCTGGCCGACGTCGGTGATGACCATCTGCGTCTCGGCGTCCTTCGAGGCCCTGAAGAAGTCGAAGCTGTGCGGGTTGCGGAAACCGTAAGCGAACACCTCGTCGCGTCCGGGTTTGCCGACGAAAGGATTGTCTGGCGGTATCCGGTAGGTGCGGCCGGCGGTCTGATCGGGGCGCGGATCGATGCGCAGGATCTTGCCGCGCAGGCTCTCCAGGTTCTGTGCGAGGTTGAGTTTGTCGCCCGGATCGTTGCCGTCACCGACCGAGATGTACAGGTAGCCGCCAAGGAAAGCCAACGGGCCGCCATTGTGGTTGCCCGCCTCGGATACCCGGGGAATCCGCAGCAGGTTGCGGCCGCTGCCGGGGATAGTGCGGGTCGGATCCTTGTCCGGATCGACCCGGTATTCGTCGATCATGATGTCGCCGCCGCGGGCCGTGTAATGGACGTAGTAGAGGCCGGACTTCCCGAAGTCGGGCGCGAACGCGAGGCCCAGCAGACCCTGCTCGATCCAGAGGGTGTTCACGCGGTCGGAGATATCGAGCATCGTCTGTGGCAGCAGCCTGCCGCCCTTGATGACCCTGATCCTGCCCAGCCTCGAAGCTACGAAGACGAGTTTCTTGAAGCCCGGGGCCGA
>Ga0105046_10017882_pt1 | contig 10824 bp, 11 predicted proteins | sample MAT03_FD_78385 | JGI IMG/M metagenome (GOLD analysis project Ga0105046, IMG submission 78385) | Freshwater microbial communities from Lake Fryxell liftoff mats and glacier meltwater in Antarctica - MAT-03 (megahit assembly) | ecosystem: Environmental > Aquatic > Freshwater > Ice > Liftoff...
ACTTGCGTAACGCATGGCTTCACAAAAGTTGGCGTTTATCCCGTTACAGCCTGGTGCTCTAGGTTAACCACCCCCAGCGATTGCACCCGCGTATTGGGCGCTATCTCTTGGTGACTCATTACCGCAAAGCCAGGTACAAAACGCTCAACAAATCGCGCCAGGACAGGCCTAACGTGGCTTGACGCTAGGAGTAGCGGGGTTTGACCCATCTCCATAAATTTCTCAGCGCTCTTAGATAGTTTTGTAATGAGTAACTGGGCTACCTGCGGCTCAATTGAGAGATATGACCCTTCATCGGATTGCTGGACGGCTTCGGTCAATGTGCGCTCAAGCGACGGAGTTAAGCTCACTAATGGCAGCATTCCGTCGGGCGACGTAAACTTCGATGTGATTGTGCGCGACAGTCTACGACGCGCGTACTCGGCCAGTTTCTCCGGGTGCTTAATATTAGGTGCCCAGTCAGCGCATACTTCAAGCACCGTTTTGAGATCGCGAATCGATATTCCTTCGCGCAGCAAATGAACTAGCACTGCTTGCACCTGGCTTACTGTAAGTAAAGTCGGCACGAGCTCTTCAATAAGCTTAGGATTATCTTTTGCAACGGTGTCGATTAAATATTGAGTCTCTTGGCGCGAGAGTAATTCGTACATATGACTGCGCACCAGCTCAGTTAAGTGCGTTGTGATGATCGTTCCACCATCAACCACGGTGTAGCCAGACATTTGCGCCTTCTCTTTGTCGCTATCAGGAATCCATAGTGCATCAAGACCGAAGGCTGGCTCTTTAGTAGCCGTTCCCTGCATCGGAGTAGTAACCGTACCGGGATCCATCGCCATTAAGTGATGTGATTTTAGTTCGCCGCCCCCTAGTACACCGCCGCGCAGTAGTAACCGATACTGACTAGGCTTAATGCGCACGTTATCTCTGATATGGATCGGTGGAACGATAAAGCCGTAGTCCACTGCAAATTGCCGCCTTAGCGAGCGGATGCGCTCGACTAAATCTCCGCCCTCAACTAAAGAAACCAATTCATAGCCAACCTCAAGTTCAAGCGTGTCCATACCGAGAAGACCTGTTACTTCTTCGCGCGAGCCGGCTTTCGGCTTCTCCTCAGCACCGTCGGCGGAATCGGCACCCGCAACACCTGATTTCTTTACGCCTTCCGCTCTCAATTTTTTGAGAGTCTTGCGCTTTAGATACGCCATCGCGCCAACGCTTAATGCGAGGCCCATAAATGGTAGAAACGGCAATCCAGGCAGCACCGCAAAAAGCGCCATCACACCGGCGCTTACAAAGAGAGGTCTGTCGCTGACAGACAACTGATCTAGCACTTCGCCGCCTAGATCTTCACCGGAACCAGCACGCGCTACGATAATACCAGCAGAGGTCGAGATAATAATTGATGGAATTTGTGAAACGAGTCCGTCGCCAATTGTTAATAAGGTGTAAATTTTTGCTGCATCCATCCAACCCATGCCAAGCTGCACGATTCCGATAAATAGACCGCCTGCGATGTTGATGCCGGTGATGAAAAGCCCCGCGATGGCATCTCCAGAAACGAATTTTGCTGCGCCGTCCATTGAGCCGTAAAATTCAGCCTCTTTAGAGAGCTCTTTTCTGCGCTCGCGTGATTCTGCCTCAGAAATATTGCCAGCATTGAGATCTGAGTCGATCGCCATCTGTTTACCAGGCAATGCATCCAACGTGAAACGTGCCGCAACTTCGGCTATACGTCCGGAGCCTTTAGTAATAACTTTTATATTAACTAAGCTGATAACGATAAAGAGTACGATACCGATTGCGAAGTTGCCGCCAACTACGAATTCTCCGAAAGCCTGAATGATATGTCCAGCCGCGTTAAGCCCGTCTTTGCCATTCATTAAAATAGCGCGTGTAGATGCTACGTTAAGACCCAATCTAAACAAAGTAGTGATCAGCAAAATAGCTGGATACGCCGTGAAGTGCAGCGGCTTTTCGATGTATAACGAGGCAAATAACACGACGAATGAAATCGTAATATTCATCGCTAAAAACATATCAAGTAAGGCTGTCGGCACCGGGAAAAGCATGACGCAAAGCACGGTGATGATCGTTATCGGGATCGTCAGATGCTTCCACGAGCTTGGAGCGATTATTTTTGGAGCGGTGGTATTAGAGCTAGAGTTCGCAGCGCGGCGTCCGCGTTGCGGCGGTGCTGCGCTAGCGCTACTTGTATTGGGTGTTGAACTTGTTGCTGTATTGTTTGCCACTGACTACCCCTTAAAATTTATTTTGCTGGCGTTATGTTGTTTGAAGTTTTTACCGCTGTACGAGCCGCTGCCTTCGCGGGATTTTTTAAACGGAAAATATATGCCAGCACTTCAGCCACCGCTTTAAAGAGATCACGCGGAATGACTGACCCCACCTCGCAACTCGCATATAGTGAGCGCGCTAGTAGCTTGCGCTCAACTATCGGCACCCCTGATTCACGCGCGATTTCGCGGATGCGCAGCGCCATAAAGTCTTGCCCTTTAGCGATTACAGTTGGTGCGCTCATCGTTTCGCGATCATATTTTAACGCGATTGCAAAGTGTGTCGGGTTAGTAATGATAACGTCAGCTTTGGGAACGGACTGCTTAATGCGCTGAATAATCCTTTGCAGACCTTTTCGTTGGATTGCTTTTTTCGTTGCTTCGTCGCCTTCCATCGCTTTACGGTCATCTTTGACTTCGTCTTTGGTCATCCTATTCGTGCGTAACCAGCTCCAGTTCGTATAAAAATAATCGAAGAGCGAGAGCGCACACAGCACCATGAAGATCTTCCAAAAGATGGTGCTCATTGCGCTGGAAGCAAATACAAAAATTTGATCCACCTGCATGTGCATCATCTTTACCATCGCAGGTGCAAAATGCTTCAGTGAGTAATATGCAATCGGTAAAAAGATGCAGAGTTTTAAAATCGCTTTGCCAACATTTACAAATCCGTTGATTGAAACGATGCGCTTAAACCCAGCCAACGGATCAATATGAACCATCTTAGGCTTGATCCAGCGCTCCTTTACATTCCAGCCCGTTTGCAGCATCACCGCCAAGGTCGCAACACTTGAGATAATAACGGTTAGAAAAAATATCGGCGGTGCAATCATCAGCGCTAAGCTGTAAAATCCCTCTTGCAATGCGTGTACCGTCAATGGCTCGGCACGCCCGATCAGTTCAAATGAGCGCACGAATACTTTGCGACAAATTTCAAATAACATCGGTGCAAAAAATCCGAGCGCTAAAAATCCAGTTGTTAGTGTCAGCGTTTGGACAATTTCTTGAGACAATGGAAGCTGGCCCTCTTTGCGCAACTGTCCCATGCGCCGGTCAGTGGGCGTTTCAGTTCGTTCTTCTGGGGTCGAGTCTTGGGACATAATCCTGCAGGACGAATGAGCAAGCAGCGGGCCGAATGAAGAAGTTAGTTGCTTAGGGATATCGGAGGGTTACAAGATCGCTTGAAGGCCAGCGCGTCAGTTAGCTGACGCGGTCTATTACGCCTCTGTAATCTTTAATCCGAAGCGATTTTTTGGTGCGTCGCGTTCTACAGTAACGCGGTTGCGCCCGTAGCTGCGCGTTACCGGTTGAGCCGCCGAGCGTAAAATTGCAATTGAACCATCAACTAAAGTTTGGGTGAATTGAACAAGTCTCCCAAGTTCAGCGCTCCGGGTTCGGTTTGCTTCAACGGCAATACGTAAGGCGCTTACAAGTTTTAACAGCCGCGCTTTATCGCCGCGTGCCGTGCGAGTAGTAATAATCTGAGAAAGGGTAAATGAGTTAGAAGAATCAATAGCCTGTCGCAAAGCCTCTCGTGCATGCGCTGCTACTTCAATTTTTTCAGCGATCTCTGAACGTGTTTCAACTTGCGCGTCAATATCGCTACGTCTAAATTTTTTTATTACTGAACTCTCCTCCTCAAGCGCCTTTGCGTAGCGCGCTTGAAGCTCGATTTCAACGCTTAATTGCCGCTCTAGCTGCGAAATATGATGCGACGCTATGGGGCTGGCAGCGCGTTCTGAGCGCGCCCGATTGTTTGTATCACCTTTGAATTGCGAACCCATATGTTTGCGCTATCCAAAACACGCCAACCTAGAACAGTTGGCTATCGTCTTTTTTATTGCTCTGAGATTCAAAATAAATGGTCTGGGCGATTTCGCTTGCTAACTCTTTTGCTACAACTCGAGAATCAACCTTGTAGTCACCCTGCTCGATCTTAGCCTTTAGGTCAGCGATTTTCTTTGAGCGCGCAGCGCTGTCATCACCCAATGCCGCCTGAATATCCTGGCTAACGGAGAAGTTAACCGTGTCCTCTCCCCTAAAAGCGCCGCCTTCAAGAGCATTCTTTAGAGCTAACGTTTTAGCGTTGAGAGAGGCTGTTTTATCGGCGGCTCTATTGTCGCCTGATTTCTTTAAGTAAACGGCGTCATTATTAGAAAGGCTGCCATCGAGTGAGTTTAAGCGTTGCCCAATTTTACTAGTGCTATCCATATATTACGTCCTATTACTTCCCTGTATATTTCCTCAAGCCTTGCGTCACCTGCAGCTCGGATTTTTGATCCACTACAGGCTTAGATGTCGTACCGTGTGTGCGCGCTTCAATTTGTTTCATATCACGCTCAATTACTGAAGCTATTCCTAGCGAGCTCTTCTCAGCTATCTTAGTTGCCAAAGCCTCGTTGAACATATCACGGTAAGTTGCCTCCTCATTACTGGCTGAAAGTGACCCCTTTTCATGTGGCACAGTGGCCCACATCGATTTAAGCATTTGCTGCAATAATAGTCCCTCAAACTGGACGGCGGCTTTTTTTATATCACTTGGTGTTTTAGCATGGCGCGCACGCGCGGCCAGCGCCTCATCGCTGGCTCCGCTGTTGAGGTCAGCCCGATTTAACTCTAACGATTTAATATCCATCGCACTTCTCTACTCCTGATTACATCACCACTAATTCAGCGTTTAATGCGCCAGCTTTCTTAAGCGCCTGAAAGATCGAAATTAAATCACGCGGCGTTGCACCAAGCGAATTAAGCGCCTTTACCAGCTCACCTAAAGTTGGTTGACCACCGCCCACAACTGCTAGTTTTCTCTTCTCTTCTCCAACCTGAATATCGGTATTGGTGACTGTAGTTGTAACACCGCCCGAAAGTGCGTTGGGCTGGGATACATCACTTTCACTACGCACAGTGATATTTAGATTGCCATGCGCTAAAGCCACTCGTCCTATAGTAACTGCATCGCCCATGATAATTGTGCCCGTTTTTTCATTTACTACGATGCGCGCCCCAATATCACGCTCAACCTCTAAGGTCTCGATGCTTGCGAGCATAGCTACTGGATTACGCATTACGTCTGCTGGAAAAGCAATTTCAGCGGTACCGCCATCCACCGCAACCGCTAGCGGACGACCTAGATACGTATTCACAACGGAGACAAGTCTTGTAAGAGTGGTAAAATCTGGCTCGCGCAATGTAATTCGAACTTTATGTGACTGAAAGAGATCAAACGGAATGGATCGCTCGATCGTTGCACCTCCGGGAACAACACCAACAGTTGGGTGATTTTTGATCGCTGCATCACCGCCGCCTTCAATTGAAAACCCGCCCACGTTCGCAGCACCCTGGGCTACTGCATAGACATTTCCGTCAGTACCTTTGAGCGAAGTCATAATGAGGTTTCCGCCCTGCAAGCTCTTGGCGTCACCGAGTGATGACAAGGTGACATCGATACGCGAGCCAGGACGCGCGAAAGCTGGCAGCGTTGCAGTTACGATAACAGCCGCCACATTTTTTACCTTGATTTCAGTTGAATCGATGCGCAGTCCTGATTTTTCAAGCATGTTAGCGATGCTCTTACTTGTGAAGACAGCGCTATTGCCATCACCCGAGCCTGCCAACCCAACAACAAGACCGTAGCCAACCAGTTGGTTGCCGCGCACCCCTTCGATATCAGCTATATCTTTTAAGCGCGCTGCGTGTGCTTGCGCTGCAAGAGCGAATGTTAGTGTGAGCGCGAATAGTTGAGTAATCGCTTTATTTAAAATGGCCATACTCGCCTCATTATTCTTGATAACCAACCGCCGTCTTGCGCTTCACCGATTATACCTTTGCCGAAATAATCGATGCGTAAATTAGCAATTTTGCTGGAATTAACCTCGTTATTACTGCTTATATCGCGGGTACGAACAAGCCCGGTAATGACTAGGTTTTGCTCCTCGCTGTTTACAGCAATAATTTTTTCCCCTTCAATCCGTAGCAAACCACCCGGCAGCACCTCTACTACAACACCGGAAATCTTAGCCGTTAAGTCTCCTTCCCGGTTGGTTGTCCCCTCGCCTTTAAAGTTATTTGTTGCGGCTGCGGTGATTAACGCTGCTAAATTGATGTTCGGATTACTAATGGCGATCGATTTTTCAAGCCCCAATAAATTTGGAATTGATGCTGAAACATCCGCTGACTCTTTTGTTTCAGTATCAGCTTTCCCGCTCGCTTTTGTTTTTTCAGTGACAACAATCGTAATTAAATCCATCGGCGCAAAAGCGCGCAAATCACGAAACATCTCAGTATTGCCGTTACTCTCACGCCACAGAGACGCCGTAAGGCCCGGGTCACCCAAACTAAGAGGGCCGTTATAATCACGCTCGTTCGGTTTTTGGCTGCGATACTCAACGTAATCTTTCGGTGTCGCACTCTCATTTGTAACGCTTTCTTGGCCTGCAAATCGCGCTCGAGGAGTGTTATCCGAGATAAAACCAACATTGCGTCCTGCAAGTTGGTCAGAGCGCGAATTTGTAGCACCTGCCATTGCGCCTGCCGCATAGCTTGAAACTTGCGTACGCGTCGTATCCTGAAGACGCCGCGAATATTCGACTGCCGGAATGCGCGGTGGCAGAGTTTGTTTTGTGACGCATCCACCTGTGGAGAGCACTGCGATCAGCGCTGTTGAACGTAAGACTAGAGTTTTCATCTATTGATCCCCTGAAACGATAACTAAGCCCGGCTCTACGACTCGCCCAGTAACTAGTTTTTTAGATGCTTCGTTACGCACACTGATGCGTTGATCTGCAACGCCTGATTCAAGCGCTATCCCGCTAGCTGTGGCCTCGAGACCTGCAATTTTAATCAGCATGGTTATCTTTGAACCCGCCGTGATAACCGGCGGTACTAATAGTTTTTGATTTGAGAACGCTTCGCCAGCTGATATTCCCGCCTGTAGTGCGAGCCCAACAACTGCTGTGGTGCGTGTTGCCGTGTCGGCTGGAATTAAGTGAGACTGCAAACGCGCCATTGCGACGTCCTCAGGCCCGACGATGCTGCCGCGTTGTAAGCCGCGTGCCGCAACTGCGACGTTTTTCCATTCTTCAATCGCTGCTAAAACTTTCCCCTTTGTTTCAGTCGATTCACCTTTCGCACTAATAAGCATCGAGGCGCGGTTGCGGCCAGTGCTTGCTAGTAACGAAGCCTTAAGTGAAATCGGACCCGCTTCAACCAAGAACGGATCGGGTACATCAACGGAGTGCACGATTACCTCCCGTCCTAACGCCGTAAATGCGTGCTCTATCGATGCACGAATTTCCGCTTCCCCTAGGCTGCGCGCGGCGCGCGTTACCACGATTGAACGCGGCAGCTTGTAGCCAACTTGATTTAAATCTACCTGAGCTGCCCGAAGCGCTGCTAATACTTCATCTGAGGTTATTTCTAAAAACCGCCCCGGTTGCGGGCTTGATGCTAGATTTATACCACGCAGCGCAATCACCGCTTCATCGTCAGTACTCTTCGCACTGTAAACATCGGCGATATCGGAAAGCGAGACTCGTGCTTTAGCAACGGTTGCGGAAGCCTTGCCATCAATTCTGATCGCACCAAGCTCAGCGTGTGCAGCGCTTACAAATAATAAAACTATCAAAATTGCTTTCATAAAGCTCTTACGTTTTTTCCCAATCACGTTAGTTAGTTACCGTTTTAAGTTTATCGCCTGACTTAATATTTCATCTGCTGTTGAGATACCTTTGGAGTTAGCTTCATAGGCGCGTTGCGCTGTAATGAGGCTAACCACTTGGTCAACAACGCTTACGTTACTGGACTCGATGAATCCTTGCTGTAGCCGCCCAAATCCTTGCTGCGCGAAAGTGCCAGCGACTGCGTTGCCGGAAGCGTCGGACTCCTGATAGAGATTGCGGCCAATTGCGCGCAACCCTGCGTTGTTAGGAAATCTTGCACCGCTTATTTGGCCCGCAGCCTGAGCAGCCGCTTGACCTGAAAGCCGGTAGGTCACGTTGCCGTCCTCAGCTATCGAGACCGCCAGCGCGTCGGGTGGAATGGTTGAAGCACCTTGAATCAAATACCCCTCACTTGTCACAAGAGCGCCGTCTTTATTTAACTGTAGTGAGCCTGCGCGCGTGTAAGAAGTTGTGCCATCAGGCATCGTTACCTGCATGAAGCCGTCGCCCTCGATCGCTAAATCCATCGGATTACTAGAAGAGGATAAATCGCCTTGAGTAAATATTTTTTGCACCGCCGCTGTCTTCACACCCAATCCGACTTGGATACCGCTTGGACTGTTAGTTGTTGCCGATGTTTGCGCGCCGGGTTCAAGGAGATACTGGTACATTAAATCCTGAAAATCAGCGCGGCTTTTTTTATAGCCGGTCGTATTTACGTTCGCTAAGTTGTTAGAGATCACATCGATATTGGTCTCTTGTGCCTGCATGCCGGTGGCTGCTGTGTAGAGTGCTCTAATCATAATGGTGGCCTGAAATTAAATTTTACCCGTTACGCTTTCCTACTTGATTGATAGCTGTTTGATTCATGTTGCTGATTGTTTCTGCAGAGCGGGTGTACATCTGAAACCCGCGCTGAGTTTTAATTAGCTCTACAATACTAGTGATCGCTGATGTGTTGGACATTTCAAGCGACTGTGAAATTACATCAGGCTCAGTTACTGCTGGGCTAACTTGTCCGGCTCCTAGTTTGAAGCGGGTATTTCCGAGGCGTTCCAATTGTAGCGGATTGTCTATTTTGACAACCTGTAGCTGCCCCACGACAGCGCCGCCTGCACGCACCGATCCGTTGCCTGAAATTGAAACTCCGGTGCCTGTTGTAGTAATCGCGCCGCCGTCACCCAGCACTTGTGACCCATCTTGAGTAACCAATTCTCCATCTTTATTTAGGGTAAAATTTCCGGCGCGCGTGTATTCAGGGCCTGAAGATCCGTTGATGACGAAGAATTCGTTAGGCTTATTTAGCGCTACATCCAGTGGATTTGCTGTGTTACGAATCGGTCCTGGCGAAAAATCAGTAACTGCGCGTGCGTTTACTGCCGCTGGTGCACGATCGTGATCTTCCCTTGCAAACGGCGCATCTGGAGTTGTTGCACCCGCTAAAGTTTTTTCAAACGGAGAAACATCGTTAACGATTATCTGCCGCTTAAAGCCCGGCGTATTAACGTTGGCGAGGTTATTATTAACAACCTCTAACCGGTGCAGCTGCACCAATCCACCACTTGCTGCTACGTAAGTTCCTCGTTCCATTAAAGCACCTGTGTATGACGACGCACGCTACCCAGGACGCCCAACCGTGCGTCTTTTTGAATAATGCGCGGTTCGATTTCTGTTTGATCTGCTGCTTCAGAATTATCTGCCGACTGCTGTTGCGAATATTCCTGCTCAGGGCGGCTATTGCTTAAAACCGGCAACTCATCGGTGATAAACTCTTGTGAAACTTCCAGGTTATGAGACCTTTGAGTTTGCTTTGAACTCTGAACTCGGCTCTGTTCTTGGCTGTTCTCTTGCGCCGTTAAAGAAGCGACGGATTTTTGCGCTGCATCAAGTGAGGCAACTGCTCGCTCTACTTCAATCTGTTGCGCCAGCCTTTGTTGCCGATAAATTGGCGCCTTTGTTTTTTCCCGGCTTTCAGGTGTGCCTTGAATTATCGCTGACGGTGCAGCCGCGGCTTTTGTTTCATGTGCTCTGTACGCCATCGTTTGGCTTGATTGATCCGTTGCAAAATCTGACGCTGCTCCGATGGGCTCACCGAACACATTTAATTTTTGAGCGCTCACCGTGGTTGATGGTGCAGGGCGCATCGGCACTTGAACTGGAGTTGGAGCAAAGTACTCTTGCTCACTTTCTTCAGATATTAATGCGCGCTTTAAATTGCTTTCCGAATGATTCAATTTAGTGCGTGAGGCACGCGCTCCACTGTCGAGAGCCTGCTGTACGCGGGCCTCGGTTTCGCTGATATCGTTTAGAAGTTGCTGGAGGTTGCGTTGCTGGCGCGCTAGTGAAGAGTTTAATCCTTGGCTTGATACATCGGCATCGCGCAGTAAAGTTTTTAGCGAGATTTCTAAATCACGGAGTTCGCGCGCAGCAGCGCCTGATGCAAGTGATGATGACATCCCAGCGTTCGAGCCGTTGCGAATGCTGCGCATGGCAAAATAGAACAACGCCGCAACCAGCAACGCATCGACTAGGAGTTTTAAGATAACAAATTGACTCATAACGTTAGCGCTCCATAACTTTGCTGAGAGTCAAAAACATGACGGTTAAAACCTGTTTCTAAGCCCATGTAATCTCGATAACGCATTGAAAGTACTAACAATTCATATAGTTCGTGCGTACTTCGATTACTCAGCATGCTTGAGCTATTGCAACTGCTTGGCCAGGCTTCGGATGGGCTGTAACGGGGGGGGGGGGGGGGGGGGGGGGGAACGGGGGGGGGGGGAAGGGCTGGGGGCGGTGGAGAAGGGCGATGGGGGGGGGGGGGAAAGAAGGAGAGGGGGGGGGCAGGGGAGGGAGGGTAGAGGGGGAACAAATTG
>Ga0105046_10017883_pt1 | contig 10824 bp, 13 predicted proteins | sample MAT03_FD_78385 | JGI IMG/M metagenome (GOLD analysis project Ga0105046, IMG submission 78385) | Freshwater microbial communities from Lake Fryxell liftoff mats and glacier meltwater in Antarctica - MAT-03 (megahit assembly) | ecosystem: Environmental > Aquatic > Freshwater > Ice > Liftoff...
CTTGAAACGAGCGGCAACGATGCCGATGGGCGCATGATGACGCAGTTTGAGCAGCAGTGCTATGAGCGGCTAGGGATCAAAGTGGTGACGGTGGAAAACACTTTCGCGAAGATGCTGGAGAAACAGGATAATGGCAATTTCCAGCTTTCCAGCGGAACAGGCTGGGGCGCGGACTATCCTGATCCGGAAAACTATCTCATGCTTTTCTACGGCAAAAACCTTCCGCCCCAGGGTAAGAACAATAGCCGTTACAAGAACCCGGAATTTGACCGATTGTTCGAGCAGATGGCCACGATGGAAAACTCCCCCGAGCGGATGGAGATCGTGCACCGGATGATCGATATCATGAACGAGGACTGCTCGGTGATTTTCACCAATCACAAAGCCTACTACTCGCTCATACAGCCATGGGCACCACGCACCCATGACAACTCCATGCTGGAAGGCGGGATGAAATATTCGACGCTTTACCCTGAAGTCCGGACGCAGAAACGGAAGGAGTGGAATCGCTAACCATGCTAAACTACGTCATCCGTCGTCTGTTTTATACGATTCCGATTTTGCTCGGAGTGATGATCGTTACGTTCTCGCTCTTTTTTGTCATTGGCTCCCGCGAAAGTATGGCGAGAAGCAACCTAGGGCCGCGCGCCAAACCTGAGGATGTCAAAAACTGGATTGCTCAACGTGGATACGACCGTCCATTGATCATTAATCTTTCCCAAAACGATCCTTATTACAGCGCTGCGAGACCCTGGCATTACTCGATCCTGATGGATCAAATCGGCAGATTTGCACGATTCGATTTTGGGGAATCAGATTTTAATCGGGAAGACATTGGGATTCGTATTCGCAAAGGAGCCATTCCTTCTCTGCTAGTGACCCTGCCCGCCGCAATCATAGGACTGCTACTTGCAATCGGGCTCTCATTATTACAGGTCTTTTATCGAAATCGCGCGGTGGATACGGGGATGACCATCTCCTGCGTAGTAATGATGAGCATTGTGCCTATGGCTTATATCATTGCGATGCAGGCGTTCATGGCGATTCATCTGCGATGGTTTCCAGTCTTTGGCTTTGATGAGATGGCAGGCTGGGGGTCTCTACGGTTTCTGATACTTCCTATCATTATTATGACCGTGCTGGGGTTGGGGAGTGATGTGCGATTTTACCGCTCCATATTCCTTGAGGAAGTCGCACAGGACTACGTGCGCACGGCGAGGGCGAAGGGGGTCTCAAACCCACGGGTGCTGCTGACGCATGTTTTGAAAAACGGTGCCATTTCACTGATCACTGTAGTTGTTGCCAGCCTGCCGCTGTTGATTATGGGTTCGATTTTAATCGAAAGCTTTTTTGGAATCCCCGGACTTGGCAGTCTGGTGGTCGATGCGATTAGTAAACAGGATTTTGCAACGGTCAGGTCAGCGGTCTTTGTAGGCTCTCTGCTCTATCTGGTCGGTTTAGTTTTAACCGATATCTGCTATGCGATCGCAGATCCCCGCATTCGTCTGAGCTGATTATGGAAACTAGTGAAATCCAGAAAGCAGCTGAATGGTTCAACAGTCCATGGGGACAGAATTTCGTATTGATTGCGGGGGCACTGGCGCTTGCTTTTCTGGTGTGGTGGGGCCGGGGTGATGAGCAGTGGCGTATTGCGTTCCGACGATTTCGCAAAGACAGGCTGGGCGTTGCAGCAGGGGTGATGATTGCGCTGTATTTGTTTATTGGCGCATTGGAGACATTACACATCAAACGTGGAGATACATGGCACAGCCTGTTGGGGCTGATGACATCAGAGGTGATGAAAGAGCGGAGTTACAGCGCCCCGTTTGCAAAGATTCAGCTTGGCAAGGCCGATGAGGTCGCGGCTGCGGAAGCCAGTGGTGATCCGGCGAAAATTGCCGGAGCCGCACGCTATCACATCAAGGGAACTCATGTGTTCGGCACGACTGCGTTGGGAGATGACACGCTGTTGCAAGTGATGCGTGCCTGCCGCACTGCGCTGATATTGGGTGCAGTCACTAGTATGATCTATATCCCGCTGGGAACGCTCTTTGGGTTGCTAGCAGGCTATCATCGCAAGTGGGTGGATGATGTCATTCAGTTTATTTACAGCACACTCGCCAGTATTCCCGGGATTCTGCTTCTGGTTTCCATGTTGTTGGTCATGGGAAAAGGGTTGCTTCCGATGGCGATTGCAATCGGTGTGACAAGCTGGGTCGGATTGTGCCGTTTGATTCGTGGCGAGACGATGCGCCAGTCGGAACGGCCTTATGTAGCTGCAGCGCGCGCAATGGGGCAAAGTCACTGGAAGATTATGACACGGCATCTCCTCCCCAATGTGATGCACCTGATCCTGATCAATTTCGTCATCGGGTTCAGCGGTATCGTTTTGTCGGAAGCTATTCTGAGCTATCTCGGCGTAGGAACACCCATTGGCACTCCTAGTTGGGGAAATATGATTGATTCTGCCCGGAGCGAGCTGAGCCGCGAACCGCTTGTTTGGTGGAATCTCACCGCCGCGACGACTGCACTTTTCGGTTTAGTGCTTTCATTGAATCTACTCGGCGATGCTTTGCGACGCGCTTTTGATCCAAAACGGGGCTGACTACAGCTTTGATGACTGTGATTTCCAAAGACAATTGATCGCTTGCACTCCGCTTGGTTGGGTTGGAGCTTTTCAGGTTATGGCCCCTGCGGTTGTCTTGCTTACATCGCCGGATTCGTCGTGGATCACCGGGGAGACTTTGTATATCAGCGGCGGCTATCGCTGAAATAATCGGAGCCCGGTCTGAATCAATCGACAATCAGCCTTACGGGAGCATCGCCGCGAAGTGCCTTGGAGTATGGACAGGTTTTGTGTGCGGCTTCCATGATGCGTTTCGCCTGATCCCTGTCCACACCGGGAAGGGTTACGTGAAGCTCTACAGAAAGACCGTAGCCCCCATCTTCATCTTCATTCAGGCTTACCAGTGCGCGCACGACGGAATCATTGATGGAGGTTCCGAGCTTCTCAGCAGCATTTTTCAAAGCGCCGTGGTAACAGGCGGAATAAGCGCCCGCGAACAGAAGTTCAGGATTGGGTCCGAGCTTTTCCGCCCCCGCCTTTAAAGGATTGCCCAGGACAACATCCAGAAGTCTGTCGGGGTTGGATATGCTCCCTGAGCGTCCGCCTTTAGAAATCGCTTCAGAACTAAATAAAGTTTTCATATCTACCATATCGTTCTCCACTGCATCCCGGTTGTATTGGAGTGTGAACGATGGCGGATGAAACGATTGGTTCCATCCACTCCTAGTGCACGCATCGATTTTTATAACTCCACCTGTTTTTCACAATGAACAACCTTCCTGCTTCCTATCCTCCTCTCAGTCCGGTCATCGCCGTTAAAAACGCAGACCAGGCAATCGCGTTCTATAAAAGCGCTTTCGGAGCGGTGGAGCTTTATCGATTGATTGATCCGGAAACGAAACAGATTGGTCACGCCGAGATTACCATCAACGGCTGTCTCATCATGCTTTCCGACGAATATCCCGCCCACAATAAGACACCCGAAACATTGAGTGGCACGACAGTGAAAATCTGTCTCATGATAGAAGACGTGGATGCCATGGTGAAGCAGTTCAAAGCGGCGGGTGGGACGGTGTTCCGCGAACCAAAGGATCAGTTTTATGGTCACCGTTGCGCGTGCGTGGTGGATCCGTTTGGCCACGAGTGGATGATTTCACATGAGATCGAAAAAGTGACGCCTGCGGAAATGCAAAGGCGCTGGGATTCAATGGTGAAAAGCTAGGGAATCATTGGAATGTCTTCCGCGTTGATTTGCAAGAGCGGACACATGGGGGAACCGTGAATGGCACTGTCTTTACTAATGAAAAACAAAAAACCGCGACCAGAAAGGTCGCGGTTTTTTGTTAATGAGGACTGTATGCCAGCTATACCAATTCGTGATTGAGAACGAAGCATCGTAGTAGCGACGTTCCATTCTCAAAGGAGAATTGGTATCAGTCCAATACTTCAGAGAACTTGCGTTCGACCCGATCCCAGCCTGCACGCACTGCGCGCTTTGCTTTCTCCCAGGAGAGACGGGAAGTGGTCTTCGTTTGCATCCATGCATCTTTGATTTTGTCTTCCGCATCTTCAAAGCGGCTTTCCGCGTATTGTCTGCGGGACTCATAGCCAAGACGATAAGCGGGCGAGTAATCTTCGTAGGTCTGATCTGCTTCGTAATACGGCTCCCTTTTGAAGTTCTCACGCCAGTAGGCTTCTTCTGCCGTGGGGTCGAATCCCTCGGCAAATCCTTTTCCGGTAAGGCCGCCAATCACTGCTCCGACGGCTGCGCCGACTACGGCTCCGACAGGTCCGCCCATGGCTCCTATGGCAGCACCGGCAGTGCCTCCCGCTGCTGCGCCGACACCGGTGCCAACAGGATGTGAACCTGCTTCGCCGGAGATGGGATCTGGATTTGCGTCATTCATTTTGTCTGTATCGATAGTTTTCATGGTTGGATATGGGTTGTGATTTGGGACAACCATGATTCGTAACGCAGGATGAAGATGGCTGTAGTAATTCCAGATTTACTGACACAGAACTTTGACTTTCAGGAAAACGCTCGCCCGTTTTCTAATCGAGTTTCGCCGTGGGCTGGTATTGAAACTGTTCCAATTCCTGATCCGTGAGAAATGTTTTTTCGTCAGGAAAGACAACGGTTATGGTGCTGAATCCGTCCTTCCTCCAATGCTCTTCCTTGAGTAGCCAGTTTTTCACAAATGCGGCGATGGATTTGCGGCATTCCTCGCGTGCGAGCGCGATGTGGCGGCGATCTGCAGCTTTTCGGGAAAGCTCTGCGGTGATACCGCGTTCCAGTTCGATGAGGTTTTCGTCTTTATTAAAACGCAGCCAGCCGTTTTCGGTTTCTTTGCGAAGCGTTGCGGTGTGGATGGCGGGAGGAAGGCTGGGACGAAGCGCAGGCGCTTGCACGATGCAGGTTTGATCTTTCGTGGCGAGCCGCCATGAATCGGAGAGTTTGATATGATAGCGAAACGTTGCCCTGACGCTGATTTTTGAGGTGGTTGTTCCGATATAAAACAAACCCCACCCGATACTTTGGGAATCCGTGCGTGTGAATATTTCGTCAGCTTCCGCAGTGGCGAGCTCCAGAATATCGCCTTCCGTAGATTTTATCGTGGGAATGCTTTCGGTGAATGTCTGGGTGATCGTGCCGGTTTTGAACTTTGCGGCGATATTGGGCAATATTTCAACCAGCTGAGTGGACATCTGCCCGGCTTGCTCGCAGGACTTGAGGCCGATGAGTGAGACGATTAGCGCCGCTATCGCGATGATTGCAGTCGTCCACAGGACAGTGGAGGTTTTAGGCTTCTGATTGTTCATACCTCTGGAGGAGAGTGGTTACCAAAGACAAGAGCGATAGCGGCTGTTTGTTGGAAGGTAATATGACGCGGTTTACTATGAGCCCGATGAAAAGCGTACCAGAGTTCTCGCACAAAGCCGCCAAGACGCAAAGGTTCTGAAAAGATAATCCAGCTTGACGCTCTGAAGAGAAATTGCTCGCGACTATTCGGTTTTTGTTTTTCCAAATGCTAGCGCCAGCCAGCCGCACAGCAGGAGCAGTCCGCCGATGGGCGTGATGGCTCCCAGCCATTTGACGCCCGTGATGCCCATGATGTAGAGCGTGCCACTGAAGATTGCGATACCGCCGATAAAGAGCCGCCATGCCCAGACTCGTGTCGGCGACTGTAAGGCAAGCGCCACCAGCACGGCGGCATGGATCAAATGATAGCGAGAGGCGGTTTCCCACCATTTGATATGTAACACGAGCTGATCGGGTGCGATCTGCATTTTCTCCAACCCATGTGCGCCAAAAGCGCCGAGCGCTACGCCAAGAAATCCGATGATCGCTGCGATACGAAGTGAGTGCATGAAGGCATCAAGCACAGGAGGAAATACGCTGTCATCTTCAAATATAGAAGGCGGGTTCCATCGGGTTATCGGCTCCATCGTAATTTCCCTTTCCGCTTCCTTCACAAAACCGGTTTCATCGCCCATGGTGTGATGATTATGGATTGGGAAAACTGGCAGCCAGGCGAACTCGCCGTCCTTTGCTTTATTATACGCGGGGCGGATGTGATGCTTATTCGCAAGAAACGTGGGCTCGGCGCGGGGAAAATCAATGCGCCCGGCGGGAGGATTGAGCCAGGCGAGACACCGCTTGCTGCGGCGATTCGTGAAACGCAGGAGGAGATTTGTGTTACGCCAATCGACCTGGAGGAACGGGGCGATCTGCATTTCCACTTCACGGATGGATACAAGCTGCATTGCTGGGTTTTTGTTGCGCGTCATTTTGAAGGGGAGCCAGCGGAGACGGACGAAGCGATTCCCATGTGGTTCCCGATGGAGAACATGCCCTATCATGAAATGTGGGAGGATGACCGGCACTGGCTGCCGCAAGTTTTGGCAGGTGGAAAATTCCGCGGCTGGTTTGAATTCGACACAGAAACCATGTTGAGCAAACGGCTGGAGTTTTCACCCGAAGCACTTTTTCAATCGCATGCCTGAGGTTCTTGTTGCTGGCTGCGGTTTCACGGGGTTGAGCGTCGCGCGTATGCTGCAGGCGGGCGGGTGGTGTGTGACAGGATTGACTCGTTCGGAGGAGTCTGCCGTCGCGCTCAAAGACGAGCCATTTCGGGTTCGGGCGTGTGATGTGTCATCAGCGCCTGCTTTGCAAAAACTTGCGGATGAATTGGGCGCAAAGCCGGACGTCGTGCTGCATTGTGCAAGTTCCGGACGGGGTGGGGCCGATTCTTATCGCAGTGTCTATATAGGCGGCGCGCAAAATCTGACGCAGGCGTTTCCGGAAGCCCGTCTCGTATTTACCAGCAGCACCAGTGTGTATCCGCAGACTGACGGTGAATGGGTGACTGAAGATAGCGCGACCAGCCCGGAGACGGAATTGAGCAGACTTTTATTGGAGGCGGAGAATGTGGTTTTAAAAAGCGGCGGAGTGGTGGCACGGATCGCAGGGATTTATGGAGCCGGTCGGTCGGTGTTGCTGCGGAAGTTTTTTGGCGGCGAAGCGGTAATCGAGGATGGAGGCGGACGATGGATCAATCAGGCTCATCGCGACGATATTGCAACAGCGCTGGCGTTGCTGATTCAAGCCAAGGCCGCTGGTATCTATAATATCGCCGACGATCATCCGCTTCAGCAGCATGAGCTTTATACCCGGCTGGCGGAGCTGTTTACGCACCCGCTCCCGCCGGAAGGTCCGCGCAGTGCAATCCGCAAGCGGGCGTGGACCAGCAAGCGAGTAAGTAATGCGAAACTGCGTAGCCTAGGATGGGCTCCGAAATACCCCTCGTTTTTCGATGCGATCAAAGACGACTTGAATCTGGTGAAGCTGGCTGGAGGGTGTGATTGAAAGATGATATGTAGCCGACAGGCACGCTGTAGCCGGCGGGGCGAAATTCCATAGCTGCTACGAAGCGCTGGAAGCATGCGCACCATTGGAAGTCTTCGCCGCCACTTCCTTCCCAGATTCTCCTTCCGACTGATCTTTGACACACTCCGGCGTTGCCATCGCTGAGCTGAAATGTTGTCTTCCCAACCCAACTTTTAAAACCAAACCAACCATTCCTTTATGAAAGCTCCTATTCGCGTCGCAGTTACCGGTGCAGCCGGCAACATCGGTTACTCCCTCCTTTTCCGGATCGCTTCAGGCTCCATGTTCGGCCCGGAGCAGCCGGTGATCCTGCATCTCATCGAGATCGAGCCCGCGCTGCCTGCGCTCTCCGGTGTGGTGATGGAGCTGGAAGACTGCGCGTTCCCACTGCTCAAAGGCGTGGTCGCGACCTCCGATCTGAACACGGGCTTCAAAGACGTGAACTGGGCGCTGCTCGTCGGCAGCGTGCCGCGCAAGCAGGGTATGGAACGGAAGGATTTGCTCGGGATTAATGGCAAGATTTTCACAGGACAGGGACAGGCGATTGCGAAAAACGCAGCCAGTGACGTGCGCATTCTCGTCGTGGGCAACCCTTGCAATACCAACTGCCTCATCGCGATGAGCAACGCACCCAGCATCCCGAAAGAACGCTGGTTTGCCATGACCCGTCTCGACGAAAACCGCGCCAAAACCCAGCTCGCCATCAAGGCGGGCGTGGATGTGACCGCAGTGAGCAATCTCGCGATCTGGGGAAACCATAGCTCCACGATGTATCCCGATTTTGCAAATGCAAAAATCAACGGCAAGCCTGTGCCGGAAGTCATTACCGACAAAGCTTGGCTCGAAGGCGATTTCATCTCAACTGTCCAGCAACGTGGCGCGGCAATCATCAAAGCGCGCGGTCTTTCCAGCGCAGCCAGCGCAGCCAACGCTGTGGTCGATACGGTCCGCTCTCTCACCACACCGACGCCCGAAGGCGAGTGGTATAGCGTCGCAGTCTGCTCCACGGGCGATTACGGAGTGGAAAAAGGAATCATGACCAGCTTCCCGATCCGCACGACAGCGACTGGCTGGGAAATCGTGCAGGGCGTTTCGCTCAGCGAATTCAGCAAGGGCAGGATCGATGGAACGATCAATGAGTTGAAGGAAGAACGCGATCTCGTGAAAGAGCTTCTGCCAGCCTGATCACTACTGGCGCACACATGGCTTCCCTGATTGCCGACCTTGTCTCTCTGCTCAGTGAGGACCGCGTACTTTCGCGAAAGGAAGACCTGTTGGCATATGGTTACGATGCAACCGCAGCGCTCAGTCAGATAGGAGCCGCCGTGGTCTTTCCGCTCACCACGGAAGAAGTCGTGGGCGTGGTGAAATATGCGGACAAACACAACATCCCCATTGTCGGACGCGGATCAGGAACCGGGCTTTCAGGCGGCAGCGTTCCTCTACCGGGCTGCATTATTTTGTGCCTCGCAAAGATGGATCGCGTCATTGAACTCGATGAGAAAAACCTGACCATCCATGTCGAAGCGGGGGTCATTACCCAGAAAATCGCAGAACTCGCGGATTCTGTCGGCCTGCTTTACCCGCCCGATCCCGGCTCGATGAAAATCAGCACGATTGGTGGCAATGTCGCTGAAAATTCTGGTGGCCTGCGTGGGCTTAAATATGGGATTACGCGCGATTATGTGATGGGGCTGGAGATCGTTTTGGCCAGCGGCGAAGTGGTGAAGCTCGGCAACAAGTGTGTGAAGGATGTGGCCGGATATTCGATGAAAGACGTCTTCATCGGCAGCGAAGGTACGCTGGGGATTATCACCAAAATCCTGCTGAAGCTGGTTCCCAAACCGCTCGCCAAAAAGACCATGCTGGCGACGTATGCGCGGATGGATGCCGCTAGCGACACCGTCTCGGCGATCATCGGCGCGAAGATCATCCCCTGCACACTGGAGTTTCTGGATCGGATCACCATCCGTTGCGTCGAAGATTTTGCAAAGATCGGTCTCCCGCTGGATGCAGAGGCGATTTTACTGATGGAAACTGACGGCCACCCCGCAGCGGTGGCGGATCAAGCTGAGCAAATGGTCGCTATCGCAAAGCAATGCGGAGCCACCAGCGTGCAGCTTGCGCAAACGACCGAGGAATCGCTGCGTCTCGCCTCGGCCCGACGCTCCGCATTTTCCGCCCTCGCCCGTTTGTCACCCACGACCATTCTGGAAGACGCCACGGTTCCTCGCAGCGAGCTTTCCAAAATGATCCGTTTCATTCAGGAGGTCGGCACACGTCACAACCTGAAGATCGGGACCTTTGGTCACATGGGTGACGGCAATCTGCACCCGACATTTCTCACCGACGAAAAGAACCATGAGGAAATGGAGCGGGTGGAAATTGCGATGAAAGAGATTTTCGATTTTGCGGTATCGCTCGGTGGAACCATCACGGGCGAACACGGCGTCGGTCTCGCCAAAAAACCATTCCTCGCCGACTCCATTGGCAACACCAGCCTCGGCTTGATGAAACAGCTCAAGCACGCCTTTGACCCCAAAGGCATCCTCAATCCCGGGAAGATTTTCGATTAATGCCAGGGTCGTATCCCATGTTGCAGTAACCTGTTACTTCATTCAGTAAAACTGCGAATATGATGCCGCATAGTTTGCAGTATAATAAGTGGTAGGCGTTTCACTCATCCCTCCTGATCGCGCGATTATGTCTTCGTTCCGAAAGCTACTTCTATTAGCGATTGCCGTTTTGTTGGGCATTGGCGTGCCGAGTTGCATTTTATTGAACAAGCACAGAGCGCGCGTTGCTCCCCAGGAACTCGCAACCATCCTTCCTCAGATTGCCTCGATTACACTGTATGACCTCCACATCAACAACTCGTACACTGCTACATCTCTCGGGAGTGCGATCTCGGCTACGTTTCCCGTCGACGTCTTCATGAGGGCGGCTTCTTCTGCCCAACACCACCCAGATGCTGGGCTCTGGAAAGGTTCCTCTCTTGCGATCCTTACTCTCCGAGATGGAACTCAGCGGCGCGCTCACTTCAGCTACTATGGCGGCTTCTTCAAACTCGAGGGCATCATAGGGCACTTCGTTGTTCCCAGCGCTGCTGGATTCGACGATGCTTTCAACCGTTTTATCCATGAGCACTTTGTTCCCAAACGTCTTGACCGGAATCGGACGCGAAGTCGCCTAAACGCAAAGGATTGAAAGCACCAGGAAAACACCAGGCGTCGTTTGAGTGCTCGAGGCTCGCTGCGACCCGGGCGTAAGGGGAGGAGGTCGTTAGCGCAGAGGTGAAACATCTTTTCGAGCACCTCATTTCTAGCGCGGACACTGCGCTGAGCGTCGGTGGTGTGCTGCCAGTGGCGGA
>Ga0105046_10017885_pt1 | contig 10824 bp, 7 predicted proteins | sample MAT03_FD_78385 | JGI IMG/M metagenome (GOLD analysis project Ga0105046, IMG submission 78385) | Freshwater microbial communities from Lake Fryxell liftoff mats and glacier meltwater in Antarctica - MAT-03 (megahit assembly) | ecosystem: Environmental > Aquatic > Freshwater > Ice > Liftoff...
ATGATGCACACACCGTGCTCAATGCCCTGCTGGGTGCTGCCGCACAGGCGCACGTGCGGCTGGCCCACCCCTGGCGGGTCAATGAGGTGCGCAAGGAGGGCGACATGTTTGTGGTCTATGGCGAGGGTGATGCAGAGCCGGTCACGGCCCGGCGGGTGATCCTGGCAACCGGCGGCATGGCCCTGCCCAAATCAGGGTCCGATGGGCACGGCTACCGCATTGCCAAAGCCCTTGGGCACACGATGACGCCGCGGATCTTCCCCGCGCTGGTGCCGCTGACGATGCCGAGCGACCACTGGATCTGCAAACTCACGGGCATCACGCTGCACACGACGCTGGAGCTGCGGGCCTCAAGCGGCAAGCGGCTGAGCACGTTTACCAACTCCACGCTGCTGACGCACTTTGGGCTGTCGGGCCCGGGGCCGCTGGACATTTCGAGGTATCTGGCCGCCGCGAAGCATGAGGATGCTGGCGCGGGGCTCTACATCAACTGGCTGCCGGGGGCGACGCGCGAGCAGGTGGATGCGGAGCTGCTTGCCCTGGGCAAGCGCAGCCCGGGGCGATACCTGCGTGAGCGCGGGCTGCCGGAGCGGCTGGCCGATGGCATCTGCCACGCGGCCCGGGTGGACCCATCCATGCACGGCCACGCGCTCACGCGCGAGGCCCGCAAGGAACTGCTGCGGCTGATCGTGGACACTGATGCGCCGATCTCCGGCGACCGGGGCTTTACGCGCGCGGAAGTAACCGCTGGCGGCGTGCCACTGGCCGAGATTCAATTAGACACCATGGAAAGCCGCACGTGCCCGGGGCTTTACCTCTGCGGCGAGGTGTGCGATGTTGATGGGCGTATCGGCGGGTTTAACTTTCAGTGGGCTTGGGCCAGCGGGTACATCGCAGGGAAGGCCGCGGCGGAAGCCCTGCGCGCGGCACAGTGGCCCGGCGCGGCCCGCGCCTGACCTTTCAGCCCCGCAACTTGAGTCTACCCTTGGCCCCATGCGAACCCTCGTTACAGGTCAGATCGGCCTTGATAAGAAGCAGTATCTTCAGTCCGCGGCGGATTTCGCCGGTCAGCAAGGCGAGACGGTTGACATCTACAACGTCGGCGACATCATGTACGCCGAGGGCCGCGATGTTCGCCGCGGCCAGATCCTCGATCTGCCCCTCAGCCGACTTAGTTCTCTGCGGCGGGCGGCGTTCAAGGACATCATCACCGATTCGGCCATTGGCGGGCCGGGCAACGGGCCGCGGCCCAACGCGCTCATCAACACGCATGCCACTTTTCGCTGGCGGCACGGCCTGTTCAGCGCGTTTGACTTCGATCAGATTCACAAGCTGAAAATCGATCAGTTCATCTGCCTCGTTGACAATATTGAGGTCGTGCACCATCGCCTGCACAAAGAGCACACCATCGATGCCACGCTCAAGGATTGCATGGTCTGGCGTGAGGAGGAGCAGCTCGCCACCGAACTGCTCAGTCAGGCCATTGCTGGCAGCAAGTTCTACATTCTTTCCCGCGGCAGGCACACCGATACGCGCAAGACGCTCTTCCGCCTGATCTGTCGGCCACACATGAAGAAGGTGTATCCGAGCTTCCCCATGAGCCACGTGGTGGACATGCCCGATGTGCTCGCCGAGATCGACCACTTCAGGGCGCAATTGGCCGAGCACTTCATCTGCTTTGACCCGGGCGATGTTGATGAGAAGCTGCTGCTGGAGCGCGCCATCGCCGCGGCGAGAGATGGCAAGGAGTTCATTGATGCCGAGCCGCATTCGTTTGGCGGCAGCAAGGCAGGCACCGAGCCGATCCGCGTCAAGGTGCGCGAGGTGCTCGACATCGCTGGCGATATCGATGGCCAGATCTACATGCGCGACTTCAAGCTGATCGACCAGTCGGACATGATCGTCTCACTGGTGCCCGAACTGCCCGGCGGCGTGCCCGGCCTCTCCAGCGGTGTGGAGCGCGAGCTGCAGCACGCCTTCGAGCACACCAAGGAGGTTTACATCGTCTGGAAGCCCAAGAAGCACCCGAGCCCGTTCATCACCGAGACGGCCACCAAGGTCTTCAAGTCGGTCGATGAGGCGCTGGCCTACTTCGAGGCCAAGGGCATGTTTGGCGACAAGAACCTGTTCGGTCACTGAAGCCCGGCGCAGGCCGAGCGCCCTGTGCGCTCTCAATCAAACGGAAACGGCTGCGGTGCTTTCTCGCGCGGCGCGGGCGATGGCACTGGTTTAGCGACTGGTTTAGCCACTTGCTTGGCAACGGGCTTGGCGGCTGGTGTCGCCTGCACCGTCTTGCCCTTGGCAAACTCATCGGTGGCGGGCTTGGTTGTTTGCTGGGCCGGTGGCTGGGCGACTGCCTTGGCGGGCTGCAACCTGAGTGGCCGCAGTAATGGCAGCGCTTCAGGCCGCGGCAGCAGCCGCACCAGCGAGCCGGCCACACTGGGAGTGATCGCGGGCAGTAGGGCCGGCACCGGGGTGGGCACTGCGCGCTGCGACGTGCCGGCCACTGGCTGTATGGCGGGTTTAGCTGGCTGAGGCGCTGGCGTGTCAAAGCCAAACTCCGCAAACGGGTCGGTTGCCGGGGCCGGGGCAGGAGCAATGGCAGGGCTAGCCGGGGAGGGGACTGGCTTCGCGGCAGGGCCCGACTTTGGCTGCCAACTGCCCACATCGCTGCCCACAGCGCTGCCCACCAGCGTCAGCATCACGAGTGCGGGTATCGCCATGGCTTTGGAGAGCTTCATATCCAGAGGGTATCAGCCGACGCTAAGTTTGCGCCATGCTTATTTCGCTGGCTCTGGCCGCTTCCGCACAATCCTCCGGGGTGGCCCTCGATCTACTCAAGATTCTTGCCGCCGCGGCGTTGGTTGCGGTGCTGCTGCGGCGGTTTCGGCTGCCGCTGATTCCGTGCTATCTCATCACCGGCGCGCTCATCGGCCCTGGCGCGCTGGGCTTGGTCGAGTCCGGCGAGAACATCAGTTCCATCACGGGTTTGGCGATGGTGATGCTGCTGTTCACCATCGGGCTGCATCTTGATCCCTCATCGATCGGCTCGGGCGTGGTGCGGTCGCTGGCGGTTGGTATTGGCTCCACGCTTGGGGTCGTGCTGGTGTTCTGGGCGCCCGCTGCGCATCTGGGCGGCTCCTGGTCTAGCGGGCTGGCGATTGCCATGGCTGTCAGCATGTCATCGACCGCGGTTGTGCTGCAGATATTGCAGCAGCAGCGCGAGATGCAAAAGATCAACGGCCGATTGTGTGTGGCCATTTCGATTACGCAAGATCTGCTCTCGCTGGCTTTCATGGCCAGCATTCCGGTGCTGGCCAAAGTGATGGGCGATGCGGTCGCAGCCGCACCAGTTGGTGATGCGGCGATGGATGCCGCGCACGGGCCGCTCATGTTCCCGCCCGAGTGGCCGGTGTGGCTGACGGCCATTGCCGGGCTGGTCGGCATTGCAGGCCTGATCGTCGCCGGTCGGCGGCTGATGCCGCTGGCACTCAAGGAGGCCAGCCGCGGCGGAATATCCGAGTTGCCACTGGTCATCGCGGCCGCGGGCGCGCTCATCGCGGCGACGGTCGCGGCGGGGCTCGGTTTTTCGCCAGAACTTGGTGCGTTTCTGGCCGGCTTCCTGCTGGCGGCTACGCCTTTTCGCCATCAACTCGCCGGGCAGCTCTCACCGATGCGAGACTTGTTCATGGCGGTCTTCTTTACGGCCGTGGGCCTCAAACTGAACATCGGCGCGGTCGCCTCAGATTTGCACCTGGTGGTGATTGGCGTTGTGATGGTGGTGCTCTTCAAGACGCTGCTCATTGCCGGGCTGAGCTGGGTGGCCGGTGCCAGCGCGCCAGTCTCGCTGCTCGTTGGGCTGACGCTGAGTCAGGCCGGTGAGTTCACGATTGTGGTGATGACGGCAGGCACGCAGGCGGGGCTGATTGGTCCGCGGGCTGAGTCGGTGCTCATCGCCATAGTGGTGCTCACACTCGCGATTACGCCTGCGCTCTACGCGCTGGGTAAGAAGCTTGGCCCGCTGGCCTCACGGCTGGGGCCATGCCGCGTGCTGGCACCGGGCGCACTGCGTGAGCCAGTGCCGATTCAGCCGGAGCGCGCGGCCGCGTCTGAGGGCGAGGCCGCCGATGGCGATGCTGGAGCGCCGACCGTCGCTCCCAAGCGGCAGCGATACGCGCTGATCGCCGGGTTCGGTGTCGTCGGTCGCAGTTTGGCCGATCAACTTGATGTGGCAGGCATTCGATTTTGCGTGGTCGACATGAATCAGCGCACGATCGAGACGCAGCGCAAGCTCGGCCGGGCCGCGGTATACGGAGATATCAGTAATCCCGAAGTGCTGGAATCAGCGGGCTTGGAGCATGCCGATGCAGTGCTGCTGACCATCCCCGATGATGAGGCCACGCTACGGGCATGTACGGTGATTCGCAACGCGCGGCCGGACATCTTTATCGCAGCGCGCACGGGCTTCCTAAGCAAGGCGTTCGTGGCGCAGCAACTTGGGGCCGACCATGTAGTTGTAGAAGAGGTGGCCACAGCCGAGATGATGGCGCGGCAGGTGATGGCGCGGCTGCGCGATGCGAAGTTGACAGACGAGTCGTCCAAGCCGTGAGCGGATCAACGCAAGAAGCGTAGTTACTCCTTCTTCAGCTCGCGCAGTGCAACTGCTACCGCCATGTCCGCCTCCGGCTTGCGGCCCACTTGCCCGCTGGCGCTCACATCTGGCTGCAGGCGGTTGCCTTCCAGCCGCCGGCCCTTGATCGTGACATACTCGCTGATCGGCACCATCATCTTAAAGCCGTCGGGCAGTGAGACCTCATTGGCCACCAGCACCGCGCCCGCGGTGCGTGAGCCCACAAGTTTGGCGGGCGGGTCGCAAAGTTCACGTAATGCCGCGGCGGTAATTTCGCTTGCCGAGGCCGACCCACCGTTAACCAGCACCGCAATCTTGCCGGTGAATGGTTCCACCGCGTTGCGGCGAATCTTCCAGCGATCGCGCGACCAGGCGGCCACGGCTACCACATCGCTGGGGTCCTTGCCGGTCTGCAACTTGTAACGCTCCGCATCCTCCTTATCCACCGTGGTGCCATACTCCGTGCCGCGGGGCAAGAGCATGCCAAGGAAGTGTGCGAGGTTGGTCGTCGCGCCGCCACCGTTATTGCGCAGGTCGATCACCAGGTACTTGGCGCCGATGGCTTGGCGGAAGTAGCCCTCCAGCCGGCGGCGGTCGTAGGTGGTATCAAACGAGGGCACGCGGATGAAGACCGAATCATCATCAATCTTGGCGAAGCTCTCGGCATCTCGCGTGCGGAACTTGCCGCGGATCACTTCGATTTGTTCTGGGACTTCGCGCTCGCGCCCTGAGCGCACCACCGTCAGCAAAAGCTTGCTGCCCTCATCGCCGCGCAGCTGCGCGGTTTCGGTGAGCGCGGTGCCGTCCAAGGCGAGAATGGTGTCGCCCTCTTGCAGGCCAGCGCGCTCAGCGGGGCCACCCTCGATAATTCCGTCAACACGAAGGCCCGCCCTGAAGGGCTCGTTGGCCCCCGTGTGCCGAATGCCAATGCCGACCATGCTGCTGCGGTTGCGCTGCTCGGCCATCCGCGGCGTCATGATGTCAAAGTGCGAGATGCCGAACTCGTTCATCAACGAGTTCAACACCCGCGAAAAACTTGGCACCGTGTCGGCGCGGTCGAGCCGATCCTTATACTTCACGACCATGTCGGGCCAGGTGCTGAAATCTGTATTGGCTGCATATGCACGAGATCGAATGAGGGATTCGGCGCGCTTGAGCACCATGTCCTTCTCCGGATCGGTGATCGGCTGTGCCAGCACGCTCTGCGGCAGCAGGAATGCTCCGATAACCAGCGCAGCAACCACGAATATCCGCGCAAGCCACGGCCGCAAGGCCGAGAATCCGGTAATTTGCATTGAAATTGCCTTTGCTTTGGCCACATCGCTTACAGAAACAGATTGATGTTGAGAATGCGCCCTTGGCATGGTGGGTTCTACGTTCGATCGGTGCGAAAGTTGCTGGCAAACCGCGCGGCCAAGCCAGAGATAGCAAATCTGCACCTGCGGCACAGGCCTCAATCTACTTTCGGTATTTACCGCGACCACTGCCAGTGTTTGGCGGAACTCGATGGAGCGGCGGGTTGCCCTAGCCCTGTTATTGCGACGTGTCTGAGCTATTGCTCCTGAATACGTTGCTGCTGCGCTCGCGCCAAGGCCGATATCCTTTTGCTATGACACGCTCCCGCACCGCGACTTCGGCCTCCCAGATTCTTAACCACGCTCGCGCGGGGTCGGCCGCAGCACTTCTCGCCGCGGCGTGCGCGATTGGCCTTGCCGGGTGTGACCGCGGCACCACGCCACCGCCACCGGCAGCGACACGCGATGCCCCGCAGAGTGTGCTGGGCAAGACAGCCAAGCTCGCGCGTGATACGGCAGCGAGTGTGGAACAGCAGCAGGCATCAACCGGCGCGCTGGCAGACTCGATTGGTACGAAGGCGGGCGAGCAGGCCGCGGCGGGGCAGACGGACAGCAGCCCCACGTTTGTGGTCTCAGGCATTACATTCTCGGCGCCGTCGAGTTGGCAGCGCGGGCCGGGCAGCCAGTTTCGCGTGGCGGAGTTCACGGCGCCGGGCGATGTCAGTGTGACATTCTTCAACTCCGGCGGCACGACCGATGGCAACATTGATCGTTGGAAGAACCAGGTCAAGGGTGATGGCAACGACAACAAGTTCGCGCAGGAGTCGCGCACCATCGGCTCAGTCATTGCACAGTACATTTCGATGGAAGGCACATACTCAGGCATGAGCCGCTCGGGCGCGGCCGCCCCTGCAGAGCCGGGCATCCGCTTCTTTGGTGTGATTCTTGAGAGTGGCCCGGGGCCAGTGCAGATACGCATGACGGGCAAGGTCGAGGCGGTTCGCGCGGCCGAGCCAGCACTGAAGTCGATGGTCGAGAAGATGAAGGTGCGCTGAGCCCGGATCTGCGATCGCCTCACTTACACCTTCTACACCCTTCCCCTCCATGCTGCCACCGATTCCGGCCGAAACGGCCATCACCACATTGCCACTGCTGGCCGCGGCGATTCTTGGCCTGGTTGAAGGCATTACCGAATATCTGCCAGTTTCCAGCACGGGCCACCTGATTCTTACGAGCTCGCTGCTCGGCCTTTACGATGGTGGCGCGCGTGAGCGTGCGGTGCATGACTTTGAGATCATCATCCAAGGCGGCGCGATTCTCGCCGTGCTGGGCCTCTACTTCCCCAAGTTTGTGCGCATGGTGCGCGGGCTGATGGGGCAGGATGCCGTCGGGCTGCGCCTGCTGATCAACGTGATTATTGCGTTCATACCCGCCGCGGCGGTTGGGCTGGCCTTTAACAAACAGATCAAGGCCGCGCTCTTTAACCCCCTGACGGTGATTCTGGCCATGATCATCGGCGGGGCGTTCATGCTGATCGTTGATCTGCTGCTGATCCAGCCGCGCAAGCGCCGCGCGCAGGCGGCCATTGATGCAAGCACGACAGGGCCGAGTGCCATCTCGGCGAGGAGTGATGGCGCCGAGGTTGAGTCGCTCTCGCCAGCGGGCGCGCTGAGCATCGGACTGCTGCAAATCTTCTCGCTTATCCCCGGCACCAGTCGCAGCATGATGACGATCGTCGGCGGCATCATGACCGGGTTGCGCCCCGCCGCGGCGGCAGAGTTCAGCTTTCTGCTCGGCATGCCCACGTTGCTGGCGGCGACGCTGTATTCGCTCTACAAGAACATCAAGGAGACAAGCGCGGCCGGTGAGCCGAACTTGTTCACCCAGCTCGGTCTCGCGCCGGTGCTGCTGGGCATGGCTGTGGCGGCCATTTCTGCCGCGCTGGCCGTCAAGTGGTTGGTGGCGTTTTTGAATCGCTACGGCTTGGCTCCGTTTGGCTATTACCGGCTGGCCATGGGTGCGCTCATGGTGATTCTGCTCAGCCAAGGGCTGCTCACCGCTGGAACGGCGAGTGCGGGTAACGCTGGTTCGCTGGCCAAGCCCCCGGTGATGGTGCCGGTGAAGGTGCCCGTGCCATAGGGCCGCCCCTAGGGTTGATCAGCAATGAGCACGGAATCAAAGTCAGTCAGTACGCCGCCCGCGACCAATGCAATTGCTGCAAGTGCGGCATCCGGGGCCGCTCGGGTGGTTTCTGCTGGCGTAACAGCGGCAGCCGAGCAGGGCCCGGCGCGGGAAAGCGTCAAGGAGACGCTGATCAGCATTTTGATTGCGTTTGTACTGGCGTTTGTGTTTCGATCGTTCGTCATTGAGGCGTTCATCATTCCGACGGGTTCGATGGCGCCGACGCTGCTTGGCGCACACATGCGCTTTACCAATGAGGAGACGGGCTCTGACTGGACGGTTGGCCCCTGGGCGTACGACCTGCGCACGCGTGAGCCGATGGGTGTGCAGGGCAGCAGCGAGCCGGTGGTGGTACACGACCCGGTCTCGGGTGAAAAGCTCACACGCAGCGGCGTGCCACTGCGCTCGGGTGATCGCATTCTGGTGCAGAAGTACCTCTACGGCATTCGCGAACCAGAGCGGTTTGACGTGGTCGTGTTCAAGAACCCCAGTGAGCCGGGGCAGAACTTCATCAAACGGCTGATCGGCCTGCCCGGTGAGCAGCTGGCGCTGGTGGATGGCGATGTCTTCGTGCGGCCCATGCCGGTGAGCGCAAGTGAGCTGCAAGCTGACGATCCGTGGCTGCTGGGCGGTTGGACCATCGCCCGCAAAGATGATCGTGTGATGAAGACGGTCTGGCAGGAGGTTTTCTCCTCGGCCAAGACGCCACTGAACTTTGGGCCAAACTCAAGCTTTCGTTTTCCATTTGCGGCTGTGCCAGCTGGCCCGCAGAGTGCCTGGAGGATCAGTGAGATGACCGGGAGTGGGGGGGTCGGGACAGGTTCGACGCCTGCAGGGGCCACTTTACCACGGGGCGTAGCGCGCAGCAGCAGCGACAAGCCCGCGGTGCTGACATGGCGCGGCGACTTGCCCATGTTCAGCACGCTGGCCCTTGGCGGGCGTAACTTTGATCGCTCCTTCAGCGATCGTTATGCATACAACGACTTGCCACCGGTGCAGACTGGCGGCATGAACTACTACCCGGTCTCAGATATTCGTCTGCGCACGGCGATCGCGCCTGATGGCCCGGGGCTGACAGCGCGCATTGTGCTCACAGCGCGCGGGCATCAGTTCGCCGCGACCATCGCCGGGGGCACCGCCACGCTGACGATGCAGCCGCTGATGAGCCAGTCGACGAAAGAATCGGGCGAGGTGTCAACTTCCAAAGTTGCCACGCTGGCCACCGGGCTTGCGGTGTTACCGCCCGGGCAAAGTACACCGATTGAGTTCTGGCATTGCGATCAGCAGGTCAAGCTCTTTGTCGGCGGAAAGCTTGTCGCCAGCGGCGCGTACGAATGGTCACCAGCCGAGCGCATCAGTTGGGCCACGGGTTCAACACTCGAGTCAATCCTGTCTCGCCCCAGCACGTCGTCGGCCTTCGCCGCCAACCCACTTGCAGACCCGAGCATTTATCGCTCCCCGCAGCTGCGCATCGAGCTTGCTGGCACTCCCGCCACGCTCTACGAGCTTGCGGTGGATCGTGATTTGCACTATCAGCCAGCGGTCTATCCGCGCGGCAGCGGTGAGTTTGCCGGCCAGCCCGCACTGGCCACCCACCCTGCCACCACCATGGCTTTGGAGCCAGACCAGTTCTTTGTGTGCGGCGACAACAGCCCGCACAGCATGGACTCGCGGCTTTGGAACCGGCCCGACCCTTGGGCGGAGGACCTGATGCTCCGCCGCGGCATGAAGAACACGATTGGCGTGATACCGAGGGACATGATGCTCGGCAAGGCGTTCTTCGTGTACTTCCCGGCGACACTGCCGGGCGGGCCACTACCAGTGCCGGATGTGGGGCGGATGAGATTTATTCACTAGCGGCCGAGAGCGGGGGAGCGGATGCTGACACCGCAAAGTACTTCGCATCCGGGTGGTGCACGATGATCGCCGAGGTGCTCTGCTCTGGCACGATCTGCCAGTTCTCTGTCAGCACGCAGCCGATGCGCTCGGGCTTGAGCAAGCGGAAGAGCTTGTCCTGATCGGCCATATCCGGGCAGGCCGGGTAGCCGAAGCTGTAGCGGCTGCCGCGATACTTCTGGGTGAACAGTGCACGCACGTTTGGCGCATCGTCGTTGCCGATGCCCATCTCCTGGCGAATGCGCTTGTGCCAAAGTTCGGCGAGTGCCTCGGCCGTTTCCACGCAAAAGCCGTGCAGGTAGAGATACTCGGCGTAGGAGTTTGCGGCAAAGAGTTTGTGCGCCTCTTCGCTGGCTTTGTGGCCCACAGTTACGCAGTGCATGGCCACTACATCGACCTCGCCGCCGACAGGGCGGAAGAAGTCGCTGATGCAGAGCTGCTTGCCGCTGCGCTGCCGCGGGAAGGAAAAGCGTTCGGCCTCGACGAGCTCTCGGCCAGCGTTCCATGGCTCGGGCTGGTAAACCACAAGGTCGTTGCCCTCGCTCTGCGCGGGAAAGTAACCGTAAACCACTTGCGGCTGCACGATGCGCTCGCGACTGCACTGAGCGCTGAGTCGCGCGAAGATGGGGTCCATCTCGTCGGCCACCAGATGCTCGTAGGCCTCATCGGTGGTGGCGCCTTTTTTGACCTGCCACTGACCGCGGTAGAGCGCAATCTTGTTGATGAACGGATACACCTGCTCGGGCGCGATATTTTGCACCGCGCGCGTGCCAAAGAAGGGGACGGTCGGCACTGGGACCTCGCTGATCCGGCTGCGTGCGA
>Ga0105046_10017886_pt1 | contig 10824 bp, 6 predicted proteins | sample MAT03_FD_78385 | JGI IMG/M metagenome (GOLD analysis project Ga0105046, IMG submission 78385) | Freshwater microbial communities from Lake Fryxell liftoff mats and glacier meltwater in Antarctica - MAT-03 (megahit assembly) | ecosystem: Environmental > Aquatic > Freshwater > Ice > Liftoff...
TGGCTTTTTGTTTTTATCTTGTACTTATTAATCATTATTGGGCTGCGGTTCCGGGCGGACGTTTTTCAAATATCCCACCATCGCCAAGCCTTAACGTTAGCGGCCAGCTTAAAGCAACTTCCCCATGAGTTTAACATCATATTTGACCGACCCCAATCATCAGGCACTTAAAACAAAATTCAAGACCGAGTTTCCGTTTCCTGGGTTCATTATAAAAAAAGATTTAGTTGCAGCACCCTTGACAAAAAATTATGGAATCATTGGGACGGCTTTTGACTATCTCTTAAGATTTTATCTTCAATATCAACATCAAAATAAGTGCATCATAAACGATGAATGGGTTGCACGTTATGGCCTTGAAGGAATAAAAAATGTTTGGAAAGGTAAAAAGACTGAATTGTCAAAATTGTCAAAGAGATTTTCAGAAGTCAAACGGCGACACAAATTATTTTTACAAAATGGAAAGCTTTCTAATGAATTAATCGCAGGTACATTATTTTTAGCCAAACTTGACTTGTATGTACGCAGTCGTCTTATTGCACCCGACATTTTTATAGAAAGTGACTTAGATATTCAAGATTTAAGAAACTTATATAATGCAATAAATCCTCACGACTTTGTTGCGGACGAAAAATGTTTTTTAAATCCACATTTTGGTGACGGCTCTGCATTAGTACGTGGCGCTGACGCAGACATTATTTTAGACGACACACTTATTGATATTAAAGTAACGAAAAATTTAAAAATTGAAAGAGAGTATTTAAATCAGATTATCGGCTATTACATTCTTTCTTTAATTGGTAAAATTAATTTTGTTCATTCAGGCAAAATAATAAACAACGTAGGGATATACTTTGCAAGACACAGTTTACTTTGGAAAATTTCCATTGCAAGTTTGGGTGACGAGAAAAAAATTGAAGACTTTAAAAATTGGTTTATTTCATATTTTGAGACTTTGAAAAATGAAAGAAAATTAGCACGAATTGCGTCTCAAAACATGCAAGAGGAAAAGCCGAGCCGCTAACAAAGGTATTGCTGCAAGCAGGGCAGGACGTTGTTATCTTCGGCTGCAGTTCACTATCAGCTTCGGTTTCGGCAGGACAAACATCATTGGGCTTTTGTTTGTTATCTTTTACTTTTATATCTTTATTCAACAGCGGTTGGGGGCGGACACAGCAATGAATTCCCTGCCTGCAGCAATACCCGACCGTTGTACGTCACCCTAAACGACATCCTACTAAAATTTAAGCATACATAACTTTGCCGACACGACCCCACGCTATTTTTAGCACATTGCAAGGCACACAAAACCCTGACACAAAGCCAACCTTGCAAAGAGCTAAAAATGCCAACGCACAGCCAACCCACCCGGCTGACGAATATCTATCATCAGTAGTAATATACTTTAGCAATATTTCTTTATTCGACACCAATGCCCACCCACCACCCTAAGAAAGACTTTCAACTTAGTTAAATAGCGGTAATCTTCTTTACCTTTCGAAAATTCAAGAAATATAATTAATTTGTAGTATAATGCTTATAGACATAAAAGGTAAAATAAATGAAAAGCGGCTTTCATACGCCAACACCTTGTTGCCACTCTTTGAGGCGATTGTGAACTCTATTCAGGCAATTGAAGAAGATAGTGCAACCAAGACAGGTATTATTGAAATCACTCTCATCCGTTCCAAGCAAGCCAAAATCGAATTTGCCAACCAAACAAGCAGTCCACCCATAGTTGACTTTATTGTTAAAGACAACGGAGTTGGTTTCACCGACAAAAATTTTGAATCATTCAACTTTGCACATAGCACATACAAGGAGAAGAAAGGCGGTAAGGGAATTGGAAGATTTTTATGGTTGAGAGCATTTAAAAAAGTTGAAATTGAAAGTCGCTTTAAGGAAAACGACCAATGGCATTTAAGGAATTTTAACTTTGAACCGACCAAAGAAGGAATTGAAAAACACAAAGTCAATCAGGTGAATGGAACTGACAGTCGTTACACCACTGTTCATCTCAAAGACTTGAAAGAAGATTTTCAAAAATGGTGCAACAATATTTCTGAGGACATTGCTTTGAAAATAATTGAACATTGCTTCGTGTATTTTTTGCGACCTGATTGCCCAAGAATAATTATCAAAGACGGTGACGAACATATTGTAGTGAATGATTTGTTTGGTGTATTTACCAAAGGGCAAGTAATCACAAAATCATTTCCAATCAGAAGTGAAAATTTCCAAATCAACATCGTGAAACTTTACAGTTCACGAGTTGACAACAAAGTTCACTTCTGTGCACACACAAGAGAGGTTCAGAATGAGGAGCTTAGTATTGAAATACCAGAACTTGACAATTTTCTTGTTGACGAAAAGGGGGAAAAATTTTCTGTTGCAGTTTATGTTTCGGGAAATTACTTGGACGAGAAGGTAAACGAGGAAAGAACCGTTATTCAATTTGCAAAATTTTCAGAAGACATAATACAATATCCTAATGAAGTTTCGCAAGAGGAAATAATAAAAGCAGCAGCAGAACTTGTGAGAGAAGAATATTCTCAATATCTCAACACCTTATCTGAAGAAAGATTTGAGAGGGTAAAACGCTTTGTTCAAAACCATCCACGATACCGTCAGTTGTTCAAATACAGAATGACAGATTTGAAAAGAGTTCCTTCAAATTTGTCTGACGACAAAATGGAAATTGAACTTTTCAAGATTCAACAGGGCTTAGATTTGGAAGTAAAAAAAGAAGCTAACGACATTTTGAAGTTCATTGAAAATATTGACGACAAAGATGCTTTCAGTGAAAAGTTCAATATGCTTTACGACAAAATAATTGAAGTAGGGAACTCTAAACTTTCTGAATACATCATTCACAGAAAACTTGTTTTAGATTTACTTGACAAGCACATCAAGAGAAGTGAAGAGGGAAAATTCCAAAAAGAAGATGCAGTTCACCGTTTGATTTTTCCATTACAAAATTTATCAGATGATATCGGTTTTGAAGAACACAACCTTTGGGTTATTGATGAGCGCCTTTCATATCATAAGTATTTAGCTTCTGATAAAAAGTTCAAGTCGATTCAGTCTCTTAAATCGGCTTCAACAGAACGGCCAGACATAATTGTATTCAACAAACCATTTGCATTTACCAACGATGAAAAGCCTTACGGTTCAATTGTGCTGATTGAATTCAAGCGACCAATGAGAGATGATTATGACGAAAAAGAAAATCCCATTTCTCAAATAAATCGGTATGCGGGTGAGATTGTAAACAATGATGTAAAGGACAAAGACAATCGAACTTTTGATTTTCGTGAGAACACTCCAATCTATGCTTACATCATATGTGACCTGACCAAAAACCTTCGCAAGTTTGCGAGGGATGCAGGTTATAAACCATTGCCCGACAACGATGGATTTTTCTTTTTCAATGACAACTACAATTTATATGTTGAGATAATCAGCTTTGACAAACTGATTAGAGATTCAAAACAACGCAACAAAGTTTTGTTTGAAAAATTAAATCTTCCAACTGCTTGACACACCAACCATAATTAATAAATCATTTAAAACAATTTCATATGGCAACAACGAAAAAGTCAAATCTAGTTAAGAAGCCACTCTATAGAAAACTTAGAGGTTATGCCTTTGACCCTTCGCAATCATTGAATTTGGACACGAAAGGAATAAATGAAATAACCTATTACATACCTTGGGAAAATGATTTAAAACCTGGACCTGAGGGAGAATATATGAAAGTAATTGACAGAGACCCTTCAAGTAATGAAACATATACACCTATTGATTTAAATCAATTAGAAATTCTTGCAGATGATGGAATTACCCCAAATGTTAGCAATCCTCAATTTCATCAACAAATGGTTTATGCTGTTGCAATGAACACTATTACAAATTTTGAAAAAGCAATTGGCCGAAAAGTAATGTGGAGTCCAAAACATAAGGAACGCAAGAAAAAGTCCAGTAGTAAAACTAAATCTGATTCAACTTTTGTAAAACAATTACTAATATACCCCCATGCTTTGCGTGAAGCGAATGCTTATTACTCACCTGAGAGAAAAGCTTTATTGTTTGGTTATTTTAATGCCACACCCGCTAATATTGATTTGTTCATGCCGGGCAGCTTAGTTTATTCCTGTCTCTCTCATGATATTGTTGCACACGAAACTACACATGCTATTCTTGATGGCATTTTCCGACATTATATGGAGCAAACACATCCCGATGTTGGTGCCTTTCATGAGGCCTTTTCTGATATTGTAGCATTATTTCAGCATTTCACTTTTTCTGAAGTTCTAAAAAATCAAATTGCAAAATCAAGAGGAAAATTTGATGCAGAAAATTTACTTGGACAATTGGCGGTTGAGTTTGGAATTGCATCAGGCGGCTATGGTGCTTTACGTGATGCCATTGGAACAATAGACGAAGAAAGTCGGGTTTGGAATCCAACTAAAGCTGATGTTAATGCCTATAGTAATGTTTTTGAGCCACACGATAGAGGTTCAATTCTTGTGGCAGCCGTCTTTGACGCTTACATAAATATTTACAATCATAGAACGGCTGATTTAATTCGGATAGGAACAAATGGAACAGGGATTCTTCTGCAAGGAAGTTTAAACATAGACCTTGTAAATCGTCTTGCAGATGAAGCAGCAAAAACTGCTTCTCATGTGTTGAATATGTGCATTCGGGCATTGGATTATTGTCCGCCCGTTGACATCAACTTTGGTGATTATTTAAGGGCTTTAATCACTGCTGATGTTGAGTTGGTCGCTGATGATGATAAAAGCTACAGGATTGCATTCATAAATGCTTTTAGAAAGTGGGGTATTTATCCTGAGGGAATTTCAAGTCTCTCAGTAGAAACATTAACTTATTCTGCTAAAGAGCAATCAGAAGAGTTTAAAGAGTTTTCTTCGACTCTAAAAGATTTTCTTAGAGATTTTAAAAACAAGATTAGCTATGTAACTGATAGAAAAGAAAAGTTTGAAGCAACTCTGGAATTTATAACTGGCAATAAATCAGAAGAATCAGAATCGAATAGCTCACCAACAAAAGGGCTTCATGAGTATTTTTTTGATGAAACAAAAAAAAACAGTATTCTTTTTGAAAAACTCACTGGGTTAATTTTCTCTGACAATTACAAGAATTTAAATATTAAGACTTCGGGGAAATATAGGATTGGTCCTTCTATTGAAATTCACTCCATCCGGTTAAACAATAGAGTTAGTCCAGACGGTAGTTTACTTAACCAAATTATTATAACGCTTGCTCAACGTTGTTGCGTTAAAGTAGTGCATGATGAAGCAAATGACAAATATTCAATAACTACTTTCCCATTTAATACCCAAAAGGCTGAAGAGGAAGACGGCTGCTTTATTTTCAGAGGTGGATGCACTCTAATCTTTGATTTGAACACTCTTCAACTAACTAATGTAATATCAAAACCCATCTTTGATATTGATAAATTCAACAACAAGAAAAGAGTTTACACTCCAAATATTAACCGAGTAAAAATGCAATATCGCTGTAACTGGGGAGACTATGCAGAACTCACTGGATTTGCAGCAGTAAAAAACAACCTTGAACCCTTTGCTCATATTCACAAATCAAAAACTGACATCTATGGATAAAATTGATTCAATCACAGTGCGTATGTATAATACTGGCTCTGTTGGTGACTGCCTTGTTTTGTTGTTTCAAAAGAAGGATAAGATAACATTTACCATGCTAATTGATTGCGGTGGCTTTATGACAGACATCAAAACCATAACTGCATGTGTAAACGACATCAAACAAACCACAGGAAACAAAATTGACATTGTTGTTGTAACCCACGAACATCTTGACCATGTTTCTGGTTTCAATCAAGCCCAAAGTGTATTTGATGGAATAGAGTTTAATCAAGTTTGGATGGCATGGACAGAGGATAATACTGACCCTTTGGCAAAAAAATTAAAGAAGGATTTAGGTAAAAAATTAAAAGCACTTATTTCAACACTCACAAAGGAACATAAAAGTGTAAACTCAAAAGTTGACAAACCGTCAAATCAAAAAGCTTTAAACGACAGGCTTAAACATTATTCGAAAAGTTGGGGAAATGTTTTAGAATCTTTAAATTTTGAAATTGGAAACGACAAATCTTTAAAATCAACTCTTACAGTTTCCAGTGCAATGACTTATGTAAAGAGTAAATCAAAAGTCAAGGTGAAAGAAAAAATGTTTAAAAAACCCGGAGATATTGTAAATGATTTGAAAGGGGCAGAAGGTATAAAATTTCACATTTTGGGTCCGCCTTATGATGCTGACCTGAGTGGAATAAAAAACAAAATGCAGAAAGATGAATTGTATTCACTTAGAAAACACTTAGCATTTTTTAGCAAGCAAGCATTTTTGAATGCAGCAGCTAATTCAGATTCTGACATTCATTTTTCAAAGTCTCCTTTTCATAGTAAATACCAAATGAATGTATCTGAAAAAAGGAATTTTTCCAAAATGTATAATTCGGATGAAATGTTATGGAGACAAATTGAAGAAGACTGGTTGGAAGTTTCAGAAGAACTTGCTGTTGCTGTAAATACATATACGAACAATACCAGTCTTGCAATGGCTATTGAATTTGAAGATAGTGGCAAAGTGCTTTTATTTCCTGCCGATGCACAATCTGGCAACTGGATTTCCTGGCACAATAAAGAGGTAACATCTACCTTGAAGAAAAATGGCGGTAAAACAGCAAATGAGTTATTAGAAAATACAGTTTTTTATAAAGTTGGTCATCATGGAAGCCATAACGGAACTGCTTCCAAAAGCGGGCTTGATAAAATGATTAATTCCGAATTGGTTGCAATGATGCCTTTAGTGCAAGACAAAGTTCCTTCGCAATGGGGAGGAAGTAAAAATTTTCCGGCAAAAGCACTTTATACTGAACTTATAAAAAGAACAAACGGAGCTATTATACGAACAGATGAAGGTGTTATTACAGACAAACGTGCAAAAGAGCTACGAGAAAAAAACTTATCTGCTGCCATGTTGAAAAAACTTAGAGATACAAGTAAACCGCTTTATCAAGAGTGGACAATTGATGTTTAATTTCAAAAATATTAATAATGAACTCAGAAGAAATAAATCAAAAACCTAAAATTGGTTTAGCGCTGTCAGGCGGTGGCTATAGAGCTGCGGCTTTTCATTTAGGCACGATGCGAAAATTAAATCAATTAGGTGCTTTAGATAAAATTGATGTCTATTCTACAGTTTCTGGTGGTTCAATCACTGGTGCTGATTACTTGTTACAATTGCATGAAAACAAGGATTACGAAACTTTTGAAAACAACCACATAAAAAAATTAAAGCAAAGTGTTATCGGGTCTGTATTAAAGTCAACAACTTTTTTGTTCATTCTTGTTGGTGTATTATGTTGCATTGGATTAATAATTTATTTACAGTTTACTTCTTTTTATTGGATAAGCATACCTGTTTTAATTGCTGGAGTTTGGTTGATTGTATCAAAACAGTTTCGGATTTTCCCTGTTAGCGATATTATTGAAACAATTTACAACCGGATTTTCTTTATGGGAAAGAAACTAAGCGACTTACCCGACAAACCGTTAATAGCAATCAATAGCACGAATCTTGAAACCGGCAGACAGTTTACATTTTCAAAAAAATGGATGGGTGATTCTACTTATGAATATCCAGAAAATGCATCTGCTGCCTTAAACTTTAAACCTGTCAAATTTAAATCCGAAAAATTTCCTGTTGCACGAAGTGTGATGGCTTCAAGTTGTGTTCCGTTTGCATTTACACCTGTGAAAGTTGCAACAGAATATTTTGAAAACCCTGATGATGCCAAAAAGGTAAAACCTGTATTAGTTGACGGTGGTGTATTTGACAATCAAGGCGTTCATAAACTAACACATAAAGGAAATGAGTATGAATGTAAAATGGTTATTGTAAGTGATGCAGGAAATAAAATGCCATTTGAACACTCTAAAGGAAACTTAATTACACTTCTTTACCGTGTTTGTGATTTGTTCATGAATCGCATCAAGAAATTTGAAATGACGGATAACATTTATCACAATGTTGTTTTGTACAAAAAAGAGCTTGCCTACGTTTCACTGGGGTGGGATTTGGAAGAATGTATTCCCGGGTTTGTAACCAATTTGCGTAAAGGGCTGGTTCTTCCCGAAGTTTTTGAAGCACACAACATTCCTATGGAATATCTTGAACCATTTAATGATGAGAAAATCAGAAAATATTTGGAAGAAAAAACAGGATATAACAATATTCTAAGAATGACCGAACAAGAAAAGAAAATTGCTCGGGATGTTGGAACCAATCTGACCGCTTTGCCTGTTGAACAAATCAATGCGTTAATAAAACATGCAGAAACAATGACGGAATTGCAAGTGAAGCTATATTGCCCTCACTTGCAAGTATTAATCTGATGAAGAAAGGCCTGAAATTCATGTAATTTAAATAAGTCAAATAAGAATCAATGATAAAAATATTAAGGAATGAAAAGCATAAATAAAATACACGAGGAAGTCTTTAATTTTTTAAGCATTTGGAGTGAACAAAGCCGCACAAGCAACAGTGAAATAAATCCATACTTCTATATGAGAAGTGTTAGGGATGAGCGGTTTAAAATGGGATATTGGTTTCCAGGTAATGATTCGTATTTGTGTGTATCCTTTTGGTCTGGTGGTGATTCAAGAAATAAAACTCCCAATATTTATTTTGAAATACATGAGAAATTTGGGTGTAGAATTATTGTTGTGTCAAAAGATTCTCAAACAAAGTATGATTATTTTGAACAATTGGTTAACAGCATTGAAAGTTTAGATAAACGCCAGTACTTGGAAAACAGAAAAGGAAAAATTTGGATTAAACAGCTATCAAAAAAAATTGACAACTGGAAAAATGAATTAGGGGAGTTTTTAATAAAGGATAAGCGATGGATTGATGAATATATTGATAAAAATACTTTGAATGATTTTGAAGAATTTGTTTCACGTTTTGCATTCATTACTATCAAAGATTTTGATGTAATGATTTCGAGAGTTTTGAAAGAAAGGGATGTCATTAAAGAAAAAGAAGCAACTAAATATAAAAGCTTTTTAGCCGCAGAGAAGTTACCGTTTGCTTTATTAGGTATAAGTATTGAAAATTTTCAAGGAATAAAAAATACTGGAATAAATAATCTAAGACCAGATGCAAGATGGATTTATATAACCGGGGAAAATGGTTATGGTAAAACAACTATACTTCAAGCAATAGCCCTCGGTTCCAGTAACGACCCTGAACTTGAGAAATATTTAGAAATCAAGAGTAGAATTAGTTTAGAACTTACATCAAGAAACGAAAAAGCATTTCCTGTAAGGACAAAAGGTGCATTGAGCCAGGTCGAAAGTTATGATTATGGACAATTTGTTGTAGGTTATGGTCCTGCAAGACTCAACGTTCAATCTAAGACATCAGAAAACATGGAGAGCAGAAGTAAAAACTATGTTCTGAGTTTATTCGAAAGTGAAACTCTTTTAAAGAATATCAACTACGAGCTATTTGCTAGTAATTATTCAGATAAGACAACTTATTCGGAACTTGAAGGATTAATCAAAACTGTAACAAAAGGTAGAATTTCTGAAATAAATATAAGAGAAAGAGAAGTTCTATTTGTTGAGACACTAAGTAATGGTGACCAATTGGAAGCAATGCCTTTAAACAAATTAGCAGCAGGTTTTAGAAGTATTATTAACATAGTAATTGATATTTATTTAAGATTCAAAAAAGTGCATTCAGATATTCACTATTCTGAATTTTACGGTATTGTTCTCATTGATGAAATTGAAAATCACCTGCATCCAATTTTGCAAAGAGAGCTACCTCTAACACTTACTACTGTTTTTCCTAAAGTTCAGTTCATAACTAGCACTCACAGCCCAATACCTTTACTTGCTGCTGAAAAGAATTCTATAATTTTAAAAGTCAACAGGACAAAAGAAGAAGGAGTTACTATCGAACGCTTAGATGAATCCATAGACTTCCCCTCATTATTACCTAACACTATTTTAACCTCTCCTATTTTTGGTTTTCAGGAAATCTTTTCTGAGAGCAAAAGTGATGAAGATTTTGTAAGAGTTGAAACTACTTTTAGTGAGATAGTTGGCAATGATGAACAAAATAAAAGAATTGACCAGCATTTGAGCAAGGCTACAACCAACGCCATCCTTAAACTTTTAAAGAAATAACAAAAATGAGGCATGTAAAAAAAAATTTGGAAGACATTCCTCCTTCATTGAACTCGGATGAAGCCCAAAGCGATATTGAAAAAATAGCTTTCAAAGACCCAGAAGCGAAAATTTTGGATACAATTTATAAGGGCAGCTACAAAGACGCAGAAGGTAAAAGTCAATCAGAAGTAAGAGATTTTTTAAACAAATATTATTACGGTAAGTGTGCCTATTGTGAACAAACATGTAAAGCGGAGATTGAGCATTATAGGCCAAAGAAAGGGGTAGATGAAGACAAAACTCATGAGGGTTATTATTGGCTCTGCTATACATGGTCAAACTTAATTCCATCTTGCAGATATTGCAATACAGAAGGAGGTAAGGGAAACAAATTTCCGATAATAAACAATGCAAAGCGAGTTAAAAATCCTCCTTTAAAGTCCTCGAAACTTGACCATGAAAAGTGTCTTGTAAACAAAAAACCATTAAAAGATGAAGAACCTTATTTATTACATCCAGAAGTTGACAATAACCCGGAAAATCACTTTGAATTTAAAATTAGTGATGACAAGAA
>Ga0105046_10017887_pt1 | contig 10823 bp, 7 predicted proteins | sample MAT03_FD_78385 | JGI IMG/M metagenome (GOLD analysis project Ga0105046, IMG submission 78385) | Freshwater microbial communities from Lake Fryxell liftoff mats and glacier meltwater in Antarctica - MAT-03 (megahit assembly) | ecosystem: Environmental > Aquatic > Freshwater > Ice > Liftoff...
GAGCGATAGCGATGGGCGTGGGAACTGTGGCAAATGTCTCTAGCGATTCACCACGCCCTTCGTACCTCAGAGCGTGCCACCCACTTTACAGGTAGACTTCAAACTGGCCCGCGTCTAACGGGATGGTAAACACCAAATGAACCCAGCCACGCATGCCGATCCGACCGAGCGTTCTCATTACAGCCTCGACGTATCTGCTTTTCTCAACTTGGAGTTGCCTCAAGAGTGCTTGGCTGGCATCGAGGCCAACATAGAGCTCATGCGAATCCACGCGCGCAAGGTTGAGGCGTTCGAAATTCCGGAAAAATCGAGCGAGGCAGAGTCTGCGTGATCAAACCCGTATCCTTGACTGAAATTGCAGAGGGCGTTCGTTCTGGCGCGATGAAGTCGGTCGACCTGACCAAGGCCGTGCTCGAGGATGTCGCGCGTCGCAATGGTGACTATCTATGCTTCACCCGCGTTTTGGCCGATGAAGCCATGGCCGCGGCACGAGCGGTCGACCAACAAGTTGCAAATGGGATCGATCCTGGCCCACTGGCCGGCGTGCCGTTTGCGGTGAAAGACCTTTATGATGTGGCTGGCTTACCGACCACTGCGGGTGCCAAGATGCGATTGTCCGCTCCGCCTGCCAAACGTGATGCAGTCGTTGTCTCACAACTCAAGTCCGCCGGCGCTGTCCTGATTGGGACTCTCAATATGGACGAATACGCTTACGGTTTCGCAACCGTAAACCCGCACTTCGGAACGACTCGCAACCCTCATGACATCAATCGGCTGGCTGGTGGTTCCTCCGGCGGATCGGCCGCAGCCGTAGCCGCTGGTTTTGTGCCGCTAACGCTTGGGTCCGACACCAACGGATCGGTTCGAGTACCTGCTTCGCTATGCGGGCTGTGGGGAATTCGGCCAGCCGATGGAGCCATTTCGGTCGAAGGAACGTTTCCGTTTGTAAAGATATTGGATACCGTAGGCCCATTCACGCGTTCGGCCGCCGAACTGGAATTGGTTTATGCGTTGTTATCGGGTTCCGCTCTTTCCCAATCCGTTTTATACGAATCCAAAAGGGCTCCTCGCATCGCGAGGCTCAGCGGTTGGTTTGCCAAGGATGCTTGCCCTGAAGTCTTGACTGCTTTAGATAGGGTCATGTTGCATCTTGGGGTCAGCAGCATAGCCGACATGCCTGAGGCGGAAACAGCTCGCTCCGCCTCGTATCTCATTACCGCCGCGCAAGGTGGAGCACTTCACCTCGATACCATGCGTACCAGGGCGATGGAATACGATCCGGCAGTGCGAGATCGCCTATTGGCTGGAGCCATGTTGCCTGCGTCGATTTACCAAAACGCGTTGGCTTTCCGCAGTTACTATCGAGACCGTGTGAAACTGCTTTTCGAAAAGTACGATGTTCTGATCGCACCCACCACACCTGTTGTCGCTCCGCGTATCGATCAAGCAACCATACTTATTGATGGCAAGCCGGCGTCAGCGCGAGCCCATCTTGGAATCTACACACAACCGCTAAGCCTCGCGGGCATCCCAGTCGTTTTGGCCCCTTACAATGTCCCCAGCGGCATGCCGATTGGCCTGCAATTTGCGACTGCACCGGGACGCGAGGCAATGCTGTTCCAACTGTTGAAAGAACTAGAAGACGCTGGGCTGTTCCAAAGCCGTGGCGGATGCTGCCAGCATCCGAGCCGACGCTAGCAGCGTCGGCCACGACATCGACCACGGCCACAACATTTCGAAATGACTCAAGGGACGGTTGGCCTAGTCGGCCAATCGTCCCTTGAGTTTTTCCCCCTACCACTCGTTCACAGCTTACGCTGTACGCATTTAAATCCTTGGTGAATTATCGGCCCCATTCGAATTTTGGCTTCGAATCGTAGTTGGCCCGCTTCTCTGGCATGTCCTCTGTGGATCGATTGGGATTGGCAGGTACTTCTTCGAGGTTTTTGCTAGGTTCACTTGGCTTACCCTCGGATGCAGGTCCGCCCGGCGTCTGGCTAGCGGGTCGAGCTTGAGCGTTTGCGGTGCCAGTGTTTTGAATGTAGGCTCCGCGGCTCATGACGCTCGGTCGACTGGCTCCATAGTCCATAAACTTGGCGGCGTCTCGTTCGCGGGCTCGTTCGTGGGCGTCCCAATAGGCTTTCTCTGGCCACAATCCTTCTTCCAGTTCAATATTGTTGTACTCGAGCAGCGAGCCCTTGAGTGCATGGATTTCGACCAGGGCCTTGTTGTATTCGGATAAGGCCCGAATGTAGTTCTGGCCTGCTGAGGAGCGAGTTTGCTGTGCTCGTAAAAGGTTGTCAATCGCTGCATCTGGATTGCCGGAGGAATCGCCGGCATCGAACTTGGCTTGTGAAACTTCGACTAGTGTTTGAGCCGCATTCAGTGCTTGAAATTGTTGAGTCATTTGCTTGTGCAAACTATCTACTTGCTGCCATAAGTTTGAGAGCTTGTGGACCGCTGCAATTTCTTTTGCTTCTAGAACGCGATGTTCCCTGGCCAAAGCAAGCTGTTTGTTTTGAACGTCGTTTAGCTGCCTTCGGGAACCAAACGCATTGGGATTGAATTCCATTCGAATCCCACCTTCTTGATAATTACCGCCGAAAAGCTCTTCAAAGGCACTTGGACTCCCAACAGGGAACGGAGTATTTCCACCGTGACGGTCGATGAGTGAGCTACCCACCCCAAGCCATCGATAGTTCAAGGACAGATTCACGTCCGGCAATGCTTGATTCTTGGCAGACATCAATTCGAGTTCGCGTTGCTTGATAATCCACTTGTGCTGCCGCAAGTCGATGTTGCGGCACAGGGTCTCACCGCGAGCTGCCTCCCAATCGAATTCGGCCAAACCGATAGCAGGTTTGTCGCTCGGGCGGATCAATCGTCCATCATTGGCTGCCCAACCCATCAGCAATCGCAGGTTCTGTTCACGACCAAATAGTCCGGGGTCGTTGCCAAGCGTGCCACCACCAGCAATAGCAGCATCTAACTGTGCTTTGAATTGGTGGTAGGTAACTCGCGCTTGGGCTTCGGGTTGGGCGGACGTACCGCTCTTTAGTTTTGCATAAGCGATCTTATGTGCGAGTGCAGCGCTCTCTAGGGCCGTTCTAGCTGTGTCAACATTGAAGTAGGCCGCAAAAAGATCCCAGTAAGCGAATTCAACGTCGCGTACTAAATTGCGAATGCGTTCTTCGTATTGGCCAACCGCAATATCTTCGTTGATGCGTGCAAGCACGATGGGAATTCGGTTCACTAAGGTTCCGCGACCTCGCATCAACGGATGTTGTACTTGAGCTTCGAAGATTTGAGTGTAGTCGGTAGGAACCGCTCGACCGAAGTTGCCCACACCGGCGGATTGTGTTGGGATATTGTTGAAGGAACCGATGGATTGAGACCGAATGGTAGCGACGCCGCCGGTTGCTGTCCTTTTGGAAATGGCCATTTGGGCAGTTGTATCACGCCCCACGAACAACTGCGGATTGAAAACGTTGCCTGCTCCGACGTTGCGGGCTCGGTCTGTCGTATTGTACGAAATAAACGAAGTGTATTGGGCATCAAATTCGCTCAATGCGTCTTCCACTCCGCCGACCTGATTTGCCCTGTACGCACCGCGGGGGAGTATGCGATTGCCGTTTTGATCCGTTACGGCTGGTTGTGAATTGGTCGTAGTGGCGGCGATGGCTGGGTCGCTGGCCGTCGACAGTTGTCCAGAAGGACTGGACAGCATCGTCGCCGCGATGTCCGCATTTTGACGTTGTGTACCAGGCAAGGCTTGAACAACTTGCGTATTATTCAACGCATAAGCGATGCACTGTTCGAGGGACAGATCGAGATGCTCAAAATTCTGATTGTTGAGCGAGAACGGTTCATGCGATTGACTCGCTTCCGGCAATGGCTCTGCGTTGAGATCGGGATACTCAATTTGCTGAGCACGGTCGAGATAGTGGGCAAGATCTCCGCGTTCGCCCAAAAAGAATGGCTGGGTAGGGTGGCAACCGGTCAGCACTACGCAGCCGATTTGCAATCCAGCGAACCATTGATATAGGTAGCGTTTCATGAGCCAGAGGGTCCCGTCGGTCGACGTGTTTCGAGCCGCGTTGATGAGCGTCCACCCATTCCAGGCAGACTTCACCCAATACATCCAACTCGATCGCCACCAAGCGGTCAAGATTGCATGCATTCGCTTTTCGATACTTGTGTTAGGTGCCCCCCTAACGCACTTATCGTTCACGACAGACCAGATGGTCCGATGTTAAACTATCAGCACAAAGGTGTTATCGGCCATGCCCCTGGAAGACTTTAACGATTGCGTAGAATATTCCGGAGGGATTTGCTGACATAGAAGGGTGAGGCGCCTGCGAGAAGTTTCGAGAAAACAGGTGCGAGTATCGCACCTGTCAGCAGCAAAAACCACATCCAGATGCCCACCCCAAGAACCCCCCACCCTCCAACGGACCTCTCAAACAGATAGTGAATCATCAACAGGGTCGGTGGAATCTGCGTAAGCCACCCAAGACCAAATCGAAACTTAGACTGCACGGGTATTGATTGCATTAGCCACCGTGGGACCCAAACCGCGGCTGGCCAAATGGCCATGAAGTAATGCCCTCGCGCGATGGGCACGACCAAGAGCGTCGCAGCATTCGCTACTGCGAATGCAACTAGCAACGCGTTTGCGTTCCCCCTCCAAAGAATTGCAAGCAAAGCGATGCCCGTAGCCAATATCGACACAACTCGCACACCCAATAGCACCTGCTTGCCCATTGGCTGTTCCATCGGATACGTCTTTTCTGGATTCGAATGTGTTGGACCGTCGACATAGTCAACGCTTAGGAGGCTATTCCCTAAAAGCCAGAAGGCATTCATGGGACTCTGATTCTTCGTCGAATGGCTATCACCAGCAAAACGGTCGCTGCTCAATTCATTGGTTCGTGCGAAAACGCCTCGTCGCCAGGATTCCAAATAGGTTTGATTCCGTTCCCATCCAACAATACTTGCTGGCATTATCCAGATTCCAACGACTAGTCCAGCAATCAATCCGAACCCAGCGGTGAGTGCTCGCTTGAACATGGCTGCGGAGCTACGGTCACACTTTCGCAGAGCCAAGAATACCAGTCCGCAAATCAAAGCGGTGGCCGGCAACGCTGGCGATAGTTTTAGAATGATGGCACCTGCCAATACGGATCCACCAACCATGGCCGACAAACCTGTCGCGCTGGTCAGGATCATTCGAACCCCCAACAGGGTTAAGTACAACTGGAACACGCCGACCTGACCACGTTGGAGGCAGTTGAGTGTTGAGAAACTAAAGCCGATCACGCACACTATTCCTCCCCACACGGCCAATGGGTTAGTCTTAGGTGAGCGGCAGAATGAGTCATACCCTCCCCTCGCTTCGCTCGACCCTCCCGGAGGGAGGGTGAAGTCACTCTCCATCTGGGAGAGTCGGCCTGAAAGGCCGGAAAGGGGTTGCATCACACCGGTAGTTTTCAGCCTGCCGTTCGCCTTAATGAGTGAATTTCTAGGAAATGCCCACCGGTCAAGAAGAGTAAATTCTCGAAATGCACCATACAAGCATGCGATACTAATCCAAAACCAAATAACGCACTGCCAACCTTCGGACAACAGCGCAAGCGGCGAAACCAATAGGGCGAATGGGGGCAAATACAAATACTTCCATCCCCTCGCGTTGGTCACGGAGTAAGGGTCTATCCCCACCAGGGCTGCTTTTCCCGCGTTGGTATAGACCGTGAAGTCGGTTCTATGTACATGGGGTTTCGTCGGATCCAACCTTCCTCGCGGCCAGACGTCGACCCAGCACCAGATCGCAAGCACTACCAGAACCAAGATGGCCCAATATCGACTCGAAAATACGGACGTTACTATTGCTTCCTGCGGCCTGGGTGCGGCAGTTCGGATCGTCGTGGATGTGTTGAGTACCATCAGCAACGACCTTACGGTATAAGTGCGACTCGGACACGAAGCACTTGCCTTGGTGTCGCTTGCGAGACCGAGAGTTGATATTTACCGATCTTAGTTTTGGTACCGACTTTGGGAATGGTCCCAATCGACGACACCATCAAACCTGCTACCGTCTCGTATTCATCGGATTCTGGTAGATTAAGTGACATCTGGCGATTGGCTGCGGCAACCTCCATAACGCCCGCGACGCTAAACCCGCCATCTGGATCCTCAACAAACATTGGCAACTTTTCGTCTACATCGAGTTCATCGGCGATTTCGCCGACAATTTCCTCCAACGTATCTTCGATCGTTACCACCCCCAGCGTTTGCTGAAACTCATCCACCACGATGGCCATATGGCTCCGCCGCAACAAAAAATCTTTCAATAACTCATCGATTTGGCGTGTCGCAGGTATCATCCAGGTCTCGCGCAAAATCCCCCGCATAACAGAAGCGTCGGTCGGCGGCTCCGAATTCTGAAGCAGCGTCATCAGGTCCTTGACATAGAGAATGCCGAGGATACTGTCCAATGAGTTTTCGTAAACGGGCATGCGAGTTCGACCCGATGCGATGACCGCATCGGTAACCTGTGGCCAGTCCCAAGTGATATCAATCGCATCGATCTGACTTCGCGGAGTCATGATTTGAGATACCTGGCCCTCGTCCAAGTTCATAACGCCAGTAATCATATCTCTCATCGATCGAGTTACCAAACCATCGCGTTCGCCTGCCATAATCATCTTGCGAACTTCGTCTTCGAGCGACTCCTCTTCCACGCGATCTTCGACACGACGGTCACTCAATCGATGCCCAACCGCCAAAAAGAGGTGCTCTAACGCTCGAAATGGACGGGACAAAATATTGATGTTATGCCAGTACCACCAGGTATGGTACAGCAATACGGATGCGCTATTGCGAACAATGATTTTCGGAATCCACGAGTAAAGACATGCCAAAACGGCGGCGGCAATAATACTAATGGACACCAACTGAGTAATCGAAACTGGATTCTGAGTCTCCAATACCCCCCATTGAAGCCGGATCGAAAGCCATGTCCCAGCGGAAATCAAGGCAATGCTGCTGCCCAGAATAAACAGATAGTTGCAAGCCGTTTGCGCATCATCTTGCTCGTCAAGGATTTTTCCAAATCGTTCTCGCTTTCCCTTCAAACGGCAATACGCCTCAAGAGTTCGACCACGAAAGTGAAGTAGCAAATGACTTCCAAACCCCCCGATGGCTGAGAGAATCAACCCCAACATGGCGAGCGTAAAGCAGCCAGTATTCTGCATAGATGGTTTCTTGCGTATGGATACGTTGCGAGTTTCCCAATGTCGCCTTTCGCTCCGCGAAAGGCGACATTGGACGCCGACCGTCATTCTACCTACTCTTCTAAGGCGAGGGGCCGTTTGAAATCTACCTATAAACTGGGTGGCACGCTCTGAGGTACGAAGGGCGTGGTGAATCGCCAGAGTCATTTGCCGCACTTTCCACGCCCATCGCTAATCGCGCTAATCGCTTTGGGCGTGCCACACGGTGGCCTGGCCTGGTAGTCTTCTGTCTGCCGCTCTTCTACGCATTAGACCCGGAGGTCCAATTCCCATCTACCAGCCGCCACGCTTTGCTCGGGTTATCGTTCCGCAACACTGGCGGAATTCGGTTCTCGCGAACATTGTCGAAACACGTTAGCTTCGCAAACCGAATCAAACTAGCTGGGATTCCCACAGCGGTGAAGCCTGGATGTCCGGTCGCAGGAAACGGTCCACCGTGATTCATGGCCGGGCTGACGGCGACACCCGTCGGCATCTTGTCGTTGAGAATGCGGCCCACACGCTGCGTTAGCGACTCTGCAATCAAACCGTAATCGGATTCGTCGCCGCCTTGGGTGTCCGAGTAGATCGAACCAGTAAGGTTGCCTTCTAAATGCTCAATGGTCTGCAAAAGCTCCGCCACATCGGAACAGATGACCATGAGTACCGCATTGCCAAACGCTTCGGTCTGGAAAATATGAGGATCCGAAAGAAATTGCTTTCCCGAAATCTTTAACACCGTGTTCGCAACGGCGCATCGGCTCCCTTGGACCTTGCTTCCACCAGACAGCAACTCAGCTCCTGCCTCCTTGAGGATCGAAATACTCTTGATGAGTGACGTTTCCACACTGTGGGAAAGCAACGTCCCTGCACTACTGGCTTGGTATTTTGTGCTAACCCCTTCGACAAACTTCTTGGTGTCGGCGTTGTCGATCATCAAAAGCATTCCGGGATTGGTGCAAAATTGCCCAGTCCCCATAAGACCGCTGGCCACATACTCCTCAATGAGCTTGTCCAATCGTTCGCGAAACGCGCCGGGCAGGAACACAACCGGGTTAACACTCGAAAGTTCTGCATAAAAGGGTTTACCAACACGGTCGGCAACCGACTTCAGTTGCAAGCCAGCGGATCGGGAACCGGTGTATCCGACGGCCGCCAATCTTGGATCGCCAACCAAACGTTCACCATCCGCATGCGAGGTCCGATAAATCAGTTGCACGAATCCACTAGGCATATTGGTTTCTTGAGCGGCTTTATCTGCCAGTACCGCAAAACGCATGGTAGTCGCCGGATGTGACGAGTTGGCCTTTGCAATGACCGGGTTGCCCGCAGCGATAGCGGCGGCGAAATCACCACCTGCCATACTGTTGAAGGCGAATGGGAAATTGTTAGGACCGAAGACACATATAGGACCTATCGCTTGATAACAGGAACGGATATTGGCCTTGGTATCGATGGTTGGGACAGCCCAGCTCTGTTGCCGTGCGGCCGCAGCCGCCAGCTTCAACTGATTGATCGTTCGCGGCAGCTCGACATCTGCGAGCCGCGGCGATTTCGGAAGCCCCGATTCTTGATGCGCGATCTCAACCAACCCTTCTTTGTCAGCTTCGATCAAACTGGCGTATTTTTCCAAAAATGCCGCGATCGATTCAGGGGCAATCGTTCGCAGTTGGTGGAAGGCGTTGTTCGCAGCCGTCAGCGCTTCATCACAATCGGACCATTGACTGACAGGGAATTCCAATGCGATGGGTTGGCCAAGCGTTGGGTTCGTTGGCGAAAAAACTGCCGATTGCGAACTGGCTCGCCATTGGCCGTTGATCAATACTTGTTGTGATGGATTTTTCATGGATACGTACTACTAGACTTCTAACGAAAGCGAAAAACTAACCTTGGACAATGGTATTGCTAAGTGTGCCGATCCCATCGATTGAGATATGCACTGTGTCATCCTTGGCCAACGTAAAGGAACTGTCAGGCACAACTCCAGTCCCCGTCAACATAAAGGCACCGTTGGGCAAGTCGTTGTCTCGAACCAGCCACTGGACCAAATCCTCAAGCTGTCGAGCCATCTGCGATACACCTGTTTCACCCTCGAAGACGGTTTCGTGGTTGCGAATGATCTTGAGGTAAATTCCGATTTTGTCGCGCGGCGGCATCGCTTCCGCGAGCGCAATCCAGGGTCCCAAACCGCAACACTGGTTGTAAACTTTGGCCTGTGGCAAATACAAGGGATTATCCCCTTCGATGTCGCGGCTGCTCATGTCGTTGCCGACAGTGTAGCCTACAATCTTGCCAGTATTGGACAGCACGAGCGTCAATTCCGGTTCAGGGACGTTCCAGGTCGCGTCCGAGCGGATTCGCAGTTTGCCAAGATGGCCACTGCAGCGGTTGGGGGTCGCCTTAAAGAAAAGTTCCGGTCTAGCAGCCGTGTAAACGCGGTCGTAACAACTTGCTGCCGCTTCGCTTTCCTCCATCCGTGCCGTCTGGGAACGCTTGTAAGTCACTCCAGCCGCCCAGACTTCTTGATCATCGATGGGCGGCAACCATTGGACGTTTTCCAACGGGATCGAAGCTGATGCAGCCGGAAGATCTCGGGCCAACTCGACCAGTCGATCGCTGGAAAGGAGTTGGCTGAGAGACTGAAGTCCTGACCCCGACAGGTCGAGAACCGTCGCGAAATTATTTGCAATGCGAGCGACCGCAGGTCCTTGTTTGGTTTGGATTTTAGCCAAAAACATCTAGTAACTTTCAATGGGAGAGCTGGCGCATTCGATGGCGGACGATCACCAACTTGGCACCCAGCAACTATTGAAACACTGAGCGGACCCATTGAACAGCCCAGCGTGAAAATAAGTCGAGCAGCAAATGATAATCCACCGTAGCTGAATTCGTTAGAATTCCGACACTTCTCGCTGATCGTCAGCTAACCGGCCTTCCGTCGGATTCCATCCGGCGGAGGCACATCTGGCTGCTACACACCGTCAAACGCAAGATTTCAGCAGGAGATTCGTCGTGCCGATTTAGGTAGCTGCCAGATGCCGTCCCGTTGGCGTAAAGCCCAATGGTACTCACTTTAGATTGGTTTCGTCGGTTTCCTGGGGTTTTTGACTGCGATTGCGCCTTTTCCCATGCGAGGATTTTGCAACTAACCTAGGTAACCTAGGGGCGGTAACCTAGGGGCCATCCATGTATGCTTTCAGACAGAATTCTAACAACTCTAGCTCGCCGCGAAAATACCGAGGCATTGCGGCAACCTTCGAATATTCAAAAAAATGTTAACCAGCATATAGAAATGAACGCAGATCGGACCGGAAAAGCAACGAAGCACAATCGTCGGCCTTAATCAACCTGTATTCAACTCAACTCGCTCGCGAAAGAATCGCTAACCGGCGCTCGGCAATGGCGAACTGCCCGTTCGGTAGCCGCTTTGTCCTCGAAGGACTGCTTCTTGAGCCAACGACTCCGGTGTTCCTGCCACGCGTTTAAAGATCTTGCCGAAGCGTTTCACGACGTCACACCATAACTCCCCTGACAAGCCAATTCGCTCCATGA
>Ga0105046_10017888_pt1 | contig 10823 bp, 11 predicted proteins | sample MAT03_FD_78385 | JGI IMG/M metagenome (GOLD analysis project Ga0105046, IMG submission 78385) | Freshwater microbial communities from Lake Fryxell liftoff mats and glacier meltwater in Antarctica - MAT-03 (megahit assembly) | ecosystem: Environmental > Aquatic > Freshwater > Ice > Liftoff...
ACTCTGGCCGAGGTCGCCAACCGGGCACTCGACCGGGTCTGACCACAACGGGCCCGACCCCGTTCTGGCAGCGATCTACACCCGTGGCCGGGGCTGATCGCCGCCAAAACCCTCGGGCGGGTTCAGTCCAGGGCGGCGCGGGCGGCGGCCACCCGGGCTACCGGGATCCGGTACGGGGAGCAGCTGACGTAGTCAAGGCCGGCGGTGTGGAAGAACTCGACGCTGGCCGGGTCACCCCCGTGCTCTCCGCATACGCCGAGCGGCAGGCCCGGCTTGGTCGAGCGGCCCTTGGTCGCGGCGATCCGGACCAGCTCACCGACTCCTTCGATGTCGATCGTCTCGAACGGACTGCTCGGGACCAGCCCCCTGGAAAGGTACTCCGGCAGGAAGGCTCGCTCGGCGTCGTCGCGGGAGAGACCAAGCGCGGTCTGGGTCAGGTCGTTGGTGCCGAAGGAGAAGAAGTCGGCCTGTTCGGCGATCTGCTCGGCGACCAGACAGGCCCGGGGCAGCTCAATCATCGTGCCGATCGGGATCGCCAGCTCCCGACCGGCCTCCTCGAAGACCTCGGCCAGAGCATTTTTGACCGAGGTACGAAGCAGCGCGAGCTCGCTCTCGAAGGCGATCAGCGGCAGCATGATCTCGACCTTGGGGGTCGGGCCGTCGGCGGCCACGTCGAGCGCGGCCCGGGCGATCGCCCTGGCCTGCATCTCGAACAGACCGGGCAGCATCAGGCCGAGCCGTGAGCCGCGGGTGCCGAGCATCGGGTTGACCTCTTCGAGATCCCTCGCGACAGCGAGTCGCACCTTCGCCTTGGCGACCGCTTTCGGGTTGTTGCGCTCCCGGACCCGGCCGAGTTCGCGTTCGAAGGTTGAAACCGGGATGAACTCGTGAAGCGGCGGATCGAGCAGCCTGATCGTCACCGGCAGGTCCTCCATCACTTCGAGCAGGGCGCGGAAGTCGGCACGCTGGATCTCACCGAGCCGGGCCAGGCCGGTGGCGTATTCGGCTTCCAGCGGGCCGCTCTTCGCACTCTCGTCGTGAAGGCGTTCGCGGCGGGCGAGCTCCCCGGCGATGAACATCTCCCGCACGAACTCTTCGCGGTCCTCGCCGAAGAACATGTGCTCGGTCCGGCAGAGCCCGATTCCTTCGGCGCCGAGATCGCGGGCGTGGCGGGCGTCCTCGGCGGTGTCCGCGTTTGCCCGCACGCCGAGCACCCGAATTTCGTCGGCCCAGCCGAGCACCTCCTCGAAGTACTGGTCGATCTCCGGACGGACGAGCTCGACTTCGTCGGCGGTGACGGTGCCGGTTGTGCCGTCGATCGCGATGTGATCGCCTTCGCGCAGGACGCGATCGCCGACGGTCAGCGTGCCGCGCTCGGGGTCGACCTTGATCTCGGATGCTCCGACCACGCAGGGCCGGCCCATCCCGCGCGCGACGATCGCCGCATGCGATGACTTGCCGCCCTGGGCGGTGAGGATTCCGCGGGCTGCGTGGAAGCCGGCGACATCGTCGGCCGAGGTGAACATGCGCACGAGGATCGTGTCTTCGCCTTCGTCGGCCCGGTGCTGGGCGGCCTTGGCGGTCAGGGCGATCGCCCCGGTTGCGGCTCCGGGCGAAGCGGAGACCCCGCGGGTCAGTTCCTCGAACTCCGCGTCGGGGGCGAAGGCGGGGTGGAGCAGCGCGGTCAGGGTCTGGGGCCGGATCGTGCGCAGGGCATGGTCGCGGGAGAGCAGGCCCTCGCTGACCGCGTCGCAGGCAAACCGCACCGCGGCCCGGGCGTGGCGCTTGGCCCCGCGGGTCTGCAGGATGTAGAGGCGGCCGTCCTCGATCGTGAACTCGATGTCCTGGATGTCGCGGTAGTGGCTCTCGAGCTGGGCCAGGCTGGCGAACAACTCGGCGTGCATCTCCGGCATGTGGCGCTTGAGGTCGTCGAGGTCTTCGGTATTGCGGATGCCGGCGACGACGTCCTCGCCCTGAGCGTTCAGCAGAAAGTCACCGAGCGGCTCCGGTTCGGCCGTGGTCGGATCGCGAGTGAAGGCAACGCCGGAGCCGGACTGCTCGCCCATGTTGCCGAAGACCATGCGCTGGATGGTGACCGCGGTTCCGAGGTTGTCCGGAATCCCGTTCAGACGGCGGTAGGTGACCGCACGGTCGTTGTCCCAGGAGTCGAAGACCGCTCGAACGGACTGGATCAGCTGGGAGTGTGGATCCTCCGGGAACGACTCGCCGGTGTGGCGCTCGAAGATCCCGAGGTAACGGGTGACCAGCGCCTTCAGCGCGTTGACGTCGAGGTGGCTGTCGATCTTCACCCCGGCTGCCTCGCGGGCGGCGACCAGCGCGTTTTCGAAGGACATCGCCGGCAGGCCGCGGACGACCTCGGCGAACATCTGGATCAGCCGGCGGCGGGAGTCCCAGGCGAGGTGGGCGTCGCCGGTCTGGTTGGTCAGGCCTTCGACCGAGGCCTCGTTCAGGCCGAGGTTGAGCACCGTGTCGAGCATGCCGGGCATGGAGACCGGGGCACCCGAGCGGACTGAAACGAGCAGCGGGTCTTCGGGATCACCGAGCTTCTTGCCGGACTCGAGTTCGAGGTCCCTCAGCGCCGATTCGATCTGCTCTTCGAGGCCGTCCGGCATCCGACCGCCGCTGTCGCGGTACTTGACGCAGGCCGCGGTGGTGATCGTAAAACCGCCGGGAACACGGTCGGCACCGAGGACCTGGGTCATCTCAGCCAGATTGGCACCCTTGTTTCCGAGCAGGGCGCGCATCTCGGCCGTGCCGTCACCGAATCCGATGACCATGGGCCGTGACTCCAGAGTCGTTTCAGGAGCGTTCACAGGCGTTATTCATATTCGTTTTCCGGTTGCCATAGGGTGGTGGTCTGTGAATGGGGACATCAAGATCCGCGGCTACACCGTCGGTCAATTCCCGAACCTCCCGCTGGCGGTGGCGCTTTTCGGCCTCGTACTGAGTTGGCTGCTTTCCTCCGGCTCCACCGCTCACGGAGTTGCCAGGGCGGTCTTTTACGTCGGGTTGTCCGCCTGGGCGTGGCTCGAGCTGACCGACGGGGTCAACGGCCTGCGCCGCGCGACGGGAGCCGGCGGGCTGCTGTTCATCGTGATCACCCTTTCCGGCGATCTCGACGGCTAGCCCGGCCCTGCCGCGCCTCAGAAGTCGAGCCATTCGCGCAGGTAGCCGGCGAGTTCAGGGCCGGCGGCGGGGTCGATCAGATTGAGCGCGGGTACACCGACCAGTTTGTCGATCAGATCTCTGCCGGCCTCGGTTCCGGTCGCCCGGCCTGCGACCAGCTCCGGCTTCTGGCCGAACGCTTCGGTCACGCCCAGGACGGCGTAGGGATCGGAAGCGCAGAGTGGCGTGGCGCGGGCTGCGAACGGGTAGTTCCTACTGAGGGAGACCGGTGGCTGCGGGCCTATCGTAACTTTATGAACTCAGAGTTCCTGCTGCACGCCCACCACCGGACCAAGAAGGCCGGACTTCAGGACGTTGCGCCGATGGGCTTCATCCCGGTGACCGACGAGTTCCGCCGCGAAGAAGTTGAGAACGTATACGCAGCAGGGGTTGATGTCGCGGTCGCTCCGCCGCAAAAAACCGCGGTGCCGGCCGGCGTGCCGAAGACCGGTCAGATGAGCGAGACCATGGCCAAGGTGGCCGCGCAGAACATGGCAGCAGACATCCAGGGTGGCGAGCGCCGCGAGATGCCGATGTCGGAGCTGGAGGCGATCTGCATCCTTGACGCGGGCAACGCCGGGATCATCTTCAAGGCCGACCACGTGCTCGGCGAGTCCGAGCATCCGCATGTGATGTCCGGCCCGCAGGCCCACTGGGCGAAGATAGCCTTCGAAAAGATTTACCTCAACAGCCGTAAACACGGCCACCCGATCCTCTAGGAGGGCAAATGCATAACGTCAACGTCGAAGCGGTCGAGCAGACGATCGCGATGGGCGAAAAGGATCCCGCTGCCCTGGTCCAGAAGGTCAACTTCGACGGCGAGTGGCAGACCGCCGCCGGGGAGCCGCAGTTCCGGACCGAGATCCCGCTGCCGGACGGCCGGAGCATCCCGTTCGAGTCCGACTATCCGGCCCACATGGGTGGAAGCGGCGCGGCTCCCAACCCGCTCGCCTACTGCTTCTGGGGCGGCATAGCCTGCTTTGCGATGACTTTTGCCCAGGAGGCGGCGATGAAGGGCGTCGAGCTGAAATCGCTGAGGGCCCGGGTCGAGACCAACGTGGACATGAGCCGTGCGCTCGGGGTCAGCGACCGGCCGCCGGTCGAGGGCATCGACTGGTTTCTGGAGGTCGAGTCGGACGCGCCCGCGGACGTGCTGGAGCAGATCAAGAACCACTCCGACGAGCGTTGCCCCGGTGCCTATTGCATCAGTAACCCGATCGAGCTGAACACCCACCTGGAGCTGGTCAACCGCTCTTGAGTACCCCTAGCGCAGCCGAGGTCGAACGCCAGGCCGACCGGGTCCACGGCAGCGGCCTGTCGGCCAGGCTGTACGACCCGTTCCTGTGGTGGGGGGAGAAGAGCGGCCTCTCGAAGAAGCGCGACCGGCTGCTGGCCGACGCGCGCGGGGAGGTATTCGAAATCGGCGCCGGTACCGGGCTCAACCTGAGCCACTATCCGCCCGATATCGAGCGGCTGGTGCTGAGTGAACCCGAGCATCACAAGGCCGATCTGCTGCTCAAGCGGGCGGCTGAGACCGGGCTCGACGCTCAGTTCGTACGGGCTTCGGCCGAGGCCCTGCCCTTCGACGACGACAGCTTTGACACGGTGGTGGCGACGCTCGTCTTCTGCACCGTTGGCGAGCCCGAGGCGGCGGTCGCCGAGGTGAAGCGCGTCCTTCGGCCCGGCGGCCAGTGGCTGTTTATCGAGCACATCCGATCGGATCGTCCGATGGTGTCCCGGATCCAGGACGGCCTGGCCAGACCGTGGGCGGCGGTCGCCGACGGCTGCCAATGCAACCGCCGAACGATCGAGATGATCGAAGCCGGAGGTTTCGAGGTCGAACTGACCAGCGTCGCCGACAAGGCTTTGATGCCGCCGATCGCCCGGCCGATCGTTTCCGGAACGGCCCGTCCGGTCACGGTCTGAGCCGCAGCCCACCGAACCGCTGACGGCGGCCCGACGCCGGCCGTCTGCGACGCTTCAGTCATGCCTGAAGCAACCATCGTCGGTTCCGGTCCCAACGGCCTCGCTTGCGGCGCCGTGCTGGCCCGGGCCGGGGTGAAGGTGACGGTGCTCGAGATGGCCGAGACGATCGGCGGTGGCACTCGTTCCTCGGAGCTGACCGTGCCGGGCGTGCTCCACGACCACTGCTCGGCGGTCCATCCGATGGGGGTCGCCTCGCCGGTCTTCGAGCAGCTCGGGCTGGAGGATCACGGACTCGAGTGGCTCTGGCCGGAGATCGACATGGCCCACCCGCTTGAAGGCGGCCCGGCCGGTGTGCTCCACCGATCGGTCCGGACGACGGCAGCCGGGCTCGGCGGCGACGGTGAAACCTGGCGCCGGCTGTTCGGGGCCAGCGCGGCCGGTTTCGATGAGCTGCGCCACGACATCCTCCGGCCGGTGCTGCGACTGCCGCGGCACCCGGTTAAGCTGGCCCGCTTCGGCCTGCCCGGCCTGCTGCCGGCCACAGTCCTCGCCCGCTCATTCGACAGTCCGCAAGCGAAGGCGCTTTTCGCCGGTGCCGCGGCCCACTCCTTCAGCCCGCTGAGCCAGCCGATGAGCTCGGCGGTGGGAATGGCGCTGATCTCATCCGGACACTCCGGTGGCTGGCCGGTCGCCTGCGGTGGTTCCCGCGCGATCACCGCCGCACTTGCCGCGGTGATCGAGCAGGCCGGCGGCTCGATCGAGACCGGCCGGAGGGTCCGTGATCTGAGTGAGCTGCCCGCCACTGACGCGGTAGTGCTTGACCTTGATCCACGCGGTGTGATCGAACTTTCCGGGGACCGGCTCCCCGAGCGGGTCCGCCGCGACTACGCCGCCTACCGCTACGGCCCCGGCTCCTTCAAGCTGGATCTGGCGGTCGAGGGCGGGGTTCCCTGGAACGACGAGTCCTGTCGCCGGGCCGGCACCGTGCACGTCGGTGGTGAGCTCGAGGAGATCGCCTTCGCCGAGCGCGAGATCAACCGCGGCCGGATGCCGGAGCGACCGTTCACCCTGGTTTGCCAGCAGTACCTGGCCGACCCGTCGCGCTCGGCCGGGGACGTCCATCCGGTCTGGGCCTACGCCCACGTGCCGGCTTACTACCCGGGGGATGCCACCGGGGCGATTCTTGACCAGATCGAGCGCTTCGCGCCGGGCCTGCGCGAGCGCATCGTCGGCAGCTTCGTCCGCTCGCCGGCCGGTATCGAGCAGTACAACCCGAACTGGGTCGGGGGCGACATCGCCGCCGGGGCGAACTCGCCGCTACAGACCGTGATGCGCCCGCGACCCGGCCTGAAGCCTTACGACACCGGCATCCCCGGGGTCTTCATCTGTTCCTCCTCGACCCCGCCCGGTGGTGGAGTCCACGGCATGTGCGGCAAGAACGCGGCCGATGCCGTTCTGGCGAATCTCGCCGCCTGACTCTTTCCCGACGCGCAGGGCTGTCTAATGCGAGGCCGCGGCCTCGTCGACGGCCACTTCGTCGAGGCGATGCGTATTGATGTCGTAGACGAAACCGCGGACCCGGTCCCGGTGGAGCAGGAAGTCGGAGCGCCGGACCCTGAGGATCGACTGGCGCACATCGGCGAACGGATCGGTGAATGACTCGATCGCGAAGGCCGGCGCGACCCCGGTGGCGTCCTGGAGGTCGGCCCGGAAGCCGTCGTCGGTCAGCGTGGTCATGCCGCAGTCGGTGTGGTGGATCAGCATCACCCGCTCGGTGCCGAGCAGCCGCTGCGAGATCGCCAGTGAGCGGATCACGTCGTCGGTGATCACGCCGCCGGCGTTTCGCAGCACGTGAGCCTCGCCGTCCTTGAGGCCGAGCGCTTTGAAAACGTCGATCCGCGAGTCCATGCAGGTGACCACCGCCAACTGACGGGTCGGCTTGAGATCAAGCTGCTTGGTCGGAATCGAGTCGGCAAAGGCCCGGTTGTTGGCCAGCAACTCTTCGATGACGTTCATGTCTGATCCCTTCCAGGCGGGACGGCGGGTTGGCTCAGTTGATCGAAATCATGTCCACGACGAAGACCAGCGTGGCGTTGGCTGGGATCGTCGGTGGCTGACCCTGGGGGCCGTAGCCGAGGTCCGGCGGGATGATCAGCTCGCGGCGTCCGCCGGCCTTCATGCCGACCAGGCCCTGGTCCCAGCCCGCGATCACTGTGCCGCCGCCGAGAGTCAGATCGAACGGCTCGCCGCGATCCCAGGAGGCGTCGAACTCGGTGCCGTCGTAAAGGGCGCCGACGTACTGAACCGAGACGTCGTCACCTTCCGCGGCCTCCGGGCCTTCGCCCTCGACGATGTCGTTGGTCACCAGTTCGGTCGGCTCCGGATCGGTTGAGGCCTCGATCACGGGCCTGACCGTGGTGTCGGCCAGCGCGGAGTTATCACCGGACGACGACGAGTCCTCCGAGTCCGAGTCAAGGATCAGGTAGCCGCCGATCAGCACAACAAGCAGGGCGGCAAAGGAAATTAGGGTGACGATTCGACGGTCCATGGCGGGCATACTAGTTCGAAGCGGAGCCGAGCGACACGATCCACCCCTCGGAGGGGTCGGCACCGCCGGAGAGCACGCTCTGCCAGGTCGCTTCGAGGCCCGTGGTACCGCTCGCCTCGCGCACGGTCAGCCACTCACGGCTGGAGTCGACGAAGGCGTCCTGGCCTTCGGCGATCCGGCGGCGCAGATCGCTCGGGCCCCAGTCCTCGTTTCGCTTCGTGACCCGGTCGGGGGCGAAGAAGAAGCCGGGCCTGGGACCGGGCAGATCACCCGCGCCGTCGGCCGGGATCAGCTCCTGCCAGGAGGCGGCACCGATCACGGTGCTGGCGACCAGCGAGTCGCCGAGGTGGGTGTGGATCCGGCGGCGCAGATTCGCGCTGCCGGAGAAATCGAGGTAGCAGCACGGCACCGAGCGGCTCAGGTCGGCGAGCGTTTCATACATGGCGACCTTGTCGTAGTAGCCGGTTTCGGCGACGAAAGCAGAGTTGTTTGCGGAGGTCAGACCGACCAGTTCGATCTCCCCGGGGTGGTCGCGCTGGAGCAGGAAGGCCAGCGCCAGCGCGGTCTTGCTCGAAGCGCTCGAGAGGATTGCGCGCCTGGCGCCGAAGAAGGCCTCGTCCTGCAGCCAGTCCTCGATCAGGAAGGAAGTGCCGAAGAGCGGGGCGAACAGGGAGTTGAAGTTTTCACGCTGCCTGGCGTCAGGGCCCTCGGCGGTGACGAAGCCGTAGCGGTTGTAGACCCCCGGGAGGGCTGCCCGGTGAGCCCCGGCGTCAACGAAGCCGGACTCGCTGACCTGACCCGGTTCTACGACCAGGTGGCTCGACATCGGCAGGTAGCCGTAGATCCGTCGTCCCTCGGCGACCCCGTCGGCCCTGGAGGTGAGCACGTCGGCGTAACCCCAGGCGGGGACCCGACCCCAGCCTTCGTCGGCCGGGAAGAAGTCCCAGTAGTTCATCGCTTCGCCCATCGCTGCGTAGGTCACGTTGTTGGCGGTCAGCGAGAAGGAGTCGATCGCCAGCAAGACCTGGCCGTCGGAGAGATCGACCTCCCCCGGGGCCGATGCTCCGTTTACCGCGGTCTTGGAGAAGTCGTCGCGCCGGACCAGGAAATCGAAAGGTTCAGTCATCCTGCGAGCGTACCCGCCTGCTGACGGGCGGCGGGGTGGAGCCGGACCACGTCGGGCCAGACCCGGCTGGCGATCCGGATCTGGAGCAGCGATGAGCGCAGCACAGTCTCCCGGGCCGGATCCCAGCTGAAGCCGTACATCTGCCGGATCTGCTTCGGCAGGAAGCCGACCGAGCTCAGCTTGATCGCCTCGCTGACCGGGGTCAGGACGAGCTTCAGCCAGCCGTCGAAGGGCGGGTCGAAGATGATCGCTTTGGACTGGTCGCGGACGTCATCGGACATGTAGAGGCTGCCGTCGTCCAGCCGACCGCGCACGTATTCGCGCAGCTCCGGTTCGGTGGCCGGCATCGAGTCGGCCGGCATCCCCAGCAGCATCCCGATCCGGCGGTAGTCGGCCCAGTAAGACTCGCGCTCCTCGTCGTCAAGCCTTCCGAAGATCCGCTCCCAGTAGAGCAGGGCCGAGTCGGCCAGGGTGGCCAGCGTCCAGAGCATCAGCTCCGGATCGGCCGCCGAGTAGGGGGTGCCGGCTGCGATCGGTCCGTACTGCTCCTCGACCGTGCCGGTGACCCGCTTGTGCATCGCCTGAACCTGCCCGCCGGTGTTCTGCGCCAGGGTGTCATCGCCGAAGTACATGCGGCTCATCCGCTGATCGGTGCTCATCAGCCGTTTGCGCGGATCGTCGAACAGGATCGAGTGGCGCTGGAATCCGACCACGGCGAGCGGGTCGCAGGCCTGCATCAGCAGGGCCCGGACGCCGGAGAAGGCGATCAGCCGCTCCGCGTGGAGCCGGCGGATCATGCTGTCGGCCGGGAAGAAGCCGTCGACCTCGCGGGCCGGGACCTCGGCCCCGTCGCGCTGGCCGAGGCCGAGCGGGGTCAGCAGGCCGAAGATGCGGGCGGCAGTATCGGGCATCTCAGACCGCCACCGGCGACGCTTCGAGGATCGCTTCGGCGGCTTTGCGCCCGGAGACCAGCGCCCCCTGGATCGAGGGTGACTCGCGGTGATCACCACAGACGAGCAGGCCCGAGTCCAGCCGCGGCGGCAGGCCATCCCGCTCGAACCGTCCGGGCGCGAAGTCCGGGAGCGCGTACTCGACCCGCTTGGTTGCCAGGTGACGCCAGCCGTTGACCGCGGCCCCGAACCAGCCGGTCAGCTGATCCCTGACCGCCTCGAGCAGATCCTCGCGGCCGACCTGGTCACCGATCGCGCTGACCGAGACCAGCGAGTGGCCGGGCGGTGCGTATCCGCGGGCGACCGAACTCGGCACGGCCAGTTCGTTGACCGGCCCCTCGCCCGGCGGGGCGAGCATCAGCAGCCGGCCGTCGATTTCCCCGGCCGGGGCGTCGAAGTAGAGGCAGGCGGTGCTGCGTCCGGCCGGCGGCGCTTCGGAGCCGAGCAACCTTGAGGCCTCACGCTCCTCGGTCGCGACGACCACGGCCCGGGCCGGCTGCCACTCGCCCTGCTCGCCCCGGACGCCGTCCGGTTTGACCTCGGCAACCGGGCTGTTCAGCTTCAGCGAGCCTTCGGGCAGCCGGGCGGCGAGTTGGCCGGCCATTTTGTCCATGCCGCCGGCCGGCAGCGCGGCGTCTCCGGAGGCGAAGCAGCGGAAGAAGATCTCCATCAGTCGGCTCGAGGTCTCAAGATCCGGGTCGATGAAGACGCCGCCGAAGAACGGGCGGAAGAAGTGCTCGATCACCCGGTCGGAGAAACCGCGCTCGCGCAGCGCTTCAAGCGCCGGGCGGTCCTTGCGCTCGAGGATGCGACCGGCCCCGAGCAGAGTCAGCTCCTGCCGCATCCAGCCGAGGCGCAGCTTGTCACTGAGCGTCGCCGCCGGCGAGCGCAGGGCGGCCGGGGTCGAGCGCGGGCGGCGCAGCGGATCGGAAAACAGGGAGAAGTCGTTATCGATCCGCACCATCGCGCCCGGCTCGAACGCCCCGAGCTCCAGAGCGTCGTAGTCGAAGGCCCGGCGCGCCTCGGGGTAGGCGGTCAGCAGCACCTGGAAACCGCGGTCCAGCCGGAAGCCGTCCTGGCTGTCAGT
>Ga0105046_10017890_pt1 | contig 10822 bp, 8 predicted proteins | sample MAT03_FD_78385 | JGI IMG/M metagenome (GOLD analysis project Ga0105046, IMG submission 78385) | Freshwater microbial communities from Lake Fryxell liftoff mats and glacier meltwater in Antarctica - MAT-03 (megahit assembly) | ecosystem: Environmental > Aquatic > Freshwater > Ice > Liftoff...
AGTCTTGGGATTGCTAGTCTGGTTCGGGTACAAGTATGTGCAAAAGAGCGGCTGGAAATTTGTCAAAGTTTCGGCAGCAGCTGTTGAAACAAATCAAACTCCCAGCGAAGTGGTTGAAGAGCAAAAAGAGTAAGTCAATCTGATCAGACAGAATCAAGCATCCGCTTCGAAAGAGGCGGATGTATTTAATTCCACACAATTCCTTCACAAGCCAAACCATCCGCCTTATGGCATAATGCAGTTAACAAAATCAGGAAAGATAAAACCATGCCTCAAACCACACTTATTGTTGACGATGAAAAACGACTGGTCTCGCTTAGAGTAGACAGGGTCAACCATTCGTGGATGGCGAGTCCGCTGGAACGCAGCTCCATCGCGGCTAGAAACGCAATAAAAATCAGGATGTCCAGCCACAGTTTGGTTTTTGTTTGACTTGATGTGTTTTTCGAAACTTCGTTCAATATATGTTCTCCTTTGAAAGCGCTTATTTTATAGGCTTTCAACTTATATTGGTGCAGAAAACATGAATGATTTATGAAGAAGTTGTAAAATGCCCGCCTATAGTGGAACAATTGTTTCTTTGGTTTCGATGATCTCTGCCTGTAATTTCCCCGCCGACTGTTCACGCAAGGCATGCTGGAAGGCATCGGTTTCGTCCACAGGAAGCTGCAGGGTGAGCGTGATGTCGCCAGCGAAATCTTCGCCGAGAATTTCGCCATGAAATCGCGGAGTCATTAAGCGGATGCGTTCCAGTAAATTATAGGGAATCACCAACAGCATAATATGCACAGGCACACGCTGCCCGCGCTCGACCGCGTTGACCACCAATTGCGCAGACTCTGTATACGCTTTGACCAATCCGCCTGTGCCAAGCAATGTGCCGCCGAAATAACGGGTGATGACGAGCACCACATCGCCAAGTCCGCTGCCATGCAGCACCGCCAGAGCAGGCCGTCCCGAAGTGCCGACCGGCTCTCCATCATCTGAAAAATATTCAGTGACCGTATTCCCGCCGCCAATAATATAGACCGGGACGTTGTGCGAGGCATCTGCAAATTCTTTTCTGATACGCGCCATGAAAGCCCGCGCTTCTTCAATGCTGAAAGCAGGCGCAATCGTGGCGATGAAGCGCGATTTTAGAATGTCATGTTCGCGCCGAAGTTCTGTTCGTGGAACCTGATAAAGTGATTTCATGGCTGAATTGTAATCAAGTATTTCAGCACTGCCCATCGATTGCCCCACTTCCCGGCTAGGACTGTCGAATCCGTTTGCGTGTTTATAATTTCGTGCTTGCCAAAAATTCTGGCGGTTTGCGAGTTTTGGTTGCCTGTTCAAAGGCGTATGCCAATTTGATTAATGTGGGTTCCTGCCATGCTTTGGAGAAAAAGGAAATCCCGACGGGCAGGCCGAGGATATATCCCGCGGGCACGGTAATGTGCGGATAGCCCGCCACAGCCGCGGGTGACGTGCTTTCCATATCCCAGTTGAGCGAGTCGCCATTGACCATGTCGATCATCCAAGCAGGCCCGCCCGATGGAACGATGAGCGCATCAAGTTTATATTTCTTGATGGTCACATCTATCCCATTTTTGCGTGTCAGCAACAGGTTATTCGCAAGCGCAGCGCGGTATTTTTTATCACGCAGGCCGCCCTTCGCTTGCGCAGTCAGCATGTGTTCCTGACCAAAATATTGCAATACCCGCTCCTTATTTTCTTCATTAAACTGAATCACATCCGCCATCGACTTGACACGCGCATGGGCGGTGGCAAGATATTTATTCAAATCGGCTTTGAATTCATAATGTAAAACTTCTGATTCGGTTTTTCCAAATTTGTTGAAATTCGGCAAGTCGGCGGGGTCAATCAGGATCGCGCCCAATTGTTTCATCACATCCATACATGCTTCAAAAATCTTGATAATGCGCGGGTCTGTGCCAGCCATGTTTCTAGCAACGCCGATGCGCGCGCCTTTGAGTCCGTTGGCATCCAGAAATTTTGTGTAATCGCGCAGCCTGTATTTTGCGCTCACGCTCGTAGCCGAGTCGCGTTCATCCACGCCGGTCATTGCGCCGAGCATAATTGCCGCATCAGCCACGGTGCGTGCCATCGGGCCAGCCGTGTCCTGACTGTGCGCGATGGGGATGATTCCACTGCGGCTTAATAAGCCAAGCGTGGGCTTAATGCCGACGATGCCATTCGTCTGCGCTGGACAAATAATCGATCCATCTGTCTCGGTGCCTGCTGCAACTGCGGATAGATTCGCCGCCACTGCCGCACCCGAACCAGAAGAGGAACCGCAGGCAGAACGATCCAAGGCGTAGGGATTGCGAGTCAAGCCGCCGCGTGACGACCATCCGCTGATGGAATTTTTGCCGCGAAAATTTGCCCACTCGCTCAAATTCGTTTTGCCGAGAATGATCGCACCCGCCTTGCGTAATTGCTTCACAATGAAAGCATCCCGCGCGGCGATATTGCCTTCCATGGCGAGCGAGCCTGCTGTGGTTTGCATGGCATCCTGCGTATCAATGTTGTCTTTAAGTAGGATGGGAATGCCGTGCAGTAAACTCCGCACCTTGCCAGCGCGCCGCTCCCCGTCGAGGGTGGATGCGATGCTCAAAGCGTCGGGATTCGTTTCGATGACGGAGTTCAAGCGCGGGCCGTTCCTGTCGAGTGAATCGATCCGCTTTAAAAACAATTCGGTGAGTTGACGCGCGGTCAACTCACCTGATTTCATTTTTTGTTGATATTCAAAAATATTTTGTTCCTGCATCTTAGCGCCCGCCGCCCGTAATGTAATGTTCCAATTGTGAGATCATAAACTTCTGCACATCCACCACTTCCTTCAACACATCACGGACAGAGATCAACCCCAACAATTCACCGCCATCATACACAGGCAAGTGACGAATATTTTTGTCAATCATCAACGCCATGCATTCCTCAAGCGGTTGACTCGCTTCCACATAAATCACTTTCAAGGTCATGATCTCGCTGACTTTTGTGTTTTTTGAAGTTTTGCCTTCCAACTCCACCCGCCGCACACAATCACGCTCAGAGAGAATGCCATCCACTTTATTTCCCTTGACCACCATCAACGCGCCTGTATTATATTTCGCCATAATCTCAAGCGCCTCATACACAGTTGCCTCTGGAACGATCGAAAACACTTCACTTCCTTTTTTACGAATCATATCGCGCACTGTAGACATATGCATCTCCTGATTTGAATGGATTGGTTTTCGTTGACCTTGCCAAAGTATAGGCTGAAATCTTTCGGCTGGCAAGAAGAAAGGCGCGAAATAAATCCTGAAAGCCCTACTCAAATATGATATGATTTCTTGATTGATTCAACCCATTGGAGAATGCACGTGGACCTTTTGCAGCACACTTTTTTTTCCAGAAAACAAATCCTGCCGATCCTGCTTTGTTTATTTTTGGCGTTACTACTGCCCCAGACAGCGGTTCGGAAAGTTCACGCCCAGGCACAGAACAATATCACCATCACGGCCCAGGCAGGGTTGGATGGTTTCTGCAAAATTGATAAATGGCTGCCTGTGCATGTGACCGTGGAAAATACAGGCGCGGATATCAACGCACGCGTGCAGACTTCCTATAAAAACAGCGCGAGCGGGCAAAGCATGAGCGGCATGGATATTTCACTGCCAGCCACCTCGCGCAAGGAATTTTTTCTATACGTGATGCCCGAAGGATTCATGCGCACGTTTAGCGTCAGTGTGCTGGATGGAAATAAAGTACTTGCAAAAACAAATTTGAATGTAAACTGCACAGGTGACCCAACCACATTCATTGGCGTACTGTCAGACAATCCATCCAACTACACCCAACTCAATAATATTCGGCCATTAATAGGCGTAACGAGAACCGCGCAATTAAAGATTTCAGACCTGCCAGACCTGACTCAAGGCTGGAGCATGTTGGATGCGCTCGTCATCTCCAATGTGGATACCGGCACACTCACCGTGGAGCAAAAACAATCTCTCAAACTATGGCTGGCAAATGGCGGGAGATTATTCGTCACTGGCGGCATTCAATGGCAAAATACCAGCGCTGGATTAAGCGAATTCCTGCCGCTCCAGATCAAATCCACAAAGAATGTACCCGGCCTGTCTGCTTTATCAGCCTACGCAATGGATAACGCCCCGCTGGAATCCGAATCCATTTTAGCGGCGGGTACAAAACAGCCCGACGCCAATATTCTTGTCAGTCAAAATAATATTCCCCTGCTGATCGAAAAACAAATTGGGTACGGAAAAGTATATTTCTTTGCCGCCGACCCAGGTTTACAGCCGCTCCATGATTGGAGCGGCATGCAGAATATTTATGAACATTTACTCGCTGCCAAATCTCCCAAGCCTTCCTGGGCATTTGGCGCATGGGATTCTTATACCGCCAGCGCCGCGCTCTCCACGCTGCCCGAGCTTGCGCTTCCATCCTATGTTTATATCTGCTGCTGGCTTGGGCTATACATTACGATTATTGGCCCGCTAAATTATTTTGTATTAAAGCGCATGAAACGAATGGAACTGGCATGGGTCACAGTGCCGCTTCTGGTCATCGTCTTTACCAGCCTCGCGTATTTCTCAGGCTATCTATACCGCGGCACACGCCCCATTATGAATCGGCTCATGCTGGCACAAGCCTGGCAGGGAATCGATCAGGCGCAAACCACTGCCATCGTCGGCTTGTATTCTCCAAATCGAACGACCTATACAGTCGAAAGTCAGGATCAATTCCTGCTCTTCCCATATCCTGATATGAGCGCAAATTTACAGGGAAATAACGACTGGCTGTCTCTAAAAAATGAAAAGGGAAACAGCCTGCCCGATCTCCGCGTGGATATTGGCGGAATGCAATCACTCGGCATGGAAGGTTCTTTACCCACGCTTGCGATTCAACACGACCTGACGCTGACACTCACAGATAAAATACCCACCCTCAAAGGCAGCATTACCAACACCAGCAGCTACACATTAAAAGATGCCGCCATTTTTACATCCAGCGGCTGGAAGGTCATTGGCGATATAGCGCCCAACAAAAGTAAAAAAATCAACATCACACTCAGCAATAATTCGAATACAACCGCCATCGGCCAGTATGCGCTGCTGGCTGATTTCAAGCTGGACACATATTCTGAAGATATCGATAACCAACGACGGGCTTCATTCCTGCAAGCAGTCACAACCTCCACCAACGGCGTGGTCAACGTCAACACTGGCGTGTATCTAATGGCCTGGGTCGACAAAGAAATCCCCGCTCCCATTGGCTTGCAAGGCAAGGAATTAAATGCGACAGACACCCTGCTCTATTTTGAAAAACTCACGCCCGCGCTCGAAATACAATCGGGCGAACTCATGCTCACCTCCAGCATTTTTTCATGGGAATCAACACTAGGTGACACCATCACAACATCTAACTACAATATTTCCAGCGATGGCTACAGCATACGCTTTCAACCCAGCCTGCCTGTCCACTTTAGCAAAGTGAACTCACTGAAACTACTTCTTGGAATAAACATCACACCCGATAAAATCCAAGCCTCACTCTGGAATGTCCAAACCAAAACATGGGACATCATCACGCTCGGCCAATACAGCACCGATATCCCTGACCCCGCGCAATATGTCGGCATGGATGGCGAGATCCTGATAAAAATCAACGGCAATCAAAGCGACTACTATGAAATCACCTCTTTTGATTTCGTTCTGATGGTGCAGCCATGAGTTCAATCATCGAGATCAAAGACCTAACCAAGCGTTTCAAGACGCGCATTGCAGTTAACAACATCAACTTCAATATTGAAGGCGGCGAAATTTTTGGTTTGGTCGGCCCCAACGGCGCGGGCAAAACCACCACCATGCGCATGCTCGTCACATTACTCAAACCCGATCATGGCGAAATTCTCGTTGGCGGATATTCAGTCCGTAAACAACCCAACGACGTGCGGCGTCAGATCGGCTTCATGCCCGAATCATTTGGCGTCTACGGCGACATGACCGTGCAGGAATATCTCGACTTCTTCGGCGCCTGTTACAAAATCCATCCACAGCAACGCGCACACTTAATCACCGACTTGCTCGATCTAGTGGATTTAGGTCACCGCCGCGACGACATGGTCGACACCCTCTCCACAGGACTCAAACAACGGCTCGGCCTCGCCCGAGTCCTGATTCACGATCCAAGCATTCTCGTGCTGGATGAACCCGCCTCAGGCCTCGACCCTCGCGCGCGCGTCGAAATCCGCGAACTGTTGCTTGAAGTGGCGCGTCTCGGAAAAACAATCCTCTTCTCCAGCCATATCCTCGCGGACGTCGGTGAACTTTGCACACGCATAGGAATTATCGAAGACGGCAAACTAGCCGCACTCGGCACATTACAACAATTGAGCGAGCGCGTTATGCCGCATCGCCAGATTCACATTGGCCTGTTACACCGTAAAGAGGAAGCTCAAACCCTGTTACAGTCGATACCAGGCGTATCCGAAGTCCGCGCCGTAGAGAACGCCAGCCGCATCTTGCTCGAATTGGATTTCAGCGGCGACGACGAAGCCATTCACCAACTTCTTGCAAATTTATTATCACAAGGCTTTCCTGTCATACACTTCAGCGAAGAATCAAAAAATCTCGAAGAAGTATTTATGCGCACCACAAAAGGGATCGTGTCCTAGCAGACACCGCTATTTTATGGAAACATCAACAGTCACCCCGCACACCAACCCCACCAAGCCCAGGAACTTTCTTGATCGACTGATGGACAACCCTGTCATCACCAAGGAATTAAAAGGCAGAATGAGAGGCCGCCAGGGATTTATCATCATTGGCGCCTATATTGCACTCATCAGTTTTTTTATTGTTTTAATCTATGTTTTCCTCGCCCTTGACGGAAGCATCTCAAACGGTGACCCTAGTTTCCTGCAAACAGTCGGCAAGGTGATTTTCAGCACAGTAATTCTGCTTGAATTATTAATGCTCGGCTTTATTGGCCCCGCCCTGACTGCGGGCGCGATCTCAGCAGAACGCGAACGAAAAACCATTGACCTGCTGCGCACCTCCCTGCTCTCAGCGCGCGCACTGGTATTCGGGAAACTCAGTTCGGCTGTTATATTTTTGCTACTGCTCATCTTTACCGCGATTCCCATCCAAAGTCTTGCTTTCTTTCTGGGCGGCGTAGGCATGACAGAAATGATAATCTCCACCTTGATGCTGGTCATTACAGCCATCTTCTTCTGCACGTTGGGATTATTTTTTTCAAGTTTTTCACAGCGCACCTTAATCGCAACTGTACTCTCTTATGCATCCATCCTGATTTCGTTTATCGTGTTTCTTTTATGCCTCTTCTTTGTCGCCGTCCTCGAAGGCGCAATCAGCAATTACGCATCACAATTCCTGGAAAACACAGTCTCCATCATCACCTGGTTCCTCTTTTCCACAAATCCGTTCTTTGCCGCAACCATGAGCGAAGCGATCCTGATCAATGATCAAAGTATATTTATGACTACAAACAATATCATGGGAACTTCCTCAATCCCCCTACCTTCTCCCTGGATCATTTATCTGGTCTTTTACACGATCTTAACCCTCCTCATGATCAGACTCAGCATATATTTTGTAAGCCGCCCAGATCGATAAAAAATACTTCCTGCACAAGGAACAAACTTGGAAAGATCAACGTCAAGCATACATAACAGGCCCGTTCGTTGGAATCCTATGAGCAGCTTTATCAACAATCCGATCATCGCCAAGGAACTAAAAAGCAGAATGAGGGGCAAACAGGGATTTGTCATGCTGACCGCCTATCTCGCGCTGATTAGTCTGGTTATTTATGTCGTGTTTGCTTATTCAGTAAATACCGCAGGCAATTCAGTTTGGATTTTGCAGCAGACTGGCAAAAAAATATTTCAAGTGGTGGTTCTGCTTGAACTTGTCATGACGGGTTTTATCGGCCCCGCACTCACCGCAGGCTCCATCACAGCCGAGCGTGAGCGCAAAACCTTTGATACCCTGCGCATCTCCCTGCTTTCAGCGCGCGAAATCGTCATTGGAAAACTTGGGGCAGCCGTACTATTTTTACTTTTACTGATCCTGGCTGCCATTCCCCTGCAAAGTTTGGCATTTTTTCTGGGCGGAGTGGGGCTGGCAGAAATGCTGATTTCCATTGTCATGTTGGCGCTTTCTGCGCTTGTGTTTTGTACACTGGGATTATATTTTTCAAGCATTACCAAACATACTTCCGCCGCGACAGTCCTTACCTATTCAACGCTGGCACTCTCTGTCATGATACTCGGAGCATTCACTTATGCCTTTAGAGAAAATTCATATCTCCTCTCCACCACCACCCTGCAATTCCAGCGCGCATCATTAAATTTCATATGGACCCTGTTCTCAACAAATCCATTCACTGCGGCGTTTATCAGCGGAACCATGCTAACACAGGAGCAAAGTCTCTTCCTGATAGATCTTCCCGATTATTCACTCGCCTTATTTTCACCATGGATCCTATACTCAATATTCTCTATAACAATGACTGTTTTAATGATATGGTTAATTATCTTTTACTTGAATCGTTATGAGCGCTAACATGGAGCAAACGCAATGAGCACCATCAACACCCTATCTCACACCCTGCAACAATGGATGCGCTGGATGCGCTTGCAGCGCGCCCTGCTCTGGGCTGTGCGCGGATTCGCGGCTGCGCTGGCGCTCTCCCTGCTGATCGGCGGAGTGGGTTTATATCAAGCCAAACTATTGAAGCAGGAATTTCTGGCATTGATTATCCTGCTGGGTATCATCATTCCGCTTACATTTGGAATCACCGCCTATTTTTGGAAAATACAAACTCTGCAAGCCGCGCGTTATTTTGACCGCGCCTTTCATCTCGAAGAACGCGTCACAACCGCATTCGAATTACAGGCAGAGAATCACTCAATTGAAATCATCCAAAAGCAATTGGATGATGCGATTAATGCTTCGCGCGGAATCAAACCCAGCCGCGACCTGCCCTTGCGCTTCAAAAAACTGGACGGGATTCTGACGCTGATTTTTGCGTTATTAATCGGCGTGTTATGGGTTCGCGGGGAAGCCTTATTTTCTGCCGCAAGCCGTCAACGCGCGGTGGAACAAGCCATCGCACAACAACAAACCCAGATCGAAGAACTAATCAAAGAAATCAACGCCAATGAAACATTAACTGACGAGCAAAAACAAGCGCTCGCCGAGCCATTGCAAGAAGCCTTAAGCAGCCTCGAAGAAAATCCATCAGTCGAAGGCGCGGTCTCAACTTTAGTTAGTACGAGTGAGAAACTGCAAGCCTTAAGCGATCAACAAGCGGGGCAATCGATGCAGGCATTAAAAGAAACTGGCAGTTCGCTTGCTGCACAAGAAGGGACTCCCTTGGAAGCAGTTGGAAAAGATTTAGCCAACGGCGATTTTACAAGCGCGGCTTCCGAGCTCGCCAACATGGATTTGAGTCAGATGAGCGCGGCAGAGTTACAACAACTCGCCGAGCAATTGGAAGCCGCGGCAAGCTCGCTGGCTTCAACAAATCCGCAACTGGCGCAGCAGCTGACGAATGCGGCACAGGCAATTCGCAATGGCGATCTGGCAAATGCACAGCAGGCTATGTCCAATGCCTCAGCACAAATGACACAAGCCAGCCAACAGATCAATGCTTCGCAAGCGGCAAGTCAGGCGGCGGGACAGTTGCAACAAGGCGCGGGGCAGGTGCTCGCGGCGGGCGGTACGCTTCGCGAATCAGCGCAGGGAAATCAATCCGCGCAGGCTGGGCAGGGAAATGCTCAGGCGGGGCAAAATGGCAGCGGAAGTGGAGCAGGCTCAGGGTCAGGCAGTGAAGCGCAGAGCGGTCAAGCCGGGTCAGAAGCCGGCAGTTCTCCAATCCCACAAAATAATGGCGCGGGGGATGGCGGCGAATCGGCTTACGAACAAATCTATGCGCCCGCACTTTTAGGCGGCACGGGCAGTGACACGCTGGGTCTGCCATCTTCTGGAACAGACGGGGATGTGGTGGGAACAAGCCCGAGCACGGCCACCGATGGCGAGAGTCTTGTGCCATACACAAATGTATTTTCACAATACGAGCAATTCAATAATCAGGCAATAGAGAACGGCGAAGTGCCTGTGCAGTTCATGGATATCATTCGAAATTATTTTAGTTCTTTACAACCTTAAGAAAGGAATGGGTAATCGGGAGAAGCCATGACATTATCTACAGAAAATTTTCTTGAATACGCAAATAAAATCGAAAGCGAAGTTGGGCGCGTGATCGTTGGGCAGGGCAATGTGGTGCGGCATGTGCTCATCAGCATTCTCGCGGGCGGACATGTTTTGCTGGAAGGCGTGCCTGGCTTGGGCAAGACAATGTTGATTCGCACGCTGGGACAGGCGTTGGATTTGAAATTTTCGCGCATCCAATTCACCCCTGACCTGATGCCTGCTGACATCGTCGGGACGGAGATTCTGAGCGACGAAAACGGGCGGCGCGAGTTTCGTTTCCGTCAGGGACCGCTGTTTGCCAATCTGGTTTTGGCAGATGAAATCAATCGAGCCACACCGAAGACGCAATCGGCGTTGCTCGAAGCCATGCAGGAAGCCTCCGTCACTGTGGCACAGCAGACCTATCAACTGGAACAGCCTTTCTTCGTGATGGCGACTCAAAATCCGCTGGAGATGGAAGGGACGTATCCGTTACCCGAAGCGCAGCTTGATCGTTTCTTTTTCAAAGTCAACGTGGACTTGCCCAACATCAGCGAGATGGTTGAGATTTTAGACCGCACCACAGGCAAGGAATC
>Ga0105046_10017891_pt1 | contig 10822 bp, 8 predicted proteins | sample MAT03_FD_78385 | JGI IMG/M metagenome (GOLD analysis project Ga0105046, IMG submission 78385) | Freshwater microbial communities from Lake Fryxell liftoff mats and glacier meltwater in Antarctica - MAT-03 (megahit assembly) | ecosystem: Environmental > Aquatic > Freshwater > Ice > Liftoff...
ACAAGGTTCGTGATACCACAGATCCCGCGTCGCCCCGGCGGGGTTGTCGCGCAGATGGATATAGGCGTGCCAGACCTCGGGCGCAGCCTCGCGCGCCGGGCGGCGCAGCGCCAGCGCATCGCCCGACCAGGTGAACTCGCGCCGGTCGCGTTCGCCGCACAGCGGGCAGGTGATTCTCATGCCTGCTCGCCCTTCATTTTTGCCCAAATACCCCGGGGGTTCGAAGGGGGCAGCGCCCCCTCGCGGTGGGGGTCCGGGGGAGGCAGCGCCTCTCCCGGCGTCCGGGTCCGCCTAGTGCAGGTTATGCTGCGCACCGGTGCCCTCCTCGTCCATGATGCCGCGCCCGGTCAGGAACCGGTCCAGCCGATAACGGGCCGCAGGTTCGTGGTGCCGGTCGGTGGCGATCAGATGGGCAAAGCTGTAGCCCGATCCCGGCACCGCCTTGAAGCCTCCGTAATTCCAGCCGCAGTTCAGATACAGGCCCTGCGTCGGCGTCTTGTCGATGATCGGGCTGCCATCGGGCGACATGTCCATGATGCCGCCCCAACTGCGCAGCACCCGCGCCTTGCCGATCATCGGCATCAGGGTCATCCCGGCCTCCATCACATGTTCGGCCATCGGCAGGTTCCCGCGCGCGGCATAGCTGCTGTAGAAATCCAGATCGCCGCCAAACACCAGCCCGCCCTTGTCGGACTGGCTGATATAGAAATGCCCCATCCCGAAACTGACCACATGGTTGATGACGGGCTTCAGCGCTTCGGTGACAAAAGCCTGCAACACATGGCTTTCGATCGGCAGCTTCATCCCCGCCATCGCCGCCACCTGGCTTGACCGGCCCGCCACGACGATGGCCACCTTTTTCGCCCGGATCGCGCCGCGCGTCGTCTGCACGCCCTTGACCACGCCGTTTTCGATGTCGATCCCGGTCACTTCGCAATTCTGGATCAGGTCCACGCCGCGGCTGTCGGCCCCGCGGGCATAGCCCCAGGCCACCGCATCATGCCGCGCCGTGCCGCCGCGCGGATGGTACAGGCCGCCAAAGATCGGAAACCGGGTCTGTTCGAAATCCAGATAGGGCAGATGCGCCCGCACCCCCTCGCGGTCCAGCAGGATCGCGTCGTCGCCCTGGTTGATCATCGCATTGCCGCGCCGCACGAATGCATCGCGCTGGCCGTCCGAATGGAACAGGTTGATCAGCCCGCGCTGCGAATGCATCACGTTGTAGTTCAGCTCGCCGTCCAGTTTTTCCCACAGTTTCAGCGAATGGCTGTAGAACTCGGAATTCCCGGGCAGGACATAGTTGGCCCGCACGATGGTCGTGTTGCGCCCGATGCTGCCACCGCCCAGGTAACCCTTTTCCAGCACGGCGACATTGGTCAGGCCGTGCTCCTTGGCCAGATAGAACGCGGTGGACAGGCCATGCCCGCCGCCGCCGATGATGACGATGTCATATTCGCCCTTGGGCGCTGGGTTGCGCCAGGCCGGTCCCCAGCCCTTGTTGCCGGTCAACCCCTGCCAGATCACCCGAACGCCTGAATAACGCATCTCGCCGGTCCCGCCGCAGTCGATTCCACGCGCGGACCATACTGCCGTTCCGCCGATAGGCAACGGCCCGACCGCGACCCCGGATGTCGCAGGCGGCGCAGCGCCGCCCAAGTTCGGTACTCTCGCCGCCACGATCAGCGACATATCGGCGTCAACGACGGCCCAAAACCAGGTCCGACCCGTCGTGCCCCGGTGTCAAAAAAGCAGGTCGTTCACCGTCAGCGCCGGATTGCCGTCGAACACCAACCTCGCATCCGATAGCCCATCACCATCGCGATCAACCATCATCGCGCCATTCGAGGGCGTGTAGCGCACCTGCGCTGCACCGCTGGCCCCGAACGACGCCGCGCCGATGAAGGCCGCGTTGCCTTGAGTGATCTGGCTGATGTCCAGCTTGTCCAGCCCGACCTGAAAATCAGTGATCCGGTCGCGCAGCGTTATCCACGGGCGGCTTTCGGTGACATAGCGGATCACGAATACATCCGCCTCGGTGCCGCCGGTCAGGATATCGCCGCCCAGGCCGCCGGTCAGCCGGTCGCGCCCAGCCCCGCCGTCCAGCGTGTCATTGCCGCCACCGCCGAAAAGCGTGTCGTTTGTCGCGCCGCCATACAGTACGTCTGCCCCGTCCGGACCGCCGATGCCCTCGTCGCCATAAAGGGTGTCGTTACCGTTGCCGCCAAACACCGTGTCGGCACCCTCTTCGCCCGCCACGACATCGTTGCCGGTATCGCCATGCAGCGTGTCATTGCCCCTCGATCCCAGCACAAGATCGCTTGCCGCGCCGCCATAGACGGTGTCATGACCATCGCCGCCATCGACGATGTCGTCGCCCGCATCGCCGCGCAGCAGATCGTTGCCGCCGCCGCCGCCGACGGTATCATTGCCGGTGCCACCGAACAGCTTGTCGGCACCAGGGCTTCCACCTACGAAATCGTTCCCTGCATCGCCATAGGCGATGGCAGCACCGGCAAAGTCGTTTTCGATCTGATCATTCCCGTCGCCGCCCCAGATGACCGACTGCGTGCCGCCATAAAAGAAGTCATCGCCCGCATCGCCCCAGATGCGCATGGCACCTTCGCCAACGACATAAATCCTGTCGGTCCCGATGCCGCCAAAGTAATGACCACTGGCCCCGGCGTTGATGACATCCGACCCGGCACCGCCATAGGCGGTCGATCCCGCGCCATAGGACGTGATGGTATCGTTTTCGCCATCACCAAACAGCAGCGACCGCGTGCCACTGCCATAGACAAAGTCATTGCCGTTGCCGCCATAAAGGGTGTCGCGGCCGGCATTGCCAATGACCGCATCATCGCCATCGTCGCCATAAAGGATGTCGTTGCTGACATAGGTCGGATCGGTGCCAGTGGAGGACCCGCCGCCCTGAATGTAGTCACCGCCGCTGCCGCCGAACAGCAGATGCGACGTACCGAGCCCGGCGATCAGGATATCGGCACCGATGCCGCCATATGCGGTATCGTTGCCCAGGCCGCCGTCGATGTAATCGGCGCCGTCGTCGCCATAAAGCCAGTCATCGCCGCCGCCGCCGTCGATGTTGTCGTCATCCGCGCCGCCATAGGCAATGTCGACCCCGTTGCCGCCCAGAATCGAGTCGTTCCCGGCACCGCCATCCAGCGTATCCGTGCCCTCGCCGCCAGCCAGCCAGTCATTGCCGTCGCCGCCGTACAGTTCGTCCCAGTTTTCGGCACCTTCCAGCGTGTCATTGCCGCCCGCCCCATAATACAGGTCGATATCGGGCGTCCCGAGCACCAGTTCATCGTTGTCGTCGCCAAAATAGATCGCCATCGCAGACCTTGCTCCAATTGATCGCGGCCCGGGAAATTTTCCCCCCGTACCGCGATCCTAGTGCGCGATGACTGACCTGCCAAGCAGTGCGTTTACCCGCCTACAGCCCCTTGGACCGATAACTGCCCGCGACGCGGTCAATCGCGATGATATAGGCTGCGGTGCGCAGGTCCTCGACCTCGGGCCGGTTGCGCCACATGGCGCGCATGTTCTGATAGGCGGAACGCATCGTGTCATCCAGGCCCGAGCGGACCAGTTCCAGCTCTCCCGCGCCTTTCAGGTAGCCGGTCTTGAAATCGTTGCCCAGAGACCAGCCCAGCCCCTGTGCATTGCTCAGCCGCTCCAACTCGTTGACCAGCATGATGTGCTGGGTCTCCTCGGACCGGCGCTGCATCCGGCCAAAGCGGATATGTGACAGGTTCTTGACCCATTCGAAATAGCTGACGGTGACACCGCCCGCGTTGGCATACATGTCCGGCACGATCACCACGCCCTTGCCCCGCAGGATCGCATCCCCGCCGGCGGTGATCGGACCATTGGCGGCCTCGACGATCAGCGGCGCCTTGATCCGGTCGGCATTGCCCAGATGGATCACCCCTTCCATCGCGGCCGGAATCAGGATGTCGCAATCGGATTCCAGCACCGCCGCGCCATCCGCCTGATGCAGCGCCGCCGGGAAACCGGCGATGCCGCCATGCTTGGCCAGCCAGTCCTTGACCGCCTCGACATCCAGCCCCGCTTCGGAATACAGCGCGCCATCGCGTTCGATGATGCCGATGACCTTGCAGCCATCCTCCTCGGACAGGAACTTGGCCGCGTGATAGCCGACATTGCCCAGGCCCTGCACGATCACCCGCTTGCCCTCCAGACCGCCGGACAGGCGCGCGGTGGCCACGTCTTCGGGGTGGCGAAAGAACTCGCGCAGCGCATATTGCACGCCGCGCCCCGTCGCCTCGACCCGGCCCTGGATGCCACCGGAATTGAGCGGCTTGCCGGTGACGCAGGCGGCGGCGTTGATGTCGGTGGTGTTCATCCGGCGATACTGGTCGGCGATCCAGGCCATCTCGCGCTCGCCCGTGCCCATGTCGGGGGCGGGCACGTTCTGGGCCGGGTTGATCAGGTCGCGCTTGATCAGCTCATAGGCAAAGCGGCGGGTGATCTGCTCCAGCTCGAACTCGTCCCACTCGCGCGGGTTGATGCGCAGGCCGCCCTTGGACCCGCCATAGGGCACCTCGACCAGCGCGCATTTGTAGGTCATCAGCGCCGCCAGCGCCTCGACCTCGTCCTGGGTGACGTTCATCGCATAGCGGATGCCGCCCTTGACCGGCTCCATATGTTCGGAATGCACGCTGCGATAGCCGGTGAATGTCTTGATCTCGCCCCGCAGGCGGACGCCGAAACGCACCGTATAGGTGGCGTTGCAGACGCGGATCTTTTCCTCCAGCCCTGGCGGCAGGTCCATCAGGCGCACAGCACGGTTGAACATGATATCAACCGAGTCGCGAAAGCTGGGCTCGGTTGCGTGGGCGGTGGTCATCGGTCGTCTCCCTGATTTCCGGCACCCGCATCGGCGGGAACCGGGCCTGGCTGGTCAGGGCAATCCTAGCCCCGATTCGCCAACTTCACGTCACAAAGCTTAAAAAGTTACCAAGATCGGCACGCGATGCCCCGGTCAGTGCCGTCCTGCGCGGACCGATTGTCGCGCCTGGCGCATCAACGGTGGCGCGAACGGCTGGATTGGTCCGCCGCCAAGGCAGGACGCCGTCCCGGCATCGCGTTGCCGCCGCAATTTGGCCATCAGGCGCGGTCTAGATCATGCCACGCGCAAAGCCTGCGCTCGGGAATGGTTAACAGTCGCCGCCTTGTGCCACGGGGCGTGCCAGTCGGGGAACGGAAAACATGATGCTCACGCGGTCCAAGACCGGCGGCCCTGTCCGTCGCATGCCGTCGCGTCTGGCTGTGATCCGCCAGTTCATCCGCTTCCGGCGCGAGGAAGACGGCTCGATGATCATCTTTTCGATGTTCCTGTTGATCATGATGCTGATCGTCGGCGGCATGGCGGTCGACATGATGCATTTCGAAAGCACCCGCGCCCGTCTGCAGGCCACGCTGGACCGCGCCGTTCTGGCCGCGTCCGATCTGGAACAGACCCAGGATGCCGAAGCGGTCGTGCGTGACTATTTCGCCAAGGCGGGCCTGCTGGACCAGATCACCTCGATCACCGTGACCGAATCGGTGAATTCGCGCCAGGTTTCGGCGGTGGCGGCGATGAATGTGGATACCATGTTCATGCAACTGGTCGGAGTCGAATCCCTGCTGGCCCCGGCAAGCGGGACTGCAATCGAAAACGTGTCGGATATCGAGATCGTGCTGGTGCTGGACGTGTCCGGTTCGATGGGCAGCAACAGCAGGATCATCAATCTGCGCTCCGCCGCGCGGGAATTCGTGCGCTCGGTCCTGGCCAACGACATCAACAACCGGATCTCGATTACGATCGTGCCGTTCAATGCACAGGTCAATATCGGCCCGGTGCTGCGCGCCCGCTACAATGTCGTCGACCCGCACGGCATCGTCAACTCCGACTGCCTGGACCTGCCCGCTGCGGTGTATTCCGTACCGGGGATTTCAACGGCACTGGCAATCCCCCAGGCCGGGTATTTCGACGCCCGTTCCTCGACCTCGCAAAGCATCAGTTACATCGCCCCGCAGACCATCAATACCGGCAACATCTTTTGCCGGACCGAAGTGCAGAACATCGTACGCCTGCCCAGCCGCAACATCGCCACGCTCGAGGCGCAGATTCAGGGCCTGACAGCGAACGGCAACACCTCGATCACGATGGGGATGAAATGGGGCATGGCGCTGATCGACCCCGGATCGCGGGCGATGTTCAGCGCACTGATCGCGGGCGGCCAGATGGCCGGCAACCTGGACGGCCGTCCCTACGATTACAACCGGGCCAACACGCTCAAGGTCGTCGTGCTGATGACAGACGGCGAGCATGTCGCCTCGGATATCCTCAATGCCGGCTATCGCAGCGGACTGTCGCCGATCTACCGCAGCCCCGGCGACAATGCCTACTCGCTGTTCCACGACCGGCCCGCCACCACATCCGACTACTGGGTGCCCAGCCGGAACGAATGGCGCACCGAACCCTGGAACAGCGGCGGCGGTGTCGCGCAACTGACCTGGCCGCAAGTCTGGCAAAATGTCCGCGTCACCTGGGTGGCCTGGACGCTGTATGCGCGCGCCATCGGAACCAGCAGCGCCACCCGCACGGCGGCCTACAACACCTGGATGACCAACTTCCGCTCCATGACCAACGTGCCCAACATGAATGCCACGCTGCAGCAATCCTGCGCGCTGGCGCGTCTGAATGGCGTCGTGGTCTATGGCATCGCGTTCGAGGCGCCGACGAATGGCCAGACCCAGATCGCCGGCTGTGCCAGCTCTCCGGCGCATTACTTCAACGCCCAAGGGCTGCAGATCAGCGCGGCCTTTCGCGCCATCGCCAGCCAGATCAATTCGCTGAGGCTGATCCAATGACCGCCCTGACCCGCTTTCTGCGCCAGTTCCATCGGTCCGACGATGGCAACGGCACGATCGAATTCGTCATCTTCGTGCCCTTCGTCTTCATGATCTTCATGTCGACGTTCGAGTTGGGGATGCTGTTCACCCGTCAGGTCATGCTGGACCGTGGCGTGGACATGACAGTGCGCCTGATCCGGCTGGGGGCCGTGCCCAACGTGGATGAATCCGTGATCCGCCAGATGGTATGCGACCGGGCGATGATCATTCCGGACTGCATGAATCAGGTCAAGATCGAGATGCGCCCGCTGGATCCGCGCAATTGGGGCATCATCCCCAACGGTGCCGACTGCGTGAACCGCAATGACCCGGCGATTCCGCCGCGCCAGTTCACGCCCGGCCAGCAGAACGAGTTGATGGTGATCCGCATCTGCGCGCTGTTTGATCCCTACATCCCCTCGACCGGCCTCGGCTCGCAGCTGCCCCGGCAAAGCGGGGATGCCTATGCGCTGGTCTCGACGGCATCCTTTGTCATCGAACCCACCAACTAAGGAAAGGCCACCCGATGTCGTTCAGCCAGGTCAGTCGTTCGATCCACCGCATGGTGCGCCGGTTTCGCCGTTCGCAAGACGGGTCGATGTCGGTCGAAACGATGCTGGTGTTGCCGATGCTGATCTGGTGTTATCTGGGCACCTTCGTGTTCTTTGACGGCTATCGCGCCCAGTCGGTGAACATCAAGGCCAGCTATACCATCGGCGACACCCTGAGCCGCGAGTCGGATTATATTACCCCGGCCTATATGGACAGCCTGTTTGCCCTGCAGCAGTTCCTGACCAATACGATCGAGCCGGTGCGCCTGCGTATCACGGTGTTTTCCTTTGATGCGCCCAACAACCGGTTTCTGGTCCGCTGGAGCCAGGTGCGCGGCGGTACCGTCGCGCCCCTGACCAACACCACCCTGGCCCCGCTGCGCACGCAACTGCCGTCGATGACGAACGGCGATATCGCGATCCTGACCGAATCCTGGGTGGGCTATGAGCCCGATTACCAGGTGGGGATCGAACCGTTCACCTTTTATGACCTGGTGGTGACGCGGCCCCGCTATGCGCCGCAACTTTGCTGGAACAGCCTCAACAACGGCGACATCACCACGGCGACGTGCTAGGGTTCAATTCCGGCTGATCGTCGCGCCCAGCGCGGCCATCAGCGGCGCGAACGCCGGGAAAGACGTTGCAATCGGGCTGCCGTCGTCCACCGTCATCGGTCGGCTTGAGGCCAGGCCCATCACCAGAAATGCCATCGCGATGCGGTGGTCCAGCCGGGTCGCGACCGTCACGCCGCCCGGCACCGCACCATGGCCCCGGCCATGGACGATCCACCAATCTTCGCCCTCTTCCACCGTGATGCCTGCGTCACGCAGGCCGCGCGCCATGGCGTCGATCCGGTCGCTTTCCTTGACCCGCAATTCCCGCACGCCGCGCATCACCGTGGCACCCTGCGCAAAGGCGGCCACGACCGACAGCACCGGATATTCGTCGATCATGCTTGCTGCCCGCGCGGGCGGCACCTCGATCCCCCGCAGATCGGGCGAGAATCGCGCGCGCAGGTCCGCCACCGGCTCGCCACCCTCAAGGCGGCGGTTCTCATAGGTCAGGTCTGCCCCCATCTCGACCAAAGTGGTGAACAGCCCCGCCCGGGTCGGGTTCAGCCCGATATTCGGCACCAGCACGTCCGAGCCCGGCGCAATCAGCGCGGCGCAGACCGGAAATGCTGCAGAGGACGGATCGCGCGGCACCGCGATGGTCTGCGGGCGCAGTTCGGGCTGGCCGGTCAGGGAGATGACCCGGCCTTCGGGCAGCGTCTCGATCTGCACCTGAGCGCCGAACCCGGCCAGCATCCGTTCGGAATGGTCGCGCGTCGACTCGCGCTCGATCACCACGGTCTGGCCCGGCGCATTCAGCCCGGCCAGCAGCACCGCCGACTTCACCTGCGCCGAGGGGACCGGCACGGCATAGCGCACCGGCAGCGGATCGGCGGCACCGATGATGGTCATCGGCAGCCGCCCGCCCTGCCGCCCATAGGCCCGCGCGCCGAACAGCGCCAAGGGGTCGGTGACCCGCCCCATCGGCCGCCCGCACAGCGAGGCATCGCCGGTAAAGGTGGCTGCGATCGGCGATGTCGCCATCGCCCCCATGATCAGCCGCACGCCGGTGCCGGAATTGCCGCAGTCGATCACGCCCGCCGGCTCGGCGAACCCGCCGACCCCCACACCATGCACCGACCACGCGCCGGGGCCAAGATGCGTCACCTCGGCCCCAAAGGCACGCATCGCGCGGGCGGTGTCGATCACATCCTCGCCTTCCAGCAGCCCGCTGATCCGGGTTTCCCCAACCGCCAGCGCCCCCAGAATCAGTGACCGATGCGAGATCGACTTGTCCCCCGGGATCAGCGCTACCCCTTGCAAGCCGACCCCTGCACGCGACGTCATCGGGATCGGGGTGCCGTGACCGGACATGGGCAAACTCCACTGAACGCGCGGCGGGCTTGCGCGCGGCGCGTTCTAGCTTGGGTCGGCGGGCGGGTCCACCTCTGCCCGACGCTGAAACGTCAGATACAGCGGCTGCCGCCCGTCGCGCAGCGCCTTTTGTTCATAGCGGGTCGAGGGCCAGTCATCCCAGGCCCGCCCATCCGGGCCCCGCAGCAGCGCAAAGCCCGCCAGCGGCACCTCGATCAGCGCCTGGCGGACATAGTCGGGGATGTCGGTGGCCAGGCGCAATTCTGCCCCCGGTGCCATCACCCGCGCCAGCGGGCGCAGATAGTCCTGGGTGACAAAGCGGCGGCGATGGTGGCGCAGCTTGGGCCAGGGGTCGGGATAGTTCAGAAACATCCGGCCGATGCTGCCAGCAGGCAGCACATCGAACAGGTCGCGCACGTCGCCCGGATGCAGGGCCAGATTGGCCACCCCTGCCGCCTGCACCCGGCGCAGCAGCATGGCGATACCGTTCACGAACGGCTCGGCCCCGATCAGGGCCAGATCGGGATAACGTGCCGCCATCGCGACCAGATGTTCGCCACCGCCAAAGCCGACCTCCAGCCAGACCGTGCGGCCGGCAAACAGCCCGGCCAGGTCCAGCGGTTCCCGGCCCGGATTGTCGGCCCGCGCCACGCCCTGCAGGGTCAGCGGCCCCAGATCATCGGCCAGCGCCACCTTCTGCGCGGCACGCAGCGTCTTGCCGCGCATCCGGCCATACAGATTGCGCCAGTCGCCGCCATCCGGCCCTTTCGCCATGTCCGCTGTCATTCTTGTCCAGGCATCCCCGCCTTGGGCGCAGGGTAAAACCCGGCGTTCCCGCCAGGTTCTGCCGCAAGACGGGCCCTACTGCCCATCCTAGACCGCCCGCCGCAGCGCCTCGGCCAGGTCGGTGCGTTCCCACGAAAACCCGCCATCCGCCTCGGGCGCGCGGCCGAAATGGCCATAGGCCGCCGTACGCGCATAGATCGGCCGGTTCAGCCCCAGCGTCGTGCGGATGCCGCGCGGGGTCAGGTCCATCACCTGATCCAGCGCCTTTTCCACCGCCGCCTCGTCCACCTGGCCCGTGCCGTGCAGATCGGCATAGATCGACAATGGCCGGGCGACGCCGATGGCATAGCTCAGCTGGATCGTGCAACGGTCGGCCATACCGGCGGCCACCACGTTCTTGGCCAGATAGCGGGCCGCATAGGCGGCCGAACGGTCCACCTTGGTGGGGTCCTTGCCGCTGAACGCGCCGCCGCCATGCGGTGCGGCGCCGCCATAGGTATCGACGATGATCTTGCGCCCGGTCAGCCCGGTATCGCCGTCCGGCCCGCCGATCACGAATGTCCCGGTGGGGTTCACCCACCATTTCGTTGCCGCCGTCAGCCAGTCGGCAGGAATGACCTCGCGGATATAGGGCTCGACCAG
>Ga0105046_10017893_pt1 | contig 10821 bp, 11 predicted proteins | sample MAT03_FD_78385 | JGI IMG/M metagenome (GOLD analysis project Ga0105046, IMG submission 78385) | Freshwater microbial communities from Lake Fryxell liftoff mats and glacier meltwater in Antarctica - MAT-03 (megahit assembly) | ecosystem: Environmental > Aquatic > Freshwater > Ice > Liftoff...
ACAGCGTGCCGGTCTTGTGCGCCACGAGGGTCCCGGCGGGAAGCAGCGCGGGGATGCGGGTCTTGCCAGTCTGGCAGCGGCTCATTGCGCCAAGCAGCACGCCGCGGCTCTTCGCACTCAGCACGTCGCCGCGATGCAGCGCGCTCAGCAACTGCGCCATCGCCGCAGGCGTGCTTGAATCGCGCTTGTCGATCCCCAGCGAGGGATCGTTCTTCTCAAGGTCGTCGCGCAGCAAAGTGGCAATGTTGCGATCGACGCGCTGGCCGGTGATCCCCGCCGAAGCCAGCCACCGGTTGACCGCGGCGGGACCGCCGACCGCTTCGAGGAGAGCATCGGTCGCCTGATTGTCACTGCGCGTGATCATCAGTTCGATCAGGCTCTGCGCGGTCAGACTCAAGCCTTCGCGGGTGATGACCCGGCCGTCGGGTCCGGTCTTGCCGGTGCCGATCCGCAGCGCATAGGTGCTGTCGAGCGCCAGGCGGCCCTCGTCGACCCCCTGCAGATAGGCGGCGGCAACCGCGATCTTCATCGTGCTTGCCATCGGAAAGGCATGGTCGCGGTTCAGCGCGGCCTGGCGCGTACCGCCGATTTCGGTGGCGAAGATGCCAACCTTGCCCGCGGTCTCGGACGCGATGAGTGCAAGCTGGCGCTCGAGCTCGCGATCGAGCGAAGCGACACCGAAACTGGCTGAGGACTTGTAGGCATCCTGAGCGACCGCTGACGAACCGAGAACCGGTGTTGAAAGCAGCGCCAGCGCCGCCAAACCGAACCGCCAAGATCCCCGTGCGAATGCCCTGCTCATATTTGTCAGTCCCATATCCAACCCGGTGCAAATAAACGTCTTTTGCCTGTCGTTGGCAAGCGGGGGGTTCACGGATCGTCCGAACCCTGGCTCGACTGGGCTGGATAATGCGCAGGTCATGGCTAACGAAGAGTGAATGAGCGAAGCGAGTCGGGATTTGGGGAAGGGCCTTGAGCGAGCGCTGGCTCGCATCGGGGTAACCGCGGAGGTTGTCGATCTCGAGCGGCTGAGCGGCGGGGCCAACATGGAAAGCTGGGCTTTCTCCTGCGGCTCCGGGAAATTCGTCCTGCGCCGCGCGCCTTCCGCGGAAATGATGACGGGGCGCAGGCTTGATCATGCGGGCGAGGCGGCTGTGATCCGGGCTGCCCGTGCCGCCGGGGTTCCTTCGCCAGAGGTCATGGTCGAGCTCGAACCAGACGATGGTTCCGGCTCAGGTTTCGTGATGCGCAGGATCGCCGGGAGCGCCTCGCCTGCCAGTCTGCTCGACGCAGGCGGCGCCCTGCTGCTCGCCGATCTCGCCGCGGCGTTGGCGGCGATCCACCGGGTCGATCCCGCGAAAGTCGCGCACCTGCCAACCTTGGACGCGGGTGAAGGGGTTGCGGGCCTCGCCGTGCAGTTCGCCTCCTACGGCGGCGATCGCCCGATCATAGCCCTGGGGCTTGCCTGGCTTCGCGCAAACTTGCCGGCACCTGTGGCGTCGTGCCTGATCCATGGTGATTTCCGCGTCGGCAACCTGATGGCTGAGGACGGCCGGTTGACCGGCGTGCTCGACTGGGAGCTCGCGCATCTCGGCGATTTCCACGAAGATTTGGCGTTCGGCTGCATGGCGGTGTGGCGGTTCGGGCGGCTCGACAAGCCTGGGTTCGGCTTGGGCTCGCTTGAAGAGCTATTCGGCGCCTATCGCGTCGCGGGTGGTGGATCGGTCGATCTGGCCCGGGTCCGCTTCTGGCTGGTCTATCGTACCGTCTGGTGGGCGCTGGGCTGCCTGGCGATGGGCGCGACCTGGCGTTCCGGCGCGGACCGCAGCGTGGAACGCGTAGTCGTCGCGCGCCGCGCCGCCGAACAGGAACTTGACCTGCTGCTGTTGCTGGAGGGCGAGGCTCCGGCGGCGGAACGCGAGCGGGCGCTGCCACTTGCCGCCCCCCAGTCACCTCCTGCGCTGGGCGAACCCGATAGCGGCGAATTGCTGACTGCGGTTGCTGAGTGGCTGGGAACCATCAAGGAGCGCCTGTCCGGGCGCGAACGATTTGATCTGGCGGTAGCGCGGAACGCGTTGGGCATCGCCGCGCGCGAACTGGCACTGCGCCCTCAAGCGCACAACAAGGGGCTGTCCGGTTCCCTGCTGACGGGGGAATTTTCGCTGGCGGAACCGGGTCTGCTCGCGCGACTGCGGCGCATTGCGATGGACAAGCTCGCCGCCGACCAGCCCAAGTATCCCTCGCTCGCGGTTGCCCGGGCGCTCTGGAAGGACTCGTAATGGATTTCGACTTGCCTGACGACCTCGTCGCCTACCTTGCCCAGCTCGATGCGTTCATCGCCGCCGAGATCAAGCCGTTGGAAGAAGCCGACGACAACGTCCGGTTCTTCGATCACCGCCGCGAATGGGCGCGGACCGATTTTGAGGATTGCGGCTTGCCGCGCCCCGAATGGGAGGCGCTGCTGCGCGAGGCGTCCACCCGCGCCGACAAGGCCGGGCACTGGCGGTTTTCGGCGCCCAGACAATATGGCGGCAAGGACGGCGCAAACCTGTGGATGGCGGTCATTCGCGACCGCTTTGCCGCAAAGGGCCTCGGGCTCCACAACGATCTCCAGAATGAGCATTCGATCGTGGGCAACTTTCCCTTCGTGGCGATGTTCGACCAGTTTGGGACGGAGGCGCAGAAGCAGGAATTCATCCTTGGCGGCTTCGCCCGCAAACGTCGCGTGGCCTTCGGGCTCACCGAGCCGGACCACGGCTCGGATGCCACCCACATGGAAACCCGCGCGGTGCCCGAAACGCGCAACGGAGTTTCCGGCTGGCGGATCGACGGTTCGAAGATGTGGATCACCGGGATGCATATCGCCAGCCACGTTGCGCTATTCGCGCGGACTGGCGGCGCGGCGGGTGATGCCAAGGGGATCACCTGCTTCCTGGTCCCCAACCCGACGCCGGGGCTGAAAATCGACGAGTACCTGTGGACTTTCAACATGCCGACCGACCACGCGCGGTTCTTTCTGAACGACGTGTGGGTGCCGGACTCTGCAATACTCGGCGAGGAGGGCCGGGGCCTCAGCCTCGCGCAGAGCTTCGTTCACCAGAACCGCATCCGTCAGGCCGCCAGCTCATTGGGCGCAGCGACGTTCTGCGTCGAGGAAAGCGTCAAATATGCCCGCGAGCGCAAGCCGTTCGGGGCGGAGCTGGCGCGCAATCAGGCGATTCAGTTCCCGCTGGTCGAGCTGGCGACCCAGTGCGAGATGCTGCGCCTGCTGATCTACAAGACCGCGTGGGAAATGGACCGGATGCCGCACAAGGAGCTTGAGCACCGCCTCTCGGACAAGATTTCGATGTGCAACTATTGGGCCAACCGGCTGGTCTGCGATGCTGCCGACCGGGCGATGCAGGTCCACGGCGGAATCGGCTATTCTCGCCACAAGCCGTTCGAACACATCTTCCGCCACCACCGCCGCTATCGGATCACAGAGGGCGCGGAGGAGATTCAGATGCGCAAAGTCGGGGCCTACCTGTTCGGATATCTCGGGCCGAGGAAGGCGGAGTTCAGCCCGGCTTCCTGAAGCGCAGCGCGAACTGATCGGTCTTGCCGCGGATCGCCGGGTCGAACACGTTTGCGCTGCGCGGGTCGGCAGGGTGGGCGTAGAGCGGGCTTTCGGCCTCCAGCTCGAAGCCTGCGCCGGTCAGCGCCGAGATTACCGCTGCCTTGTCGATCCGGTGAAGCGCATCGGCCAGGGTTGTGCCGGTGCCGGAAGCAGCGCTGTGATCGACCACCACCAACGCCCCGCCGGGCTTGAGCGCTGCGAAGAGTGAGGCGACAGCCTTGGGCCCGGTGTCGGCGGGGAACGGCTTGAGATACAGGTCGTGAAAGTTCTGGATCGTCACGATGGTGTCGAGCTTGACCGGAAAGGCAGGTGCCGCGAACGGCCCGGCGACCGCATCGACGTTGGCATAGGCTGCATCGACTGCCTTTTGGTCCACGCCGTACTGTGCCCTGAACGCGATGAACTCGCCCGGCTGGAAGGCATAGACGTGGCCCTTTGAGCCGACCGCAGCGGCGAGCACGCGGGTGAAATAGCCGCCCCCCATGACCCAGTCGCCAACGCTCTCGCCAGCGTCGATCTGGGCGAAGGCGAGCAGTTCGGCGGGCAGCCGGACTGCGTCGCGCTCGCGGTCGGCGGCGGGGCGGGCGGGGTCGGCTAGTGCTGCGGCATAGTGCGCGGCGGGCGTCTGATTCATCGCGCTGTGCGATTTCGGGTGCGCATTAGGGCCCTTGGCCAGCGCGGGAGTGGCGAGCGAGGCAGCTGCAAATATCGCTAGCGAAACGAGGCGGGCGGAACGGATCATCGTAAGCACTCCAAGCTGAACGACGCGCACCTTAGACCCTTGACCACAGCCGCCAAGGGTCGCTCGGCGGTCGTGGCCGCGCCCTTGTCGATTGCGTCCTTTCCAGACCGGAAAAGACAAAGGGCCGGGAGATCGCTCTCCCGGCCCCCTCTGTAGCGAAGGTTGGTCGGACCTTAGAAGTCCATCCCGCCCATGCCGCCCATGCCGCCGCCGGGCATTCCGCCCATGGACGGCTTGTCGTCGGCGCGCTCGCTGATCGCCGCTTCGGTGGTGATCAGCAGGCCTGCAACCGAAGCTGCATCCTGCAGCGCGATGCGCACGACCTTGGTCGGATCGACCACGCCCGCCGCCGTCAGGTCTTCGTAAACGTCGGTTGCAGCGTTGAAGCCGATCGCCTGGTTGCCTTCGCGCAGCAGATTGCCCGAAATCACCGCGCCGTCATGACCGGCATTCTCGGCGATCTGGCGCAGCGGGGTGAGGATCGCCTTGCGGACGATTTCGATCCCGCGGGTCTGGTCGTCGTTGGCACCCTTGAGGCCTTCGAGCGCCTTGGTGGCATAAAGCAGCGCGGTACCGCCACCGGGGACGATGCCTTCCTCGACCGCCGCACGGGTCGCGTGAAGCGCGTCGTCGACGCGGTCCTTGCGCTCCTTGACCTCGATTTCGGAGGCGCCGCCGACCTTGATCACCGCAACACCGCCGGCCAGCTTGGCCAGACGCTCCTGCAGCTTTTCCTTGTCGTAATCGCTGGTGGTGGTCTCGATCTGGGCGCGGATCTGTTCGACCCGGGCCTTGATGTCGTCCGCCGAACCGGCACCGTCGACGATCGTGGTGTTGTCCTTGTCGATCGAGACGCGCTTGGCCTGGCCGAGCATGCCGACAGTGACGTTCTCGAGCTTGATCCCGAGGTCTTCGGAGATCATCTCGCCCAGCGTCAGCGTGGCGATGTCGCCCAGCATCGCCTTGCGGCGATCGCCGAAGCCGGGGGCCTTGACCGCCGCGACCTTGAGGGCGCCGCGCAGCTTGTTGACCACCAGCGTGGCGAGCGCCTCGCCCTCGATGTCCTCGGCAATGATCAGCAGCGGACGGCCCGACTGCACCACCGCCTCAAGGATCGGCAGCATCGCCTGGAGCGACGACAGCTTCTTCTCGTGGATCAGGATGTAGGGGTTTTCCAGCTCGACGGTCATCTTGTCGGGGTTGGTGATGAAGTACGGCGACAGGTAGCCGCGATCGAACTGCATGCCCTCGACCACGTCGAGCTCGAACTCGAGACCCTTGGCTTCCTCGACGGTGATGACGCCTTCCTTGCCGACCTTGTCCATCGCCTCGGCAATCTTTTCGCCGACCTCGACGTCGCCATTGGACGAGATGATCCCGACCTGGGCGATCTCGCGATTGCCCGAAACCGGCTTGGAGCGTGCCTTGAGGTCTTCGACGACCTTGATGACCGCGATGTCGATGCCGCGCTTGAGGTCCATCGGGTTCATGCCGGCGGCCACGGCGGTCATGCCGTCGCGGACGATCGCCTGGGCCAGGACGGTGGCGGTGGTGGTGCCGTCACCGGCCTGGTCGTTGGTCTTGCTGGCCACTTCGCGCAGCATCTGCGCGCCCATGTTCTCGAACTTGTCCTTGAGCTCGATCTCCTTGGCGACGGTGACGCCGTCCTTGGTGATGCGCGGTGCGCCGAAGCTCTTGTCGATTACCACGTTGCGGCCCTTGGGGCCCAGCGTGACCTTCACCGCGTCGGCGAGGATGTCCACGCCCTTGAGGATCCGTTCGCGCGCATCGCGCGAAAAGCGTACGTCCTTGGCTGCCATTATCTTGTTCCTTCGAATGTCGTGAATAGGGAAAGCGGTCGGTCGATCAGGAAATCACGCCCAGGACGTCCGATTCCTTCATGATCAGCAGGTCTTCGCCGTCGACCTTGACCTCGGTGCCCGACCACTTGCCGAACAGGATGCGGTCGCCCGCCTTGAGGTCCATCGGGGTGATGGTGCCGTTCTCGGCGCGTGCGCCCGAACCGACCGAGACGACCTCGCCCTCGCTGGGCTTTTCCTTGGCGCTGTCGGGGATGATGATGCCGCCGGCGGTCTTTTCCTCGGCTTCGATGCGGCGAACGAGCACGCGGTCGTGGAGCGGACGGAAATTCATGAACTTCTCCCTAGTAAGGCATGTACAATGATTTCGGCTGGCACTCACATGGGTAGAGTGCCAGTGGGGCGCATATGGGTCTGCCGGGAGGCAGCGTCAAGCGCCGCAGCGAGATTCTTACGTTGAGGTTTGTAGGGGGGAGAGCAGCCCCAGCCGTTCGCGCCAGTGCCAGCGCCACAGCATGCCGCCCGCGACCGCGACCAGCCCCACCGCAAGCCCGATCCACACCCCGACCCCTTCGAGCGGGGTGCGGAAGCCGAGCCATAGCGACGTGACGATCCCCAGCAGCCAGTAGCCTGACAGCGCGATCACCATTGGCACGCGCGTATCCTGAAGCCCGCGCAGCGCTCCGGCGGCGACCGCCTGCAACCCGTCGAACAGCTGAAACGCGGCAGCGATCACCATGTACTGCACCGCGAAACCCACCATCGCCGCGTTGGCGGCGGCAGCGGGATCGACATACATCGACAGCACGAAGCGCGGCGCGAACAGCATCAGCGCGGCGGGGATGGCCATGAAGCCCACCGTCACCCAGATCGCCACCGTCCCCGCGCGGCGGATGCCGTCACGGTCGCCCGCGCCGAAGTGATAGCCGACACGGATCGTCGCGGCCTGGCCGATCCCGAACGGAATCTGGAAGGCCAGCGCAGCGATCTGGAGCGCCACGGTATGTCCGGCGAGTTCGGCGGCGCCGATCCGCCCCACCAGGAACGCCGCGCCGCTGAACAGCCCGGCTTCGGCCAGGATCGTCAACATGATCGGGGTGCCGATCGCCATGATCTGGCGCAAGCGCGACCATTCGGGCCGCCACCAGCGCCCGAATATGCGATAGCGCCGCAGCCGCCGGTCGCGCTGGATCGCCACCACATAGGCCGCCAGCGTGATGATGGCGGTCAGCACGCTCGATATCGCCGAGCCCTCGAGGCCCAGCGCGGGCGCACCGAAGTTGCCAAACACCAACGCATAGTTGCCCAGCGCGTTGACCCCGATCGCCAGCGCGGTGATGACCGTGGCGAAGACCGGGCGGCCCAGCGCCGAGACGAACGTGCGCAGCACGTTGCTGAGGATCATCGGGATCATCGCGAACATCAGGACCGCGAGGAAATCACCGGCCAACGCCGCAATCGCCGGGTCTTGCCCAGTTGCTAGCATGAACGCCTCGCCGCCGAGGCACACCGCCATCCCGGCCAGCCCGCACAGCACCGCCAGCCACAGCGCCATCCGCACCGATCGGCGTACCTCGCGCACCGCATGGGCGCGCCGCCCGAGCTCGGCGGCGATCAGCGGCGAGCAGGCCGCGGTCAGGCCCGAGAAGCACCACATCATCAGCCCGAACAGGCTGATCGACAGGCTCGACGCGGCCAGTGCCGTCTCGCCCAGCCGCGCGACGAAAATTACGTCGATCGCGTAGACCAGCATCTGCAGAAGGTTGGCGAGCGCCAGCGGAGCCGCGAGCGCCAGCGTCGCGCGCAGCTCGGCGCGCGCGGGGGAGGGGGCCTGAGTAGCCAACAAGGTCGATTCGCCGGACATAAAGCCGGTCCGGATAGGCGTGGCGGGCTTCGCGGAAAACCCGGATAGAGTGGCGCGCGACGATTTGCGGCGCTTTGCGGCATGGCTGCCACAGCTTGAAAGACCAGCGCCGCACGCGAAAAAGGGCGGCCCTTGCGGACCGCCCTTCCTTCACGGGTGCTTCAAGACACCCGCAAATCGCTTATCGCGGAAGCCTTGCGGCCCCGCGCTAAAATTACTTGATTTCGACGGTGCCGCCAGCGGCTTCGACCTTGGCCTTGATCTCTTCGGCTTCGGCCTTGTTGACGCCTTCCTTGATCGCCTTGGGGGCGCTCTCGACGAGGGTCTTGGCTTCGGTCAGACCCAGCTGAGTATTCGCGCGGACTTCCTTGATGACCTGGATCTTCTTGCCGCCGTCGCCGGTCAGGATGACGTCGAATTCGGTCTTTTCCTCGACCGGGGCAGCGGCTTCGGCGGCGGGGCCGGCCACGGCGACCGCAGCGGCGGCGGAAACGCCCCACTTCTCTTCGAGCGCCTTGGCGAGGTCGGCGGCTTCGAGGACGGTCAGCTTCGAGAGTTCTTCAACGAGATTGGCGATGTCGGCCATGGGATATTCCTTCGGATTGAGTTTGAACTAGTTGGGTAAGCGTCAGGCGGCGTCTTTTTCGGCATAGGCATTGAACACCCGGGCCAGCTTGCTGGCGGGCGCGACAATGACCTGCGCGATCTTGGTCGCCGGGGCCTGGATGAGCCCGATGACGGTTGCGCGAAGCTGATCGAGCGACGGCAGCGAGGCGAGCGCCTTGATCCCCTCGGGATTGAGCACTTGCGTGCCCATCGATCCGCCGACGATCTCCAGCTTGTCGTTGGTCTTGGCGAAATCGATCGCGACCTTGGCGGCCGCGACCGGATCGACCGAAGTCGCCAGCGCCACCGGCCCGACGAGCAGATCGTCGATCCCGGCATAGGCGGTATCGGCAATCGCGAGTCTGGCCAGGGTATTCTTCGAAACCTTGAACTGGGCTCCCGCGTCGCGCATTTTGGTGCGAAGCACGGTGGACTGGGCCACGGTCATGCCAAGGTTGCGGGTGACGACCACCACGCCCGCCTCGTTAAAGGTTGCGGCGAGTGCTGCGACCGCTTCGGCTTTCTGCGAACGATCCATGCGTATTCCTTCACTTTTGGCCGATTGCACGAGGCAAGCGACCCGGCTGCATTGCCGCACCGCGCCGGGGCGCGAAGCGGACGAGTCCAGTGATGGGGAAGGAGGCGGCGTTCGCAAACGCCAAGGCGATCCACACGGGGCGGAGGCCGAAAATCTCGTTTCCCCGTCTAGGCCGGAAATTAAGCTGGCCGTTGGACCAACACCGACTGTCTCGGACGGATGACCGGCGGGCTTGGCCTGTCGGTCGGGGTGGGCGTGTGGGCCAGGGGGGTGGGAATGTCAAGCAGGTCGCTCTTGGCCGGCCATCCGTTAGCGCCCACCCACCACGTATGTTCGCCAGACATGACCCACGGGATTATCGCGACGAAAATCACCGCAGGGATACATTCGTAGAACCTCGAAGTCGTCTCCGGGTCGAGCCGGCCATCCAGCCACTGCGGCAGGGCGACGCGGACTAGCCAGATCGTCTTCCAGCCGATTTCGAAGAGCAGTATGGGTAGCATATTCAGAGGATTGCGCAGGCCCAGCAAGGCCAGTGCCGACATCGCGCCGAGCATACAGACCACTACGCCCCCCATCGACGCCATCGGATTCGAGGGATCGAGGATGATCGGCCAGATGAAGATGCCAAGTCCGACCACGAGCACAAGGTATGCGGCGCGGAGCAGGTTGCGCCGGGTTGCCGATACCTCGGCCATGCTTGCTTCGCCGGTCATGCCGATGCCTCGCTCGGGCTGCCGTCATACCCCAGCAAATCCCCCGGCTGGCATTCCAGCGCGGCGCAGATCGCTTCCAGCGTGGAGAAGCGGATCGCCTTGGCCTTGCCGGTCTTCAGGATCGAGAGGTTGGCGAGCGTGATGTCGACCTTCTCGGCCAGTTCGGTGAGGGTCATGCGGCGCTGGTAGAGCATGTCGTCGAGGGTCACTACGATCCGGTTCCCGGCATCGAGCGTGGCGGTGGTTGCGGTTTCCATCACACGGTCCCTTCCAGTTCTTCGCGCATCCGGGTGCCATGACGGAACACGCGGGCGAGGATGAACAGGATCAGCACAAGCAGGAAACCACCGAAGTCGAGGCCGAAGTCGTCGCCGATGGAGAACTTGTCCTTGTCCTGGACGATCTCGGCGACCCACATCGCGATGCCGCCGATCGGTAGCGAGGCGAGTTGGCCGGCCAGCGCCACCCAGCCCATCCGCGCCAGGCGATCGCCATTGGCCGGGACGAACGGGTCGCCTTCGCCGACGCTCAGGACGATCCGGCGGAGCAGGACGAGGAAGTAGACTGCCAGCGCGAGCAGCGCAGCAATCCCGGCCAGCAAAAGCACGAGCGCACCGATGAATTCGGGCCCTGCGGTGATGCCTTCCTTTGCGATCTCCGCCAGCGCGCGATCCTGAAAGATGACAATGAACGGAATGGCCAGGGCCACCATTGCCCCGGCAAAGCCAAGCACGGCGATAAAAGCGACGAGAAGGAACCGGGCCGCGGTAAGCAGCGGGTCTTTCTTTTGCGGGGTCATGTGAGGTGCCTCCGGCGATTGGGATCAGGCCAGCTCGACTGCGACGGGTGTTGCGGCGAACTGGGCGTCGGCGGGAACGGTGAGGGTTGGCAGCCAGGAGCCCAGCGTAAGGATGGCGGC
>Ga0105046_10017894_pt1 | contig 10819 bp, 8 predicted proteins | sample MAT03_FD_78385 | JGI IMG/M metagenome (GOLD analysis project Ga0105046, IMG submission 78385) | Freshwater microbial communities from Lake Fryxell liftoff mats and glacier meltwater in Antarctica - MAT-03 (megahit assembly) | ecosystem: Environmental > Aquatic > Freshwater > Ice > Liftoff...
GTTCGGGCGCGATCCCAACGATTTCTCCGTAGCGTTCGAGGATTGTTGGAATCGTCTCCTCGGGGGGCACGGGAACTGGCGGTCGCGGAATCACCGTCACCCGCGTCCCCTCCGGCAAGGCCGATCCGGTTTCAAGCAAGATCACACCGTTTTGAACGGTGCCTTCCAGTTCCATGATCCAGTCCTCCACGCCGCTGGGGCGCCCATGCACATTCAGCTTCACCTGCGTCGCATCACGGAACTCGGGCCACGCGGAGGCCACTGTAGTTGAGGCGGTTGACTGGAGAATGCAGATAAAAGTTGTATCGCGTACAGTTACGCGCAGGAGCGTGCCAGGACCCACCGAGAGTCTCTCGGTCTGGGGAACCGTCCACCTTCGTCAGCATCTCCTCTTTCCACTCTCGCACATTACCATGTGAGTCGTACATTCCGAAGGCATTCGGTTTCTTCTCGCCCACATTGTGCGTGCGGCCTTCGCTGTTTTCCTCATACCACGCGTACTCCTTCAACTGCCCCTCATCGTCTCCGAAGTGGAAACTCCCCTTCGCACCGGCCAAGCAACCCCGTTTCCACTCCGCATCCGTCGGGATGTGATAACCATTGCCGCCCAGGATCTTCGCCTCCGCCTGCTTGATGGAGGAGTCTTTTCGCTCCGTCACCGTTAACTCGTAGTACGGCTTCAAGCCTTCCTTTTCGCTGAGCTTGTTGCAGAACTCCACCGAGTCAAACCAGTTCACCTGCTCGACCGGGAAGCGACTTGTATCCACGCCTTCGACCTTCGCGTTCCCGGCCTTGAACTCGCTGGGGTTGTACTTCATGACAGCTTCCCACTCCGACTGCGTGACCTCGTACTTGCCCAGGTAGAACGGCTTCTCCGAACCCGGTGCCGGTGGGATGAGCACCATCTCGAGCCCGCTAGGGCTCGTGGTCTCCACAGGCACCTGGAGCTTCGTGGCCCAGTCGGTTTGCTGCTTCTTCGCTTCCTCGAACGGCGGTTCCGGAGCCATCGCTTGGGGAAAGCCGTCCAGGCGAAGACAGAGCCGGAAGCCACGGTCGTTATAGACGCTGCCGGGATCAACCCGTTCGCGAACAGCCGCAGATATGTTCCCTACTCCTTTATTCCACCCGCCCCCACGGTAAACTCGAGCGAAAGCTCCCTGTCTTGAAAGATGCACAGGATCGACTTTAGGGAGCAGGTTGTACCAACCCATGTAATCCAGCACCCACTCCGACACGTTACCGGCCATGTCGTACAGACCGAACGCGTTGGGCTTGTACATCCCCACCGGAGCCGTGAACGGCCAGCCATCATCCCACGTCGCGGTGCCAAATTTGAAATCCGGCTCCGCCTTCTTTCGCGAGGCGTCGCTGGCGTTGCCGTAGGCCACGATGGCGTAGACCTCGTCGCCGAAGAACAACTTCGTCGTCGTCCCCGCGCGGTAGGCGTATTCCCACTCTGCTTCCGTCGGCAGTTCGCCCTTGCCCTTCCAGTTCAAGGCCGCGGCCAGTCTCTCGCCGAACTCCCGAGACGTTCCCCATTTCACGGACTCGACCGGGTGGTTCGACGTGTCCAGGCCGGCCACATCCGCGGCTCGCTTTCCCTCTGGGCTGAAGCTGCTGGGGCTCTCGCCCATCACGCGCTGATACTGCTTCTGCGTCACCTCGTACTTCCCGAGATAGAACGGGTTCGTGATCTCCACCGGATGCGGCGGGGCGTCTTTGGTGTCCTTGTCGCCCATGATGAACGTCCCCGGCGGGATGAGCACCACGACAAGCGTGACGCCGTCGCCGAGGTCGAGCGTTTCCTCGACGTTCTTGCCGAGATGCTTGGCCCACGCCTCCTGGGCTTGCTTTGCTTCCACCGGAGAGAACGGCGCCGTGAGCCGCGGCAGGCCATCCTTGTCGAGCCGGAGCCCGCCGGGGCCGATGTTCAGGTCCGGCTTCCAGTCCTCGTCGGGAACGACTGGCATTTCGGGAGTCGCTGCTGGATTATCCTTGGCCAACTTCGGCGGCGGAGCAGTCCTCTTCGGCAGTGGCGGCCTCGGCGAGGGTGGCGTTTCCTTCTGCTGCACCACCGGTGGCTTCGGCTTCTCCCGCGCGTCAGGATCAGTGCGCCCGCGATGGTGCATACGAGCAACATCACTCCCGCGGCGATCACCCCGCGGCGGCCTGACGAGCGGGGAACGTCAGCCCCCCGAGAATCGCCCTGAAGTGACGCGCCCGGCCGACGCTCGGAGGGCTTATGCCCACCGCTCGGCAGGTGAACCACGTCTCCTGGCTCTGAAACGTCGATATCGGCCCAGGGATCGTTCGGAACCGGCACGGGGAGCCCAATCACCACCTGGATTCGCTTCTCCGGCACGGCAGCAATGCGAGCCAGCGTCTCGGCGACTTCCGTGGCCGATTGCGGTCGCTCTGGAGGCGTCTTGCCCAGCATTTTCAGGATGAACTCGGACAGCGACTCCGGGATCGCCGGGTTCTTCTCGCTCGGCGGCGCGGGCTGATCGACCGCCAGAGACGTGAGGATGCCCCAGACATCCTTGCCCCGGAAGGGGCGTTTGCCCGTGGCCATCTCGTAAAGCACGATGCCGAGGCTGAAGAGATCGCTGCGGGCGTCGAGTTCGCCGCCGCGGCCCTGCTCAGGGCTCATGTAGGTGGGGGTGCCGACGATCACGCCTTGCTTCGTCTTCGGGCCGTCGCTGTCGTCGACATCGATGTCCGCCCCTGCGGCGGCGCGGGCGAGGCCGAAGTCCAGGATCTTCACCTTGCGCTTGGCTCCTTCGAGCCAGACGTTGGCCGGCTTGATGTCGCGGTGAATCAGGCCGATCGCATGGGCGGCCGCGAGCCCTTCGGCCATCTCTTCGCCGATGCGGAGAATCTCGTTCACCGGCGGCCGCGGATTCGCCTTGAGCGCCGCTTGCAGCGTCTGACCCTTCAGCAAGGGCATGGCGATGTACGGCACCGCCTGGTCATCGCCGACGAGGAAAATGGTGGCGACGTTCTCATGCTCGACCGCCGCCTGGGCCCGGGCTTCGCGAAGGAAGCGAGCCTTCGCCGTGGGGTTGGCCGCGTGCTTCGGCAACATCACCTTGAGCGCCAGCCGACGGCGAAGCATGGTGTCTTCCGCTTCGTAGACCAGACCCATGCCCCCCTGGCCAAGCCGGCCGAGGATGCGATAGGGGCCAAGGCGACCGAGTTCGTCGGGAGCGACGGGCGCTTCGAGATATGAGGATTCGTCGACATGCTCCGCTTCGGGAACGTCGGGTGCATCGGTCGGTTCGTACCGTGCACCATCGCCCTGAAGCGACGATTGCGTTCTCGCCTGCGTCGACGACACGGGAAGCGTGATCGGAGTGCGACACTTCGGGCAGCGCGGCTTCGACCCCGGAGGAATGTTTTCCGGCAGCTTGAGCACGGCCTGGCACGAGGGGCAAGAACGGATACGGGCATGGGCGTGTCCAGTCGTTCGGGGCCGGATAAGAATACTAGGGTATCATCCGAAGCGATCAAAGTGAAGAGGGTCGATGTTTGGATGATCCCGCTCAGCTCAGAAGTGGTGGGCTGAGCTCTCGGTCAAGTCTTTGCCCGATGCTGCAACAGGTCCAGAAGAAGTGCCATGGGGCGAGACGCCCGTGCCGCAGTCCCGCGTTCCGCATCTTGCACTTAGGGGCGGGGGTACTGGAGTTCGTTGGTGACGAAATGCACGCCAGGGGTGAGGCGGACCATGCCTTCGATCATGTGGGCTTCGTCTTCATCCTGGGCGGTGCCGCGAAGGATGATGCCCGGTCCGTCGATCTGGATGGAGACATCGCGAGGATTGCGGATCATGGTCGAGCGATCGATCATGCTGCGGAGCTCCGCCTGAAGCTGGCCGGGAGGGGTGGCGGGTGGCTGGAATTTGAGAACGCCCTGATAGGCGATGGGCCTAGCGAGGGGAACAATTTGGCCGCCGACGGTGGAGGAACTGATGCTGCTGCCTCCGCCGATGCCGCCGGCGCCGCGTCCGGTGGTTCCGCCGATGCCGCCGGCGCCGCGTCCGCCCGAGGCGGAAGACGATCCGGTGACGCTGCCAAGGCCGCCGGAGGTGCCGCCGGCGAAGCCGATGTTGCCACCGGTGCTTCCGGAGCCACCCGAGGTGTAGAGGATCTGGCCGAAGCCGCCGGGAATCTCGTTGGCCTGGGCGTTGGCCCGGCCCTGATAGTGGACGTTGCTAAAGGTGTTGCGGAGGAAATTGGAGGTGTTGATGGCGCTGTTGGTCGAGCCGGCATTCCCGCCGTACGCGGAGACGCCGGTGATCGGTGGCGTGGTAATGACCTGGAGATCCGAGGTCTGATTGCTACCCGTGCCCCCCGCGCCGCCGGTCCCGCCACCCGTGGTTCCTGCGCTCGAACCGCCGCCGCTGGTGCTTCCGCCACCGATCGATTGGGCCGACGCGGACGCACCGATCACGGCGGTGAGGGCCATGGCGCCCAGGAGCTTCATCGCGTCACGCATCGTTCCCATCCTTAATTCGATGGCCCGGGTCGTTCGAGCCGCTATGCTTTCGGGGATGCTCGGCGCAGAGGCGGACCTTTCTGAATATATCGGTCAGGCAAACGGGATGCATTAGGGGTTTCTGACAATGAGTCGGATCAGCAAGTCTCACGGCGTCGCTGTCGTTGGCACCGGCTTCATCGGGCCGGTGCACGTCGAGGCCCTTCGCAGGCTGGGGCAGAACGTTCTCGGGATTCTGGGCTCCAGCGCGGAGAAGAGCCACGCCGCTGCTGATTCCCTGGGGCTTGCGAAGGGTTATGCGTCGTTCGAGGAACTCCTCGCGGACCCGGCGGTGGAAGTCGTGCATCTTGCGTCGCCCAATCGGCATCACTTCGAGCAGTGCCAGCAAGCCCTGGCCGCGGGGAAGCACATCGTCTGCGAAAAGCCGCTGGCGATGACGAGCCGTGAGACGGCCGAACTCGTGCGCCTCGCCGCGGCGAAGCCGAGCCTGGTGACGGCGGTCAACTATAACATCCGCTTCTACCCCCTCTGCCTGGAAGCCCGCGAACGCATCCGCTCCGGGCAGCTGGGCGATGTCTTCCACGTCACGGGTTCTTACCTCCAGGACTGGCTGCTTTTCCCGACGGACTTCAACTGGCGAGTTCAAGCGGAAGCGGGCGGCGAACTCCGGGCCATCGCCGATATCGGAACGCACTGGCTGGACCTGATCAGCTTCATCACTGGTCGGACGATCGCGGCGGTCTGTGCGGATCTTCGAACGGTGCATCCGATCCGACAGAAGCCCCTCGGCGGCAGTGAAACCTTCACCGCGTCAGGTGCCGGTGAACGAGCGACGCAAGCCGTGCCGATCATGACGGAGGACTATGGTTCGGTGCTGCTTCGCTTCGACGACGGCGCCCGCGGCTGCCTCACGGTGTCGCAGGTGGCCGCGGGGCGGAAGAACTGCCTTCGCTTCGACATTGCCGGCTCGAAAGCCTCGCTCGCCTGGGATAGCGAGGAGCCGAACAGCATCACCATCGGCCATCGCGATCGTGCGAACGAGTCGTTGACGCGCGACCCCGGCTTGCTGTCGCCGGGCGTGCAGCCCTTCGCGAACTACCCCGGCGGCCATGCCGAGGGGTTCCCGGATAGCTTCAAGCAACTCTATCGCTGCATTTACGGCGCCATCGATCATTCGACGGCGACGTTGCTGTATCCCACGTTCGCGGACGGGCACCGCGAGGTGCTGCTCTGCGAAGCGATCTTGCAGAGTCATCGCGAGCAACGGTGGGTAAGTGTGGGTTGAAGCGGACCCCGCGAGCCGAGATAATGCTGTCGGGCTTTCCTTCGAGGACGAGATCGTGGCCAACCGCTCGCGTCGCCGATTCCTTCGCACGCTGCCCGCCGCGGGGCTGCTGGCATGGTCCGGGCACGCCCAGGAGCCGACTCGCGGAGGTGCGGCGTCGGACTCCGGGGCCGAGTTCCTCACCGCTGAAACGCAGACGGCCATCGATCAGGGCCTCGCCTTCCTCGCCAGTAAGCAGAGCCGCGACGGCGGCTTCCTCGATCGCTTCGCGTCTCCCAGCGTTGGCATTACCGCCATCGCGGGCCTTGCTTTCATGGGCGCCGGCCATCAGCCGGGCCGCGGCCGTTATGGCCGACAGGTCGCGAGGATTGTCGATTTCCTGCTCGCGTCCGGCAAGAACACCAACGGCTACCTCGTCGGCCCCGATGCCTTCGGCGGTCGATTCCAGGGCGGCCAGGCCGGCATGTATAACCACGGCTTCGGCACGCTATGCCTCGCCGAGGTCTGCGGCATGATTCCCGACCCGGCCCGTCAGAAGCAAGTCCGCGAGATGCTCGAGAAAGCCATCGCGTACACCGTCTCCGCTCAGAACCGCGATGGCGGCTGGCGCTACGATCCGAACCCGCCCGTTGCGGATGTCTCGGTCACCGTCGCACAAATGATGGCCCTGCGAGCCGCAAAGAATGCGGGGCTCTACGTCCGTAAGAACGTCATCGACCAGGGCGTGAAGTTCATCCGCGGCTGCCAGATGCCCGATGGCGGTTTCAGCTACTTCAAGGGTCAGGGGTATTCCGCCTTCGCTCGATCCGCGGCAGCCCTCGTCGGGCTTTACAGTGCCGGCATCTACCAGGGCGACGACATCGCCAATGGCCTGCGTTACCTCGAGCAGTTTCGTCCCGGCGTCGGCATGGTGAATACGGTGCCCGCCCAGCACTATTTTTACGGCCACTACTACGCCGCCCTGGCGATGTGGACCGCCGGCCGCGAGCCGTGGTCCCGCTGGCTGCCGGCCATCCGCGACGAACTGCTGATGAAGAGCCGCGGCCGGCCGGTCGGCGTGTGGACGGACGAATCGCAAGTCCCCACGTACGCCACCGCGATGGCCCTGATCATCCTGCAACTGCCGAACAACTACCTGCCGATCCTGCAAAAGTGAAAACCGCTTGTTTCTCAGACCTACATCGCTGACACAGCCGCGGGCATTGCTTCACCTCCGTCAGCCGGACGCTGATGGCTGCGAACGGGAACCTCGGCATCGATAGCGATGGGAAGGAACGACTTGAGGATCTTAGCGTCCCCGCCATTTCTCCGGAAATGTGATGGTTCGCATTCCGCCATCTCATGTAAGGCCAAGGTCAGCACTGTAGGTTTAGGACACGTGGTGAGGCTCCGGCACCGGCCGGCGCCCGGAATTTCTTGGTAGTGCGACGCGAACGACCGCACCTGACGTCCACTTCCGCAGCTTACGCAAGGTCGCGTGGAACGCCGCATCCCGGTGGCTGTTGGCGAACTCCTGGGGAGTTGGGGTTGCACCGGCGGGCGAAACGCGGCATGAGTGCACCCGCAGCGGGGCTGGTAGTCCGACCACTCCTCACCTTTTCGGAGATTCCATGTTTCGTCATGCTCTTGCGACGCTAATGGCCGCGGCTTTGACCATCACGATCGGGATGGCCGCTGACCCGGTCCCGGTCCGGGGAACATCGGCCGCGTACGCCCCGTCCGTCGACGCCACGGTCAAGGGCCAGGCCGTTCGGCTAAACCTCACCGGAGTTGGGCTCCGCACCCGGTTCACCTTCAATGTGTACGCCATCGCCAGCTATGTCCAGGACGGGGCGGCCGTCCGCACGGCGGAGGACCTGGCGCGGGCCGACACCGTTCGCCTGCTTCACCTGGTCATGCAACGGACGGTGGAGCCAAGCGACTTCATCGGGGCGTTCAAGGCGGCGATCGACAAGAGCCACCCGGCGGACGAGTTCAAGGCCGAGTTCACCCAGCTCGCCACCGCGGTGGGAAGCACTGCCGCGGCGAAGGGCGACCACGTGACCCTGTTGTCGTTGCCCGGGGAGGGAGTTCGGATTCAGGTCGCCCAAAGTGTGGATGTGACCATCAAGAACCCGGCGTTCGCACGTGCCCTGTGGGAAGTTTACCTCGGCCCAAAGCCGCTCGACGAGGGACTGAAAAAGGGCATGGTCAGCATGCTGACGCGGTAATCCGCCAGACGGACGGAACCCCGACGAGTCGGCACATCGCCATGAAGGGCCGGAGCTTCGTGAAACCACAAGCCCGGTTCGACTTCGACTCTATGGGCCACTCGGCACGTCGGGGTGGATGCGCCGCTGGGACGGCGACCGCCTCTCGGAGATCAATGGCCAAATCGCCGCCGGGAATATCGACTTCGTGGTGACCAACGGCGGGCTGTTCACCGTTAGCTTCGACGCCATCGAGAACTACACCTACGTTTACCAGCCGGTGCCGGTGCCGCACCACGTCCCCCTCGCCGCCGCTTCGCATCTTGCAAGCGATAACTCTCGCCCGACAATTCCACGATGTGACATCGGTGCGTTGGCCGGTCCAAGGCCGCTCTCGTCAGACGCTCGCGGCCCAAGTTCGGGAAGTCAATGCAATGAGTTTATCGTCAGAGAGTTCGACGACATGGGCGACTTGCGAATGCCCACTTATTCATTCATGACCGTAGGCCCTCTGGCATTTCGCCGGTGTAGCTGGCCCACAGAGCGTCGATGGGGTGGGCGCACCAGATTGATGGGTCGATCGACTTCACATGCCGTGTGATCTGCATCAGGCAGCCGACGTTGCCGGTGAACAGGGCCTTGGCGCCGGTCGTCAGGATGTTGTCCCGCTTGCGGTCGCCCAGGGCCTCGGCCATCTCGGGCTGCGTCAGGTTATAGCTGCCCGCGGCGCCACAGCAGATTTCGCTCTCGCCCAGCGGCACCAGTTCCAGCCCGGGGATCAGTTCCAGCAAGGCTCGAGGCTGCTTGAAGATTTGTTGCGCGTGGCGAAGGTGGCAGGCGTCGTGGTAGGTCGCCTTGATGTTCAGCGGATGCGTCGGCTTCACCGGGCCGAGTTCCATGAGAAACTCGCTGACGTCCCGCACCTTGCTCTGGAACCGGGCCGCGGCCTCCGCACTCGGGGTGCCGTGCATCATGTGGGCGTAGTCCTTCAACTGATACCCGCAGCCCGCGGCGTTGACGATGATGGCATCCAGCTTGTCGAAGTCCGGGCCGTTCGCGCCGAAGATGTCGCAGTTCTTCGCAGCCAGTTCGCGGGCTGCCGGCTCCATCGCGGAGTGGTAATGCAACGCACCGCAGCAGCCCTGGCTCTTCGGAATCCACACCTCGCAGCCATTCTTCTGAAGCACCTTCGCGGTGGCGTAGTTCGTCTCCGGGTAAAGTGAATCCGCCACGCAGCCCAGGAAGAGAGCAACGCGGGCCCTGGGCTTGCCCTCGGGTTCAAGCACCTCGGGCAGGTCCCCGTAGTGCGGTTGGAGTTGCGGCAGCATCCCGTGCATCGTCCGCATCGATCGCGGCAGCAGGCTCAGCACGCCGGACTTCCGCAGCATCCAGTCCAGGCCGGTCCACTGGGCGAGGCGAGCCGGGGCCAGGGCGATGCGGTTCCGCCAGCGATGCGGGAAGATGTGGAACAGCATGAAACGCTGAAGGATGTTGAGCGACTTCACCTGCCGGCCCGGCTCGAGGCGGTTCATGTACTCGCGGAACGGCTCGAGGATCCGGCCATACTGCACGCCGGAAGGACAGGCGGTTTCGCACGCCCGGCAGTTCAGGCACAGGTCGAGGTGCTGCTTCACGTTGTCATCGAGTTCGAGGGTGCCGTCGATGACTTGCCGCATGAGGTAAATCCGGCCGCGGGGCGAGTCGGCCTCGTTCGCCGTCTCGACGTACGTGGGGCACGAAGCCGTACAGAGGCCGCAGTGGACGCAATCGAGAACGAGTTCGTAGTCGATCGCGGGAGCATCCGGCGTCGGCAGCGCATGGCCGGAGGCGGTGTGCGCATCCACGGCCGCCGGCACCACCGGCAGCGAGGTGCGAGTCGAATCAGCGAGCTTCGGGTGTACGGTCGTCATGGCAGCGTTGGCCTTGTGGTCGGTATCAGGAGAACCGGTGGATCAATTGTTGTGGGTTGGACGGTTCGCGTGCATCATCCTCAAGTCTTGTCGGATCGAATTCCAACTCGATACAGCATCTCCAAAGGATTTCCAGAACCTGCTCCGGATCCTCGTGCAGGACGTTGTTCGTGAATCGGACAACTCTCAATCCCTGCGATTCCAGATACTGTTGCCGAACGTCATCCTTTTTATCCTGTTGGAAGTGCGGCTCGCCATCGTTAATAGTCTATACGGGGTGGAACGAGCACGAGAGGATCGAGCAACGTTTTTCGATTCCGACGCCGCGCGAACGGCTGTCCTCGCGCATCGCCCGTGAGGTCCTTACGACCGAACACACTGGCTCTCCTTCAGCCAGGCGGACCCTCCATGCTGCGATTCATGGCCCTGCGAATGATGGCCCCATCGCGAGAATCAGCCAGGATTTCCAGGGCTTCGTGAATGTCGCCCTCGCGGTCCACGAGGTGCAACAGCCGCGGTCGCTGCCCCGGCGGCAGATGGGCCCGAGCATCGTCCGCCCCCGCGATGCCATCGATGCAGGCCTTGAGCCTGGGTGGAATAGCCGTTAGGGCCGAGGCCGGTGGTGTGACGAAGCGTGGAGAAGTTGAGCGAGGTGGTGTCTTGAATGGCGAGCCCGACAGCTTGCCCGCGACGGAACTCAGCGGTGACGGCGGTAAGGGGTTCGAGAAGATCACGATCCGTGAGCTATGGAAGCAGCCTCGCATAAGCACGAGCGGCGTATTGCATGCCTTTATAGTCGGTGCCCGAATAATTCAAAGCAATCTGTCGATCTGTGAAGACGCCTCGAAAGGTCTGATGAAACAGCCCACTAGGGCCGGCCACAAAGGTGATTTTGCCTGGCTCTACGCTGCCGGTGATGGAGTAAGTCCGAGCTTTGCCAA
>Ga0105046_10017895_pt1 | contig 10819 bp, 8 predicted proteins | sample MAT03_FD_78385 | JGI IMG/M metagenome (GOLD analysis project Ga0105046, IMG submission 78385) | Freshwater microbial communities from Lake Fryxell liftoff mats and glacier meltwater in Antarctica - MAT-03 (megahit assembly) | ecosystem: Environmental > Aquatic > Freshwater > Ice > Liftoff...
CCCCCGTCCCGGCCCGCACCTCCATCATCACCGACCCCACCTTCAGGTCGTCCGTCGTCACCAACGTCGCCAGCACCTCCTCGATCGCCTCCGCCCGCCGCGCCCGCACCCCCGGCATCTCCTCCGCCGCCATCGCGGCCAACTCCGGGTCCCCCGCCCCCATCACCTCCTCCAGCCCCGCCGCCTCCCGCCCCAGCGCCTCGTACCGCCGGAACCCCTCCGCCACCGGCCCCAGCGCCGCCCGCTTGATCGAGACCTCCCGCACCCGCTTGTGGTCCTGCACCACCTCCGGGTCCTCCAGCAGCCCCGCCAGGAACCGCTCCTCCGATTCCATCGCGCGCACCTTCGCCATGACCCGCTCGGGAATCCCCGCCGCCGCACCCGCTCCATCCGCACCCATCGCCATGCCCGGACACTATCACCCCCGCAACGCCCGCCAATAATGCCCGTCCTCCCCCGGAGCCCCCCGTGCCCCCCGCCATCGAACTCCGCGCCCTCACCAAGACCTTCGGCCCCAAGCGCGCCGTCGACGCCCTCGACCTCGTCATCCCCGAGGGCTCCCTCCACGGCTTCATCGGCCCCAACGGCGCCGGCAAGACCACCACCATCCGCATGATCATGTCCATCCTCTTCCCCGACTCGGGAGAGATCTCCGTCCTGGGACGACGCTCCGCCGTCGAGTCCAAGGACCGCATCGGCTACCTCCCCGAGGAACGCGGCGTCTACAAGAAGATGCGCGTCGGCCCCTTCCTCATGTACATGGCCCGCCTCAAGGGCGTCGACGGCGCCGGCCTCGAGGCCCGCGTCCGCGCCTGGCTCGACAAGGTCTCCCTCCCCGGCGTCTTCCGCAAGCGCTGCGAGGAACTCTCCAAGGGCATGCAGCAGAAGGTCCAGTTCGTCGCCGCCGTCATCCACGAGCCCGACCTGCTCATCCTGGACGAGGTCTTCTCCGGCCTCGACCCCGTCAACGCCCGCCTCGTCCGCGACCTCATCGACGAGCAACACGCCCAAGGCCGCACCATCATCTTCTCCACCCACCAGATGTCCCAGGCCGAGGCCCTCTGCGACCGCGTCGTCATGATCCACCAGGGCCGCAAGGTCCTCGACAACACCCCCGCCGAGATCCGCTCCCGCTTCGACCCCCGCGCCATCGCCCTCGAGCCCGCCGACCCCGCCTTCGACCGCGCCGCCCTCCGCATGCCCGGCGTCGACTCCGTCACCGAGCGCAAGGGCCACGTCGAGGTCTACCTCTCCCCGCGCACCGACGCCTCCGACATGATCCCCCGCCTCGCCGCCGCCGTCCCCGTCCGCCGCATCGAGGTCATCCGCCCCTCCCTCGAAGACGTCTTCATCGACATCGTCCAGTCCTCCACCACCCCCGAAGAGCGCGAGCTCCTCGTCGCCTCCCTCAAGGCCCCCCGCCCCCTCGCCGTCGCCGCCGCCGACTGAACCCCCCACCCCCCCATGAACAAGACCTTCCACATCGCCCTCCGCGAGTTCAAGGCCACCGTCCTCACCAAGGGCTTCCTCGTCGGAGTCCTCATCCTCCCCGTCCTGATGCTCGGCGCCATCCCCGCCGCCATGCTCCTCATCACCAACAAGCCCCCCGCCGTCCGCGGCGTGGTCGCCGTCGTCGACCGCTCCCCCGCCGCCACCCCCGCCCTGCCCGACCTCCTCGCCAGCCTCACCCCCGACTCCTTCGCCCGCTCCGAACGCGAGAACCGCGAACGCGCCGCCCGCCTCGCCGCCGAAGCCGTCGAGTCCGCCACCGGCGAGAAGCTCCCCCCCGCCGCCGACACCGCCCTCGCCGCCGTCCCCGCCGACGCCCCCCAGATCTCCGTCGACCCCCTCCCCCCCGACACCGACGTCGAAGAGGCCAAGGCCTCCCTCCTCGGCGGCACCACCTTCGACGGCTCCCGCCTCGCCCTCCTCGTCATCGACCCCACCGCCGTCGTTAAGCCCGACGCCGACCCCGCCTTCGGCGGCTACCAGCTCTTCGTCAAGCGCAAACTCGACGCCCGCGTCGAAGGCCTCATCAACGACCTCGCCCGCCGCGGCGTCCTCGACGCCCGCCTCCGCGCCAACGGCGAAGACCCCCTCCGCATGGCCGCCCTCATGTCCCTCCCCGAGCCCAAGGCCGTCGCCGTCACCGAGGCCGGCGACAAGGCCTCCGGCGGCTTCCAGCAGATGATGCTCCCCCTGGGCTTCATGCTCCTCCTCTGGATCGCCGTCTTCACCGGCGGCCAGTACCTCCTCACCTCCACCATCGAGGAGAAGTCCAACCGCATCATGGAGGTCCTCCTCAGCGCCGTCTCTCCCGTCCAGCTCATGACCGGCAAGATCCTCGGCCAGATGTCCGCCGGCCTCCTCATCCTCCTCCTCTACTCCGGCCTGGGCATCTCCTCCCTCCTCTTCTTCAACCGCTCCGACCTCCTCGACTGGACCAACGTCCTCTTCCTCATCCTCTTCTTCTTCATCGCCTTCTTCCTCATCGCCTCCATGATGGCCGCCATCGGCTCCGTCGTCACCGACGTCCACGAGGCGCAAACCCTCCTCACCCCCATCATGCTCGTCGTCATGACCCCCATGCTCCTGATGATGCCCATCATCTGGAACCCCAAGAGCGCCCTCGCCACCACCCTCAGTTTCATCCCCCCCATCAACCCCTTCGTCATGGTCCTCCGCCTCAGCTCCAGCGACCCACCTCCCCTCTGGCAAACCCTCCTCTCCCTCGCCGTCGGCGTCGTCGCCGCCTACCTCATGGTCCGCGCCGCGGCCAAGATCTTCCGCGTCGGCGTCCTCCTCTACGGCAAGCCCCCCAACTTCGCCACGCTCGTCCGCTGGGTCCGCATGGCCTGAGCCCCGCCCTTCTCCGATCCCCCACGCCATGCCCGCCGCCAAGCCCCCAGCCCCCTCCGACCGCTACACCTACTACGAACTCGCCGTCACCAACCCGGGCCCCCTCGCCCGCTTCCTCCGCGCCGTCCACGGCCGCGACCCCATCGTCCTGGGCGAGGACTTCAGCGGCGCCGCCGCCCTCTGCCGCGCCTGGCTCGAGTCCGCCCGCTCCGCCCGCGCCGTCGCCGTCGATTCCGACCCCGCCCCCCTCCGCCACGCCCCGCGCTCGGCCCGCCTCCAGCGCGTCGTCGCCGACGTCCGCGCCGCGAATCACCCCGCCGACGTCATCGCCGCCACCAACTTCCCCGTCGGCTACTGGCACACCCGCGCCGACCTCGTCGCCTACCTCCGCCACGCCCGCAGCCGCCTCAACCCCGACGGGATCTTCGTCTGCGACCTCTACGGCGGCCCCGACGCCATGATCCCCAAGGTCACCACCCGCAAGATGTACGAGAAGGACGGCACCCCCTTCTGGTACGTCTGGGAACAGCGCAGCGCCAACCCCCTCACCGGCCGCGTCATGAACGCCATCCACTTCCGGTGCCCCGCGGCCCACGGCGGCGTCCGCCATCTCAAGAACGCCTTCACCTATGACTGGCGTCTCTGGTCCATCCCCGAACTCCGCGAAGCCATGACCGACGCCGGCTTCGCCACCACCGAAGTCCACGACCGCCTCGGCGGCGCCATCGACGGCGACGGCACTCTCTACGTCCGCCCCATCGACGACCCCGCCGAACTCGACGAGAACTACGTCGTCTACGTCGTCGCCCGGTAAGAGCCTCTGGCGCAAGCCAGAGGAGCCGGCAGTCGCACAGTGTGACTGACGTCTTCTCCTTCACCGCGCTCCGGGCGCGATCGCCCTCGAACAGCGCAGCCGGAGAACACGCCAGCCAGGCATCGCGGGAGTCGCGCAGTTCGGTTGAAGTCCTCTCCTTCACCGCACTCCGGGCGCGATCTCTCTCGAACAACGCAACCGGAGAACACGCCCGCCAGGCAGTGCGACCACCGGCTCCTCCGGCTCGCGCCGGAGGCTCTGAAATGGCCACGGGCCCCCGGCTCTCGCCAAGGGCCCGTGATCGGTCGAGCGCGGCACTAAGCCGAGTTCTGTCCCCGCCGCGGTTTCCGTCCCCTTCCGGAGCCGGACCTGCGTCGGGTGGCGACCATTTCTCTGGCCCCGCCGTCGCCGACGGGGTCGAGCAGTCCACCCGCACCCATCGGCCGGACCGGCCGTGCACCCGGCCCGAAGGCCGGATGCGGAGTGCTGCTTGACCTTGCACGCGGTGGGGTTTGCCGTGCCCCGCCTGTCGCCAGGCGGGCGGTGAGCTCTTACCTCGCCGTTTCACCCTTGCCTGATCCGGCCCCCTCGCGGGAAGACGGCCATCGGCGGTCTCTTCTCTGTGGCACTTTCCCTCGCCCGCGACCGACTGGCGATGCCAGCCTTGCGAACGGGTGGGCGTTACCCACCACCGTGTCCTGCCGTGCTCGGACTTTCCTCAGATCGGGGCCGTCCCCGACCCGCGGCCGCCTCGCCGCGCTTCCCCCCATCCTACGCGGGCCGTTCCGGCACGCTCTCTGTACCATGCCCACAGTGACCCCCCCAGCAACCCCACCCGACGCTCCAACGCCCCCACGCCGCGTCATCGTCTGGGCCGAGCCGCACCAGATCCCCCTGGTCCGCGCCGTCGCCGCTTCCGCCGGCTTCCGCGTCGTCGGCGCCGGTTCCCCCGCCAAGGGCCAGACCGGCCTGCTCGCGGCGGAACTGGCCGCCGATCCGGTCGACGACCTCCGCCAGGCCCTCACCGAGGCCGACGCCGACCTCGTCTGGCTCGCCGCATCGGGAGACTTCGGCGCGGCCCCCGAAGACGCTCGCGCCGTCATGGCCGCCCGCGCCCGCGCCCTCCGCGTCGCCTCCCTCGAACCCTTCCCCGCCCGCGCTCTCGACCTTCCCAACGCCGGCTGGACGACCTCAGACACGCCCGCCCAGCCCATCGCCGCCGTCCGCTTCGTCGGCCTCGCCCGCGCCACCCGCGCCTACCTCGACGCCGCCGAGCCGCTCGCCGCCTTCGGCCAGCCCCGCACCGTGCTCGTCGAGACCTTGGCCCCACCCGCCTACGGCACCCTCGGCGCCCGCCTCCTCAGCGCGATCGACCTCATCCTCGCCCTCCTCGGCGAGCCCGAGACCATCGACGCCGCATACACCGCCCCCAAGCACGCGGCCGGCCTGCACGCCCTCCCCGGCGAGACCCTCCACGACCTCCACGGGGACCTCGTTGCCACCCTCCGCTTCCCCGACGGCCGCGCGGCATCCATCACCGCCAGCAACCACGCCGCCCGCTGGGATCAGACCGTCACCCTCCTCTCCGCCCAAGGCCGGATCCGCCTGCACGACGACGCCTTCACTTGGCTCGGCCACGACGGCGCCGTGCGCGACGAACTGCTCCCCCCCCCGGCCACCCGCGCCGAGCCCCGCGGCATCGCCGCCGTCGCCGCCGAACTCGCCCGCCTCCTCGACCCCTCGCTCCCCGACCCCGGCCCCACCCCCATCCCCGACATCCTCGCCGTCGCCCACGCCGCCCTCCTCAGCGCCCGCACCGGTCAACCCGAAAGCCCCACGACAATCCGCCGCATGATGGCCACCCGCATCTAACCCCCCCCAGGTGATCAACGGGTGCCACGGGTGGGCCCGTCCCCGGGCTGACCCGTGAGGCCCTCGCCTCCATCCTCCAGTCCTCCCCCCCAAAAACCCTCCCCCTGTCCCAACCCTTTCTCCGAACCCGACTTCCGATCAATTACCAAACCTTCCCCTTGCATTCCCCTTCACCCCGTGGTACGGTCTCCGTATGGACACCACCCTCCACCGTCACCTTCTCCGCGCCTTCCTCGACCCCTCTCTCTCCCTTCCCGACCTCGCCGAGTCGCACGGCCTGGACCTCGCCGACCTCGCGGAGTGGTCCCTCCTCCCCGAGACGATCGCCGACCTCGACGCCCTCGAACGCCTCGCCGCCCGCCGCCTCCGCGCCCTCGCCGCGGAACACGCCCCCACGGCCATCGCCACCCTCGCCACGCTGATGACCGCACCGAATCCCGAGATCGCCCGCAAGGCCGCATCCGCCCTGCTCCGCCTGATCGGGAAGGGTCCGGCCGCACCGGTCCGCAGTGACGACCACACCCTCGCGCCGCGGCAGGAACCACCACCACCCGCCTCGAGAGCGGCCAACCCGGCACCAATCGATTCCGAGGGCGAAGAGCAAGCCCCCACCCCCGCCCATCACGCTCCGTCGCCAACGGCGCCCGCGGTCGCCGGGCGCGACCCGGCCACTGTCCTTCGCACCGACCGACGGAGCGATGGCAGAACCCCGCGGCGGCTCCTCGCCCACGCGGGCGCGATCACCTCGGACAACGCACGCTGACCCGCCCGAGCCCGCAGGCGGCCGCCGTCACCCCCACCGCGTCAGGTGCCAATTCTTCTTCCCCCGCCGGAGAGCGATCATGCGCCCGTGCAGCAGGTCCGACGTGCGGGCGCGGTCGTCGACCCCCGCCTTGCGTCCGTTGATCGTCACCGACCCCCCGCTCAGGAACTCCTTCGCCTCCCGCCGCGACGCGGCCAGGCCCGTCGTCACGAGCAGATCCAGCAACGCGACCCCCTCCCCCTCCAGCGTCGCCCGTGCGTGCTGCGTGCTCGGCGCGCTCGCCAGCGCCTCCTCGAAGGTCCGCTCGTCGAGCGAAGCGACCTCCCCCTCGAAGAGCGCCTTCGCCGCGGCCTCGGCCTTGGTCGACTCGGCATCTCCGTGGATCAGCCCGGTCATGTGCCGGGCGAGCCTCCGCTGCGCCTCTCGCGCGCTCGGCGCCGCGACGTGCGCCGTCTCCAGCGCCTCCACCTCCTCCCGCGGCAGCAACGTGAACGTCCTCAGGTACTTCCCGGTGTCCGCATCCGCCGTGTTGAGCCAGAACTGGTAGAACGCGTACGGGCTCGTCCGCTCCGGCGTCAGCCACACCGCCCCGGTCTCGGTCTTCCCGAACTTGCCCCCATCAGCCTTCGTGATGAGCGGCCACGTCACGCCGAACGCCTCCCCCGCGTCCGCCGTCCTCCCCTCGCCCCCCATCCGTCGGACCATGTCGCACCCGCCCACGATGTTCCCCCACTGGTCGCTCCCGCCCAGTTGCACCGTCACGCCGTGCTCGCGATAGAGGTGGAGGAAGTCGTACGCCTGCAGGATCATGTAACTGAACTCTGTGTAACTGATCCCCTGTTCCCGCCCCTCCAGCCGCGCGCGGACCGAATCCTTCTGGATCATGGCGTTGACCGAGAAGTGCTTCCCCACCCCCCGCAGCAACTCGATGTACCCCAGCGCGCCCAGCCACTCGACGTTGTCGAGGATCACGGCGCCGGACTCCCCGCCGCCGAAGTCGAACACGGGCTCGAAGATCCGCCGGATCCGCGCGACGTTCGCCTCGATCTGCTCCTTCGTGAGCAGCGACCTCTCCGCGGTCTTCCCCGATGGGTCCCCGATGTACCCCGTCCCGCCGCCCATCAGGATGCACGGCCGATGCCCCGCCAACTGCCAGCGCTTGAGGGCCATCACCGTCACGAGGTTGCCGATGGTGAGCGAATCGGCGGTCGGATCGAAGCCGGCATAGGCGTGCCGGACGCACCCCGCGATGTGCTTCCGCACCCCCGCCTCGTCCGTGACCTGATGCAACTGGCCCCGCCAGCGCATCTCCTCGATGAAGTCGTTTTCCATGCGCGTGGAGCGTATCGGCCCGCGCCCCCGCCGGAACGCCCCTCAGCGGCCCAGGGGTGTGATGGTCCAGTCGGGCGCCGTCGCCCGGTCCGCCCACCGGCGCATGTCGTTCATCGCCTCCCACCCGAGCATCTCGGCGTGCCCGTCGAGGTGCGCCGCCACCGCCTTCCCCTCGTGCCGCAGCGAGACGAACCCGGAGTTGGACCCCGGCAACTCCGCCTTGGCGTCGTACGCGGTCGCCCACACCCGCCCCTTGGCCTTGGAGTAGTGCGGCGGCTCGAGCCTGTAGAACCCCTCGGGGTTCCCGGGGATCGGCACCTTCGCCTGCGGGTCAGCCCGGGCCGATGCAAAGGCGATCACCCCCGATGGCCTCGTCAGCTCATCGAGCCGCGTCGCGTGCACCCGCCCGAAGACCCGCCCGAACGCCTTGTCGAACTGCCCGTGCCGGTCGCTCCCCCCGATGAACGCGATGTTCATGCCCAGCGACGGATAGATGCTCACGATGTAGCGATAGTCGACGCCGAAGCTGGCAAACTCCCCCTCGCCTCGCTTGAGCTCGGCCAAGGCCTTGTCGTCGTGGTACAGCCCCCGAAAGTCGCCGCCGACATACGGGGCGAGCCGCCACGGATAACGCTGGGCCTCCTCGTTGACGACGCGGCCACCGCTCTCGTCGAGAACCCGCATCGGACCGTTGACCATGGCCGTCGTCGGATATCCGGGCAGGAGCGCGCCCTTGAAATCGTCGCCGTACAGGGTGAAAGCGACCATGACCTGTTGCGCGCCGGCCAACTCGCGGGTCTGGCGACCGAGCCGGCGCGCTTTCCCCAAGGTCGGAATAAGGATCGCGATCAGGATCCCCACGATCGCGATCACGACCAGCAACTCGACCAGCGTAAAGGCGCGGCAGACCCTCAGGAAGGGGCACCCCGCAACCGTCTCATTCCGTCCGAAAACCCTTCCGATCACTCGCATGACGCGGCCCTCACAGTGGCCAATACTATCCCGCCTGACAAGAATCTTTCTCGCTTGGCAGCACTTCACCCGGGCGAAATCGCTCCTTTGGAGATTCTATGCGACTTTTCCTTCTCGCCATCCTGGCCGCCGCCGCTCCAGCCTCTGCCCAGTCGATCACCCTGACCGTCCCGGTCACCAACGACCGGTGGAACTACCCCTTCAACTTCGCCGCCGGCGATGAGGAGAGAACGCCGATCTTCGCCGCCCTGCGGGAGCCGGGCTTCGACGACCGGGATTCCACGTTCCTGCTGGGCTTCGCGACCGGGCCGGCCATCCCCGCCGGCCTAGGCGCCGGACGCTACCGCGTGGTCGGGGCGCGGCTGAGGGTCGTGGTGTCGTCCGAGCCCCGATTCGCGTACGACCCGACCTTCGACGCGGCGACGACGTCGTACGCCGCCACCGACCCGCTGCACACGCCGGATTCAGACGCCGGAAAGCCCATGGAGGTCTTCGCGGCGGGATTCCGCAACGGGGTGACCCCAGCCACGTACACCGAGGCGACGCCATACAGCACCGTCCCGTCCTTCCCGCCCCAGGAGGGGACGCGGAGCGTCTTCCCGGCGACGTACAACGCGGCGGGCTCCGCCACCGACGTGTCGCGCCACGTCCGCCAGCGCTTCGAGGCCCCGCCCCTGGCCATCGGCCAGACGGACGCAACCCCCGGCCAGCTCGTCCCCGCCGAGGCGATCGTCACCTTCGACCTCGACGTCGACGCGGCGGGCTTCGCGGCGTTCGCCGGGCGGGGGCTCGATGCCGGACAGGTGGTGCTGGTGGTCACGTCGCTGCACCCCGCGACCGGCGGCCCCGGCGGGGGCATCGGGCCGCGGATCTACCCGGAGTTCTACGCGCAGGAGGCGGCGGTCGCCCCGGTGCTCGGCTACATCCCGACGCTGGTGCTGGCGGTGATCATCTCCGGCTCGACCGACTTCGACGGCGACGGCGACGAGGGAACCGACGCCGACATCGAGGCATTCTTCACCGTGCTCGCCGGTGGCGCCTGCCCCACCGGCACCTGCGGCAGCATCGACTTCGACGGCGACGGCGACGAGGGAACCGACGCCGACATCGAGGCCTTCTTCTGCACCTTGGCCGGCGGAACGTGCGGGTGACGAAGCATTCGGCCGCGGCGGCGGTCCGTGGTCAGAAGCGGCGGTCGACGACCGCCTCGGCCATGGCGAGCAGCAGGCCCTTGGCCGGCGTGTCGGGGAGGGACGCGATCGACCCGACGGCCGATGCGACGTGCCGCTCGGCCGCGCGCCGCGCGTGGCCGAGCGAGTCCGTCCCGTCCAAGGCGCGGCGGAGGCGAGGGGTGGCGCCCGCGTCCCCCGAGGCGGCCGCCTCGAGCAGCAGGAGCGTCCGCCCGCGCTGGGCGGGATCGGCGCGGGCGAGGTGGTGGATGACGGGAAGGGTGGTCTTGCCCTTTTCGGCGTCCTTGCCAACGGGCTTGCCGACGACGGATTCGAGGCCCGTGAGGTCGAGCAGGTCGTCCTGGATCTGGAAGGCCACGCCCAGGCGGCGGCCAAACTCGGCCATCGCCGCACGGGCCGCGGGCGTAGCCCCCGAGGCCGCGGCCCCCAGCTCGGCGGACGCGGCGATGAGCTCGGCGGTCTTGCGCTCGACGATCTCGAGGTACGTCGCCTCGTCGAGGGAGAAGTCGTCGCGATGATGCAGCTGCAAGAGTTCGCCGGCGCAGACGACCATGCTGGCGCGGCCGATGCGCAGGGCCGCCTCGCCCCCCTCCAGGGTCGAGCAGAGGTGATATGCCGCGGCGATCAGGTAGTCCCCGAGGATCACCGCGGCCTCGTTGCCGTGGAGGCGGTTGACGGTGTCGCCCCGACGCCGGACGTCGGCCCCGTCAAGCACGTCGTCGTGGACGAGAGTCGCCATGTGGACCATCTCGCAGACGGCACCGACGGTCAGGTGTTCACCCGTCAGGAGGGCGGCGAGCGCGGCGGCATCGTCTCCCGCCGCGGCGGCGCGGGGGTGGGTGGCCAGCCCCGACAGCAGGACGAGCGTGGGACGGAGCATCTTGCCCCGATACCGCTCGACGTGGGCGACCAATGCGGAGACGGGGGGGAGGTCGGAGGCGAGCTGGTCGTCGAAGACGCGGCGGACGCCCTCGAGGGCGGCCGCGACCGCCTCGCCGACGGGGATGAGAGATGCGG
>Ga0105046_10017896_pt1 | contig 10819 bp, 10 predicted proteins | sample MAT03_FD_78385 | JGI IMG/M metagenome (GOLD analysis project Ga0105046, IMG submission 78385) | Freshwater microbial communities from Lake Fryxell liftoff mats and glacier meltwater in Antarctica - MAT-03 (megahit assembly) | ecosystem: Environmental > Aquatic > Freshwater > Ice > Liftoff...
AGGGTGAACACCAGCATGGCGGCCAGCCGATGCTTGTCATCATGGAACCACACCGAATACAGCACCGACAGCGCGAACAGCGATGCCGCCAGCACGCGGCGCGAAGCGGTCATGCGCTGCTGCCCAGTCGCCGCGCGATCTCCGCCACCCGCCGACCCAGTGCCCGTGCCAGAGTCATTTCATCCTGGCTCAGCTCCGGATCATTGGCGCCGCCCGCTACATGGCTGGCGCCGTAGGGCGTGCCGCCCGTGCAGGTGCTGCTCAGCGCCGGCTCGGTGTAGGGAATGCCTACGATCAGGCAGCCGTGGTGCAGCAGCGGTATCTGCATACTGAGCAGGGTGGATTCCTGCCCGCCATGCTGGGTAGCGGTGGAAGTAAATACGCCCGCGGGCTTGCCGACCAGAGTGCCGCTGGCCCACTGCGCGCCCAGTCCGTCGATGAAGTGCTTCAGCGGCGCGGCCATGTTGCCGAAGCGGGTGGGGCTACCCAGCAGCAGGCCAGCGCATTCCTCCAGATCCTGCGCCTGCACGTAGGGCGCGCCTGCCTCCGGCACCGGCGGCAGGGCGGTCTGGGTGGACACGGCCACCGGCGGCACCGTGCGCAGCCGTGCGCCCATGCCGTCCACTTCCCCAACGCCGCGCGCCACGTGCTGTGCAAGCCGGGCGACCGAGCCGCCGCGGCTGTAATAAAGCACCAGGATGTCCGCCATGGTCCCGCCCTGCATCGAATCAGCGCCTAGTATCGGCCATGTCGCGGCATGCGCGCATCGGGTAACCTGCCGGTCATGGAACCACTGGACTCATTGAACCGCTGGGTGGGCCGCGCCCGCGACCGTGCCCGCGCCCGCACCTTCGCCCGTTTCCTGGCCAAGCGCTTCCTGCACGACCGCCTGTTCCAGGCCGCGGCGGCGCTGTCGTTCACCACGGTGTTCGCGCTGGTGCCGCTGGCGATGGTGGTGTTTGGCGTGCTGTCGGCGTTTCCGGTGTTCGAGCAATGGAGCGACCAGCTGAGCAGCTACATCTTCTCCAACTTCGTGCCTGCTGCCGCCAGCTCGGTCGAGAAATACATCACCCAGTTCACCGCCAGCGCCGGCAACCTCACCGTGCCCGGCGTGATTGCCCTGGTCATCTCGCTGCTGGTGACGCTGCACAGCGTGGAGACCACCTTCAACAACATCTGGCGCGTCACCTCCACGCGGCCCCGGCTGAGCCGCTTCCTGGTGTACTGGACGGTGCTGACCCTGGGTGCGCTGGTGGCGGTAGCCTCGCTGGCCCTGTCCGCGCAGTTCTTCGCCTTGCCGATGTTCGCCACCCAGCCGGGGCAGGTGCTGGAAACGCTCACCTTGAAAGTGACCCCGGTGCTGATTGAATTCCTGGCCATTACCGCCATCTACCGCGTGGTGCCACACCGCACCATCCGCCTGCGCTTTGCGGTGGCGGGCGCGCTGCTGGCCACGCTGCTGCTCGAGCTGGTGCGCTGGGGGCTGGGCGTATACCTGGGCAGTTTCGATTCCTACGAGCGGATCTATGGCGCGGTCGCGTCGGTGCCTATCTTCCTGCTGTGGATCTACCTGGGCTGGGTGGCGATCCTGCTGGGCGCATCGTTCGCTTCGGCGATGGCGGCGTTCCGCTACCAGCCCGTGTCCATGCGCCTGCCCGTGGGCTATGAGATGTACGCCCTGTTGCGGATGCTCGGCCGCTTCGACGCCGCGCGTGCGCAGGGCCGGGGCCTGCACAGCGACGAGCTGCTGCAGCTCGAGCCAATGCTGACGGATTCACTGATCCAGCAGATCCTGGGCCAGCTGGCGGAGATCAACCTGCTGCGCCGCGACGAGGAGGGTGAATGGCTGCTGGCGCGCGACCTGGACGACATCACCCTGGCCGAACTCTATGAAGCCTGCCAGCTGCGCGTGCCGATCGCCGAGGCCCACCTGCCGTGCCACGATGATGCTCTGGGCATCGCGGTCCGGGGGGCAGTGGATGAGCTGCGGATCCCGCTGCGTGCAGTGCTGAAGCGCAAGGTCAGCGATATCTACGTATTCCCGGACGAGGCAAAGGCATGAGCTACAGGATGATCGGCAGCGTGCTGCTGCTGCTGGCCATGGCGGGGTGTCGCCCTTTGCAGACCGATGCGCAGCCGGCGACCACCGCGCCGGTGGTTGCAGCGCCGGCGGCGGCACCCGCTGATTCCAGTGACCAGACCGCCACGATTCCGACGCTGGTGGTGGAAACGCTGGACGGAACCGCGTTCGACCTGTCCGCGCATCGCGGCCAATGGGTCGTGGTGAATTTCTGGGCCACCTGGTGCGCGCCGTGCATCAAGGAAATGCCGGAGCTGTCGGAGCTGGACGCGCGCCGCGAGGACCTGCGGGTGGTGGGGCTTGCCTATGAGGAAATCGAAATGCAGGCGATGCGTGATTTTCTGGCCAAGCGGCCCGTGGTGTATCCAGTTGCCCTGCTGGACGTATACAACCCGCCGGCGGATTTCGCCACGCCGCGCGGCCTGCCCATGACCTACGTCATCGCGCCCGACGGGACCGTTGCCAAGCAGTTCCTGGGGCCGGTGACCGCAGAAGAGATCGAAGCGGTCATCGCTGCAACCCCCGTAGGATCGCCGTAGGAGCGACGTAAGTCGCGAACGCATATTTTCCGGGATTTGGGCTTCGCGCCTTACGCCGCGCCTACGCGCGGCAGTGCGCGCGACAAGCCGCTCAATCCTTGCCGTGGTAGTCGGCAATCGGCTTGATCATGGTGAAGCGCTCCTTCAGCGGCTTGCCTTCCAGCGGCGGTAGTTTGAACTTCTCCGGCGGCACGTGGATATCGGGCAGGCGGTCCAGCAGGTCGCGGATCAGGCCCAGCCGACCACGCCGCTGGTCGTTGAAGTCCACCAGGGTCCACGGCGCCTGCGCGGTATGGGTGGCCTTGAGCATGGCTTCACGGGCCTTGGTGTAGTCGGCGTAGTTCTCGCGCGCCTTCAGGTCGATGGGGGAAAGCTTCCACTGCTTGAGCGGGTCATGCAGGCGTTCCTCGAAACGCGCCTCCTGCTGCACCTGGTCCACCGTAAGCCAGTATTTGAACAGCAGGATGCCGTCGTCCAGCAGAAGCTGCTCGAATACGGGCGCCTGCTGCAGGAAGGCCCTGTACTGCGCGTCGGTGCAGAAACCCATGACTTTTTCCACGCCGGCGCGGTTGTACCAGCTGCGGTCCAGCAGCACGATCTCGCTTGCCGCCGGCAGGTGCGCCACATAGCGCTGGAAATACCACTGCGTGGCCTCGCGGTCGCTGGGTTTGGGCAGCGCCACTACCCTGCACTGGCGCGGGTTGAGGTACTGCGAAACGGCGTTGATGGCGCCGCCCTTGCCAGCGGTGTCGCGGCCTTCGAACAGCACCAGCACGCGCTTGCCGCAGTGCTGCAGCCAGCGGGCCATCGCCACCAGCTCCACCTGTAGGGCTTCCAGTTCCTTCAGGTATTCCTTGCGCTTGAGCTTGGCCATCACTTGGTCTTCCTGCGCTTGATCTGGGATTCGGACATGCTGCGCGCCACTTCCAGCAAAGCGCCCTGCTGGCGCGTGTTGAGCGTGCGGTAGGACGCCAGCAGGTCGTGCTCGCCCTTGCTGCGGGCCGGGTCGAAGGTGCTGGCCAGTTCTGACAGCAGGGCGCCGGCGGGAACGCCGAAGGTGCGCGCCAATGCGTTGACCTGGTCCTTGCCGGGCAGCTTCTCGCCGTTGAGCCAGGCCTTCACCGTTGCCACGCCGGCGCGTGGAATCGCGGTGGCGATATCGGTGGCGGTGAGTCCGGTGGCCCGGGCCAGCAGCTGCAGGGTGGTGGTGTCACGCGACATCGCTATTCCTTCACTTCGCTGTGCGTCCATTGCCGCGCCGCTACGCTGGATGCGGAATACGCGCCGATTGGACCTGATGCAGCCGGGCAAAAACGTCTTTGCGTCGAAGGGTAACCCATCAATAGACGTCAGCCAAAGGAAGCCGGCGGCAGGCCCTGCCGGTGGCGGTTGGCCATGTGCCGGGTGGCGTGCACGAAGTCATCGGCAAAGCCCGCCATGTCGAAGAGTCCGGCCGCAGCGCGTGCCTGCTGCAGGCGTGCGCGCAGTGCATCCAGGGCCGCGGCATCATTGCCCAGCGCAATCGCGCGGCCGGTGAATTCCGCGTCACTGGCGACATTCATCTCGTCCATGCCCAAGTGGTGGTTGAGGCTGCCCGCCACCCGCGAAGCGAAGGTGTCGCCGGGCCGGGTCAGCACCGGGCATCCCGCCCACAGCGCATCGGAGGCCGTGGTGTGCGCGTTGTAGGGGTTGGTGTCCAGGAACAGGTCCACGTGCCGGTACAGCGCCAGGTAGCGTGCATGCGGCTGCTTGGCCACGAACCTCACGCGCGCAGGATCGATGCCGCCCGACTGCGCAGCCTGGCGCAGGCGCTGGTCTGAATCACCCGGGCCGGACAGCAGCCAGAGCACGCTGCCCCGTGCGCCGGCCAGCACTTTGAGCATCCGGCTGAAGCTGGGCGGGTTGAGCTTGTAGCTGTTGTTGAAGCACGCGAACACCGCGCCGGTTTCGGGCAAACCGTACGCCATGCGCGGGGCTGGATCGATCACGGCGCGATGGATATCCGAGGGCTGGAAGCAGCGCGGCAGCCAGGCTACGGATTCCGAAAAACACGGCGCCAGGCTGCCCGGCAGCACGAAGCGGTCGGCCAGCACGTAGTCGATCCACGGCGCGCCGGAGGTGCCGGGATAGGCCAGCCAGTTCACCTGGATGGGAGCGGGCCGCCGCGCCAGCATTTCGGGCATGCCGCCACCGCCCCAGCCGCGCAGGTCGTAGAGCACGTCAATGCCGGCAGCGCGAATCTGCCCCGCGATGTCGCCGTGGTTAGCCTGCGATACGTCATCCAGCTGATCCACGGCGGCGGCGAGTCGCTGCCGGACCAGGCTGCCGTCATCGCGATTGATCGCGAACAGATGGGTGGCAACCTGCGGATGACCGGCCAACGCCTCGAACAGCGCAACCGTGAGCAACCCGGTGGGGTGGGCACCGAAACCGTTGGACAGGAAACCCAGGCGCAGCGTGTCGGATGCAGGATGGCCGGCGGCGGGCAAGGGTGAAACCTGCCGCGCCACGCCGGCGGCACGCTGCCGCGCGCAGGCAAGCTGTTCGGCAGGCGAGCCGTCTTCACTGAGGAATGCAAAGGGTTCAATCGCACCGCTGCGTGCGGCCACGGACTCGCGTACCTGCGCCGATAGCGTGTCGAGTTCGCGCCAGTCGCACAGCCGTCGCCGCCAGTTCAACAGATGCGCGGCGAACATGGGTTCCTGCGGCAGCAGCCGATAGGCGTGCTCGTACGCCGCCGCCGCTTCCTCCGCCTGTCCGGCATCCTCCAGCGCGTGTCCCAGCCACAGGGCGATGCCCGGGTGGGCTGGAGCCTGGGCGCTGGCCTGCTGCAGCGCCAGCACGGCGGGCTCATGGCGATGCATCGCCCAATACGCGCGCCCCAGCCTGGCCAAGGCCTCCGGATGGTCGGGCCGCAGCTGCAGGGCGCGCGCCGCCGCGCTTTCTCCGGCTTCGGCGTCGCCGGCATCCAGTTCGCTGTCCGACAGCTCCACCCAGGCAATGAAATCGGACGGATCGCGCTCCACCGCGGCACGCAGGTGCGCCAGTCGAAGGCTCGCCGCGTCGCCTGTGCTCATGCGGCCTGCCTGCGGCCGCCGCTCATGCGGCTTCCGAAAGTCGGGCCAGCTCGTCGGCCTGGTGTTCGCGGGCCAGGCGTTCCAGCAGCTCGTCCAGCCCGCCCTGCAGGATGTTGGGCAGGTCGTACAGGGTCAGTCCCTCCACGCGGTGGTCGGTGATGCGTCCCTGCGGGAAATTGTAGGTGCGGATGCGCTGGCTGCGGTCTCCGCTGCCGACCTGCAGCTTGCGGGATTCGGCCTGGGCTGCGGCCAGCTTGCTGCGTTCGGCTTCCAGCAGCATCGCCTTCAGGCGCTGCATGGCCAGGTCGCGATTGACGTGCTGCGAGCGGCCGGTCTGGTTTTCTACCACCAGGCCGGAGGGCAGGTGGGTGATGCGGATCGCAGACTCGGTCTTGTTGACGTGCTGGCCGCCCGCACCGGAGGAACGGAACGTGTCCACCTTCAGGTCGGCCGGGTTGAGCGCCACTTCCTCCACCGCCTCGTCCACCGGAATGATGGCAACGGTGGCGGCCGAAGTGTGGATGCGTCCCTGCGATTCGGTCTCGGGCACGCGCTGCACGCGGTGGGTGCCGGATTCGAACTTCAGCCGCGAAAACGCGCCGCGGCCGCTGACCTTGGCCACGATTTCCTTGAAGCCGCCGTGTTCGCCCGCGCTCTCCGACTCCACGTCCACCTTCCAGCCCTGGCGTTCGGCATAGCGGCAATACATGCGGAACAGGTCACCGGCAAACAGCGCGGCCTCGTCGCCGCCGGTGCCGGCGCGCAGCTCCAGGAACAGGTCGGCATCGTCGCGCGGGTCCTTGGGCACCAGCAGCAGCGACAGCTCACCCTCCAGCTGCTGCAGCCGCGCCTGGGCACTGGCGATTTCCTCTTCGGCAAGCGCGCGCATTTCCGGGTCGCCGCGCAGCGCTTCGGCTGCGGCCAGGTCACGCAGGGCCATGGCTTCGGCAGCCAGGGCCACGGCCACCGGCTCAAGCTGGGAGAACTCGCGCGAAAGCTTGCGGAACCGGTCGTTGTCGCCGACCACGCCGGGATCGGACAGCAGGCGCTCCAGCTCGTCGCGGCGCTCGGCCAGTGCTTCCAGTTTTCGGCGCAGGCTTGGGGTCATGGGGTCCGGGGTCATTGGGAATGGGGAATGGGGAATGGGGAATGTCGGCGCGCCGCTGGATCGGCTGTTCCTCATTATCTATTTCCGGTTCCCGATTCCCGCTCTTGACTGGCTATTCCCTATTCCCGATTCCCTATTCCCGATTCCCGACTCATTCTCCACTCCCGCCTCTCCACCCCACAGCTTCTCAGCAACGCGGACCAGTTCGGCATCGCCGGTCAGCGCGGCTTCGCGCAGGGCCGTGGTGGGCGCGTGCAGCAGGCGGTTGGTCAGGGTGTGGGCCAGGAAGTCCAGCACTTCCTCCGGACTGCGGCCGCTCGCCAGCTGCTGCCTGGCTTTGGCCAGGACCTCCTCGCGCGCGGACTCGCCGTGCGCACGCAGCCGCTTCAGTGGCTGATGGCGGGTGCTGGCCTGCAGGTTCTCTACGTAGCGGGCCACCTGCAGTTCGATCAACACTTCGGCCGATTCGGCGGCTTCGCGGCGGCCGCGCCGGTTGTCTTCCACCGCGCGCTCCAGGTCGTCCACGGTGTAAAGGTAAGCGTCGTCCAGCTCGGCAACCGATCCCTCGATGTCACGCGGCACGGCCAGGTCGAAGAGCAGCATGGGCCGGTGCCGGCGGCGGGCCAGCGCAGCCGCTACCTGCGCGTGGCCCAGCACGGGTTCGCGGCTCGCGGTGGCGCTGAACACCACGTCGGCCTCGCCCAGGTGCCGGTCGATCTCGGACAGCGGCAGTGCAATGCCGCCGTGACGCGTGGCCAGTTCCTGGGCGTGGGCAAGGGTGCGATTGGCGAAGAGCAGGCGCCGCACCTTGCTCTCGCTGAGGTGCCGGGCGGCCAGTTCGATGGTTTCGCCTGCGCCGACCAGCAGCACCGTGGAATCATCCAGGCGCGCAAACGAGTGCTGCGCCAGACGCACCGCCGCCGAGGCGACCGAGACCGGGTTGGCGCCGACGCGGGTATCGGTGCGGGTGCGCTTGGCCACGGCAAACGCCTGTTGGAACAGGCGATCCAGGCGATTGCCCAGCGCACCGTTCGTGCGCGCCACCACCCAGGCTTCCTTGACCTGGCCGAGGATCTGCGGCTCGCCCAGCACCATGGAGTCCAGCCCGGTTGCCACCCGGAACAGGTGGCGCACGGCGTCGGCGCCGTCGTGCTGGTACAGGTAGGCGTCCAGCCCTTCGGCGTGGGTGGCCAGCCAGCTGGACAGCACCTGGCCGTTTTCGGCGATGGCGTACACCTCGGTGCGGTTGCAGGTGGACAGCAGCGCGGCTTCGGACACCTGTGGCAGGCTGCGCAGCGAGGCCAGCGCGGCAGGCAGCGATTCAAGGTCAAAAGCCACCCGTTCGCGCAGGCTGACCGGCGCGGTCTGGTGGTTTATCCCGAGTACCCACAGCGTCATCGTTCAGGTGCTTGCGCTAAGCTTCCGGCCATTCCAAGTCGCCATTTTACGGCCCGGCTCGCTTTCATGCCTGCAATGATTCGCATCACCGTTTTTTTTCTGCTGTGTACCGCCCTGGCGCTGCCCGCCATGGCCGTGCCCCCGGCCAAGGCGGTGGATGCGCTGACCCCAGTCATGGCCGGTGAATTTGCGCTGCAGGCCGGCCAGCTGCCCGAGGCAGCGCGCTGGTACCTGCAGGCCGCGCAGGCCCAGGAGGATGCCGGCCTGGCCGAACGCGCTACCCGCATCGCCCTGCTTGCCAATGACGACCAGCGCGCCTCCAAGGCCCTGAAACTCTGGCGCCAGCGGGCGCCGCAATCCCTTGCCATGCGCAGCGCCGAGGCCACTCTCGCCCTGCGCAAGCGCGATGAGCGCGCCGCAATGCGGGAGCTCACTGCACTGCTGCGCGCGCACGACGAGACGGGCTGGCGCCACGCGCTCAGCGTGCTGGGCACCGGTGGCCGCGACCAGGCGCTCGCGGCCAGGCTGCTCAGCCAGCTGGTCGATGCGGGCGCAATTCCCGACAGATTGCAGGCTTGGCTGGCGTTTGGCGGGCTGGCCCAGGCCTTCGACCAGCAGCCCCTGGCCGAGCGGATCACCGCCGCCGCAGTCACCCGGTTCCCCCAGGAACCGAGGGTCGCTCTGCTGCGAGCCAGCCAGCTGCGCATTGCGGATCGGCCGGATGAGGCGCGCGCGCTGCTTGACGGGCTGCTGACCTATGCCGCGGGCGACGCAGAGCTGCGCGCCAGCCTGGCCTACGAATATGACGCGCTCGCCGATCCCGCCGCCGCCGCCGTCGCGCTGGCGCAAGGCCCACAGGACACCCGCAGCTACGGGCTGCGCGCCTCCCTGCTGGCCAAGGCCGAAGACAGCCCGGCGTTGACGGCGCTGTATGAACAGGTCCGCCAGCGGCCGGATCCGCCGGATCCCGAGCGGCGCTTGTTGCTGGGCCAGATCGCGCAGTTCCTGAAGCGTCCGCGGGAAGCGCTGGACTGGTACGCCAGCGTACCCGCAGGCGGCGCCGAGCAAGCCGAGGCGCAGCTGCGCAGCGTCAACGTGCTCTACGACATGGCGCGCAGGGACGAAGCCTTCGCCCGGCTGGGCAAGCTGCAGGGCGATGCCAGCGCAGATGACGACACACGCCGCAATGCCTACCTGCTGGAGGCCGAGCTGCGGCAGAAGGGCGGTGAAGATGCGGCCGAACTTGACGCATTGGCCCGTGGGCTGTCCGCCTACCCGGATGATCACGCCCTGCTGTATTCGCGTGCCTTGGCCTGGGAGCGGCGCGATCGCATCGACCGGGCCGAGGCCGACCTGCGCCGCATCCTGGTCAGCGATCCGGAGAACGTGGCCGCCCTCAACGCCCTCGGCTACACCCTGGCCGACCGCACCACACGCTACCAGGAGGCCCTGGAGCTGATTGATCGCGCGCGCGCCGCCGAACCGGACGAAGCTGCGATCATCGACAGCTACGGCTGGGTGCTGTATCGCCTGGGGCGCAACGAGGAGGCGCTGGTAGAGCTGCGCCGCGCCTTCACCCTGCAGAAGGATGCCGAGATCGCCGCGCATATCGCCGAGGTGCTGTGGGTGTTGGGCCGCCAGGACGAGGCACGCAAGTACTTCGATGAATCACGCAAGCTGGACCCCGAGAATCGCTCGCTGCTGCGGGCGCTGGAAAAAACCGGCGCATGAGGCGCGTGTGCCGTGCCGCGCTGCTGGGCGCAGGATTGGTGCTGGTTTCAGCCTGCGCCACGCGCCTGCCCGGCCCTGGCCAGGCGCCGCCGCTTACGGACCCGGCGGCCATCGAAGTTGCGCGTGAGGCACAGGCGCAGCGTGCGCTGTGGCTGCTGCAGCAACCGGGCTGGACCTTCGAGGGTCGGCTGGCGGTCAGCAGCGGCGGGCAGGGCGGCAGCGGCCGCATCGACTGGCAGCAGCAGGGCACCGCGTATGTGGTGTCGCTAAGTGCGCCGGTGACCCGGCAGGGTTGGCGGCTTAGCGGTGACCTGCAATCGCAGGCAGGCTTGCTGGAAGGTCTGGAGGGCGGACCCCGTCAGGCCGATGACGCCGAGGCCCTGTTGCGCGAGGCGACCGGCTGGGACATTCCGGTCAACGCGCTGGCCCGCTGGGTGGTCGGCCTGCCGGCAGAGGCGTTGCCGGTGGAGGTGGAGGCCTATGCCACGAAAGGGCGGTTGCTGCAGTTGGGCCAGGCGGGCTGGCGCATCGACTATCCGCTGTGGTTCGACGCAGACCCCAAGCAGCCGGCCCTGCCGCGCAGGATCGACGCCCGCCGCGATGGTGCTTCGGTGCGGCTGATCATCGACCGCTGGGGGTTCCCGTCGCCATGAACACGGAGGGCAGCGAAGCCGGTTGGACCGCCTGGCCGGCCCCGGCCAAGCTGAACCTGTTCCTGCAGATCACCGGTCGGCGCGCGGATGGCTACCACCAGCTGCAGAGCGTCTTCCGCCTGTTGGACTGGGGCGATACGGTGCACCTGCGGGTCAGGGACGATGCCCGTATCTGCCGTCATGGAGCGTCGGTGGCAGGGCTGGGTGAAGCCGATGATATTGTGATAAGGGCG
>Ga0105046_10017898_pt1 | contig 10818 bp, 7 predicted proteins | sample MAT03_FD_78385 | JGI IMG/M metagenome (GOLD analysis project Ga0105046, IMG submission 78385) | Freshwater microbial communities from Lake Fryxell liftoff mats and glacier meltwater in Antarctica - MAT-03 (megahit assembly) | ecosystem: Environmental > Aquatic > Freshwater > Ice > Liftoff...
CCCCCGCCAATCCCAGCACCCCCACCACCCCCACCACTTGCCTCGTTCATCCCGCCGCCAACTGCCACGGAACCGCCGCCTTGAGTCGCCTGAGCCATCGAACACCTCTTGTCGCTGCCAATGCAGCCTTTGCCAGGGGGCCGCCGCCGGAACGGCGACCTTTCAACCCTGAATCACGCAGCACAATCGAAGGCGGCGGGCATCCATACCCAACACACGCCAACATCCAGGGGCGGCACTGCACGCGGGCCCAGACACCCGAACAATACCAAAGCCCGAACCTCCCTGTCAAGTCCTGGTAGGGAAGGATTTTGATAGGATATTCTTAAGGCTTGTGGGAAAGTGATTTGCGCGACTACTGGGTCGCTGGCTTGGATGCCTGTCGCCACTTGTTCGGGCTGAAGTCGGAGTCAAGCGGCCCCGCTGTGAAGGCTCGCCAATCGCGCCCGCCCGCCGCATGCGCGGATCAGAGCGTCCTCACGGCCGCTGCAGACCGGGCCGATTTACGCTTTCCCCCTCCACCAACGCAGCGGTGTTGAAGGGGGCGCAGAGAATTTTGGGCGGCGGTTGTTGCGCCGGGCCTTCTTCAGTCTCTACGGCTGCGGTACTCGGCTTCTTTGTTTGCCGCCGCGGACTTTTCGGGTTCGCCAGCGAGCTGCCAGAGCGTGGACGCGATATCCCAAGGATCTCTGGCTCGCATTGCGCGCAGGATGTTGGGGTCACCGAGCAGGGCGAGGGCCTCGCGCGCACCTTCTGGCCCGCGCCTCATGCCCATCAGCTCAGCTTCCCAGATTCGGGCCGAGTCGCTCAGGACTGTCTCGCCGGGTGCGTTCCTTGATCGAATCTCGGCGAAGAAGCGTGCGGCGTCTTCGACGCGGGCTTCCAAACCAACGCGCGATCCGGGATCGAGCGACGCGAGTGGCTTCTCAAATTGGTCAACGCCTCGGGCGTAGAAGGCGAGCAGGCGCGCGATCTGGTTTAAAGCTCGCAGTTGCAACGGGTGGCTCGCGGCGTGGGCGCGGAGCCGGTCGTACTCCAGCGCGAAGCACGCGGCGATCTCGGACGCATGGCCGCGGGGCAGGATGAAGACGTTCATCGTGTGACGCAGGCTGATTCCTTGGAGGGCGAGGTAGGTGTCGTCGGGCTCTGCGCGCGAGGCTGCGGAGACCGCGTCGTGCAGGCGGATCATCTCGGGAAACCAAGCGTCGATCTCGTCGGGTGGGAGGTGCTTCATGGCGTGGCAGAGCGCGTCGGCCGCGGCCAGCAGCGCGTGCTTGCTGAGCGGGAATCGTGCGGCGTACGCACGCGCGGCCTGCCACGATCGCCTCATCGAAGCCTGCGCCTCATCGATGTCGCCGATCGCGAGCCCGAGGTGTGAGCAGCGCACCTCCGCCTCGTAGCGGGCGTGGAGCGTGTAGCGATGGTTGGGCGCGATGGCCTCCAGGCGGTCGACGGCCGCACGCGCGAGCGGCACCAGAAGCCGGGCCTTCTCGATGTCGCCCGCATCGAGCGCGGGCATGATCTGGCGGCAATACGCCCGCACGAGGTTGTCCGCAAAGAGCCGACTGAGCGGCGCGAGCGCGGACAACTGCACATCGATCAAGAGTGACTCGCGATATCGAGCCTCGGCACCCGCCGGATCGCCAACCTGATACGCCAGATCACCGAGTCGCACGAGCGCGAGCGAAAGGTCCGCGGCCAGCTCAAGCCGCTCGGGAGTGGGGTCGGTCTGCCAAGGATGGACCTCGACGAGGGGCCTCAGCAGGAACAGGGCGCGGGTGTTCAAAGCCTGTGCCTGCTCGAGATCGCTCCGCGCCTGTGCGTCGATGGCCAGCTCCATCAGCAATCGGGCGTAGACGCGCCCAAGGCCGAGATCGAGCTTCGCGATGGGCACGCCCCGCATCAGCGGCTCAAGGCGGTGCTCGAATTCGACAAGCATCGTGTGCCGCGCCGGGCTGGCGCCGGGCAGATCGCGCATCGCGATCGCCGCGTCGCTGGTCATGAAGACGATGATGCCCTGGAGTTCATCCTGCTGGGCTCGAAGCACCGCCTCGGACTGCCACGCGCGAGCGAGGGCGAGGCTCGTGCCCACGACTCCCAAAGTGAGCGTCGCGACGCCGGTGAGGATCGCCGCCGCGAGCCGGGGCCTGGATCGCCACACCGCGCGAGCCTGCTCAGAGACGGTTGGCGGCCGGGCCGTGACGGGCAGGCCCATCGTCACTGCGTCGAGATCGGCCGCGAACTCGGCCATGCTCGCGTATCGGCGGTTGCACTCTTTGTGCAGCGCCTTGTGCACCACGGCAACAAGCGAAGGGGGCAGGTCGGGCTGGCGCGAGCCCAGCCATCCGGGCTGATGGCGCAGCGCCGCATTGATCGACGCGAGCGTGTCGGGCGCCTGGCCCAGCAGCGTTCCCGGCACGGGCGGCTCGCCCACGAGCAGCTCATAGAGCACGGCCGCAAGGCCATAGACATCGGCGCGCGCATCGGCTTCGTCGCCGCGCAACTGCTCGGGCGCGGCGTACTGGATCGTGCCGACGATGGCCTCGCCGAGCGTGAGGGTGAGGTCGGTGCCGAGTTGCCTCACGCGAGCCACGCCAAAGTCGATGACCTTCACGATCCAGACCGGCGCATCGCCCTCTGGGTTGATGGCCAACAGGATGTTGGCGGGCTTGAGGTCGCGGTGGATCACGCCGCGCTGGTGCGCGTGCGTCATCGCGTCGCACGCCTGGCGGATGAGGCCGACGAGCACTCGCCAGTCTGCCTGCGCGAGTGGCTCGGGACGCCGCGTGATCCAGTCGCCCTGGATGTACTCCATCGCGATCCAGGCCGTCACGCCCGAGGGTGAGTCCTCGGCATCGGCATCGAAGACACGCGCGATGCCGGGATGGTCGAGCTTGAAGAGCGCCTCGACCTCGATCCTGAATCGCATGGCGCTCTTGCGCGTGGCGGATGCGACGCACGAGAGCTTGATCGCGACCGTGCGCGGCCCCTTCTCCCTGGCGGCGCTATGGCGCTCTGCCAGCCACACCTCGCCGCTGCGGCCCTGAGCGATCGGCTGCCGCAGCTCATACGGCCCGACGCGCGCGCCAGCACCGATCCGGAACGCAGATGGCGGGAGCGTGTGAGGGAGCGACTCTGGATGGCGCGGGATCGGCCCATCGGTAGCATCACTCTCGAGCAAGCGGCGGCACTCTGCGAGCAGGCCAGCATCCCCAGCGCAGGCCGGAACGATCCACGCCTCAATGCCGCCGGGGTAGTGATCGGGCACTGCGTCGAGCGTCTCGAACGCGCGCCTGGTCACGCGGCGTTGATCGGCGTCGTGCCAGACTGCTTGCGGTGGATCTCGCCCTGGAGCCATGCTCTTGCCCATCGATAGTCGCACTCGATCGTGCGCTCACTCACACCAAGGGACGCCGCGGCCTGAGCCACGCTCAGGCCCTTGATTGCCCGCAGCTCGAACGTCGCGGCCTGACGTTTGCTGATTGTTCGCAGCTCGCTCAGCATCAAGGCCAGATCCACGAGCATGTGTGTCGAATCGCGCGCTTCTTGCCCGGCGGACTGCATCGCTCGCAGCGAGTGCTCGACATCCACGCGCTGCCGCACCGACCGGCGCCGGGCCCGGTCGATAAGACAAGAACGCATCGCCAGCTCAAAGGGCGCACAGATTCTGTTCCTCAGCGCGGGCCGTGCGTCTCGCGGCACCCCCGCCCCGCTGGACTGGATCCGGACGTACGCCGCGTGCGCAAGGTCGGTCGGGCTCAGCGATCGCGGCGAGCTGGATGGGCCGCCAGACATCAGTCGCCCGGCAATCCGCCGAACCCTGACGTAGAGCGTCGGGCTGATGCCTTCGGTCAGATTGAGGGGAGGCGGCTCCATCGGAGACAGCGTAACGGAGAGAGCCCCCTTTTGCACGCGTCACGGCCGCAGATTTGCAGCACAAATGAGGCATGCCGCGGCTGGCCAGTCACGCGATCTCGCCGATCCGCGACGCCCAGAGACGAATGTGCCCTGAGCAGAGGGCCAGAGCGCCACGGCCACCAACGCCCGCGTCTCGCGGAAGCGGCCTTGAGTGGCCTGCGGGGGCGTCCCATAAACATGACCACGAACAACCTTCATATTGATTCCCAACGCGCCGCCAGGGGCCTGCGGGGCGCGGTGCGGCGGCGATGCAGGCCAAAGGTGCGACGCTGCCGCTACCCTCCCTCATGCCCGAGCTCCCCGAGGTCGAGCATCTTCGCCGCACGATTGAGCCGCGCCTGCTTGGCCGCACCGTGACGCGGATTGAGGTGCGCCGTGCAGATGTGTGCAAGGTGTGGCGAGCGTCCGCTCATGGTGAAGACGCAGCGCCCTCTGCATCGCGCGGCCTTTCATCGGCCCGCCAAGGCTTACAGCGCCTCCAGCCCGATCCGGCCACCCTCCACGCCGCGCTGCTCCTTGGACACACCTTCACGGGCACGCAGCGCCGCGGCAAGGAGCTGGCGCTGGTCGCCGCCGCCGCCGGATGTGCGCGGGTGCTGTGCGTGCACCTTGGCATGACGGGGCAGTTGCGATGGCACGCTACACCACCCACGTTCGCGCCCAAGGCGCATGTGCACGTGCTGTGGGAGCTCGACGGCGGCGAGCGTGTACCTGCTGCGGGAAGCAAGATTCCGGGCGGCTTTATGACCTTCGCCGACCCGCGCCGGTTCGGCGGCTTGGCGTGCCTGGACTCCGCTGGCGATCTCGCGCATCGCTGGCGCGCGATGGGACTCGATGCGCTCACGACGCCGCCGGATGATCTCGCCGCCGCGCTCGTGGCCGAACTCGGCCGCGCCAACCGTGCCGTGAAGGCCGCGCTCCTCGACCAACGCGTCGTCGCTGGCGTTGGGAACATCTATGCCGACGAGGCCCTCTTCGCCGCCCACATCCTGCCCCGCAAGCTCGCAAGGCGCCTCTCCCCCGACCGTGTACGCCTCCTGGCAACGCATCTCCGGGCGATCCTGATCCGGGCGGTGGAGGCCGGCGGCTCAACCCTGCGAGACTACGTCAACGCCGAGGGCGACCGCGGCCAAGCCCAAACTCTTCACCAGGTCTACGGCCGCGGCGGACTCCCCTGCCTGGCTTGCGGACTTTCCCTGCAAACCGCCCAGATCGCACAGCGGACAACGGTCTGGTGCCGGGCTTGCCAGCGTGACAGGCGTGACTGGACGTGACAGGGCGTGACTGGACGTGATGAGTCGTAACGCCGCGAGGCTGCACCAGAGACTTATCCACACCGCCCAGAGCGTATCTCATCTCGCCTCTCCGGTCCGAAATTCTGCTTACGCCTCGGAAGGTTTCTTTCCTATAGATGAGATAGAACACTTCATCATCACAGTAGTAAGGCCTGTCGGGTTGTGGATAAGTGATTATTCATGTACACAAGTCCCTGCTGTGCATGACCTTGGAAGGGGCAACGTCGTGGGGCTTTCATGTCGCCCAGCGCTCGGTATGAGCGCTTCACCAGCACTTGCCGCGCCAGCCCAGCCGCCGACACCCACCACCCCACCCCCGCGCCAGGCGCTTTGCTCGCGCGCCAGCGCCCGGTTGTCCACCCCTACTCCACACGACAGCCGACAGGTCCGGGTCGAGTTACCCGCGCCTGTCTGACCGAGTCGGCGTGGGGCTGGAAGCAGGTAATGTTCGGGTTCCGATTGGCCAGCCGGTTTCTTGCTCGAACCATCCTTGAAGCTGTGCCACAATTGCCGCGGCGGGCGTGTCTGGTTCAAACTCAACCACCGGCCCGACCCGAAGCCGAGACCGGCTCCGGCGCCACAGGCTCCCCCACGCCTTCGCGGCGTATGGCGTCCCGGTGATCGCAATTGGCAGCACACGCGCCCCGCTCCTGCCAATCAGGATCCCGGTCCCCGCCATGAATGGAGTCAGCACCCGCGGCGGGCGCTCGATGGAACCCTCGGGAAAGATGCCGACCACGCCCCCACCCTGCAGGTGCCGCAGCGCCTCGCGCAAGCCGCCAAGATCGCGCCCGGACGTCGTGATGCTGATGACCTCGGTCCACTCCCAGAAGACCTCGAAGATCGGAAGCCGCATCTTCGTCGCCATCATGAACCGGATCGGGAAGGGCACGCTCGCCTGCACCAGCACGGGATCCAGCCCGGCCGTGTGGTTGCACACCACGATCAGCGGGCCCGGCTCACGCGAAGCCGGGATGTTCTCGCGTCCCTCCACCACCAGCCGATGCACCACGCGGCAGTAGATCCGAGAGCCGTGATAAAAGATTCCCGTCACCGTGTCGCCACGCGGGTTCGCCAGCAGCCGGTTCGCGATAAACGCGAAGACCAGCCACACGCCAGCCGCGAAGATGAGCCAGAGGAGCAACACGAGGGCCGATGTTAGCGTCCGCAAGCGATGCAGGCACGACTCAATCGCCCTTCCTCGACGCCGTCTTCGCTCGCGCAGCCCCCGATCCTTTCTTCTCCTCCCCAAGTGCCTAGTGCCCAGTGCCTAGTGCCTATCTTCAAGAATGTCCGACCTCTGGGCCCCAGCCCGCCAGCGATCGCACGAGGCCGTACTCCCCCTCGCGGCACGCATGCGCCCGCGCATCATCGCGGAGTTCGCCGGACAAGAGCACATCCTGGGCCCCGGCAAGCTCCTTCGCCGCATGCTTGATGCTGGCGCGGTCACCAGCATGATCCTGCACGGCCCGCCCGGCACGGGCAAGACCACGCTCGCCGAGCTGATCGCTTCGCACACCAAGCGCGAGTTTGTGCGTGAGAACGCCGCGTCCGTCGGCGTCAAGCGCATCCGCGAGATCGTGGACGAAGCCGCCAAGCGCCTCGAGCTCGAACGGCGCCGCACCGTTCTCTTCCTCGACGAGATCCATCGCTTTACCAAGAGCCAGCAGGATGTGCTGCTTGCCGATGTCGAGCGCGGCCTCATCACGCTCATCGGCGCCACCACCGAGAACCCGCTCTTTGCCGTCAACTCTGCGCTCGTCAGCCGCAGCACGCTCTTCCGGCTTGAATCACTCAGCGAAGCGGCGATCAAGTCCATCCTCCGCCGCGCCGCCGCGGATCCTGCCCGCGGCTATGGCGCACTCAGCATCACACTCACCAACGAAGCCCTCGAAGTCTGGGCCACCAAGAGCGATGGAGATGCACGCCGCGCACTCACGGCCCTCGAAGTCGCGGTGGAGTCGGCGCGTCTGAATTCCGGAGAAGAGGCCGGTGACACTCATCCTCGCACTTCTGGAGAACCTGGTCCGGACCTGGGACACGCTCATCTCGACGCTGATGCGGGACCGGGAGGAACGCGGCCAGATCCGCGAGCAGGCAGAGAAGGACGCGGCCCTGGATCCGAAGACGCGCGAGCAGCGCAAGCAGGATCTCGCGCGAGCGCGCTCGCGCCCGCGGCGATGACGACGCCCGCGATCATCATCACGCGCGCCATCGCCGAAGACTCCATCCAGCAAAAAGCGATCGTCTACGACGGTACCGGCGATGGCCACTACGACACGATCAGCGCGTTCATCAAGAGCGTGCGAGGCAGCGATCCCGACGCCGCGATCTACTGGCTCGCGCACATGCTCGAGGCTGGCGAAGATCCGCGCTTCATCGCGCGTCGCCTCTCGATCCTCGCGAGCGAGGACATCGGCAACGCCGACCCGCGCGGCATCATGGTCGCCGCCGCGGCGTGGGAGCTCGTCGAGCGCGTCGGCATGCCAGAGTCACGCATCACGCTTGCGCAGGCCACCATCTACCTCGCGCTCGCCCCCAAGAGTAACGCGAGCTACGTTGCCATCGACGAAGCGTTGAAGGACGTGCGCGAAGGCCGCACGATCCCCGTCCCGATGCACATCAAGGACGGCAACGTGCGAAAGGCCGTGCTGCGCAGCGCCGACTCCACCAGCGCCGAAGCCCAGCGCGGCCAATCGCCGCAGACCTACGCCTACACCCACGACGCCCGCGCAAGCGACACACACCTGGGCAAGGTCGGCACGCAGGACTACCTCGGCGTCGAGAAGAAGTACTACAAACCCACAGCCCACGGCAGCGAAAAGACCATGGGCGAAGCGCTCGAGCGAGCAAGGGCACTGCGCGAGCGAGCCCGAGAGTGAGGAGGCAAGCCGCGAAGCCGCGAACGCAAGAACTTCAACACGAATGGCCCCGGAGGCCGAAGAGCCAAATGGCCAAAGAGTGAAGTAGGAGTTGTGCGGCGCACACTGACGGTGCCAACTTCTCATCACTCTCAAGACTCTTACCACGCGAAGCACCCTAAGCACCGAAGCACGCGCAGCACACTCGCCACCTCCGCCCGTCGTCGAGCCCTGACTTTCGCCAACGAAGTGCCAAGTCGCCAGTGCCCCCCGAGCAATCCGCCTTAAAGTTCGTTTCTCGCTCCCTCGCTCTCTCGCTTCATCGTTTTTAACTTTCGCTCTTCGCTCTCCTCTTTTCGCTTTTTCCCCCATGGCCACCCCCACTCCCAAGCAGCTTCTTCGCCTCGAGATGAAGGCTCGCCTCGCGTCCATCGACGCCGCTGCGGTCCTTCGCGCCTCGCACCATGCCTGCGCTCGCCTGCTTGGCCTCCCCGCTTTCGCCGCGGCGGAGCGCGTCATGCTCTACATGCCCCTCGGCCACGAACTAAGTCCCGCACCTCTCGCGTTCGAGGGCCAGCGACTAGCCAAGACCCTCTGGCTCCCTCGGACAGACTGGGAATCGCGCGCGATGTCTGCGGCCAAAGCCCCGCCCTGGAACGCCGACGGCGTGAACGAAGGCCTCGTCGCGGGCCGCCACGAACTTCGCGAGCCGCCTCCCGCCGCCGAGATCGCCGAACCCGCCACCCTGGACATGATCCTCATTCCGGGCCTGGCCTTCGACGCCCGTGGCGGCCGCCTCGGGCGCGGCGCGGGCTTCTATGATCGGTTTCTCGCCGACCTGCGTCGAGCCAGCGGCAAGGCCGTGTTCGTCGCCCTCGCACTTGATGAACAGATCCTTGAGGGTGTGCCGATGGATCGGCACGATGTATATGTGGATCTTGTCGTGACGCCCACCAGAACGCTGGGCCCACGAGCCGAAACTACTGGGATCACCGAGATCACCGAGATCACCTGAACCCCGCCCCGTCTCGAAGTACCGCCCGCTCTGTTCGTGCTCTCTCGCTCCTGTCTCACTCACCACGGAAGGCAACCGGACCATGGCACTCCCGTCCCAGATGGATCGCGTCACCGAAGTCAGCCGCCCCTTCACCGCCCGAAGCGTCGCCTGGACCACCACCACCGGCGGCAAGGTCGGCCTCGCCGTCTCCGGCGTCTTCGTCCTCGCCATGCTCGGCTATGGCGGCGTCCAGCTCTTCTCTGGATCGCCCCGGTCCGCCAGCGCGGAACCGATCGTCGCCGCGACCAATCCGACGAACAAGGCAAACCCCACCAACGCGGCCGGTGCGCGCACGACGCCGCCCGTGATGAACACGCCGTCCAACACGCCTCCCAGCTCGCCTACGGGCGCGCCGCTCGCCGCGACACCCCTCGCCAGCGACGCGGACGCGCCAGTCTCTCTCTCGCAGGGCCGCGGCAGCGACGCCCAGCCGAGCAATCCAGCACCCTCGACGCCCGCGACCTCGACTCCCGCGGCCCCATCGCCCGGACGTCCCGCTGGCGTTGACGTCACGCGCTCGGACCTCACCCCAACACCATCCACCAACGCACCAGGCTCCAGCATCCCCGGCAGCCCGGCCCCCGCCGGCGGCACTGGCGGCGCGGGTGGAACACAGCCCCAGCCCACCGGCGCACTCCCCCCCACTGGCTCCTCGGCCTCGGTTCGTTCACTCATCGAAGAGGGCGACCGGGCGATGTCCGCCAGCAACCCTGTACAGGCCCGCGTGCTCTACAGCCGCGCGTACGTGAGCCCCGACATCACCCGAGCCGACCAGTCCACGCTGCGCGACAAGATGAGCGCTATCAGCGAGGATCTGGTCTTCTCGCCGCGGATCGCCGCGGGTGACCTGATGGTCGAGGCCTACACCGTCGCCAGCGGCGACAGCCTCGTGCGCATCGCCAGGCGCCGCGAGCTCGGCACCGACTGGCGCCTCATCCAGCGCACCAATCGCATCAGCAACCCCAGCGCCCTCAAGGTTGGCCAGAAGCTCAAGCTGATTCGCGGCCCCTTCCACGCCGTCGTCCACAAGGGCGACTACCGCCTTGACCTCTTCCAGGGCTCGCCCGATGAGCCCGAGCGCTGGCAGTACATCCGCTCCTTCCGCGTGGGCCTCGGCGCTGGCAACAGCACGCCGCTGGGCACGTTTGTCATCCGCCAGAACAGCAAGCTCGTGAACCCGCACTGGGTCAACCCGCGCGACGGCACCAAGTTCAGCGCCAACGACCCAAAGAACCCAATCGGCGAGTTCTGGCTCGGCTGGCAGGGCTTGGGCGACAGCGCCATCATCACCGGCTACGGCCTCCACGGCACCATCGAGCCCGAGAGCATCGGCTCCGAAAAGTCCATGGGCTGCGTGCGCCTCGGCGACACCGACATCGCGCTCCTCTACGAGCTCCTCGTCGAGCAGATCAGCATGGTCAAGGTCGTGCCGTAAGGGGCTTCGGACGGACTGCCCCGGGTTGCCCGCAGCTCCGCGGCGGGTCCTGCTTCCCTATTTCGACCTGCTCAACCACGTGGGGCAGGCGTCGCGCGTGTCGCTTCCCAACCCTCCTCTTCGCAAGCCCCTATTGGCCGCGTCGACGAATCCCCAATCCGAACTCGCATCGACCACCCGTGTAACGACCGGACCGAATCAGTTCACGCAATCGCGCCACGGCCAGCCCAAGTCGCTGGCGAACGGCACGAC
>Ga0105046_10017899_pt1 | contig 10818 bp, 10 predicted proteins | sample MAT03_FD_78385 | JGI IMG/M metagenome (GOLD analysis project Ga0105046, IMG submission 78385) | Freshwater microbial communities from Lake Fryxell liftoff mats and glacier meltwater in Antarctica - MAT-03 (megahit assembly) | ecosystem: Environmental > Aquatic > Freshwater > Ice > Liftoff...
AGGCCAAGCTTCTCTTCGAGCAGAACCGCTACACCGACTACCTCTATCTCCACGGCCTGGGCGTCGAGACCGCCGAAGCACTCGCAGAGTTCTGGCACAAGCGCATGCGGCAAGAACTCGGCATCGCGGGCGACGACAGCCCACGCATCAAGGACCTCTTCACCCAGCACTACCGCGGCTCACGCTACTCCTTCGGCTATCCCGCGTGCCCCGAATTGAGCCACCAGGACAACCTCTTCCGCCTGCTGGACCCCAGCCGGATTGGCTGCGTCCTCACCGAGAACTGGCAGATCGACCCCGAGCAGAGCACAAGCGCGATCATCGTGCATCATCCGGAGGCGAAGTACTTCAATGTGTGATGGGGGAAGGCACGAGGGCTAAGCACTGGGGACTAGGCACTGGGCACTAGGGCGGAACGAAGGCCGAATGCCTGCTGCCGAATGTTACGCCCCGCTTCTTACTCCTCAACAATTCCAATCCTCCTCTTCGAGCCTTCTCGCATGTCTCGCTGGAGATTTGCATGCCCATCGAACCTAGCCCCAATCAGCACACCATCCTTTCAGCCTCAACGCAGGGCACGCACGATCCGCGCCACGTGACCGTCCTCATTCACGCCGCCGCGGCGGGCGATGCCAAGGCCTCCTCCGATCTCCTGCCCATCGTCTATGACGAGCTTCGGCGGCTGGCACAAGCCAACATGGGGCGCGAGGCTCGCCAGGGCGCTGGCCACACCCTCCAGCCTACCGCTCTCGTCCATGAGGCGTACATGCGTCTGGTCGGCGACAATGATCCCAGCGTCGCGTCTTGGCAGAGCCGCGGCCACTTCTTTGGTGCCGCCGCGCTCGCCATGCGCCGGATCCTGATCGAGCGCGCCCGAGCCCGTCAAACGCACAAGCGCGGCGGCGGAGTCGCACGCGTCGAGCTCCACGACGACGCCGTCGCCGCGGGTGTCACGGGCGAACTCAGCGAGACCTCCAGCGACGAGATCCTCGCCCTTGATGAAGCACTCAAGAAGCTCGAAGCCCTCGACGAACGCGCCGCCCGCATCGTCATGCTTCGCTACTTCGCCGGCCTCTCCATCGAGCAAACCGCCGCGGCGATCGACCTCTCACCAGCCACCGTGAAGAAGTCTTGGGCATTCGCGCGAGCCTGGCTCAGCCGCGAAGTCAGCGCCAGCGTCGCACGCCCAGCCTGACGGCAAACCTGGAGCCGGCCTCAGGCCAGTTTCCTAGAATTTTCCCCCTGTCGTCTGTCTTCTTGTTTTCCTAGTCCCGGTTCCCTCTCTTTTCTGACCCTGGTGCCTTGTCCCTGGTCCCCAGTGCCTTTTTCCGTCCTATCCTTGCCTCCCTATGGGCAAGACTCGCGAGATCAAGAAGCGCATCAAGGCCGTCGGCAACATCCGCCGCATCACCAAAACGATGCAGATGATCGCCACCAGCAAGTTCGCGCGCGCCCAGCAACTTGCCGTCGCAGGCAAGCCCTACAGCGAGGCCCTCTTCGAGCTCGTCGGCCAGCTCGCCTCGGGCCTGGGTGATACGACCCACCCCCTCCTCCAGCCAGGCAGGCCCGGCGGCAAGGAGCTCTCCCTTGTCATCACCTCCGACCGCGGCCTCTGCGGCCCCTACAACGGCTCGGTCCTCCGCGCTTTCATGGCCATGCTCAAGGCCAACCCCAACGCGCGACAGGGCTCCATCGACGCCATCGGCAAGAAGGGTGTCGGCTTCCTCAAGTTCGCCAGCGTCAACGTCGCCCGCGTCCACACCCACTTCGGCGACAAGCCCACATATGACAAGGTTCGCGCTCTCGCCGAGGAATACACGCAGCGCTTCCTCAGCGGCGAGATCTCCTCTGTCCGCATCGTCTCCATGAAGTACATCTCCGCAGGCCGCCAGGCCCCGGCGGTCATGCAGCTCCTCCCCTTCCAGACGCCCGCTATCTCGAAGGCTCAGGCCAGTGCCCAGGCCAAGACGACCACGACGGAGCAGATCTACGAGTTCACCCCTTCCGCGGCCGAACTCCTGAACGATCTCCTCCCCGCCGCCGTCAAGAGCCTCCTCTTCCAAGCCTTTAACGACGCCATCGTCAGCGAGCACGTCGCACGAATGGTCGCGATGAAGGCCGCAACCGACAACGCTGGCAAGGCGGGCAAGAAGTACACCCGAATCTTCAACCGAGCCCGCCAAGCCCAGATCACCACCGAACTCACGGAAATCATCTCCGGCGCGGCCGCCCTCGAGTAGCCCGCACCCCCGTGGCAATTTGACCAGTTGGCATGTTCGCCATTTTATCATTTTGCATTTCCTGCCTTGCCAAGGCGGGTTTCGGTAGGTAGCCTTGTGCAAGGTGGTGGCCGCGCGAATCTCCGGGGTGACCCGGACGCATCAGCCCCACCCGAAGGATGCCCCGCATTGGTCGACGCGCGGATTGGAGAGCACGGCGAAGTCTCGGGCCATAGGTCCGAAGTTTGTCCCATTGCTGGCCTCTGCTGCGCCATCCAATCAAGCCACGCGGAACACGTCCAAGGTGCCTGGTCGTTCTGGCCACTCCTTCCATGAGGACGCCAAAGTTCCATCTCGCTACGCGATCAACGGCTCAGGCCCGACCTGCGGTCTCCTACCTCGCGCTCAACAAGGTCCTCCACCAGGTGGTCGGCCAAGCACGCGATCCGCGATCACACGCTTTCCCAATGATGTCCCAGTCCCGCATTGAGTCCGAGTCCAGCGCCGCCCTTGTCGGCAGCGCCAGTCAGAGTTGAAGGTGTCCGGCCCTTGGCGGTCTTCCGCCTTGTCTGGACGAAAGGAGTTGTAGCGAACGTATGGGTCGATTCAGCCGTGATCAGGGTCCGATGGTGCAGCGCACGCGGGTCAACCACATGATCCGCATCACCCCCGTCCGGGTCATTGGCCCGGAGGATGAGATGTTGGGCGTCCTGGAGACCAACCAGGCCATGCAGAAGGCGATGGAGCTGGGAATGGATCTCGTTGAGATCTCTCCCGAGGCTCGTCCGCCGGTCTGCAAGATCATGGACTATGGCAAGTACAAGTACGAACTAAGCCAGAAGCAGCGCAAGCAGCGTGCCGCCTCCAAGTCCACGGAGATGAAGGAACTGCGTCTTGGCCGCTCGGTCAAGATCGACGAGCACGACATCCAGATCCGCGTTGACCAGGCGCGGCGGTTCCTGATGGCTGGCCACAAGGTCATGTTCACACAGCGCTTCAAGGGCCGCGAGATCGCCCACCGCGAGCTTGGCCTGGACAACCTCAAGCTCTGCTTCACGAGCCTGCAGGACATCTGCAAGCTCGAGCAGCCGCCACGCTGGTTCGGCAAGCAGGCCTCGATCATCATCTCACCCGACAAGCCGCGCGTCGAGAGCCTCAAGCGCAAGCTCGATGCCGAGAAGGCCGCGAAGCTCGCCAAGGGCGAGAAGGTCGAGGAGGAGAAGTCCATCGAGGAGCTCGAGAAGGAAATCGAGGCGCAGGTCGAGGCCGATGGTCCCGACGACGAGGGCGGTGGCGAAGAGGCCTGAATCTCGCAGACTCTGGAGAGATCCGCGTCTCCAAAGTGCACTCACCAACAACAAGAGCCCAGGGTCCCGCGACCCTGGGCTCCTTTGTTTCTGGGTGATCGTGGTCTGATGACTCCGCGATCAGATCGCGCGGATCAGCGCTTGGCGAGCAGGTCGCGGATCTCCGTCAGGAGCTTCTGATCCGTGGTCGGTCCGGCTGGCGGCGGGGCCGGTTGCTCGGCCTCGAAACGCTTGCGGGCCGTGTTGAAGGCCTTTACGACGATGAAGATGCAGATGGCAAGGATGATGAAGTTGATGAGGATCGTGACGAACGAGCCATACGCAAGCGTGGGCCCGACAGCCCGAGCCGCCTCCAGCGTCAGGTTCGGATCGGCCGCAATGGCCGCCCTTACTTTCTCGGTCAGGCCGATGTACTTGTTGGTGAAGTCAACGTTGCCGGGGATGGCAACGATGGGCATGATGACATCCTTGATCATCGAGTTCACGATGCCGCCGAAGGCGCCACCGATGATCACACCTACCGCAAGGTCCAGCACGTTCCCCCTGAGCGCAAACTCGCGGAACTCCTTCACGATTCCCATCTCGGTCTCCTTCCAATGTATGGCACGGCGCTTCACTCGACGCCGCACCACGCGGTCATGAACACATCTCACGCCGCAGCCTTCCGGCAGCCGCAAAGATCCAACCTACCGCCACGCCCCAAGCCTCGCGTCTGAATGGCTCGGCGGGCCACTCTTGCGGTGGGACCGAGAATATACTCTCTCGTTCGTTCACACGCACACCGGGCCGCGCTTGCCGCCACCTTTCGGTCGCGGCGTCGGTCGTGTCACCTGTGAACAGGAGCCCGAAGATGAAGTTCCCAGTCGCCACCGCTCTCGTGATGCTGGCCGGTCTTGCCTCTGCCGGTTGTGAGGAGAAATCCGCCCCCGCCTCAAAGGGCGCGGCCGAAAGCGTGATGGATCAGGCTGCGGGCGCGGTTGAGTCGGGCGCGAAGGCCGCGGGCGATGCGGCAAGGGCTGGGACCGCCGCGGTGAGCGACGCCGCGAAGGCGGGCACCGATGCCGCCAAGAGCGCGGCCGATGCGACGAAGGCCGCCGCTGCCGACGCCACGAAGGCCACCACCGACGCCCTGACCAAGCTAAAGGAACGGGCCCTCGCCGAGGCGCCCAAGCTGCTCGAGACGGCCCAGACGCAGATCACCGGGCTCAAGGAGAAGATCGTCGGCCTGCCCGCGACCACCAAGCCCGTTGCAAACGCCGCCTTCGGCGAGATCGAGAAGACCTTCACATCGCTCAAGGATCAGGCCGCCGGACTCAAGGACGTTCATACCGCGTCGCTCCAAAAGACCTGGGACGACTGGAAGGGCAAGCTGACCGGCCTCAACGACTCGATCAAGAAGTTCACCGAGCAGTTCAAGCTGTAAGGTCAGACGACTTGAGAGACGTTCATTCAGGTTCAATCAAGTTCAATCAAGTTCAGTCACGCCACCCCCGGGACCGCTCCCGGGGGTGGTTGTTTGTGGGAAGGGAGGCAGCGATGGAGCGAGGCAGCGAGGTAGCGAGGTACGGAAAACGCGATGCCGACAACACAGGGGTAGCGTTCTCGCGAGTGAAGCAGTCGCGTTGATCGCGGTGGTCTTCTCCACTGCATCGCTGCCTCGCTCGATTGCTTCTTTGCTTCCCGCTCAGTCGTGCCTCAACGCCTCGATCGGGTCCTTGCGTGCTGCTTGCCTCGCTGGATAGATCCCGAAGATCAGTCCTGTCGCGACCGCCACTCCAAAGGAGATGATGATCGAGGCGAGCGTGACCTGCGTCGGCAGGCTTGCGTTTCCCAGCGCCCCGCCCATGAACGCGGCGTCGCGCAGCACGTCGATGATCCAGGGCAGCATCAGCGAGACGCCAACTCCGAGCGCCACGCCAACAACGCCGCCGAGTGCCGAAAGCACGCTGGTCTCCACGAGGAACTGCCACAGGATGTGCTTGCGCGTGGCGCCGATAGCGCGGCGGATGCCGATCTCTCGGGTTCGTTCTGTCACGCTGGCGAGCATGATGTTCATGATGCCGATGCCGCCCACCAAGAGCGCGATACCCGCGATGAAGCCGAAGACCAGGTTGTACGTCAGCGCCGTCTTGCGCGCCTGCTCCAGCAGCTCGAAGGGAACGATGATCGAGACGTCCGTCAGGCCCGGATGCCGCACTTCCATCAGGCGGCGAAGACGCGATGCATCGCTCATCACATTCTCACGATCGCGCGACGTGATGATGATCTCGGAAACCTCCGTGGCGTTGGCCTGAAAGTTGCCCGAGGAGCCTCGGACGACGGTGTCGCCGAAGGCCTCGCGTGCTGCGGTCATGGGGATGTGGATGTCGAGGTTGAAGTCGCGGCCGATCAGCGTTGCCCCCGCGCCGCCCGCGAGGCCCACCGGCGAAAGAACGCCCACAACGATGAAGGGCGTTGAATCGATCCGCAGCGTCTGACCGAGCGGATCCTCGAGCGGGAAGAAGTCCTTGGCGACCTCGGTGCCGATCACGCACACCATCGCACGCTCTCTCATGTCGCCGTCGTTGAGGTAGCGCCCGCGGTCCACGCTGAGCTTGGCGACATCGAGCAGATCTGGCGTTGTGCCGAAGGCCTGGCTCGTCTTGCGGCGTTCATTGCGGAGGATCTGGCCTCCGACTTCCTTGAGCGGCACGATCGTCTCTGCGTCGATGAAGTTTTCCTCGATGACGCCGAGGGTGGCCCGGGTGATGCCGAAGCGGCTGACGAACGAGCGTTGCCCGCCGCCCTGCTGAGTCTGGCTCTCGGGCGGGCGCTGTGATCGCACGATGATGTTGCGCGCCCCGAGCCGCTCGATCTGAGCCAGCGCCTCGCGCTTGGAGCCCTCGCCCAGGGACGACATGATGATGACCGCGCCAACGCCGAGGATGATGCCAAGCGCCGTCAGCACCGACCGCAGCAGGTGCAGCCGCAGATTGGAGAGCCCAAGGCGGATCGTTTCGAGAAGGAACGTCATCGTCGCGGTGACCTCGTGAATGCGCCTGAGCGCGAGTGACTACCGATGAGAAAAAGCAAAAGCCAGCGAGAGCGTGTCAGAGCGTGTCAGAGCAAGTCAGAGCGTGTCAGAGCGTGTCAGAGCGTGTCAGAGCAAGTCAGAGCAAGTCAGAGCAAATCAGAGCAAATCAGAGCAAATCACAGGAGCGTAGAGCCTAAAAGCGTCGAGCGCAAAGTGGCATTTCGTGATGGGCGTGCCACCCGGATTCGGACTTGCACTCACGAAGTGCCCGGCGCTGGCCGATTTCAGAATGAACCTGCAAGCGCGACACGAAGTTCTGTGCCGCGTCAACTAAAGCCGTGCATGCCAGGCCGTGCCAGGGCGTGCTGAGGCAAGCGTAGAGACTCGGGCCACGCCGGGCGCGCGAGACATCTTGGGTGTCGCCGATCACTCCTGGCCGATATTCTGCACGCGGACGTTCAAGAGACCAACGAGAGTGCGTTCATGAACTTCGACCCTCCAAGCCCAGACCCTCGTGACAGGCAACAGGCTCGTACCAGCGTGCATGAGCCCAAGGGGCCGATGCGCCCAAGGGTCTCACTCACCTCAGAGCAAGAGCGCCCCGGCGGCTGGAGCTGGGAAGTCCTTGTCGAGCACCCCGGCGGCGAGACCACCGCCCACGCTCTCACACTCTCCTGGCTCGATCATGACTACTGGTGCGGCGGCGCCAGTGCCCCCTCCCGCGTCGCACAGGCCATCATCGAGTACGTGCTGGCTCACCGCGAGGCACCACTTCCAGAGTGTTTCGACGCCGCGAGGGCAAGGCGATGGTTCCCGAGGATCGACCTCGACCTGCGCGAACGCTTGTGAGTGACCCAAGCTTGCGAGTAGCCAGCGTGGAACCAGCCTCCCGGCCAGCTTTGTCGCTTTGATATGGTCGAGCTGCCGGGCGATCACGCAACTGGTAGACGATGCGTTCCGCCCTGGTCAAAAGCGTGCGCTTCGTGCAGAAAGAACCGGCCGGGAGGCCGGTTCCGCTAGGAAAGATTCCAGTTCCAGCCGGGGGCCTGGCTGTAACTTCTGACCCTCCAGCACCGTATCGTTTCCTACTGTTTAGAGCGGCTTGATCGCGCCATGTTGACGCGCCGACGTCCGCTCGCAGGTGCCCACTCCAAACGGAGGTTCCAATGCCCACCGCTCGCACGCTGACCCTGGCCATTTCGGCCTCGCTCCTCTGCTTCGTTGCCGGAACCAGCCTCGCTCAGGAGACTGCCCCGGCCGCGGCTCCGAAAGCCAAGGCGCCCGCCGCCGCCTCTCTTAAAGTTGGCGATCCTGCGCCCTCGATGACGATCGCCGAGTGGGTGAAGGGCGAACCCGTCAAGGGCTTCGAGCCCGGCAAGGTCTACGTCGTTGAGTTCTGGGCCACCTGGTGCGGGCCGTGCATCGCGGGAATGCCGCACCTCTCCGAGCTGCAGAGGCAGTACAAGGACAAGGGCCTCACGATCATCGGTGTCACGAGCGAGGATCCCAACAACTCGCTCGAGGACGTCAAGGCAATGGTGAAGGAGAAGGGCGACACGATGGGCTATACCGTCGCCTGGGACACCAAGCGCGAGACCAACAACGCCTTCATGCGCGCGGCACGCCAGAACGGCATTCCCTGCTGCTTTGTCGTTGACAAGGCTGGCAAGGTCGCCTTCATCGGCCACCCGATGTTCCTGGATCCGGTCCTCGAGGGCGTCGTCGCGGGCACTTGGGACAACAACAGCGATCCGGCCAAGATCAAGGGTCTCGAGAAGGACATGATGTCGGCGTACGGCCTGCTCGAGACGGATCCGAAGGCGGCACTCGCCAAGATCGAGTCCATCACCGCCGCGGCACCCGCCCTGGGTGCCATGCTGAGCGAGCCGAAGTACTTCGCGCAGCTCAAGACCGGCGACAGCGAGGCCGCCGCCAAGACCGGCCGCATGATCATGGACAAGGCCGCCAAGGCCAAGGACAGCATGGCCCTCAACAGCCTGGCCTGGTCCATCGTTGATCCCGAGGGCAAGGTTGAGCCCAAGGACCTTGACCTCGCGCTCGCCGCGGCCACGCAGGCCAGTGCCATCCAGGGTGATAAGGACGGCGCGATCCTCGACACGCTCGCACGAGTTCACTTCCTGAAGGGCGACAAGGCCAAGGCCATCGAGACGCAGAAGAAGGCCATCGAGCTCGCCCCCGCCCAGATGAAGGAGAGCCTCATGGCCGCGCTGGCCGAGTATCAGGCGGCGAAGTGAAGAGAGAAAGCGAAGCAGCGATGCAGTGATGCAGGGACGAGACGTGCCGCTTCGTAGAGCTGTGCTGATTCAGTGACTTTCCGAGACGCTCCTCGAGAGAGGAGCGTCTCTCTTGACTCGACCACTCGACCACTCTCATCTGACCATTTGGCACTTTGGCTCCCCCCATGAACCGCTACGAACAATTCCAGGCCTATCGCACTCGCATGAACGCTCGGATCATGGGTGAGGACGCCGCGCGTGCCGCGGCGGGCGCCGCGCGGCCCGACGGCTCGGTTGCTCAGGGTGGTACGCTCGTCACCAAGCGTTTCTTCCGACTGGACGGCCAGACGTACGAGCCCGGCGCACTCTCCACCCAGACCAAGGAGCTGCTGGGGCTTACCGCCTCGGCAGTGCTGCGCTGCGATGACTGCATCGCGTACCACATCGACCAGTGCGTGAAGGCCGGCATCCCCGACGAGCAGATCTGGGAAGCCCTCGACGTCGCGCTGATCGTCGGCGGCAGCATCGTCATTCCGCACCTGCGGCGCGGCATCGAGTTCCTCGATCAGGCAAGGGAAGCTGGCGCTCGGGAGTAGGCGAGCGGGAGTAGGCATTCGGCACGAAAAAGGGGCATTCGTGGATCGTTATTCGTTGAAGACGGATGGCGCGAATCCTGGATTTCTTCCTCGAATGCCTAAGCACGAATGCCGAATGCGTCATTCATACCCAGGGCCCACTCCGAGTCTTCGCCAGGTCCAAATCCGCAGTCCTCGGTGCCTATCCCCTTGACTCCTTCAAGAGTGCTTCTACCATATATCCGGATAAACGGATGAAGCGTTCCCAAACCATCCCCTTGATTGACCGGATCGCCGCACTTGGCGACCAGACGCGGCTCCGCGTGCTGCGGTTGGCGGAGGTCCAAGAGTTATCGGTCGGCGAGATCGCTCGCGTTGTCCAGCTGCCGCAGAGCACGGTCAGCCGCCACTTGAAGTTGCTCAGCGAGACCGGCTGGCTGGTGCGGCGGAGCGAGGGGACGGCGAGCTTGTACTCGCTGACGCAGGATGATCTGACGCCCGAGGCTCGCGCGATGTGGCAGGCGCTTCGTGAGCCGCTGGCGCGTGAGGGTGAATGGGTTGAGGATCAGAAGCGGCTGAAGGCCGTGCTTGCCGAACGCCGCACGGACTCGCTGTCGTTCTTCGGGCGTGTCGGCGGCGAGTGGGACGCGGTTCGGACGGACCTCTTTGGCGCGAAGTTCACGACGCTCGCGATGCTGGGCCTGATTCGGCGTGACTGGGTTGTGGTGGACCTTGGCTGCGGCACGGGCAACGCGGCGGAGTCGCTCGCGCCCTTTGTTGATCGGGTGTACGCGGTTGATCTTTCTGGCCCGATGCTCGATGCGGCTCGCGAGCGGCTGGCGGATCAGTCGAACGTGACCTTTGTGCAGGCACCTGCGGACGCGACGACTCTTGCGGATCGCAGTGTTGATGCCGCGGTGTGCGTGCTCGTGCTGCACCACCTTGATCATCCCGAGCGGGCCGTTGCAGAGATGTCGCGAGTGCTTCGTGCCACGCGCGGCGGCGGCACGGTGCTGATTGTGGACATGGTGGCGCACGAACGCGACGAGTACCGACGCACGATGGGCCACAAGCACCTGGGCTTCTCGCGCGAGGTGATGACCGAGATGATGCAGCATGCTGGCCTTGTCGATATCAGATACCACGAGCTCGCGGGCGAGCCCGAGGCCCGCGGCCCGGCGCTGTTTATTGCGACGGGTCGGGGGGACGCGAGGTAGATGGTGGGGAGGAAGCGATGCAGCGAGGGAGCGAAGCAGCGACGGAGCGATGCAGCGAAGAAGTGGGGAAGCAGAATCGAGGCAGTGTGCGGCGACGAAGTAGAGAGCGACACGCCGCAGGAAGAACGCAGTGACAGGTGAAGTAATCAGTGCAGTGAGTTGTGTTTGTGTAGTCCCTAGTACCTAGTACCCAGTACCCAGTGCCTAGTGCCCAGTGCCTTTTTCCCGGAGACCACGCATGTCCGCAACG
>Ga0105046_10017901_pt1 | contig 10818 bp, 7 predicted proteins | sample MAT03_FD_78385 | JGI IMG/M metagenome (GOLD analysis project Ga0105046, IMG submission 78385) | Freshwater microbial communities from Lake Fryxell liftoff mats and glacier meltwater in Antarctica - MAT-03 (megahit assembly) | ecosystem: Environmental > Aquatic > Freshwater > Ice > Liftoff...
CTGTCGCGCAAACCACCTCGCAACCAGACATCAAACGGAAAGGTAAAGCCTTGTTTTGCACGTCGCTGCAAGACAACAGGGGGTAGTAACTGTGCTACAGCAGACCTAAGCAATGGCTTTAGCTGACCAGCCGTATCAGTCTTCAAAGACGGTGGGAGTTGTAACACGTATTCAACGAGCTTTCGATCCAGCAATGGAACACGCACTTCCAATGAATGGATCATACTCATTACATCGGTATCGCGCAACAATTGATGGTGGGTATAGGTTCGTAGTTCCGCGCGGCTTATCCAGCTAAAAAGACCATCGTTCTCATTTTGAAGCTGCCCCGCACGCTCGGCAATGTGGGTAACCAAATTAAACTGCTGTGCGGCTTTATTCCAAATGTCGGGATGAACAAGCTGGCGAACCTCTGCCTCTGAGAATAAGCCACGCCGTGCCGAGTATGCACTCGCGGGCGAAATCGGGCGCGCAAGGGCATCTTGGATACGTGCCCACCGTTGTCCTTGTGGCAGCAGGGTAATGGCGCGCCGAGCCAACCAATTACCACCGGGGGTTGCCCCTGCCATCCGCAAATAGCGTAATGTTTGGGGAACACCGCCAAATGTACTCGGATAGCCACCAAATAATTCATCGCCCCCTAGCCCAGACAAGGCAACCGTCAGCCCTGCCTGTCGCGCCGTCTGTGAGACAAAATAGGTGTTTACCCCATCCACTGACGGTTGATCGAGGGCATACAGAATATTATCGAATTCCTTGATGACATCCTCTGCCGTGATAACGCGCTCAAAGTGTTCTGTACCGAGCGCGTCGGATACCGCACGGGCATAAGGCGCTTCTGAAAAAGCGGCTTCCTCAAAAACCATCGAGCAGGTACGAATAGCGCCGGCAGTCGCTCCGCGCATCAAAGCCACCACCGCACTTGAATCCAGCCCTCCGCTCAAAAACGCGCCGAGAGGGACATCGCTCACCAACCGAATGCGAACAGACTCTTCTAGCAAAAGCCGTGTCTGTTCTATGGCTTCATCCATACCGTGAACATCAGAAGTCGTGGTGGGCAGTGACCAATAGACAGTGGATTGCAACGAAGAACGCAGGGGCAGGGTGGTATGAAGGTGACGTGACGGCTCCAGCGCGTGTACATCTGCATAAATCGTGAATGGGTTCGGGACGCTGCCCGAAAGGAGATAGCCGACTAACCCTGCTGCGCTAATTTCTTTGCTGACCAAACCAGATGCCAACAACGCTTTTAGTTCCGACGCAAAAACAAATGCCTGTGGCGTATTGGCATAATAGATAGGTTTAATGCCCATGTGATCGCGTGCCAGCAAAAATTGTGGGGCGGCGGGCACACGCATATCATGAATAGCGAAGGCGAACATGCCGCGCAAACGGGGGACGATATCGCAACCCCAAGCCTCATACCCTCTAAGGATGACTTCGGTATCGCTGTGCGAGCGGAACTCATAACCAAGCACTTTAAGGTCATGGCGTAGTTCATCAGCGTTGTATACTTCCCCGTTGTAAGTGATCCACACATCTTCTGACGGGTTCGGCATGGGCATATGCCCTGCAGGCGACAAATCGCGTATGGCAAGGCGGCGATTGGCAAATCCTAGACGACCGTCAACAGAGAGATATATCCCCTCGTCGTCTGGTCCGCGATGCTGCATTGCAGATGCCATACATTGGAGGCGTTCACGTAAATCGGGGAGGTCTGTTTCGGAACGAACAAGTATTCCGGCAATACCGCACATTCAAACACTCCTACACCATCCATTATACTATGTGCTATGAGGTTGATGCCGCCAACTCTATTGTGAAAATTCTTTTGAGAGTATACAATCGATACTGTAGACTCCGCAACAGTTGTGTTGAAAATTTCAACACAACTACACAATTCACGATTGAAATGAATATAAAATTACCGTTACTCATGGTAGAATGAGAATTCGATCCCTAACAGGTAATAATTATACCGCGATTGCTAGTGCAATTTTCTTCCCTAACCCCCTCAACCTCCTCTCCAAAAAAGCGAAGACGAGGAGCTAAGCGAAACGCAGCGGGGTGAGATGAAGAACTAGCAATTAGGGTAATTATATATGGGAATACTGCTTGAGGCAGATGAGGCGTAGCATTTCATGGAATTAGCACCCTATTTTCGGATCATACGTCGATGGCTTCTCCTGATTGTTTTAGTCGCGCTGGTTGCGGGCAGCTTTAACTATGTCAACACTATCAATCGCCCGCCAGAATACCAAGCCCAAGTAACGATCTCGGTAGGACCCTCTGTTTTAGAACAACCCAATCCTTCTAGCGCTGACATGAGCCTAGCAATGAATCTGGCACCCACCTACCAGCAGTTGCTGACCAGCTTTGATATTTTGCAAGGGACTATCGAAGCGCTCAATTTGGATTTCACGGTCAATGATTTGCGCAACATCATCAATAGTCGGATTTTGCCGAGTACCGCGCTTCTCGTCATCACTGTTACATACGACGACACGGTTCTTCCCGCGGATATCGCCAATGCCCTTGCGGAACAGCTCATCCTCCAAAGCCCCACCAATTTAACCCCTGAGCAAGAGTCACAAATAGAGTTTGCCAACGAACAAATTGCCGAACTCAATTTGTTGTTAGAACAATCGCGTGGGCAGTTGTCACGATTGGATGAACAAATTGCTGGTTCGACCGACACGTTAGAAATCACGACGCTCATCCAGCAACGTAATGAAACCGTCGCCCAAATTAACTTATCCTTGTCAACAGTGGCAGATTTTTCGAGGACAATTTCTGCTATTCAACAGCGAACCAACGCGATTGATATTGTTGAGCGTGCCCGTCCATCCGATAATCCCACGATCACCAACTCTTTCGGATCGACCATTGGTGCTGCAATTCTTGGCGCAATCGCCGCGTTTGGCGTGGCTATTGTCATCGAATATTTGGACGATACGATACGCAGTTCAGAAGATGCGACACGCACTTTATCCTTACAAGTATTGGGCGTCATTCTCCGTTTTGGCACGCGCAAGACGAAGGACACAGAACGGCTCGTTTCCAATCATGAGACCATCTCTGCTGTCGCCGAAGCCTATCGCAGTCTACGGACAAATGTTATCTATTCACTGAATGAAATGGAAGAAAAAACGCCCGTCATCGTGGTCACCAGCGCGGGCCCCGAAGAGGGCAAGACGTTAACCGCAACCAATCTGGCAATCGCCTTGGCTCAAGCTGATATGCGGGTTTTGTTGATAGATGCCGATCTTCGCCGCCCTAAAATCCACACCATGTTTGGATTAGAAAACACTGTCGGCTTAACCACCTTGCTCCGCGGTGATCCAGGATCTACCAAAATCGATGACGAGGAATATATAAGACGCTTGCGGGACTGTTTTCAAACCGCTGGCATTCCTAAGCTTCGTATCATTACCAGCGGACTCGTACCGCCCAATCCGGCGGAATTACTTGGCTCGGCTTTGATCGAAAAATGGGTCAAAATATTCCGCTCTGTTCAGGATATTGATATTGTGATCTTCGATACCCCACCTAGCCTAACGATATCGGATAGTTCAATTTTGGCGGGTCGCGTTGATGCCAAGGTGCTGTTGGTGGTGGATTGCGGTCGTACCCGCCGCCGCGCAGCTTTACGAGTCAAAGAAATCTTTGCGCAAGTCGGCAAAGAGATCCTAGGCGTAGTCGTCAACCGTGCCAATGCCCGCGAGGAAGCGTATAGTTATGGTTACTATCGTTACTATTATGCGTATGGTTACTCCAAGCGAATGAACCGAGTGGCTTGGTTATTAGAGACGTTACGTTTGCGTCGGTCGTCACAAGAGAACTAGGCAGGGAAATGAACGTAACTGAACAGAATGAGCAAAATCAAGCTATTCTCGAAGCTTCGGTAGTATCTACAGCAACCCCTAAAGTCAAAAGTCGCCGTCGGCGGCGGTCGGCACGTTGGGTCAAACCGATCCGAGGTGTTGTGCGGGCGATACCGTGGCGCAGCGTGGCGGTTATTCTGGTGGCGCTGGTTGTTGTAGCGGTCGTGATCATCAGTACCGTTTTTGCTTATGCCCTCAATCGCGTTCAACTTTCGATGGGCAGTTTTCAGCGGGTGGTGATGGACCTCAGCAACGCTGCGAACGGCGAGTACACCCTCGAAGATTTTGAGCGTTTGTCGTCAAGTATCAATGATCTTCAAGGCACGTTGGGCTTTGCCAAAAGTCAAACCCGCTTTCTCGCCCCTCTCCGGCAGGTACGCCCAGATATTGATTCGATGGTGATCTTGGTCGACTCGGCTTACAGCATGGTGGGTTCGGCAAACGAAATTCTGAGGGGGCTTCAGCCCAGTTTATCGATCTTATTTGGGAATAGCGGTGGCGCTACTTTAGGGGCGAGTATTTCGCAAGGAGAACAACTGGTTGAGCAAATCCGTATTGGTCGCACCGCCTTCTTAAGGGCATCGGAAAACCTTCAAACCGTCCGTGTTTTGCTTGATGGCATTGATTTAAACAACTTACCCATCAGTTATCTGTTTTACTTTAACGAGTTAAACACTTATTATGAGCTATTAACCCAAAGCAATGCGGTACTCCTGAATGCCCCTGAACTTTTGACCACTGCCTTCGGGCTTGAAACCCAGCAAAACTACCTCATTCTCTCCCAAAACAGCGATGAACTCCGTCCCTCGGGGGGGTACATCAGTACATATGGTTGGTTGAGTGTGCGCAATGGGCGCATCGCAGATTACGGGTATAATCCCACAACTGCTACCAGTCCCAATCCCCCCCCTGCCAATTCACCATCTCAAGTCAGTGTGCCCAGTTGGTGGATTCAGTACAATTCACCGATTTATGCTACGTGGGATGGCAGTTGGTATGCCGATTTTCCGACCACTGCCCAGATGGCAGCCGAATTTTACAACAACGGCAGCAATTTATATGCGCCCATCGATGGAGTCGTCGCCATTGACATTTATGGCTTCGAAACGATTTTGAGTGCGCTGGGACGGGTGACGGTTCCCGGTTATACGCAGGATATAACCACCGAGAATTTCCGCGAGGTGATCTATCGAATCCGTGCTGAAGAAGGTGAACACAAGCAGTTTTTAGCGATGATGTACACCCAAATATTCGCCGATTGGCAGGAATCAATTTCAAACCCCGCCATTAACCAGCGAATGCTGAGCGTCATCTTACAAGCGTTGCAAGAGAAGCACATTATGTTTTACTTCAATAATGAACGTCTGAACAATACCGTCGATGACTTGGGTTGGTCTGGCAGGCAATCTCCCAATCCACAATACGATTATTTAATGACTGCGGATGCCAATCTAGGTAATAAATCGAATCGCTCAATTATCCGTCAGTTATCTGCCAATGTCACTATTCAAGCCGATGGCTCAATTCACAATGATCTCATAGTCGCCTATGATTATTCGGCGCGCATTGCCGAAGACGATCCAGCGGTCGATGGAAACTATCACGGCGATGTGAATTATCAAAACTTGCTGCAAGTTTTTGTGCCAACGGGCAGCACATTAGACAGCACCGAGAACCTGAGCTTTGCGCCCACTGTTGAAGATAAGGCAAACTATACCCATTTCATCGCGGATGTGACAGTTGACTATGACAGTACCGAGCGATTTCAGTTTAGCTACACGCCACCACTCATCACCGAACTGTTTGGTACCTATCGGCGCTACCGTCTCTTTATCCAAAAACAGCCCGGAACGCGCTCTGAACCCGTAAATTTGCAAATATTTCTGCCACCGGACGCAGAATTGATCGATGCCTCCCCGCAGCCATCCGCCAGTTATACCATCGACCAGACCATTGTTGAATTTAACCTCAGTCTGCGCACTGACCAATGGGTCACATTAATTTACGAACCGGCTTCTTAAAGGAACTGTCCTCATCACAAACTTGATCACGTCATCACAGAAAAAAATTATCCTTCTGGGCGGGGGCGGATATGCAAAATGTGTCGCTGAACTCGCGCACGATCTGGGATTTCAGATAGTTGGGTTTTTGGACGACGAGCCGACAAACTGGGGCAAAACCGTTTTAGGTTTTAGCGTACTCGGCGGCATCACGACCGAAAACATCCTCGCCGCCCAACCTGATGGGATGGTTGTCGCCATTGGCAACAATCGCATTCGGCAAATGATCGCTGACAGAGTAGCGTCCTTGGCCACGACCATCCCGTGGCTTACATTATGTCACCCACGCGCCAGCATTGCCCATTCCGCCAGCATTGGTGTAGGTACTGTCCTTCTCGCTGGGGCAATCGTCAACACTGAAGCTCAAATCGCTTCTCATGTGATTATCGGCAGCGGCGCTATCGTCGAACATGAATGTGTAATCGAAAATTTTGCACATATCTCCTCAGGGGCAAGGCTTGGCGGCGGTGTAAGCATTGGAATTCGTTCCACAATTGATACGGGCGGCATTGTCAATCGACTCGTTCGTATTGCCGATGATAGCTGGGTATCGGTGGGTGAAGTAATCGCGAAGTGAATAGGTTGCTCGGACTCCGCAGGTGATACTACATCTCCCGATTCTCATAGTTCCAGATCGTCCCAACGCTCAAATCCATGAGTCGCGCAATGTCGGGATCACTCATTCCCAGCGCGCGATAAGCTCGCACTTTTTCACGGAGGTGAGCCTTAAGGAGTTCTTTCCGCCGAACACGCTGCGGAGCAGACACCCGCTGAATTCGAAATTCAGTCCTGAAATATCTAGGCAACGGCAAGTTCCCGTTGAGGTTGGCTTGCGGTCCACACGCCTTGTCCGTCAAGTTTCCAGCGGCATGTGCCTGTGCCAGTTGGCGATCTGGGCATACGTCAGTCCTTCTCGGCGCAGCAGCGATCCCAACTCCCCATGCTGACAGCGGACTGCTTCCTCTATAATGCGGCGTTTATACCCGGCGCTCAAACGGCGACGTTCGGCTTTGGGTTGTACTTCCGGTTTCATTTTTCGATCTTGATACATACTTCACAGTTCCTTGTCTTCGCGCTGTAATTCTATTCTAAACTTGTGAGCGAAGTTGTTTCATTCATTGTGGCACACAGGTACTCCGTGTGATAAACTTCAAAAGTGTTTTTAAAAACTCAACAGGAATTGTATGCATCCTCGACTAGTGTCTCTATTGGCATTCTCTAAACCTATACTCAAAGAAGTTATTGCGGGATTACCAGCAAAGTCCACCATTCTTTCAGTTGCAGCAAGATTTCCGGTTCAATTACGTTTTCGGCATTCCTTGCGGCTTTTTACGTATCTAGCTTCATCAATGCGAACCACCGTTGAATTACAAAGTAACTTAGGATTTAGCAAACATCGTTACACATTTCCGAGTGATCGCTCTTTTGAGCTTTTCGGGAAACCTGAATTTTATACTGGAGAACGGGGATCACTTGAGTTGTGTAAATCTCTAACTCAGTATGCTGATGCCTTTATCGATATTGGTGCCCATGTCGGATACTTCTCGTTTTATGTTAGGGAATGCCTAGAACGAAGTAAGCCCATTTTCCTTTTTGAGCCCGACTTAGACCTGTTCAAACTCATTGAAACTAATATCTCGATTGCCGGATTACCAAATATGCGCGCTTTTCGCAAGGCTGTCGGCAACGTTGATGGGCAAGTAACCTTTTACAAAAATCCCGAACATCCAGACATGGGTTCAATCACAAATGCATATGCTCACGTCCATACAACAATTGCCATTCCAGTTGAGGCAACACGGTTTGACACTTTTGTTTCGGCACATCAGCTACAAAATATGTGCGTCAAAGTAGATGTCGAGAACGCTGAAGAGGATTTTCTTCTCGGTGCCGAATCTGCAGTTGAATCAATAAATTACTTGATCATAGAAGTTCTGAGTGCTGCACATCAAAACCGATTCGTGCAAAAGATGATAAGTAAATATAAGTTTTATGCATACTATATAAATGATTATAGCTTGGAATACTCACCTAATGGAAATTTCGATTACGTGTCCCCACAATACAATTGGCTATTTTGTAGAGAAAAACCAGAAGAATTAAGAGCAAGACTCGGAAAATCTAGACTGCGCGTGATTATACAGTAGTTCAGAGCATAAGAGGCGCAAGTAAATCTCAAATGCGATTGACATTTCTGGGTGCTGCGGATGAAGTAGGCGCAAGCGGTAGGTTGATCGAGATCGCGGGCAAAAAGCTGCTCATCGATACAGGCATTCGCATTTCGGTGAAGCAGCGGCATTGTCAGTCGACTCGTTCGTATTGCCGATGATAGCTGGATATCGGTGGGTGAAGTAATCGCGAAGTGAATAGGCTGCTCGGACTCCGCAGGTGATGCTACATCTCACGGTTCGCATAATTCCAGACCGTCCCGACACTCAACTTCATGAGTCGCGCAATGTCAGTATCAATCAAGCCGACGCGCAAACCCCGCGCCGCCAGACCTGCCGCCGTATGTACCGACATGGTGGACTTACCCACGCCACCTTTTCGATTTGTGAAAGCAATGATTTTTGTGCGTGATGATTCCATAAAAAATACCTTTCCTAGTCCCTTAACAATAGCAGAATCGTGGAACTCAGGAAAGACTGAGCGGATATCTTCAATTAGGAAAGCAATTCCCAAACAAATGAGTAAAATTAACGCAAACCTACACATGAGAAAAAGACCATGAACTTTTCAGGTATATCAAATGGTTCTGCAATTGGAGCGCTGCTTAGGTTTCCTCTACGTTTGCTACCTACCAGTACGGTCATGCCTATTCTTCAGGGCAAACTAAGGGGATACCGATGGATTACAGGCTCAAGTAATCATGGTTGCTGGCTCGGAAGCTATGAATTCGAGAAGCAAAATTACGTCAGCAATTTAGTTAAACCCGGCAGTGTCATCTTTGACATAGGTGCCCATGTTGGTTTTTATACGCTTTTATTTTCGGTACTAGCTGGCGATTCTGGGCAGGTTATCGCATTTGAGCCGTTTCCTGCAAACGCCAAATACCTAAAACAACATATTCAGATGAACAAACTCAACAATGTTCGGATGTATGAAGCTGCTGTGGCTGAAAAGGCAGGAACCGCTGATTTTGAGACAGGTATAAGTAGCTCGATGGGACATATCACCGATCAGATATCGCCTTCAACATTTCAAGTGAAGTTGGTAAATATTGATGAACTTGTAAACAGCGGAGAGGTTCCTCCGCCAGATTACATCAAATTAGACATTGAGGGGGCAGAATTGCGGGCGCTGCAAGGCGCAACAGAGACATTGAAAAAACATCACCCTTCAATTTTCTTGGCGACACATGGTCACGATATACATAAAATGTGCTGCAACCTTCTTCAAGAGCTTGGTTACGAGCTGTTGCCCATTTCAGGATCTGACATAACACAAACTGATGAACTTTTCGCTAGGTAATCAAGCGATTCGAGCGGAGTCATCAAATCGCAAAGTTTCCCGCCGGCGGGAACTTTGGAGAAGGGCAAGAACCACAAAGCTTTCACAGCGTCGTGCTGACCGTTGAGAGCAGCGGCATGAAACACAATTTGCGGGTGAAATGCTTCGAAAACAGCACGGATGGTATCTCGCCGCGTCACATCAGCAAGGACTGAGGTACTGAACTACGGCACGATAGGAAGTCGTTCAACGGAGGTGTTGATCTGCAAAAGCAGGCTGTTCATCCAGCCTTCATAGCGCGTGGTTTGGATTTGCACCCAGTCGCCTACTGCATTGCGTCCCACCACTGCGACCACCTCGCCATTTTGAATACTCGCCACAACGCTAAAGTCTGTTCCTGCGCCGGAGCGAATATTCACGGCGCTGTTGGCGATCACGGTAGCGAGTGCCGTATCCGCGATTTGCATCTCAGCCGGGTCTTGCTGATCAACAAGGGGAACGGAAACATCTTCGATACAGTCTGGCTCGATGGGAAAGGCTAATTCGCGTGCTGTCGTCAAACACAGGCGCGAGATAGTCCCCCCTGCACCGGTTACCCGCAGCGGCAAACGGACTTCAATCACCTGATTGATCCCAATCCGCGCATCGCTAACCAGCGTCGGTTGATCCCCTTCGGTGAAAGTAGTCTGCACAGCATCAATTGAAAGAGTGCGATCTACAGCGCCATTGACATCGCTGTCCATGTCGAACAGCAGTCGGGCAAAATGATCCGGGGCTGCGGCAGTCTCGATCTGGAGATAAACATAGTCTTGATTGCGAAAACCGCGTACCTGCTGAACATTTTGCGACAGAATCGAAGTATCGTCGGTGGGATCGATAGTCAAAGCGCCTTGAGTCGTCCAATCGGAGGCTGTGCCATCGATCTCGATCCATGTAAAGCTGGATGGGAGCGGTTGCCAATCCTCAACGGGAAGGTCAAGCAGCCAACTGGCAACACGCTGCGCTAAAACAGTGTCCCCGGCATGTAAGGGGATTTGAGTGCCGGGGATCGGCGCTAAACCATAGTCGTTTTGAAAAATCTCGCTGTCGCCAAAAACCGCAATGCGCGACTGATTCACGGTGTTTTCTGCAAGCGCACCAAGAATCAACCTCCCTTGATCATCTAAACCGATGTTGGGTGTCAAGGGAGCGGGATCTTCTGCGCGATAAATCTGTGGGTTCGACTCGGCATATCCATCTGTGTAAAGCAGTCCGAACGCAGTGCCGTAAGGGGCAAAAAATTCTGCCCGCAGATTGCGCGCGCCCCACGTCATGACCGGAACGTCGAAATCCACTAGCGGCTGAATGACTGGATGATCGACTTGGTTGGGTTGGGCATAAATCGTGCTGCGGCGAACATCACGCACCGATTCATGGGTGAACCA
>Ga0105046_10017903_pt1 | contig 10817 bp, 7 predicted proteins | sample MAT03_FD_78385 | JGI IMG/M metagenome (GOLD analysis project Ga0105046, IMG submission 78385) | Freshwater microbial communities from Lake Fryxell liftoff mats and glacier meltwater in Antarctica - MAT-03 (megahit assembly) | ecosystem: Environmental > Aquatic > Freshwater > Ice > Liftoff...
CGCTCGCAGCGATGGGTCCTCTTTCGTTGCGACGATGCAGCGGGCCACGCCTGGGACCCGGACCCTGCCGTCGTTCTCGTACGCGCTCACGTTGGCGATGACGGTCGCCCGGATCCGTTCCCGCGTCGGTGCATCGACCTGCTGAAGCGCCGCAACGGCGAGCGAGACGTGCTCGCTCATCATCTCCCAGTACTCCACTGGCGATGACGTCACCAGCTCGACATCGACATCCCACTCGGCAACGTCGCTCAGCCCCGCGGCCTCGTACACGGCGCTGACACAACCCGGGGCCGCGCACCGGAACATGTTCGGCCCATCCGGGTCGGGCGGAGCCAACACCACCTCGGCCGCGATCGCCCGCATGAGGATCGTCGTCCACGGGTTTCGTTCGGGCTCGACCCATACCGACGAACAGATCCTTCCGCCGGGCTTGAGCACACGGGCGAACTCCGCCGTCGCCTTGGCAGCGTCAGGGATGAACATGTACCCGAAACGCACCGAGACGCTGTCGAAGACGGCGTCGTCGAACGGCAGGTCATCGGCGCTACACACCTTCGTCTCGATATTGGTGACCCCCAGCGCATCGGCTCGTCGAGCGGCGACGTGCAACATCTCCGCCACGAGATCAGTCAGCACCACGCGACCCGTCGGCACGAGTCGAGCGATGCTCAGACCCGGCTCCCCCGTGCCAGCGGCAACGTCGAGATGCTGCTGACCCTCGCCGAGATCGAGCCGCTCGATCATCGCCGTGCCGACGGGGCCCAACTGATCCATGATCACCAAGTCCCACTTCTCCCAACCACCCGAGAGGCCCGCCCACGTCGCTCGCTGGGCATCCCGGATCTCATCGGCACTTGGCATCGCCCCTCCGCTCGTCATACGTCCGACAACGACCGCATCGTGCTCGGTAAGTGAGCTTGTGGCAAGCGGCAAGAACGCGCTGCTCATCGACATGGACGGTCGACGTCACCGAGCTCGTGACGGACCATGGATGAACACAGAACTCGAACTGGGCGGTCGGGCGCGCTGACTACGGTGCCCGCCATGACGAGGAGCATGTTCGCCATCGCACTCGACATCGGTGGCACGAAGATCGCGGCTGCCGCAGTGTGGCCCGACGGAAGCGTTCGTCATCGCGCGCAGGTCGCAACTCCCGAGGGGAGTGGCGACACCGTGTGGACGGCGGCTGCCGGGGTGATCGGCGCTGTGCTCCACGACGTCGACATCGCTGAGTGCGCAGGGGTCGGGGTGGCAACGGCCGGACCGATCGATCTCGTGGCCGGCACGGTGAGCCCCGTGAACATCCCTGGCTGGCGGGGGTTCCCGATCGTCGACCACCTCCGAGCAACGGTGCCGGGCTGCGACGTGCGGATCGCCGGCGATGCGGTGTGCATGGCGGTGGGGGAGCACTGGCGCGGTGCTGGGCAGGGCTGCGACGACATGGTGGGCATGGTGGTGTCGACCGGCGTCGGCGGCGGGCTGATCATCGGCGGTCGTCCGCTCGTCGGGCCATCGGGCAACGCCGGTCATCTCGGCCACATCAGCGTCGACCTCGACGGACCGCCGTGCGCGTGCGGGGGCGTGGGGTGCGTCGAGGCGATCGCGAGCGGCCGTTCCATCGCCGCGTGGGCGGTGCTGAACGGCTTCGGTGGCGAGCAGACCGCGATTGCCGTCGCCGAAGCAGCTCGTGCGGGCGACACCGTCGCCATCGCCGCGTTCGACCGTGCGGGACGGGCGATCGGGAGCATGCTGGCAGGTACCGCCACGGTGCTCGACGTGCACGTTGCCGTCATCGGCGGGGGCGTGGCCGACGCCGGCGAGCTGCTGTTGGCTCCCATCCGCCGTTCGATCGAGCGTTACGCCGGCCTGGCCTACGCCCGGTCGTTCGAGCTCCGGCGCGCCGCCCTCGGCGCCGACGCCGGTCTGGTCGGTGCGGCCGCACTGGTGCTGGCAGCACCCTGACACGCGGATCAGCTGGCGCGGCATCGTCACCAGGCCCATGCCCGTGCCGATGAGCAGCAGTCCGGGGCAGCACCGACTTGTACCAGGGTCGGGCCGGAGGTCAGCGAGGGGGCTTGCCTATGCTCCGCTCATGACGGACACCATCGATCGTGACGCGCTGCGGATCAAGTACCGCGAGGAACGCGACAAGCGGATTCGTCCCGAGGGCAACGAGCAGTACCTGCAGCCGACCGGGAAGTTCGCCGACCTCCTCGACGATCCGTACACGCCCCGGGTGGAACGCGAGCCACTGTTCGACGAGGTCACCGTGGCGATCATCGGCGGCGGCTTCTCCGGTCTCACCACCGGTGCCCGGTTGAAGCAGGCCGGTATCGACGATGTGCGGATCATCGAAGGCGGCGGCGACGTCGGCGGCGCCTGGTACTGGAACCGCTACCCCGGCGCGATGTGCGACACCGCAGCGATGGTGTACCTCCCGTTGCTGGAAGAGACCGGGCACATGCCGAGCATGAAGTACGTGTACGCGCCCGAGATCTTTGGGCACGCGAAGCGGATCGCCACCCATTTCGGTCTGTACGACAACGCAATGTTCTCCACCAACGTCACCGAGCTCGCATGGGATGACGATGCCGCCCGGTGGATCATCCACACCGACCGTGGCGACGCCATACGGGCACGGTTCGTGAGCATGGGCACCGGCCCGCTGCACCGCCCGAAGCTCCCGGGCATCCCTGGCATCCAGGACTTTGCCGGGCCGTGCTTCCACACCAGCCGCTGGGACTACGGCCTCACCGGCGGCGACCCGGGTGGCGCGCCGATGTCTGGGCTCGCCGGCAAGCGGGTGGGCATCATCGGCACCGGTGCCACCTCGGTGCAGTGCATCCCGGCGCTGGCGCGCGATTCGGGCGAACTGTTCGTGTTCCAGCGCACGCCGTCATCGATCGACATCCGCAACAATCACGCGATCGACCCGGAGTGGTTCGCGACCCTGGACGAGGGCTGGCAGCAGCAGTGGCTCACCAACTTCGCCACGCTCCAGACGGGTGGATTCACCGACGAGGACCTCGTGCACGACGGCTGGACCGACATCTCCAAGCGCATTCGCGACCGCGTCGTGCAGATGCTCGGAGCAGGCGCGACGTTCGGGCCCGAGGCGATGCTGAAGGCGTACGAGGAGAGCGACGACGAGAAGATGACCGAGATCCGTGCTCGCGTCGACGAGCTCGTCAGCGACCCGGCGACTGCCGAGGGGCTCAAGCCGTGGTTCCGCCAACTGTGCAAGCGGCCGTGCTTCCACGACGAGTACCTGCAGGCCTACAACAACGCGAACACGCATCTCGTCGACACCTCGGGCAAGGGCGTCGAGCGGATCGACGAGACCGGGGTGTGGGTGGACGGCACCCACTACGAGCTCGACGTGGTGATCTTCGCCTCGGGCTTCGAGGTGGGCACGCCAGCGGCACGCCGCTCCGGCTTCGAGACCCTTGGCCGGGGCGGTGTGTCGCTCACCGCGAAGTGGGCCGAGGGGATGCAGAGCCTGCACGGCATGCACGTGCACGGTTTCCCGAACCTGTTCGTCGTCGGCCCCAACCAGGGCTCGAACCTGATCTCGAACATCACCCAGAACCTCACCGAGGCCGGCACCACCATCGCCACGATCCTGTGCCACGCGTTCGAGGTGGGCGCCGACGAGATCGAGGTCACCGCCGATGCCGAGGCAGCGTGGCTGACGATGCTCGAGGGCAGCGTGCGGGGCTTCATCGGCAACCCCGAGTGCACGCCGGGCTACTACAACAACGAGGGTGGCCCCATCGGCCGCAAGGAGCGCCTGAACGGCAGCGGGTATCCCGAGGGTCCGGTCGCCTACTGGGAGTACCTCGACCGCTGGCGCAACGACGGCCGGTTCGCAGGCCTCGAGTTCACCTGATCCACGCCCGGCCGGGGCCGCCGCCACTCGGCCCGGATGATCAGCGGTAGCGGACGCCCTGACGAACGAGTTCGGTCTGGATCCGCTCGATCCGGACGTCCGTCCTGGAGCGCACAGTCGTCATGCAGGCTCTGGGCTGCAGCGATGCCGGCGCCCTGTCCGAGCACGGCGCACCACGACATGTTGCGCGTCGCGGCGTGGCTGATGCGGTCGCCGCCCGACGCGCGCCCTGCCACCAGCAGGTTGCGCACCCCCTTCGGCAGCACGTTCCGGTAGGGCAGCTGGAAGTAGCGGCCGGTGGTGGGGAGGATGAGGATGCCGTAGCCGTCGATGAACTCGGGGTAGATGCCGATCGAGTCGTCGAACCGCCCCTGCTCGCGCACGTCGTGCTCGGTCATGTCGTAGACGGCATCGATCTTGCGTGTGTCACGCACGCCGAGGGTCATACCGAAGTTGCGCAACCGCGCACCCTCGCACCCGGGCGTGTAGGCACGAAGCGCCTCGACTGCGTGCATCGCCTGGCGGCGTCCCTCGATCTCGCCGCGGGTGAGGTCGTCGGGATCGGTGCCGTCGATGCCGGCGAGATGCACCAGGTTCATGTACGTCAGTTCACCCGAGTCGTGGATCGCGCCCCATGTGCCGGCGATCGTGGTGAGGTCGGCAGGGATGAGCCCCTCCTCGATCGCCCGGCGGAACGGCTTGTGCAGGAACGGCGAGAACATCTCGTCCTCCTTGCCGCTGGTCTCGATGCTCCACTCGCCGTTGCCCGCCCAGTCGGCGTAGGTCTGCGGGTCGGCGGCGATGCCCTCGGCGAAACGACGCTTGTCGACGCCTGCGAGGTGGAACATCACCGATACTGCCATCATCTGCTCACGTGGTGTGAGGTGCGTGGCCGCGCCGGCGCGGTGGGCGATGTCGGCATCGCCCGTGGCGTCGATCACCCGTCGGGCAAGGATCGCCTCGCGTCCTGCCTTCGACTCGGTGATGATGCCGATCACTGCGTCGCCGTCCATCACCGGCGCCACGAAGCTGCGGTGGAGCATCGGGTGGATGCCGGCCTCCTGCACGAGCACGTCGGCCACCACCTTGAAACCCTCGGCGTCGATCTCGTACGACTGCGACTGGCTCTCCGGCACGGCTGCGCCCATGGCGTAGGCACGGTTCTCGAGCTCGCGGCCGATGCCGTTCGCCTCGACCGTCTGCTCGTGGCGGTACCACGCCATGCCCTCGACACCGACGGTGGTGATGTTGCCGCCGAAGCACCCGAAGCGCTCGACGAGGGTGACCTCGACGCCGTGCCGTGCCGCGGCGAGCGCCGCCGCCAGTCCGGCCGGGCCGGAACCGACCACGAGCACGTCGGTGTGGCCGATGACGTCGACGGTGCGAGCGGGCTCGTTGATCGTGCCGAGGTTCGGGCGCATCACTCGGCTGCCGGGTTGGTCGGCCATGGCGTTGTCCCCCAACCGGCGCCAGCCCGTCCGGCGCACGTGCGGGCAACCCTACCCAGCGCCTCCGATGCGTGGCCCGACACTGCACACCGTCCGAGCCCGGCCGTCTGCTGGCATCAACCCGCCTCGACCCAACCTGTCTCAGCTCTTGCGGATGACGCCGGTGCGGCGCCGGGCGCCGAGGACCGACAGGACGACGACCACGAGGCAGTACGCACCGAATGCGCCGACCACGCCTGTGTCGAGTTCGATGCCGCGCAGCATCACGTCGCGCAGAAGACGCATCCCGTAGGTGACCGGGAGGAGCCAGCCAACCCCGGCGGCAGCTCCGTGGAGCTGCTCGGACGAGAGGAAGAAGCCGCTGAAGAACAGGCTCGCGAGGAGCACGATCATCGTGTACTGCACGGCCTGGGCGTCGGTGCGCGACGCCAGGGAGATAACGAACCCGAGGCCCACCGATGCCACCAGGGTCAGCGCCATCACCGCTGCTGCCGCGCCGATGCTTCCCGTCAACGGCACGTCGAGTACGAGCACCACCGATGTCATCAGCACGGCGCCCACCACCATGCCCATCACGACGTAGGCGAGGAACTTGCCCGCAACGATCGCCGGGGCGCCGATCGGCGCGACCCGGAACACATCGGTGATGCCGAGTTGCCGTTCGCGCACGAACGTGAGCGACCCGAATGCGATGCCGAACTGCTGCAGCATCAGCACGACCGCCGCAGGCGCGTACCAGTCGGCCACGTCGTCGACGCCCTCGACCGCGAGCTCCACGTCGCTGCGGAGCGGCCGGACGAGGATGTCCGGATCGACCGTCGCGAACTGTTCGAGGCCCGTGGCAGCATCGTCGAGTTGCCGGTCGATGTCGTCGAGCCGCTCGTTTCCGGCACCCTGCGGGTCGGAGCGCACGTCGTCGACCAGACCGGACAGCGCGTCGACCGACGTCATCACCCCGGCCGCCACGCCGTCGGGGGCTCCGCTGCCGTCGTCCGAACCGAGTCGTTCGACCACCGCTGCCGAGGCACGCGCTGTCACGCGCAGGTCGACCGCAACCCCATCGAGAACTGCGAGGGCCTCCTCGATCTCGGCCTCCGAACCGGAGTCGAGCGCGTCTCGCAACGAACCCACGGCGGAGCGCCCAACGGTCACCACATCGGTGGCCGGCGCTGCGAATGCCTGGCCCTCTGCCACGACGGCGGCGAGCACCTGACTGTTGATCTCGTCGACGGCCAACTTCGATGCGAAGAAGATGGCCGTGCGTTCGATCGGGTCGAGGCGGGTGTGGATCACCGTCACCCGTGCCCGGTTGCCCGCCATCACCTCGCGGATCGGATCGTCGGGGAAGACCACCACGAGGTCGACGTCGCCGTCCATCAGCGAGCGCCGTGCGGCGGCGGGATCGTCGGTCACCCCCGCCGGGTCGACGAATTGGCCGACGGCTTCGGCGTACTGTTCCAACTGATCGCGGACCGGGCTGTCCTCGGCCACGACGAACAGGGTGCGCATCGGTCGCGTCTCGTCGCGATAGCCCGCACCGAACGCGGCGAGCACGAGGAACGGACCGATCACGAGTGTGAGCAGCAACCTGGGCTGATGGACGACGTCGGCGATCTCCTTGCGCACGAACGCGCTGGCCTGCATCGGCAACCGCGCAGGTGACGGCTTCATGCGCCGACCTCGGTCGGCGCGAGCCGCTCGATCAACCGGACGAAGATCTCGTCGTAGGTCGGCTCGAGCAGCACCACGTCTTCGACGTCTGCGCCCATACCCTCGACCGCCGCTCGAAGGGCGACGAGGTCGGCGTTGCGCTCGTCCAGCACGACGAGCAGGCCCTCGTCGTGGCCGCTCGCGGAATGAATACCTGCGGTCGCCGCGAGGCGTCGGAGATCGCCGGTCCCGAACCACGCCGAACGCAGGCGGAGCAGGACGGGCACTCCGCCGAAGGCGAGCGGGGCCAGCCGATCCGGTGGCTGGACAGCGATGAGCCGACCCCTGGCCATGACGGCCACCGTGTCGCAGGAGACGGCTTCGTTGACGTACTGCGTCGGGACGACGATCGTGCGGCCCTCGTCACGCAGCTCGCGGAAGTGCGTCCAGAATCGCTCGCGCAGCACCGGGTCGACGCCTGCGGTCGGCTCGTCGAGGAACAGCAACTCGGGTTCGTGGACGAGCGTCGCCGCAAGGGTGAGTCGGCGCTGCATGCCGCCCGACAGCTCCGACACCTGCTTGCGGCGGTGCGGCGTGAGTTCGACCAGATCGAGCATCCGGCGCAGTCGCTGTCTGCGGCCGCGCCACGGCACCCCGTAGAGCGAGGCGATGAACGACAGGTTCGCAGACGCCGACAGATTCGGGAACAGCGTCGGCATCTGGGGCATGTAGCCGAAGCGTGAACGCATCCGAGAGGTCGCGATCGCAGGGTCCTTCCCGAAGACCGTCACGGTGCCCTCTGTCGGTCGTTCCATCCCGGTGAGCGCCCGCACCAGCGTGCTCTTGCCACATCCGCTCGGCCCGATCACGCCCATGATCGATCCCTCGGGCACCGAGAGGTCGATGCCGTCGAGCGCGCGCTGATCGCCGTAGACCTGCACCAGGCCGTGTGTCTCGATCACCGTGTTGCGGATCCGCGGATCGCCCGGTGCCGCCGACACCTCTGGCGGCCGGAGCCCGCGTTGCGGTTCCGAACCATTCGTCGCCGGCATCGTCGCGCCGCTCGTCCCAGCATCCACGGGCCACGAGATACCCGGTGCGCACCTCGCCCAAACGGGTGACCCGTGAGCGTTCAGGCACCGGGGGAACGATCACTCGTATTCGTGCTCGGGCCCGGGGTACGCCGCTGCTTCGACGTCTTCGCGGTAGGCGACGGCGGCATCGAACAGCACGTCGGCGATCTTGGCGTACTGCTTCACGAATCGTGGGATGCGCCCGGTGGTGAAGCCGGCCCAGTCGGTCCACACCATCAACTGTCCGTCGCAGTGCGGCCCCGCGCCGACGCTGATGGTGGGGATCGACAGCGCCTCGGTGACCTGCGCAGCAGCCGCTGATGGCACCATCTCGAGCACCACGGCGAATGCGCCGGCCGCCTCGACCGCACGTGCGTCCTCGAGCAGCGCGGCGGCGCCCTCACCGCGGCCCTGGATGAGGTGGCCCCCCAGGCCATGCTCGCTCTGCGGGGTGAACCCGATGTGGGCCATCACGGGGATGCCGGCGCGGACGATCGCCTCGATCTGCTTCGCGCTGCGCACACCGCCTTCGAGCTTCACCGCGTGGGCACCGGTCTCCTTCATGAACCGGATGGCGGTGTGCAAGGCCTCGTCGGGCCCGACCTCGTAGGAACCGAATGGCATGTCGGCCACGACCAGCGCACGCTTCACGGCGCGTACCACCGCTCGACACAGTGGGATGAGCTCGTCGTTGGTGACCGGCAGGGTGGTGTCGTAGCCGAACACGGCGTTGCCGGCGCTGTCGCCCACGAGGAGGAAGTCGATGCCCGCGCGATCGAAGATCGATGCCGAGAGGTAGTCGTAGCTCGTGAGACCGGTGATCTTGATGCCCTGTTGCTTGGCCCGCAGGAAGTGCCTGATGCGCACGCGCTTCAGCGACTCGTCCGACGGTGAGTTCTGCGCATAGGGCGCTTCTTCGATGGTCACCGCGACAGCGTAGGCACACGGCGTCGGACGACGCCCAGCCTCGTATGACTAGCCCCGGGTGAGGCCGCGGTGCAGCGCTCGTGTGGCCAGCAACACGAACACCGAGGCGAAGGCCACGAGCACCAGCAGGGGAAGAGCGATCGCAGCGACGCCGTCGCCGTCGAACACGAGCCGTTGCCACGCCATCATCGCCCAGTAGTGCGGCACGACCTTCGCAACTGTCAGCATGCTGTCGGGGAACACTTCGAGCGGCACCATGCAGCCGCCGAGCGCTCCAAGCACGATGCCGATCGGCGGACTGATCGCCGACACCCGGTCCTCGTTGCCGCCCACCGATCCCACCAGCAGCCCGGCGCCCGCTCCGACGGTGGAGAACACGACCACGAGTAGCGATGCCGCGACCGGGTCTCCCCACGACACGCCGAACACCAGCGCGCCGATCGCAACGATGAGGAGCGATTGGATCAACGACACCAGGAACCACGCCACGGTCACGCCGATCACCACGTCGCCGGCGTTCACCGGACTGGCCAGCACGCGTCGCAGCACCCCCATCCGGCGCATCCGCACGAGCGATGCGCCGCCGGCCATCGCGTTGATGAACACGAACAGCACGAGGTTCTGTGGCGCCGTGAGTGAGAAGGCGCTGAGGTCGGCCCGTCGGGCGTCGCCGACATCCTCGACCGCCACCGTCACGCGGGCCAAGGACGGTTCGATCAGGGTCGCCGTCTTCGCTGCCTCGTCGAACGAGACGTCGGCGAGCGATGCCGCGAAGCGGGCCGCATCGGCGGGGGAGAGCTCGGTGGCGACCGCTGAACGAACGACGTCGAGTGCTGCCTGAGCGCTCTGCGACGTGGGATCGGCGACCACGACGATGCCGGTGCCGCCGGCGGCGACCGCGGCGTCGAGATCGTCGGCGAACACCACGCCGAGCGACAGCGCCTGTCGTCGGACCGCGCCGTTCAGCTGATCGATGTCGTCGAACACCTCCACCCGCACCCCGTCGGCGTCGTCGAGGTGCTGCTCGATGGCTGCAGCCGTCGTGTGGGCCGTCGAGTCCGCCGTGGTGTCCGCCGTCGAGCCGGAGCCGTCGGGTCGGACGATGCCGATCTCGATCGATGCGCTCGACCCGAACGTCGCGCCGATCACCACGATGACCACCACCGGGAGCACGAGGATGAAGAACAGCGTGGTGCGATCGCCGACGATCTGGAGGAGCACCACGCGCACGAAGTGACGGACGGATGCCCAGGCCGTGTCGCGCCGCCGGCGACCTCGAGCGGTGTTCACGACCGGATCACCCGACCCATGCGCACGAGTCCGATCGAGCCGAACGCGGCGCCGAAGGCGATGAGCACGGCCAGCTGGCGGGCCACGTCGCCCACACCGTCGCCGTCGACGGCGATGCGGGTGAACGCATCGATCGATTGGCCGTTCGGGGTGAACCTGGCGATCGACTGCAGTGCTGGAGGGGCCTGCCCCGGGCCGACGAAGTTGCCGCCCAGCAGTGCCAGCACGAAGGCGACCACCGACGTGTATCCGTCGGCCTGCTGTTCGGTGTGTGCCAGCGCGCACACGAAGGTGGCCACGCCGGCGATGGCCACCAAGGTCGCGACCATCGTGACCACCACGGCTGTCGGCGAGCCCCACGGCGCGCCGAACACGAGCTCGGTCACTGCCCACACCGTCACGAACCCGCTGAGCCCCAGAACGCCGACCGCGAGCACCTTGCCCGTGACGATCGACGAGGCGCCCGCCGACGACGCGAGCATGCGCGGCACCACGCCATTGGCCCGTTCGGCCACGATGCTGCGGGCCGCGAACGAGACG
>Ga0105046_10017905_pt1 | contig 10816 bp, 8 predicted proteins | sample MAT03_FD_78385 | JGI IMG/M metagenome (GOLD analysis project Ga0105046, IMG submission 78385) | Freshwater microbial communities from Lake Fryxell liftoff mats and glacier meltwater in Antarctica - MAT-03 (megahit assembly) | ecosystem: Environmental > Aquatic > Freshwater > Ice > Liftoff...
ATTTGAGCAAACGTCCTTCGGAACAAATCACAGTGGCATGGACTGTAACGGACGTTCAATCCGGTGCACGCTTGGAGAGCGCTACTCTGACAATCGATCGCGAGCAAGCAGAGAAGGACTATCCGGAGATCATGGGCACGGCCAGCGATAACGTTGAGCGAGTTGTGCAAGGTGTATCCAAGGAAAGCTGGAAAATGTTTGGACCGTCTACCAAAAAAGAGGATGCGGATATTGCGTTGCCTTGGTTCCTAGTGGGGGCCAGCCGAATTCGACAAGGTGACGGATACGCGCGGCACGGGCGATGGGACTTAGCCGAGCAACAATGGCAAGATGTCGCCTCCAAGCACCCTTGGAACAACGCCGCTTGGAACAACCTCGCGATCGCCGCAGTTGCCCACGAAGATTTTGAACTTGGACGAAGCCGAATTGAGCACGCGAAGTCCTACATTCCATGGGATCGCGCTCGAAAGACCGAGCGATGGCTCGACGAAAAGCAACACAACTATCACAGAGCTCTCGGATTACCCGATCGCGAAGGAGGCTGGCTCGTGCCTGATCCGCCTCCACCTGAGGCAGTCGAAAACGTCCCAGCCGTTGAAGCGATCGATATCGATAAACTTCCCTGGTGGACGGCGATTCCAGGCACGAAACCAACGGGCTGGACGTGGCGACAATGGTTGACGCAGCCAAGAGCGATGTAGTTGAGATTTGAGATCTGAGATCTGAGAAATAATTTCTTTATTCTCAACTCTTATTGCTAATCTCTCATCTCTCAAGCATCTTGATATCGACCCAGACAAGCCGGTGGTCGGAGGCGCTCAGAAGGTCTTTGTCGAACGATTCGAGCTGTTCGGACGTGGGCCAGAATATGCCGCTGGCGATTACGACGCAATCTTTTGAGGGGAGCACAAAGTCGCATCGAAGATTGCCAGGGTTTTTGTCGTTGAAGTCGCCTGTATCTTCGGCTGCGTCACCGTTTTGTTTGGCGTTTTCTTTCCCTTGTTTCTCGGCGGCCTGCTTGCCGCCTTCGCTTCGAGGTACGGTCTTCGAGTTGACTCGATCACAATTCAACAACGCTTGAATCCCTTCTGGACGCCCACTTCCGTCGTTAGGGTCTGCGTTCAGATCGCCCAGGATGACGAAACTCGCGGATGGATCGAGCGGACCGACAGTTCCTTGGTCGGATCGAAGATAATCGGTGCCGGATCCGCCAGTGACGTAGTCGTTGAGCAATCGAATTTCGTCGTGATTGCGGCGACCGTTTTTGTCTTCTTCTTTATCAAAAACCGGTGGTGTTGGATGCGAAGCAATGATGTGCAGTAGCTTGCCATCAATTTCAATGGGAACATCAAGATGCGTCTTGGAGCTGAGTCGTAGTTGGTTCCAAATCTCGTCGGACCAATAGGGAGTTCCGTCGGCGTTCATCGGACGCAGCGCTCCTGGCATGCTGCTCCAAAGAAGTTTCTGAAACGATCGGACTTGCCGTTCTGCGATCGGGAACTTACTGAAAATGGCCAGCCCGTACTGCCCCGGATATTCCCCGAAGCCAAAGGCATCGTTCGGACCACCGATTCTTCCGTTCTTGTCGATATCCAGGCCGGACGGAATACCCGTGTTGACTTCGCTTGTAAAGAAATACTTTAGTCGTTTCGAGTCGTCTTTTGAGTTTCCAAAGTAGTCGGTCAGAAGAAGTCGAGCAGACTCGCCGCCATCGTAGTCCACTTCGTTGGCCAACAGAATATCCGGACCAACTGCCTGGACGATCTTTGCCAATCGCTTTGCTTGAGCATTCCCTTTTTTCAGGTCGGCCGAAAGTTCTCCTTCGGCTTTACGATGTAGCGAAACGTTGAAGGTGGCAACGCGAATTGCTCCCGCCGCTGGCGGCGGCAACGTCAGGCCTTGCTCCTGGCCAAAGGCTGATGAAGCGAACGAGACAGTTGCTATCGCAAGCCCGACTCGCACAAAAAAACATGGATAAGCCATCGGACTGTTTACCATTCTTAAAAGTGTTCTAGAAGCTTAGCGTCCAGTCGGCGAGCGATGAAAATGGACGTGCTTCCAAATTCCAGATGCCCGCTGCCAGACACGAGTTTCCTCCATTGCGGCCGTGATCGGTTGGCCGTCTGCGTTAAGCTTTTGTGTCAATCGAACGTAGGCGATCACGGCTACATCGCCCATAATGCGGATATGAGGAGCGACAATCGTCGATTGAACTGGCGAGTGTTCGTTGCCCGGCAGCTTGAAGTAAAACTGATGAAAGTCCAGGCCGTCGACTAAATTTCCAGCCGCTTCGGGCTCGAAAGCCGTCAGCGAGGGATCGCAGAGCTTGGAATAGGCATCCCAGTCGCCGCTCGTCGCCGCCAAAAGCAGGCGTTGGGTTAGTTCGAGCACTTCATCACGATCAGAATCAATCGACATTCCAAAGGCACTTTCGTAAAAGTAAGAGAGTATTGATTATCAAGCGGAAACCGCATTCCGACAAGTCCGTGACAAAACGTGGCTTTTAAAGCGGTTCGGCGAAATTAAAACGCCAGCCTATCCTAGCTAAAGCCACCCAGCGCTGTCACCACCCTCCCGATTCCTTCTGAGGGCCGGTCAGTATTTCAAAGTGGGGTAAGCTTCCAGCTTGCCGCATTGGCATTTCGATGAGGAACGCAAGCTGGAAGCTTACGCCACAAAAACAAATGACTAGTTCTAGATTCCTGGTTCCGCTGCGGATTAACTTGGTTCGTTCAGCCGAAAACAAAAAATAAAAATCCCAGCGAACGGAACAAGCCTTGCGTAGGAGGGTAGCGCACGGATACACTACGTGGCTTGCCAAAAAACGAGTGGAGCTATGCGCAGTCGAACTATTGCCGTAAGTCCATGTAGATAAAGAAGTTCTGATTTTAGGAGACGGCTACATGCCGCGTTTGCTGGGCGTCGATATTCCGAATGACAAACAGGTCGTGATCTCGCTGACCTACCTTTATGGTATTGGTCCCTACGTGGCTCGTGAGCTGTGTGTAAAGACACAGATCGATCCGACGAAGAAAGCTCGGGATTTGGACGAAGATGAGTTGAGCCGATTGGCTTCGCTAGCTGAACGCGACTATACGGTCGAAGGTCCGCTGCGTCGCCAGATAGGGCAAAATATCCATCGACTTCGTGAAATCAAGTGCTACCGTGGTATGCGGCATCGAGCTGGTTTACCAGTTCGCGGTCAGCGAACGCGTACGAATGCACGGACTCGAAAGGGTCCTCGCAAGACGGTTGCAGGTAAGAAGGGCGTTAAGGACTTGAAATAGTCCAGCGTTTTGGATACCGAATTTGGGTATCTCGCAACCCTTCGGGGTTGCTGTTTAGCATCGTTCAAAGTTATCGCAAGCGAATTTTTTTCAAGAGGCAAGTATTGTGGCCAAGGCCAGCGGAAGCTCGAATAATAACAGTAATAACGCAGCGAACAACAAGCGACGTAAGGTTCGTCGCAATGTGACGTCCGGAATTGCGTTTATCAAGTCAACCTTTAATAACACTACGGTTACGATCACCGACGCACGTGGTGACACACTGTGCTGGGCGAGTGGTGGGACTTGTGGTTTCAAAGGAAGCCGCAAGAGCACTCCATTCGCAGGCCAAAGTGCTGCTCAGCAAGCTGCCGAAAAAGCCGCCAAGTTCGGTGTGAAAGAAATCGAAGTCCGAGTCAAAGGGCCAGGTTCGGGTCGCGAAAGTGCGATTACCGCCCTCCAATCGGCTGGCATTACGGTCAAGCTGATCCAAGATATTACCCCAATTCCACATAACGGCTGCCGACCACCGAAGAAACGACGCGTTTAGTTGTTGTTTTTGCTGTTGTCACAGTTCAAATTTCGATCATTCAATTTTTTGAGGAATTCTCTAGATGCATGTCCGTTGGCGTGGATTGGAACTACCCAGTGTCGTAAATGTCGATCGCGGTTCGTTGAGCCCGACTTACGGTAAGTTTGTTGCAGAGCCGTTCGAACGCGGATTCGGTGCGACGATCGGCAATAGCCTTCGTCGAGTTCTCCTGTCGAGCCTCGAGGGAAGCGCTGTTACGCAGATTAAGATTCGCGGTGCCCAGCACGAATTCTCTTCGATTCCTGGCGTCCTAGAGGACGTTACGGATATCGTTTTGAACGTTAAGTGCTTAGTGGTCAAGAATCATAGCGAATCGACTCGCGTGATCACGGTTGAGCGAAGCAAAGCCGGTCCGATCACGGGTGCCGACGTTGAAACAGATGCCGACGTAGAGATCATCAACAGCGATTGTTTATTAGCTACGTTGACCTCCGATGTTCCATTCATGATGGAAATGGTTGTCGAAAACGGTCGTGGTTACGTTCCGGCTAGCGAACATAGTACTGGCGATCACGAAATCGGGATTATTCCCGTCGATGCGGTTTTCTCGCCTGTGACTCGAGTTCGTTACGAAGTTGAAGAGACGCGTGTTGGACAGAAGACGAACTACGATCGACTAATCGTTGAAATTTGGACAGACGGCTCGGTTGGCCCTGAGATGGCGCTGGTCGAAGCTACGAAGATTCTTCGCAAGCACTTGAATCCGTTTGTTCAGTATGCGGAACTTGGAAAGCAAGTCTACGCAACCTCACGCGGTGGACCTGGCTCGCCAGAAGCACAGCTCGAAGGTCGACTGAACATGACGATCAACGATCTAAAGCTTTCGGTTCGAGCTAATAACTGCTTGGAAGCCGAAGGTATCCGTACGGTCCGCGACTTGGTTCTTCGCACAGAAGATCAGTTGTTGGAAGTTCGGAATTTCGGCGAAACCACGTTGACTGAAGTTCGTGAAAAACTGACTGCGATGAATATGCATCTCGGAATGCGATTGCCTTCGAGCCAAACGGCTCGCTAGATTGCTCGATATGCTGGTACGCGATGAAGCGGCCAATTGGAATTTTTTGTACTGCTAGACTGTTTGATTTGACTGGAATGTTGTCATGAGACACCGAAGACGCGGAAGAGTACTTGGTCGTTCGCCTTCTCACAGACGAGCATTGTTCGCCAATATGACGAGCGCGCTTTTCTTAACCGAACGCGAAACATCCGAATTGGATACGACTGCCCCCAAGGTAAAGGGGCGTATTATCACAACTCTAGAGAAGGCGAAAGAAATTCGCCCTATGGTTGAGAAGTGCATCACGATCGCCTGCAAAGGCTTGGTCTCCCTGGAAGCCGCAAAGCCGTTTGCGACAACAGCCGAACGAAACACGCCAGCTTACAAAGAATGGCGAAAAAGCGACGACTGGAAGAAATGGGCGGAAGCACGTGGACCAGCTCTTCATGCTCGTCGACGTATTCTTTCGATGATTCGCGATAAGCAAGCGGTCTCGATTCTCTTCGAGACGATTGCTCCGAGGTTCATGGATCGTCCAGGCGGTTACACTCGCATTATGCGTTTGTCCAAACCTCGACTTGGTGACAATGGTACGCGAGCGATCCTCGAGTTCACCGGCAAGAACGATCGCGTTAAGAAGAAGGCTACGAAGCCATCTTTCGCCGAAGGTTCTTAGCTTGGTATGGAAATGAGATGCACGCTCATTAGAGCGTGTAGCTTCTTTCGCGGGGCGAAAGGCGACGTTGTTATAAAGTGACTTGGCAGCGTGTTTGTATCATAGGCGTCGGTTTGCTTGGTGGCTCCATCGGGATGCGTCTTCGTCGCGATGCACTTGCGAAAGAAGTGGTCGGCTTCGGGCGAGATCGAAAGAAGCTAGCTAGGGCTATCGAACTTGGGGCAATCGATCGAGGCGAAGAATCTCTTCTCGCGGCTGCCAAGAATTCTGATCTTGTCATTGCTTGTACACCGGTCCAGCAGATTCCAGCCGCCATCGTCGAAGCCGCATCGGTTGCCAAATCTATCGCTCTATTCACCGATGTTGGCAGTACTAAATCGAGTATCGTCGAGTCGTTAGGCTCAATGCCTTTCGGAAAGCAATTCGTCGGTTCGCATCCGATCGCTGGTAGCGACAAAAGCGGTGTTGAACACGCCAGCCCAGATTTATTCGAACGAAGACTCACAATTCTCACCCCTACAGTGGAATCGAATCCTACGGCAGTCCAAACGATTGAGCGTTTTTGGAAAGAAATGGGTGCTAAAACCCAAACGATGCTCCCGGACGAACACGATCACGCGATGGCCCTTACAAGCCACTTGCCACACGTCGTTGCAGCCATGCTATCCATGGGAACTCCGACGCATTTGCTGGAGCTGACCGGGACGGGTTGGAACGACACGACCCGAATTGCGGCTGGCAATCCACAATTATGGCGACAGATCTTGGAGGAAAACCACGGTCCTGTCTTACGCGCGATGCAGAACTTTGCCACAATCTCCCGAGAGTGGATCGCGGCGATGGAAGCCAAAGATTTTGAACGTGTTGAACAGCTTTTGATAGCGGGAAAAGAAATTCGTGACTCTGTGGGAAATCGACATTCATCCGGCTGATGGCCAACCGGACTTTCTTGGTCAGCAAATCGCAACCGAAGCTCGCGAACTGGGGCTGAGTCCGCATTTGGCGATCGAAGCTGCCTATGGTTACTTGATTCAGGGCGAATTGAGCGAAGATTGCATTCGGAACGCCACTCGTAAATTGCTATCGGATCCGATCACGGAACGGACAGTGATTGGCACAGCCGGATCTGCAAATTTGCTTCATGGTCGGAGTTCGTCCGATGCCGAAGCGGTGACTTTGATTCATGTACTCCGAAAGCCAGGGGTGATGGACCCGGCGGCGAACAGTACGCATCGTGCGCTCATTGATATGCAGATTCACGCGGAAGCCGTCCGAACGCTCCGCAAGTTTTGGGTGCGTGGACTATCCGTAACAGATATTGAACGGCTCTGTCAAAAAATCTTAGCCAACCAATCGATCGAACAAACGATGGTTGGTCCGATGACTTTGAAAGAAATACAGCTTGGATCGAAATTCGTTTTTTCGAAACAACTGGTTCCGATTTTGAATCTCGACGATGTTGCTTTGGAAAAACTCAGTCGACAAGGCCAGCTCTACTTGTCGTTGACGGAGATGAAAACCGTCCAGGCACACTATGCCAAAATTGGACGCGAGCCGAGCGACATTGAGCTGGAAACTGTTGCTCAAACTTGGTCGGAGCATTGTAGTCATAAAACCCTGGGTGGTCGTATCGAGTATCGAGACGAAACAGGGACTCGGCAATTCAATAGCATGCTGAAAGAAACGATCTTTGCCGCGACGCAAAAAATCCGTCAGGAACTAGGGAAAGACGATTGGTGTGTGAGTGTCTTCAAGGACAACGCGGGCGTCGTTACTTTCGATAAAGACTATCACGTTGTATTCAAAGTTGAAACGCACAATCATCCATCGGCGATCGAACCCTACGGCGGCGCGAACACCGGGTTGGGCGGCGTTATTCGCGATCCGTTAGGGACCGGACTGGGTGCAAAGCCAGTTTGCAGTACCGACGTTTTTTGTTTTGCTTCTCCGAGCATCGATCCGGCCACTTTGCCGCCTGCGGTCTTGCATCCCAAGCGAGTCATGAAAGGCGTCGTGGCGGGCGTCCGCGACTATGGCAATCGAATGGGGATTCCGACCGTCAACGGTGCTGTCTACTTCGACGATCGCTATCTGGGAAATCCGCTGGTCTACTGCGGAAACGTCGGGATGCTTCCCGTTGATAAAGTGGAAAAACGCCCTCTGGCTGGCGACTATATCGTCACGCTCGGCGGTCGAACGGGACGCGATGGAATCCATGGTGCGACCTTCAGCAGTGTTGAGCTAACGGAAGAAAGTGAATCGATCTCGGGCGGATCCGTTCAGATTGGAAACGCGATCACCGAGAAGATGGTGCTCGATGTTTTGTTGCAAGCGCGTGACGCTGGGCTTTATAACTCGGTGACCGATTGCGGTGCGGGTGGCTTTAGCAGCGCCGTTGGCGAAATGGGTGAGTCGATCGGTGCCGAAGTTTGGCTCGATAAAGCCCCGCTCAAGTACGACGGGTTAAGCTATACCGAAATTTGGATCAGCGAAGCCCAGGAACGCATGGTCTTTGCCGTATCGCCGAACAAATGGGAAGCTTTCAAAACACTCTGTCAGAGTGAAGGCGTTGAAGCAGCAATCATTGGCCAATTCGTGCCAACCGGCTTGCTTCGTTTGATGTACGCTGGCGAAGAAGTAGGTTGTGTCTCGATGCAGTTCTTGCACGAAGGTCGCCCACCGGTGATTCGGCAAGCGAACTATCTTCCAAAACCAGAAGCTGCACTTGAATTAAAATTCGCTGAACAAGACGACTATGAAAAGACGCTTCATCAAATCCTTGCATCTCCCAACGTCGCTAGCAAGCATTGGATTATTCGTCAGTACGACCACGAAGTCCAAGCAGGCAGCGTCATCAAACCCTTGGTAGGTCCGCTCTGTGATGGTCCGAGCGATGCGGCCGTCGTCCGCCCGCTCTTAAATAGCCAACGCGGTTTAGTCATCGCGTGTGGCATGAACCCACGCTTTGGTGACTTCGATCCGTATCATATGGCGACGTCGGCAATCGACGAAGCGGTTCGCAATGCAGTCGCTGTCGGAGCCGATCCGAGTCGAATTGCGATTCTCGATAACTTTTGCTGGGGAAATACCGATCGTCCGGAAACACTTGGTTCGTTAGTTCGCGCGGCGCTCGCCTGTCATGACTTGGCGGTCGCCTGGAAGACGCCTTTCATCAGCGGAAAAGATAGCCTCAATAACGAATTTGCTTGGGTAGACTCAAGCGGTCGCAAACAAACGATTGCGATTCCCGCTTCGCTCTTGATCAGTGCGATCGGTCAAGTCGACGATGTGGCGAAATGCGTCACAATGGATCTTAAGAAAGCCGGAAACGTTTTGTATTGTTTAGGCGTGACGCGAAATGAGTTGGGTGGATCGCATGCGGCGATGGTTCTTGGAAAAACTGGCGGTGCGGTGCCGAAGGTCGATGCTGTAATGGCCAAACGAATCTTCGACGGACTTCATCATGCGATCAAGTCTGGCTGGATACGTGCATGTCATGACTTGAGTGAAGGTGGTTTAGCGGTCGCGTTGGCTGAGATGAGTTTCGCCGGTGGCTTGGGAATCGATGTTGATCTTCATGCGCTGACGCAGCTCATGTTTCTCGATCCCGGAACAGTGCTGTATTCAGAATCGAACAGTCGGTTTATTTGCGAGGTGCCCGAAACGCATGTCGAATCCTTTGAGCGAGCCACGAGAGAACTTCCGTGTGTGAAGCTTGGAACGGTAACCGGCAGCGAACAAGTACTAATCAAACACGGAACGCAAACCTTAATCGATATCCCTTGGAAAGCTCTCAAAGCAACATGGCTAGCACCATTAGATTGGGAGTAGTCGCCTTTCGCTCCGCGAAAGTGGCGTGAATCGTCGAACACTTTGAAACGTCTATTACGAAAAATGTTAGAATCGCTCCGAAGGTTTTCATTTCGTTCGCGGAGCGAAACACGACATTTGATTGCTCGCTTTTCTTCAGTCTACGAATTTCGGATGGAGTCCGACGAATGACTGGTATGGTGACCATCGGAACGTAAGGTACATTAAAAACATAATTGCAAACTGCTATTTGTCTCACTGCCCAGGCAGAGCCTATAACCAAGAAAAATGAGGGAAAAGCAGCGCAGGCAGCGAATCCTTACTTGGCGGTGATAGCGTAGACCCGATAAATACTAATTCATGGAGGCTGGACCTTTGCTGAGAAACAGCACACTCGGACGTTCGCTCTTAGCGGGCTTGCTTCTCTGGGCAGCCTTTCCACCCTTGAATTGGTGGCCGCTAGCCATCGTCAGCGTCGCAATCTGTCTGTCATGGATCTATCCGGCGGCGGGTCTAGCTCGTCGAGACTATTTCGCGATTTGGGTTGGAGCGAGCCTTTGTTGGCTTGCGCTTCTTCAAGGCATCCGACTCGCCCATTGGCCGTTGTATGCTGGTTGGATCGCGTTATCGCTCTATCTTGCATTGTATACGATGGCTTTTGTCGGACTCTCTCGAGTCCTAGTGCATCGATGGCGTTGGCCGATAGTGGTTGCGGCTCCGTTGGCGTGGGTAAGTCTTGAACTTGCTCGCGGTTATATCATCACCGGTTTTTCGAGTTGTCTGCTCGGACATGTTGTTGCCAAACATCCGCTGCTCATCCAAATCGTAACCCATCTTGGCCCTTACGGCGTTAGCATCTGCATCGTACTTTCGTCCGTCATTTTGTATCTTGTCTTCGATAACGGAAGTTGGTTTAAATCGAGTTCAACCACCAAAGACTCTTCTGCGATTCTCGTTTTGTATCGTCAGCATATCCGACAAATTTTGCTCGCGAGTCTTCTGTTGCTGGCAACGACAGTCTTCAGCTACTGGGAGCTTACAAGATCGAAACGCATCGTTGACGAGCGTGCTCCAATGTTCACCGCAGCACTTATCCAAGAGAACTCGCCAACCATTTTTGATATGGATCAAGAGCGGAGTTATCGTCGAAGTGATTTGTCATGGGACAACTACCTTGAAGAAACACGCGTCGCCGCTCAGTCGGTGCCGGAACTCGACTTAGTTGTTTGGCCTGAATCGGCATTTACGGGTAATGCACCCGTTTTCCAATGGGACGGTTCGAGAACGCTTCCAGCGGAGCTTGTCGAAGAAAAAATTGATTTCGATCAACTATCGAAAGTCGTCGATTCCTATCAAAACGCCTTGAACTACAAGATTGCCAGATTGCTTGATGCGGTGCAAGCATCAAGAGAGCTTCCTCAGCGAACCAGTTTTCTACTCGGCAATGATCTGATCAGTATTCAAGGCGAGAATTA
>Ga0105046_10017906_pt1 | contig 10815 bp, 9 predicted proteins | sample MAT03_FD_78385 | JGI IMG/M metagenome (GOLD analysis project Ga0105046, IMG submission 78385) | Freshwater microbial communities from Lake Fryxell liftoff mats and glacier meltwater in Antarctica - MAT-03 (megahit assembly) | ecosystem: Environmental > Aquatic > Freshwater > Ice > Liftoff...
AGATAAAAGCTCTGCGCCCGTTGGGTAAGAGGAATCCCGGTATCCCCAGCCATCACGCTTGGCAAGGCCGCGCCGCTGGGAGTGGCGCTAAACATCACACCGTCTCTATCAATCGCGTTCACGCAGGTGGTGTCACCATACATCAAGGCATCATTGATGTGGCGTTGCACCAACTCTTCTTGCGAAGGGTGCGTGCCGTTGGCTCCTTTCACTTTTCCAGGCCTGAACTCGAGACTGGCTAGTTCTCCAATCATCTTGTAGCGCTCTTTGGCATAGTCTTTGGACAGCAATATGTCGGCTGGCACATTCGTAAAGTTCGGATCGCCATAATACGCATCGCGATCCGCATAGGCCAGCTTCATCGCTTCAGTCAGGTTGTGGATGTATTCCTCAGTGCCAAAACCCATCTTGGCAAGATCCATGTTTTCCACAATATTGAGCAACTCAATTTTGGCTGGCCCCTGAGTGTAAAAGCCCGGCTTGTAGACGGTGTAGTTTTTGTAGGTTCCAGATAGCGACGGCTCGGGCTTCAAACGAAAAGTAGACAGATCTTCGTAACGCAGCAAGCCGCCGTTAGCACGAGAGAAAGCATCGATCTTACGTGCAACCTCGCCACGATAAAAGTAATCACGCACGCTATCGATACCAAGACTCCGCGGCTTCTTGAGGGCCGCTGCGCGCTGCTCTGCCGCTACCATCGCCCGCAATGTTTTTGCCAGCGCCGGTTGCTTAAAGGTTTCGCCCGGCCGCATCAAGCGGCCTTCAGGCATGAAATAGGCCTTTGATGTCGGCCAGCGATCAAAGAAGGGTTGCGAATAACGAACGACCGCCGCCCGCATGTCATCCACCACTTGCGCATCGGCCAACTCAATCGCTGGCCCAATCACCTGTTCAAAACTCAGCGTGCCAAATTCACGCAACGCCACCAGCCCCGCCTCTACCATCCCCGGTACAATCGCCGGTAACAAGCCGGTCACAGGCAGATACCGCGGCAATCCATTGGGTTCGTTTGAATCCACCTCAAAGGGTTCCATCCGGTGTTTTTTGAAAAATTCAGCCGTCCCCAACTTAGGCATCGTGCCGACGCCACTGATCGTAAACACCTTGCCCTCACGCGTCCGGATCAGGATCGGCGATTCCCCGCCAAAACCAAAATGCGAGTACTCTGCAACGGCCGCTGCAAACATCGTTGCCACGCCCGCATCTACGGCATTACCGCCGATTTTGAAGATCTTCATGCCAGCATCTACTGCCGCATTGGTGCCACCAGTCACGGCTCCGTTCTTGCCTCGTACGGGTTCACGCGCCACCATCGGCTCGCCAGGGGCGCGTTTGATCGTTTGTTGGGCCTGACCGCAGGAAAGAAGCAGGCAGAGTAAAGTGAGAATCGCAATGGGCCGCTGCATGGCCATGATTGTAGCGCCGTTCATAGACATCCCTATAATGGTGGAGTTATGGATCAGGACGCGACAAAACGAGAAACGTTGCCAGAAAATATCGAACCCCTCCCCGAAGACCAGCCAATGCTCTACTGCCCCGTGTGCAGTCTGCGCCTCGAACAGCGCAAATGCAAACTCTTTTGCACGCAGTGCGGTTATTACATGTCTTGCGCCGACTATTACTAGAAATCTGAAGCCAGGAGCACAGAATTGAAACTCATAAAAACCGCCATCACCCTTGGTATTGCCTGCGTATTGGCCACGGCAGAAGTCAACTTGACGGAAGAAGGCCGACGCTGGTGGGCACATGTGGAAATGATGGCCAAAGACGAATTGCAGGGCCGCGACATCGGCAGCGAAGGCTACAAAGTGGCGGCACGATATGTGGCCTCAGAATTTGAAAAAGTGGGCTTGATGCCAGGCAGCACCGCTACCAGCTATATGCAGCGCGTCCGGTTTGTGAAACGCCAGATTGACGAATCAAAATCGAGCCTGAGTATCGTGCGCGGCGGCAACGAAGACAAACTCATCCTTGGCGAACACGCAAACATCGGCATCCGTAACGCTTCCATATCCAGGCTGGAAGCGGGGATGGTCTTCGTCGGCTACGGAACGCAGGTGCCGGAACATCAGTTTGACGACCTCAAAGATATCGACCTCAAGGGCAAGATCGCTGTCTACATCAGCGGACAGCCGCCCAACATTCCCGCCGCTCTGGTCAGCCATTACCAGAGCGCCAGTGAGCGCACCAAGGCCTTGCTCGAACGTGGTGCCATAGGCACTGCGGTCATCAACAATCCACGCACGAGCGACATCCCCTGGGCGCGCGCCACGCTTGCCCGTCTGATGCCCGGTATGTCCATCGACGAAAAGACAGCCGTCGACAAGCTGAAGCTCAGCATCACCATCAACGCCGCTCATGCCGAAAAGTTCTTTGCCGGATCAGGCCACACCATCGACGGGATTTTCGAACTTGCCAATCAACGCAAGCCACTCCCTCACTTCGCCCTTACCGGAACGCTGCAAGCCCGCACCGTCTTTACGCAGTCCAAAGTCGAAAGCGAAAACGTGATCGGCATTCGCCCTGGCTCAGACCCTGTGCTCAGAAATGAGTTTATCGTTGTCACAGCGCATCTTGATCACCTGGGCGTGAACAACAAACTGCCCGGCGACAAGATTTACAACGGCGCAATGGATAACGCCAGCGGCGTTGCCAGCCTGATCGAAGCCGCGCGGCACCTGAAAGAATCCGGTCAAGACCTCAAGCGCAGCATCGCCTTCATCGCTCTTACCGGCGAAGAGAAGGGCTTGCTCGGCTCCACTTGGTATGCCCAACATCCCGTCTTTGGGAAAGATAAGTCGGCCAAAGTTGTGGGCAACCTCAATATGGACATGTACCTCCCGCTCTTCCCGCTCAAGGGCCTGGTGATTCTCGGCGTGGACGAATCCACACTGGGCGACCTGGCCCGCAAAGGGGCCGAGAACGCAGGCATCGAAGTCTGGGCAGACCCCACACCAGAGCGCAACAGTTTCGTCCGCAGTGACCAGTACAGTTTCATTCGTAACGGCACCCCCGCACTTGCCTTCAAGTTCGGCTATAAAAAAGGCAGTCCAGAAGAAAAGCTGATTCAATCCTGGCTCCGCGAGCGCTACCACGCGCCTTCAGACGATCTCGCTCAACCTCTCGATAAAGAGGCGGCCGCCCAATACAATCGCGTTCTGACATCAATGATTCGCTCTGCGGCTGACGCAAGCGAAACACCGAAATGGAAGGACGCAAGCATCTTCAAACGCTTTGTGAAAAACTAATTGGCAAATTATTTCATTGTCCTGACGGCTGGCGAAGAAGAAGAAAAAGACATCCTCGTGGCCAACCTCTATGAGGCTGGCACAACTGGAGTTTCAGAGCTGGAAGAACCAGGCGGAGGCTATACGCTCCAGGCCAGCTTCGACTCACTCGAAGAGGCAAGCGGTTTCGGCGTTGAAGTACAAACCGACTCGACCGATTGGGTCACGGTGAGCCACCTGGTCTGGACCAGCCGCCTTGTCGGCGAGCGCTTCTTTTTGACTCCATCCTGGAGCGAAGAGCCCACCCCTAAAGGCCGTTGGCGCATTCACTATCAAGACGGGGCCGCCTGCGGCAGCGGAGAACATCCCTCCACCCGCCAATGTCTTGTCGCGATCGAAGAGTACCTGACTCCAGGCATGTGCATGCTCGATCTGGGTTGTGGCGCTGGGCTCCTGTCTTTAGGGGCCAAACTGCTCGGCGCAGGCTTTATCGTAGGGGTCGATATCGAAACGGACAGTTGCCACCTCACTCGCGATCTCAGTGGAGTGCCAGTCGTGCAAGGGATGCCAGACTGCCTTGCCGGCGAACGCTTCGACCTTGTCGCAGCAAACATCAGTGCCACCGTGCTGGTAAATTTCGCTGATGAAATTATCCGCGCCGCCAAGCCCGGAGGCCGCGTGATACTGGCCGGCTTCGGCGTGGAAGAGGCAAATCTGGTCAAACAAGTCTTCGCCCTCGGCACATTAAGTGAGCGAACAGAAGGCGAGTGGAGTTGTATAGTGCTCGACCTACCCTTAAACTAAAGAAGTAGCGCGCACCCGTAGCTCAGGTGGATAGAGCATTTGCCTTCTAAGCAAAGGGTCGCTGGTTCGAGTCCAGCCGGGTGCACCATCTTTTCCTCAATCATTTGTCCTATCCGCAACAGGTCCGCATCGGGATTGCAGGCTGTGGTCAACTCACGCAGCAGGTTCACCTGCCTTGCCTGATTGGGCTCTCTAGTGCAGCAATCGTCGCAATTGCTGATACTTCAACGCAACGCCTTAATGCTTGCGCTGTTTTGGTCCCTTCAGCCTTGCGTTTCGATTCGCTAGAAGACATGCTGACAGAGCCCAAACTGGACGCTGTCTTGGTGGCAACCCCAACGGGAGACCATGCCCGGCATGCATCGCTTGTACTCGCAGCGGGCAAAGCGCTGTATCTGGAAAAACCAATGGCCTCTTCTCTCTCAGAGGCAGAGCAACTTCTGGTTCAGGCTCAATCCTGCGACGCTCTCGCAATGATGGGGTTCAACTATAGATTCAATCCGTTATTGATCCATGCAGGTAAGCTAGCAAGCCAAGCCCCGATCCAGGAATTCAAATCGACTTTTTCGCTGGCACCAAAACAACTACCCGGTTGGAAAACACAGCGCCAAACCGGTGGCGGGGTTCTTCTCGATCTAGCCTCACACCATTTCGACCTGATCTCTAATCACTTTGGGTTCAAAGTCTCCGCTGTAGAGGCAACCATCACGTCTGATCAATCCGAAGAAGATACCGCTTCGGTCACTCTTTATGCCCCCACCGGTGCAACGGCGCTATGTAGCTTCTCCTTGTGCTCGGGCGAGGTAGATTCATTTTCATTCCGAAACGCTAACGGCTCATTTGGCTTTAGCCGCTACAATCCTTGGTCCTATCCGCTGCTCCCACCTCAAAACTTTATCAAGTATCACCTCGAACGATACCGCTCGCCTTGGAAAGAACCCTCTTTTCGCCGTTCTCTATCCGCCTGGATCCAGGCGATTCAGCAACACACTCCACCGCCAGTTAGCCTCTCCGATGGCTTAGAAGCCATGCGGCTCATCGATGCCGCCGAACGTTCTTCAGTGCTCAAACGACGAGTGTTGATCTAACTCTGATTCAAGAATCAGGTTGCGGTCTGATTCCACGACAAAATCGAGCCGCCTTGTCTCAAATGCCTGGTAAACGCTGATAGAATTTCCACTTCCCCGGAGATAGCCGACAGCTTCTCCAAAGGCATGACACATCAACGCGGCCGCAGTCCATGGCAAAGCCCGAAACAACTTCGCTTCTTTTCTCCGGTCAGGCTCATGCAGGAAGCCGAAGAGCCTCTTCAGCCGAACGACAGGCACCAGCGGAAACGAGAGCGCGTACACGACGCGCTTCAGCAGTCCCCAATTCATTGCCCGACTCGAACCAAAGAGGCGTCCCCCATGAAAACTGTGACTCAGTAAAGCCTGCGGTTTTGAAAGGTTTACATGCCTGGTAAAACACCGCGCGTCTAAAAATATCCTGAGCCCCTTGGAGACCATCTTTTCGTGCAAAACAGCTTCAGATAAAAGCCATCTGGTGAGATCTCCACCCATCTCGAGCAAAGCCGACTTATCGTAACTGGAATTGTGCCCAGGCCCGCGCGGCACCTCCCCACAACCCTTTGGCCGAAACCATTCAATAAAGGTCAAATGAAAGTTGGCCCAACTCACAAGCGTCGTCGGATTGCCGTTTTTCATCTCCGGCACTACAACGGCGTATCCCATTTTATGCCCCTCAATCAACGTCGCCGCCCAATTGGGGCTAGGGTAAGAATGGTCCTCAACCAGCACCACGGCCGCCCCAACTGCCTCTCGTATGCCTGCGGCCCAGCCAGCAGCCCCATATGGCAATTCACTGACGATCACACTACGCCACCTTGGAATCGACACGAGCGTTGCACGATCAATCGTTCTCGCATTCACTTCGGTCGATACCAGAATCAGTTCCATCTCACTCAACGCTGTCTGCTCGCCTACATGCCGGATTGTCTTTCGGATCGATTCAAACGCCCCGGCATGATTCAGCACTACAGAAAGCTTGATGGCATTGTCTTCCAGAATCATCCTTGCAGTCTCATTCTTAGAGTCTCCCACTTGGCTTCACCCTACGAGTGATACTATTCTCTTGCCGACCATGATCACATCACTAATTCTCCTCCTGACAGCAAACAACCTCTTCGACGGCAAAACCCTCAACGGTTGGGTCAATGTCGGCGGAGCAAACTTCCGCGTTGAGCAGGGCGTCATCACCGTAGACAAGGGCCCCTCCTCATGGCTCCGCTCTGAACAAACCTATAAAGACTACGAACTTAAAGTTGAGTTCAAGACAGCCGCAGACGGCAACAGTGGCATCTTTCTGCGCAGCTCAGCTGTTGGCAAGCCCCACGAAACCGGCTACGAACTCCAAATCTTCGACGACCGGAAAGACTTCCGCACCGGCTCAATTGTCGGCATAGCAGAAGCCAAGCCATCCAAGATAAAGCCAAATGAGTGGAACACTTTTGAGGTGAAACACATCGGGCCAAGAATCATCGTTAAATACAACGGCAAGCAAGTAATTGACGTCCAGGACAAGCACAGCGCCAGTGGCCACGTCGGTCTTCAGTTTAATCCCGACAAGCCGATCTCGTTCCGCAAGATCAGCCTGAAAGAATTCTAAGTTCTTCTAACAGGGGCGGGGTTGTCCTGACTTCGCACTTTACAAAAGAACAGAAACTTTTCTAAGGCAAGTACTTTTTCAAGTCTGGGTTCACCAGCGACTGAACCTCGGCAGTCTCTACGTTCTGAAGCGTCACAAGTTTTGGCTGCAGGTTATTGATCTTCGTAACAGGCTTGCCGCTCAAATGGTTCACCGCAGCCATTACGCTCTCATAACCCATCTTGAATGGCTGCTGCACAACCAGAGAATCAATCAATCCCTTGCGCAAATCTTCGATGAGCGGCGCGGAAGAATCAAAGCCCACCATCTTCAGCTTCAAATTGGTGCGGCTACGCAATGCCTGCGCTGCCCCTGCGGCACTGGATTCGTTCGAGGCAAAAAGCCCCGTCACTTCCGGATGCGCCGTCAGCATGTTCTCTGTGACAGACAAACTCTTGGCGTAGTCGGCCATCCCGTAGCGTTTATCTGCAATCTTGATCTCTGGAAATTTCTTGGCGATCGTTTCTTCAAAGCCACTTTCGCGTGCCATCGTTGAAGCAGCACCGGGCTGCACGGCCACAATCACGACAACGCCCTTGCCACCAAGAATCTCCCCCATGCGTTCGGCCGCAATCGCACCCGCCGCATAGTTATCGGTCGCCACTTGACTTACAAACTTCTCAGTGTTGATCGGCGAATCGAAAATCACAACCGGGATCTTCTGCGCCGCTGCCCGCTCCACAACACTCACCATTGATTTTTTATCGATCGGGGCCAGACAAATCGCATCCACGCGCCGGTTGATCATCGAATCCACAATCTGTAACTGGGCATTAAAATCGGTTTCGGTGGCCGGCCCATTCCAAGAGATTTCCACGCCTGTTTCACGCGAGGCAGAAATTGCCCCAGCCTGTACACTCTGCCAGAAAAGATGGGCCCGCCCCTTGGGCACAACACCGATAATCCGCTTCTTCTCGCCGCCACATCCGGCTTCAAACAAAAGGGTGGCGGCCCCCATTCCGAGGCCGCCCAAAACGTTCCGTCTTGATCTCATCTCAATTCCTTACTTGGGAAATACCGTTGGAGCCACCAGCTTTGCCTGCCAGCCTTCTCCATTCAATGCCTTCAAAAACTCTACAAGATCCTTCTTGTCCGTATCGCTCAGCTTCAATGGCTTCATACGCTCATCCAGATTCTTGTTCGGTGTGCCGCCCTTATCGTAGAAGTCGACAACCTCTTCAAGTGTAGCCAGGCTACCGTCATGCATATAGGGGGCTGTCCGCGCGATTTCGCGCAGCGTCGGCGTCTTAAACGCTCCCCAATCCGCAAGGTTCTTCGTAACAATAAAGCGCCCCTCATCCGGGCTGGTTTTATCCATGCCAACACCAAGATTGTGATACGCATTCGTGGTTAGATTGATACCTTCATGGCACTGATCGCACTTCGCTTTATTGAAGTAAACATCCATGCCTCGTACCTGGCCCAGGCTCATCGCTTTCTTATTGCCAGCCTTGAAGCGATCATAAGGGGAATTGCCACTCAGCACGGTACGTTCATAGGTAGCAATGGCCTTGGTCACTTCGTCAATGCCAACTTCTTCTCTACCAAAAACCTGCTTAAACCGCACGCGATATCCAGGAATCGCATTCAGCGTCTTAGTGACCACTTCATGCGTATTACCCATCTCGATCGGGTTGGCCATCGGGCCAGCCGCCTGCTCTTCTAAAGACTTCGCGCGGCCGTCCCAAAACTGAGCCAGTGAAAACGCCCGGTTGAAGATCGTCGGCGAGCTACGTCCTCCCTTCTGTCCCTTCATGCCGCTGCTCACCGCCTTACTGTCTGTAAATGCAAATTCAGGCGCATGGCAACTAGCACACGACACTGTGCCGTCCGCGCTCAGCCGTTTATCGTAATAAAGCAAACGGCCCAGTTCGCGCTTTTCTGGTGTGTACGGATTATCTTTGGGAAATTGAATGGGCAACAAACCAAGCGGGACTTCTAGCGCAGGGTCCGAAGCCAGGATGGCAAAGGCTGGCGCAACAAGCGCCAGCCGGAATAAGTGTGAAAACTTCATAGCCAATTTACTTCTTGGTGAAGCCGTGAACGTAGATCGCCTTGACGCCGTTATGCGCCCAAAGCGTACCACTCACTTCCATAATATGTGCCGTATGTTCGATCGCTGCCGAGCGGAAGTCTGTCAAACCATCACGGCGCGGATCATGCTCTTCCTCCATCAGCATATAGAGCGAACCATCCTTGGCAAGTAAGCCAATGGGCTGCCCAGCCTTAAAGCACTTTTGCGCACAAGCCCGGTGTTTCTCGCCACGTTTGCCAATCTGTAGATAACAGGAGAAATCTAAAATCTCGCCAACAACCGTAACCGGCTTTGCACCCGGGTTCGGCTTGCCATCAACCGCTGCGCCTAGCGTCGTTGCAGACCACTCTTCGCCGGCCTTCACTGGCTCGCCCAGCTTGCCATGCGGTTTGTCATAGGTGCCGCCATCGGCGGCAACAGTCATCTGCGGCTGCAGAATCGTTGCTCCACCCTTCTTCGGTGTCTGAGCCACCAGCATGCTTCCTACCAGGCAGACTCCAAGGCCTGCCATTGTGCTCTTCCAGTTCATTTTCATACTCTGCGTTTCTCCTTAAATCTTTCTATTAGCCGCGTGTAGATGCGGCTGGAATCTTGTTTAACAAATCTTCCATCTCGGCTCGGTTCTCGCTGCCGATCGTAAAGCAATCCGTCAGCCCCTGTGCCAAATGCCACTGAATCGCCTCATCGGCTTTCGTCCGCAGCTTGCCAGCACCCAGAACCTTCATTCCAATAATGCCCTTGCCCGATGCTTTCATCTGCTTCAATACTTCAGTCACAACTTCAGGTTTGGCATCCATCGCCGCGCCAGCCGGGTTGTATCGCGCCAGATCCACTTCCACCCACGGGCTGGCAGCAGCGGTCTTGAGTGCCCCTAAGGTATGGCAACTCACACCCTTGGTCTTGATGGTGCCCTTCTCCTTGGCTTCACTCAAAACATCCATTGCACCCTTCAAGCGCACATCCCAGTCGTCGTCCGTCATGCAATGTAACAAAACGATATCGATATAGTCGGTGCCAATCTCCCGGCGAAAACGGTCCAGGTCAGCTCGCATATCGGCCGCAGTGACGGCGCGAGACTTCGACATGATCGTTACCTTGTCACGCGAAACCGTCTTCAAAGCTTCTTTCAAATGGGGATGGCTACCGTACTGATCCGCTGAATCCCAGAAGAACACGCCTTGATCGTAGGCTGCACGGAACAACTCCGAAACACCCTTTAAGCCAAGCTTCTTGGTCTGATTTGAACTTCCACCGACACCGTTCGTTCCAGTGCCCATGGCCAGTCGCGATACAGGAACCTTTGCCGGGCCCAGTAATACGCGGTCTTGCGCAGATTTTTTTGAGCCCGCATACAAGTGGTGAGGGAAGTTTTCCAGTGCCAAAAGCGCGGCACCTGCCTTCATGAAATGACGGCGCTGCATCAAATGGCAAGACGGTAATTGACTCGTGGAACGCGACATAAATTCTCCCTACAAATAACTCAATTTTCAGCTTGGGGCTTAAACAGAAGACTATCATATAGAACATGCTTACGAGACGGCACCTCTTCTTCGCAGCGCCCGCCCTGGCTGCTCGCCCCACGCTTCAACTGAGCACTTTTTCAGTCGACGTTACCCCTCCCAAAGGCGCCCCGCTTTGCTACTCGCTCGTTGTCCCCGTAGCAGAAGTCGAATCGCCGCTCCTGGCCAAAGGTGTCGTGCTCTATCCCGCTGGTCAAAAGCCCATCGTTCTATGTGCCGTGGATTGGCTTGGCATCGGCGGAGATTCTCATCTTTATTGGCGTTCCACTCTCGCTAAAGCCGTCAACACCACTCCAGACCGTGTCGCCGTTCAAACCGTCCATCAACACGATGCTCCTGGCGACGATCAAGGCGCCGCCGCTCTCCTGCCAGATGACATCCGCAAGGGCCTGCTGACCCCGGTTGACTTCTGCCGTGCCGCCGCCAACCGTGTCGCGGCAGCAATCCGCACCGCAAAACCAACACCGGTCACGCACTGGGCCAATAGCGAAGCCACTGTCGACAAGGTTGCCTCCAATCGCCG
>Ga0105046_10017908_pt1 | contig 10815 bp, 8 predicted proteins | sample MAT03_FD_78385 | JGI IMG/M metagenome (GOLD analysis project Ga0105046, IMG submission 78385) | Freshwater microbial communities from Lake Fryxell liftoff mats and glacier meltwater in Antarctica - MAT-03 (megahit assembly) | ecosystem: Environmental > Aquatic > Freshwater > Ice > Liftoff...
ACCGGGAGTGGATTGTCGGAGAAGTTGCGGCTACATTCTATTTGCGAAACAAAATTTCGGACAAGTAGAAAGTCGGTTGCGCATGCTACTAGTAGAAAATCCGGTGCTCCAGCGGGAGTTGTTGACCAATCTTCGCGCCAACAAAGCGTTTATGCTGATGCTTGTCTATCAGCTTGCATTGGCTGCTGTTTTGCTTTTTGCATATCCGAGCAATCAACGCGTTGATTTGACGAGCGATCCATCGGCTGCGAGGCAGTTGGTCGATTTCTTTTTTCTCGGCCAATACGTACTTGCGTCGTTGATGGCTCCAACTTTCGCGGCTGGTGCGATCAGCGGCGAGAAGGAACGCAAAACGTACGAAATGCTGCTGGCTAGTCCACTTGAGCCATGGGCGATTGTAATAGGCAAGATGGTCGCATCGCTTACCCATTTGACAGTGCTGATTGTGGCGTCGTTGCCGATCATTATGTTGGCGTTGCCGCTGGGCGGTGTGAGTATCTATGAGGTACTCGCTGCTTACTTGTGGCTAATGATATCCGTTTTGTTATTCGGTTCGATTGGGCTGGCGTGCAGTTGTGGTTTTCAGAGAACTGCATCTTCGTTGGTCGTGTCCTACCTAATCATTCTGCCGCTTGTGATCGTTGGGGCGATCGTTTGGCGCGGTCTAGAAAGCAATGGCGACCTTCGGTTGCTGATCGCGACGGCAGTGTTGCCGCCGATTTATTTTGCGATTAGTTGGATGTTGTGCGCGTGGACTGCGCGGCGTTTGCTTTATCCGCCTGACGTGGGTAGCGAAGGTAAAGATGTTGTGGATCTCGATGAAGAATCGAAAAATGCAATCGGCATGATCATTCAGCGCGATCAATTTCCGGACCGCTTGTTTGCTCCACCGCGTCGCACGTCGTTGATGAAAGATGAAGCCAATCCGGTTTACGATAAAGAGATTCACGCGGAATTGTTCAGCCAAGGAACGTTAATGCTGAGGCTGGTGATTCAGATCAGCATGTTGTTGGCGATTCCATTGATGGCGGCTTTTTTATTTATTGTCCCGCGTCATTGCCCTTGGTACATCTCGTACGTGTTGGTCTTCAACATACTGGTCGCGCCAGTGTTTTCCGCTGGGGCACTGACCAGCGAACGCGAACGCCAGACGTTGGAGTTGTTGTTGACAACCATTTTGCAACCGTGGCAAATCATGTGGGGCAAGCTTTTGGCAGGCTTTCGTGTTTCCTACGTGCTCACCATGTTCTTGATGTGGCCAATGATTCTGGCTTTCGTTTTGGGGATCCAGATGTACGGCAGCAATTGGCTAGCGGTAGTGGTCTTCTTTTTGATCGTTTTTGTCGCGGCAGTCTTCAATTCGGTTAGCGCTCTGTTTTGTTCAGCGATTTGCAAACGCACTTCGGTGGCGATGCTGATGAGTTATGCAATACTGATTGTGCTTTACTTTTTACCAGTTGCTGCCTGGTACATCGGCGTTAGTATCACAGAGGATCCTGCAAAGCTAGATATACTGAAACTAATCGGTATTACAAGTCCTATGATGGCTGCCTTTTGGGTTCCACTGGACGCCAACATTCTTATTTCTCAGGACCCCGGTGCTTTAACGGGCAATTGGGGACTGGTCATTCTCTACTTTGGATTCACTCTGCTTTTGATTGCAGTTATGTTTGCAATCGTTGCTGCTTTGCTTCGCAATCGCTGGGGTATGACGGGTCGTTAGAAGCAAGGGCGTTAGTAACCAGGAGAAAGCAAGTGATCGTCACTTCAATTCGAATGTGGCAACGAGCGGAAAATGATCGCTGATGTCGAGTTCCGCAGGCGGCATAGTTAAGCGGTTGTCCCAATGTTCTTGTCCGTCATGTTTTCCGCGCACGACAAGGTCACTGCGAATTTCTATCTGCTTGAAAACCCAATCGTTGCCAGGTCCATCATTAATGAGGCTTTGGCTTACGAGTATCCGATCGAAGGCACGCGGCAATATCAAGTGTGTTGTGCGTTGACCGTTGGGTGCGAATTTGAGTAAATCGACTAGTGGCGGATTTTTTTCGACTTTTTTGTTTCCAGCATCCGCAACAGTCCCGGCGAGTTCGAGCATATCACCGAGATTTTCGTCCACTGGATGTTCGGTATTTAGGTCTCCAAGCAGAATAACATCTTCACCTTTGGCGATTTGAGGGTTCAGCCAATAGCGAGCTAGTCGCGCTTGACGTACTCGAAAGTCCTCGGCTTCTTCCGTTGCGCGCAGGTGAACCGTCATCACGGTCATGGGGCTTGCGATCGATTTCCAACTGAATTCGCCAACTAAGTGCTTTGAAATGTTGTAATAGTTGTTGCTGTCAAACATCTCGCGAGACTGTTCGTGGCGACGATACTGTGTCAGTCCACTGCGGAATAGCAATCCGACATCCTGTTCAGTGAAGCGATCAGAACCCGGGATGAAGGCGTGGCGGTAGTTAAATTTATGTTTCTGTCGCAATTCGGCGGCAATAGCGATAAGGGTTTGATCGCCCTCGATCTCTTGCAGCGCGATGATATCTCCGCCAGTAGCAGCAATCGCTGCGGCTACATTGTCCAGCTTCGTGCGCCAATACTCTTTCGACGGAGCGGACTGTTCTTTCGAAAGGTCGCTGTGATTGTCTGAACGGTCGTCATCGTACATCCATTCGACATTCCAAGAAACGACGACCAGTTTTGCCGGTGCTTCGTCCTGCGCGTATGTGGATCGAGAAGCCGAGGAAGTGATGATCGCAGCGATATACAGCGCTGAGAAAGTTCGTGAGCACGTTGCGAATTGCATAGAGCCTCGGGAAACCAAAGGTTTAATAGTCTGTGTTTTAGCCGCATTGGTGTCGAAACAGTATAGCTGTGCCTGGGGCAGTTTGAGGGGGGCTAAGCAATTTGCCACGCCCCTTTTGGTTGTGTCCAATGTCACGCTGCCAGTTTCGACTGAACCTGAGAACCAAAATCGGGTATATTCACACCTTTTGAGCAACTGTATCTCGCCAACAACTGAGCACTGATGCGATCACTGGGCCAAATCGACGGACGCAAGCCAACCGAGCAATTCGTGGCTTTTCTTCTTACGCAGAAAATTAAAACGCACATCGAAGGCGTTGAAGGTAAACCGGATTGCTGGGAAGTCTGGGTTCGCAATGAAGATCAAATGCCAGAAGCACGTAAACAGTTGTTCGCGTTCAAACAGAATCCAACGGACGGCCGCTACGAATCGGCGATGAAAGAAGCTACTCGCCTGCTGGAATCCGAACAGAAAGCTAAACAAACGGCGGCTCGAAACATCCAGCGAATGGACACTTCCAGAACACCTCGATTGGCTCGAGGGCCGATTCCGCCGTTGACGTTGACACTAGTTATTTTGGCGATCATTGTCTCTTTCGCAAGCAATTTCATGGATCTAAAGGCTATCAAAAACAACAAATGGGGTGAAGTGGTCGTCAATGAGCTGAGTTTTGTGGAGCCAGCGGCTTGGAGTAGAACCAAAGATCCGGCTGCCAGCCTAAAGCGTGGCGAGCTTTGGCGAGTTATCACACCCATTTTTATGCACGGTAGCATGCTCCACTTAGCCTTTAATATGTTTATGCTGGTGTCGTTGGGGCGCATGACAGAGCGCATTCAGGGAACGCCAAAGTTTGCTGTCTTTGTGTTGATGTTGGCGGTTTTTCCCAATCTACTGCAAGGGTTGATGCCAGTCTCGCTAGGAGGAACGCCGTTTTTTGTCGGAATTTCTGGCGTGGTTTACGGACTGTTTGGTTATATTTGGATTCGATCCTCACTTCATCCTGAAATGGGAGTTTTGATCCCCATGCCGATGGTCGTGGTTGTACTCGGTCTAATTGTGCTTGGGTTTGCGGCGGGAATGTCTGAGGCTGAGATTGCGACAACTTGGCGTTTGGCAAACTTTTGTCACTTAGGCGGATTGTTGGTTGGCATAGCGGTTGCGTATGCCTCGGAAAAAAAGTAGCGATTGAACGTGAAGAATATTCGGTGCGATCAGGTGCAGTGCGTTGTTATTACGATCGATGGCCCTGCGGGTGCTGGCAAAAGCACGGTGGCAGGCAAGCTCGCAAAGTCGTTGGGCTTTGACTTTCTAGATACCGGCGCACTTTATCGCTGCGTTACATTGGCTTGCTTGCGAGCGAGTATAGCACTCAGCGACGAATCATCGGTTCTTCAGGTCGCTAGGCGACTGGAGATTCAGCTTGATGGTTCGCGAGTCACAATGAATGGCGAAAATGTCTCTGAACAAATTCGCGAGCCTGAGGTAACCAAGAACATTGGTACGATCGCCGACAACCAAGCAGTGCGGGCATTGCTGACATCTATTCAACGAGAGTGCGCGGCAGGACGAAGTATGGTAACGGAAGGCCGTGATCAAGGAACAGTGGTTTTTCCTGACTCACGCTGCAAAATTTTCTTGGTGGCTAGCCCTGAAGAGCGCGCCAAGCGACGCGTTAAGGAGTTTTCGGATAAGCAGATCGAAGTCAGCTACGAAGAGATTTTGGAGATGCAAGAGCGACGCGACGCGGGCGACGCGGCCCGGCCTGTCGGTGCGCTACGCAAGGCGGAAGACGCGATCGAGGTATGTACCGATGGCTTGACGTTTGACGAAGTGGTTGAGCAACTGCGACAGATCGTTGCCGAGCGGCTTGGTCCTGCATTCCGCGCTGGACTGCACGTTAAGGTACGCGAGACCAATTTTGTAGAGCCAACAGAATGACGCGTTTCGCTGGAAAAGTCAGTGACATTTGGCAATCCTGGCTTAAAACTCTCTTCTATCGTTCCGTCAGGAATTCAGCGCGGATAGCTGGAGTCATGCTATTCGATATTCGTTGCGTCGGACGCGAGAATATGGAATTCGAGGGAGGCGCGTTGGTATTGAGCACGCATCAGAGCCATTTTGATCCAGTCCTGATTGGGCTTTCGTTCAATGGGCGGATGAACTATTTGGCGCGGCGCTCGCTGTTCAATAACCGACTGCTGGGAACGGTAATTTATCTTTTGGATGCAATTGAATTGGATCGTGATCGCAGTGGAATTGCGGGGTTGAAGGAAACGCTTAAAAGGCTGAAAGGCGGCAAGAAAGTACTAGTATTTCCTGAGGGTACTCGGACGGCCGATGGCACGATTGCACCGCTGAAGCCAGGTTTCCTGGCGGTCGCAAGACGCAGTAAAGTGCCGTTGGTGCCTATCGCAATTACCGGTGCCTATGAGGCTCTGCCTAGAACATCGAAGTTTCCACGTCGTTATCCCATTCACATGGCAGTCGGCCAGAAAATCGAAGCGGACATGGTCGCAATCTTAAGCGATGACGAAGTGCTAAAGATCCTGAGCGATAGAATGCATGAATGCTATCGACAAGCGAATGCGCTGCGTAATTAGTGCGAAACCGGCGTAAGGATCTGCGAACAATAAGCTTCCGATATCCAAACAAGGGTCGCACGCCCTGACTCTGCCAAGGAACGGCCCCTGGGGTGGCACGTCCCTGAGTACTCGTAGGGCGTGGGCGTCGCGCTACTTCGAAGGACTTGTCGAATTGCAACCTTTCAAGCCCTTCGCGGACTCAGGGCGTGCCACCCCAATCCGCAACGCTGTGGGGCATTTTGCAATCGTAAAAACAGGCTTGAGGGTAGCGAAAGTCGTCAAGACTTTCGGCTGCGTCGTCAACACGGCCAAAACTCTTGACGACTTTCGCTACAAAAATGCCTCACAGCGTTGCCCAATCCGTTAAATTATTTCCGTGCATCTCTTAACTAAGCATCCTGCTTACCAGAGAATCTTGTGATCAACGCGGTGTTGTAAAACTAGAACAGGCGGTTGTATCCGTTGAGAGCGGCCACTCGGTAGGCTTCGGCCATAGTTGGGTAGTTGAAGGTGGTATTGATGAAGTACTCTAGCGTGTTGTGAGGCGCGGGTTGCTTCATGATAGCTTGGCCGATGTGCACTATTTCAGATGCATTTGGGCCAAAACAGTGGACGCCGAGTATCTCAAGTGTTTCTCGATGGAAGAGAAGCTTGAGCATCCCGATGGCGCGTCCCGTAATTTGAGCACGCGCTAGGCTCTTGAACTGCGAATGGCCGACTTCGTACGGGACTTTCGCGGCCGTCAATTCACGTTCAGATTTGCCGATACTGCTAATTTCGGGACTGGTATAGATGCCAGTTGGAACATCGGTCAGTTTCAAGCAGCTACTTGAGCAACCAGTAATATGCTGCGTGGCGGCACGGCCCTGCATGTAAGCGGCACTAGCAAGCGCTGGGAAGCCGATGACGTCACCGACGGCGTAAACGTTGGGGCATTCGGTTTGAAAGTTATCGTTTACCTTTAGGTGTCCTCGAGTTGATGGCGTAATACCAATGTTTTCGAGTCCCATATCTTCAGTGTTGCCAGAGCGCCCGTTAGCCCACAGGACGATATCGGTCTTGATTTGCTTGCCGCTCTCAAGGAACAGGACCGCGCCGTCATCATGACCTTCCAAGCGTTCGAAGGTTTCGTTGTGCCGAATGAGGATGCCAGAATCTCGGAGGTGATAAGAAAGAGCGTCGATGATCTCGTCATCAAGAAATTCTAGCAGCTTCTCACGTGTGTTTACCAGGTTGACTTTTATACCTAAGTTGCGAAACATTGACGCGTACTCGCAACCAATCACACCCGCACCGTAGACGGTTATCGAGTGTGGCTGCGTACGCAATTCGAGAATCGTGTCGCTGTCGAAGATACACGGGTGACTGAAATCGACATTGGGTGGCCGATACGGTCGGGATCCGGTTGCAATAACGATATGTGCGGCCTGAAACTGCGTTCCGTCTTCGATTTCAACGGTGTGTTTGTCAACGAATCTTGCGTGGCCGTAAATAACCGGAACTTGGTTGCGGTCATAGAACGTCTGTCGCATTGAGACTTGCTTGGAGATAATTGACCGGCTACTTGACCGCAGTTGATCCAGCGTTGGGCTGAGGCGAATTCCCATATCCTTGAGGATGGGATTGTTCATCGCTTCCATCACTGAGAAGATTGAATATCGCAGCGCTTTGCTGGGGATTGTACCCCAGTGCGTGCAGCCGCCGCCAATGCGATTGTATTTCTCGAACACCGCAACGCGTCTGTCTTCTTTGGCGGCTTGCATGGCTGCACCCTCACCGCCGGGCCCTGTCCCTATAACAATTACGTCGTATTCTGCGGGCTTTACCATTCTCTCGAAACTCCAAGCAGCTTTGGGGCCATGAACTTGTTCTTTGACGGCGTTGACGCTACACCCTGCTCCGTGTTCAACAACCGCGTTTTTAATCATTTTTCCGATTCCAGTGAGGTTCACAAGGCGTCTGCTGGCGTTGAAGTTGTCGTTTCAAAGGAATTTGTTAGCCGCGCGAACGGCAACATATGAAGTTGCTGGTTAAGCTGCTTTGAAGTCCCAATCGAATCAAGTAAACTAGGGCAGAATTTTTGGAGCAACTTGAGGGATATAAGAAGCGAATCTCATCTTGTTGGCATCCATTTTTGCTACATTAGGATTCCGCCACGGCACCACTGCAACTTTTCGATGTGGTCTATTCTCAACTTTCGCAACTATCGCAGCGAGTGATTGACAGCATGATCGAGCTCTTCGAGTTTGGTAAGGACTATGGTGAATTCACTGCGGTGCAATCAGTCTCACTCAAAATAGAAGCGGGAGAGATGTTCGGGTTCATCGGCCCCAACGGAGCTGGTAAAAGCACATCAATTCGCTATCTCGCAACGTTACTGAAAGCGTCGCGCGGTGATGGGATCGTCAACGGTCATAGTGTAAACAAAGACCCGATGGCAGTCCGGCGGAGCATTGGCTATATGCCGGACGACTTTGGCGTCTACGATGGGATGAAAGTCTGGGAGTTTCTCGACTTTTTCGCGGTCGCTTACAAGATCGGCAGGACCCAGCGAAAGCAGGTGATTGTCGACGTCTTGGAGTTGCTGGACCTTTCACATAAGCGCGACGACTACGTTAACGGTCTATCGCGCGGAATGAAGCAGCGATTGTGTCTCGCCAAAACGCTCGTTCATGATCCTCCCGTACTTATTCTCGATGAACCGACGAGCGGACTTGATCCACGTGCGCGGATCGAAGTGAAGGCTTTGCTGAAAGAACTTCGAAGAATGGGCAAGACGATTTTGATCAGTAGCCATATTCTGTCGGAACTAGCGGATTGCTGCACTTCGATTGGTATTATCGAACGTGGGCAGTTATTGATGCATGGGCCGATCGATAGCGTATACCGTCAGATTCGCCGCAATCGCATTGTCGATATCCGCTTTGTCGAAAAAGCAGAAGCTGGCATTTCGATTCTGCGCTCTTGCCCTGAACTTCGAGATATTGATATCGATGGAAATCGAATCACTGCGGAATTCGAGGCCGATGATGCGCGGCTGGCTGAGATAATGGCTCACCTGGTCAAAGAAGGCATTCCGATGTGGACCTTTAATGACAAAGAGCCGACGCTGGAAGACGTGTTTATGCTGGTTACCAAACGACTGGTGACCTAACTACATGATCGAGAAGTAGTTCTCAACAGCGAAGTCAATGTAGTCAGGGCGAAGTTCCAGCTTGTAAGCGTGGTACAAGCAGTAGTTTCTTACTTGCAGCAATAAATCTCGCGGATGGCAGTTGCGAAACGGGCGACCGCATGGCCGATAGTGCTTTTCGATCAAGTAGTTGATCGCTTCCGGGATGTGCGGAATGCCAACTTTCGGACACATGAGCTCGAACAGTTTTCGGAAAGCTTCTTCGCTTGGGTTGGGCACTTCGATTTTGTACGGAATACGCCTCAAGAACGCGTCGTCAACGAGATCCTTCGGTTGCAAGTTGGTGGAGAAGATCACCAATTGGTCGAAGGGAACTTGAGTCTTCTTGCCGCTGCACATGTTCAAGTAGTCGTAACGTTTTTCAAGTGGCACAATCCAGCGGTTTAGCAACTCATCGACGCGCATCTTTTGACGACCGAAGTCGTCGATTAGCAATACGCCACAATTGCTCTTGAGTTGGAGAGGCGCTTCGTTGATATTCGAATCTCTGTCGCGTTGGACTTCTAGCATCTCCATTGTCAATTCGCCACCGGCGACGATTGTAGGTCGGCGGATGCGAATCCAACGCTTGTCGACTTCGCAATTATCGAATAGGCCTTTATGCTTCGGCTTGGGAGCCTGCTCATGCATCATGGGGTCATAGAGTCGCATGATTTCGCCGTCGATCAGAAGGGCACGCGGAATCCAAATGTACTTGCCAAACGCGGCCGTAATACGTTCGGCGATACTCGTTTTGCCGTTCCCCGGATAACCGTAGAGGAACATCCCGCGTCCGCTGTTGATAGCTGGACCGAGTTTCGAGAGCATGCGCTTATCAATCAGCAGATCATTGAAGGCTTCAGTGAGTTGCTCGCGGCGTGGGTTCTGACCTTCGACTGATTGGAGCTTCACGCACTTGCAATAATCTTCAAGGCGAACTGGGGCTGCGCCAAAATAAGTGGTGACTAATGTGTAGCGTCGAGCTCGATCGCGTCCTTGATCAGTCAGCGTATGTGTGTAATCGTTGACGGAGTTTGCGCCGCGATATGCAGTGAGTTGTTCGAGTTTCAATCGATTGAGAATTGGTTCGATCAATCGAAAAGGCAACTGCAATTGGTCGGCGATGGTGCGTCCCATGGCTTCGCCACGAGCCAACAGAAATCGCATCATCAGCTCTTCAACTAAAGCTTCGCTTAGTCCGGCTTCTTCGAGCGTTTTTGGAGCGGCGGGAACAAATGGCTCGTCACGATCGACGGTTGCAGCATCGGAGATATTGATTGGTTGCGGCGGAGTTGGAATCGATGGAGTAGGTGCAGTCGTTGCCTGCGCGGCTTCGGGAACACGGATTACCGATTCAACCGATTCTACGGATTGTGCCCCACCGGCAGAGAGCTGGTTGATTCTCTGGATTAGGACATCCATCTGACTAGTTTCGGTTGTTGCAGAGGTGTTCATCGTTGTTCAGATGTGAAGTTGTTGGACATACGCAAGTTCACGAGCGCATCGAATCGTTTGCCAACCCAAGTTTCTAGGAGTTGGCATCGAACCTTACGATACGATGGGTGAACGAGCAAATTCGAAATCGATGACTACTCCGAATTTGTGGGACTTCCGATCGGTGAAGAGAAAATTTCGAAGATTTTGCGAGTAGAATCGATTATGACGGTTCGCGTCTGAAGCAGATACGTTTGTGCCACTGCGCTTCATCGAGCGCCGGGAAATCCGTTCTTAGGTGCACGCCTCTAGATTCCGTTCGAGCCAGTGCGGCTTCGGCCATGAGGTGAGAAACAGTCAGAAGATTTTGCAACTCCCAGCCCTCTTCCGAGCTGAACCGGTGCACTTGAACGTAACGCGAATAGGCGCGAATTGACTGCAAGGCCTCTTCAAGTCGGTCGCGTCTGCGCTGAACACCCACCAATCGCCACATTACACTTTGCACTGAGTTTCGGATGTCAGCGATGTCAAGTTGTTCCGACGATTTGTAGTTGCTGAGGCTAGTGATGGGGAGAACGCGGTAGTCATCGGGCTGTTGTTTTGCGGCCAAACTTGCTTGTTCGCCAGTACGAGCACCATAGACAAGCCCTTCAAGCAAGCTGTTCGAGGCCAGTCGATTTGCGCCGTGCAATCCCGAACTGGTGACTTCACCGGCGGCCCACAACCCCGGCAATTCAGTTTGGCCGTCATGATCAATTTGGACTCCGCCGATCATGTAGTGAGCGCCCGGTAGAACCGGTATGGGGTCGCGGGTGGCGTCGAGTCCA
>Ga0105046_10017910_pt1 | contig 10813 bp, 9 predicted proteins | sample MAT03_FD_78385 | JGI IMG/M metagenome (GOLD analysis project Ga0105046, IMG submission 78385) | Freshwater microbial communities from Lake Fryxell liftoff mats and glacier meltwater in Antarctica - MAT-03 (megahit assembly) | ecosystem: Environmental > Aquatic > Freshwater > Ice > Liftoff...
GATGGTGTAAATGACAATTTGATCGAGTCCCAGGTCGATAGCGCAAGCGTACTTATCGCTTGGGTCAACAAGGATGCAGTGAGCGTGCGGCCCCTCCTGGCGCGACTTGTCGACGCTTTTGCCAATATGCTGAATGTTGCTTACGATGGACAGTAATTCGCCGCTTGGTCCGAGTGAATAAGCCGAAATGCTGCCGCTGCCGTAATTAGCAACAAACGCAAGTTCTCCAGCTCTATCTGTCGATACGAAACAAGGCCCATCGCCGCCCGCTGGTTTGCTACCAAGTTCCTGAAGCATTCCATTTGCGGCAATCCTAAATGCAATAACTCGCGCATTCTCGCGTTTGCCGTCTTGCCGTACTTCGCTGGAAGAATACAAAACATCTAACGTTGGATGTATCGCCAAGAACATCGGATTCGCAAGCTCAGCAACCATCATGGGAGAGCTCAACGTGCCTTCAGCGAGGTTCAATTCGCTGCGATAAATACCTTTGCTTCTGCCAGAAGTATAAGTGCCGATGTACAAGGGAATGGAATTCATTGTGTATTGAACTTGTAAGGGCCTGGAATCAATTTGTATGCAAGACTTATTTCAGTCGTTCTTTCTCGAAGTCGGACTCGCTAACCCCAACCCGCTTTCACTTATCCTTTTGATAAAGCAGCGAACTGTACCAAGCCGAATGCGTCAGGCTTGAGATTGCGCATTTCATTTACTTACTAACCCGAATGCGTTAGCGAGGGGAACCCGCTCTGAAATCCAAATACGCGGCGTTCCGTTGGTTCCTACTGCTTTACTTAAATTCAATTCGGTGCTTTGCAGCCATCACTCAGGTACACGCGGGCGTTCGGCGCCGGTTTCCCTCGCTGACGCATTCGGGTTAGTGAAAGTGCAACCTCAAAATCCTCATGCGACTTTCATTTAGGCTGGAATGGTTTCCAAACGCAACAGATCATCGGCCGTCTCTCGCTGGCGAATCAGTTTGGCTACTCCGTCTTCGATCATCACTTCTGGCGCGCGATACTTGCTGTTGTAATTGCTTGACATCGCATAGCCGTAAGCGCCCGCAACTTCAAGCACGACCAAATCGCCGACTTGAGCGGCAGGCAACATTCGCTTCGCCACAAAGCCGCCTTCTTCTTGCGTAAAAATATCGCCGGACTCGCACAGTGGTCCACCCACAACGACCTCACGTTCGGTTTTGCTAGCCGAGGGGTTGCGATGGGCGATCGAGATCGGATGATACGAACCGTACAGGATCGGCCGAGCCAGATCATTGAATCCCGCATCGAGCAAGTAGAACGTGTTCTCGCCCATTTCTTTCACAGAGCGAATTTCGGCAACCAAGAAACCACTTTCGGCCGCCAGATATCTTCCTGGTTCAATTTCCAGTTCAATGGCGTGGCCGAACTTGTCCTGCAAACGATTGCGAGTTGCATTCCACAGTTCATAATACTTTGCAAGATCAACGTAAGTCTGATTCTGCTTGTACGGTACTGGCAGTCCACCACCGGCGCTAATCGTAGTTACAGTGCGGCCAACTTCCATACAAGCTTTTTCCATCGCGCCGCAAACCTGAGCCAAGTGTTCGATGTCGGTTCCGCTACCAATATGCATATGCATGCCCGAAACAACTAAGCCGTAAATGTCCGCACGTCGCAAGCAATCAACGATGCTTTCGTGCCAAATTCCGTGTTTCGATTGGGGGCCGCCCGTATTCGTCTTTTGACTGTGCCCGTGCCCGAAGCCTGGGTTGATACGCAACGAGATGCTTCGGCCAGGCGCGCGTTGCCCGAACTGGCCGATCATGTCAGGTGAACCAACATTGCAGTGGATATCGTGTTCAACAACCAAGTCCAGCGCTTCGCGGTCAAAGACATCCGCCGTGTAAACGATACCTTTCGGATGCGAATTGGGGACAAAGCCCGCTTTGAGAGCCCGCTGGATCTCGCCCGCGCTAACTGCGTCAACTACGACTCCCGCTTTCCGCATTCGATCGAGAATAGCAACATTGGACAGAGCCTTTTGTGCATAACGAATCGCGTCGAAGGCGCTCAAGTCGGCAATGCGCTGTTGAATAATGCTCAGATCGTAGAGGTAAACCGGCGTTCCAAATTGATTCGCAAGATCAACAACAGAAATTCCAGCGATCGAATCACGAGTGGTTGAAAACGTTGTAGGGCAATGCATTTTTGGTTAGGTTCCAAGAAACAAGTAACAAACTTCGACAAATCGTCAGGTAATATTTAGCCAGGTAATATTTAGCATCACGCGGTAAATTAAAGTCGTAGTGGATCTTGTTAAAGATACTTCCACTCGGAGATCTTTAACAAGATCCACTACAAGTTCCGACAGTTATTTACCACACGATGCTTAGTCGGGTCTTGAGCGACGCTCGCGCACTCTTCGACTGTAGGATTCCATAAACTTACGCTCAGCGGACGTCAAACTGTCTTGGCCAAGTTGATGAATCTTTGCCAGAATACGGTCGGCTTCCGTTTCATCTTTGCTCACCGGAGCTTCGGGTTCTTGAAATTCTTGGGGGCGATGGACTTTGAAACCGCTTTGCTTTTTCCGCCACGACATTCTCATGTTGTCAGTGAAGTTCTCGATGAAAGAGAAATTCAAATTGCCATAAAAATAAAGCGTTGCAAATGCGGCCCCAACCAGGTGGACGTCATAGGCGACTCCGCCTCCACCACCCAAGATGTTGCCACCAATGATTAGGATTCCAAGCACCCATGCGGGAACTGGAATGACTCCCATTAACAGAACTTCGACTCGAGGGAAGCAAAAAACGAACAGCATACAAACGGCGGTTACTCCACCCGAGGCCCCCAGCATGCCCTGTGTACCGCCCCAAGTCTTCGCGGTCCAATAGAGCCCACCTAGAGCGATGGCAACCAAATAAAATCTCAAGAACTCCCACTTTCCATATCGCTCTTCTACGCTGCGTCCCAGAAAATAGAGGGACGCCATGTTGAAGACAATGTGCATCACGTCGCGCGATGAATGTGCGAATCCGTAACTGACCACCCGGTACCATTGCCACGGCCGACTCATCACCTCGGGATCAAGTGCTAACGAGTTGGTGATTGCATTGCTGCGACCGGTCAATACGAAATTCGCAACAAAAAGGGCAACGTTCACAATGATCAGTATGCTAACCATTGACCGTTGATCCCACGGCGCAACTGCCGGCAACCTGTCGTCGCGATAGTATGAACGGTCGTGGATACCCATGTTTATCGAAATCCTGCGTCTATTGTTAAAGTGTGCTACGGTGCTGATTGACGAAGTTTACGGGCTGCCGGTGCAGATTCGTTCGTCGCGGCGAGTGCGGTAGTTGTGGAGGAACCTGCATTTTCCGTGGCCGACGCTGCCAGCGTCGGACCGACGCTGGCAGCGTCGGCCACGAGAGATTCAGCCACTTTTATAGAGCGAAAGTTTGCGCTCCCCCAGCGTTCAACAAACCACTCAGCAGTTCGCCCGCAGCGAATCCCTATTATTCCCATACTTCCGTTACTTGGGCAGGGGCTTGAATCTAGCTGCCGCGATCGTTTGGTTTACAAGCGAACTCGACTGTGCAACACTGAGGCCATCGGTTTAGCGATATCTGCGGACGACTTTGATAGGAGAACTACTTTGCGTGCTAATTTTTTTAATTGCGGCCATAACAATCCTTTCCACGGTTGTTCCTACTGGTTCCTACTGAGAGTGGCTCAGCTCAAGAAGTGAAGCCTGCCAAGACCCAGGAAGAAACCGCAAAACCTAAACAACCTAAACCTCAAAATGCATCGCTTCTGGATTTATACAACTCCATTTGCGGTCACTAACATTGCTTGAGCGAAAATCTTGCAGGCTGCAAGAAAGTCAACTAATTCTCAGCGAGGCACCTGCGATTGATTCAGCTATCCATTAATTGGCAGCGCACAATAAGCTCTCAGTTCATTTTGGAACAGTATGTGCTTGACACAGAAACGGAGAGGCCTGACCTCCCCGCTTTTTGCACCTCGACAGTTACAAAAGGTAGTGGAACGAATAGTTTCAAAGTGGTCAAAACAGACACCGTTGATCGTTAATCGTCCCAATGCCGTTCGCGCAAATTGAAATGATGCGTGTGGTTTAGCATAAACAACACCGACGCGACTTTAGGAGATCGAGATGCCCGATTGTTTAGAGCCGAAGAGCGAGCGACTCTCGATTGGCAGTTACTTGATGATTGCGGTGGCGCTTTTGGCTTTCATACAAACATTTCCGCTCTTATCGCCGATTTATTTGTCTTTTTTGCTGACTTTGATCATCTCGCTGGCTCTAAATCCGCTAGTCAATAGACTTAGGACGCTGACTGGGGGAAGAAAAGGCGCAACGGGCTTGGTGGTCTTTGCAATAGTCGCAACTCTTGCGCTTGCGGGCTGGGCCTTTATCACCCCACTAGCCGATTCAGTCACGAACCTATCGGCGGTTCTGCCTGTATATTGGGAACGACTTCAGAAGCCATTAATCAAAATGGAACAGCATGCTAAACGTTCCGAGGTTCGCCTGCAAGCGGAAGTAAAAACGGAAAATACAGAGGCCACTGCCGAGAATGGCGACGCCAACAGTGATTCACGGCCAACTGAACCGTCCCCGCCAGTTCCGTCAGAAGATTCTAACACCATTCGATCTGGCCTAGCGGAGATGCTTCGAGGTGTGGTCGGAAGCGTCACCCGAGTTGCGTTCAACGGTGCGCAGGTGCTGGTTGTTCTAGTGACAGTTTTCTTCGGTGTAATCTTTGTGCTGATGAATCCTCGTCCGATCATTCAAGCGATCTTCTCTTTAATGCCGGAGCGTCATCTTCCTCAAGCGGTGATAGTTGTACACCGTATTTGTAAATTTGCGCCGGCTTGGGGAGGAGCGACTCTGGCTGGCATGCTTACCATTGGGTTGCTGGTGTTCTTATTGATGTGGCCCTTACTTGGATTGAGCGATGCCCTGGTCCTGGGATTAATTGCAGGGCTCCTTGAATCGATTCCATTCTTAGGACCTACCTTAAGCGCGGTTCCCGCTTTACTGCTCGCAATTGGAGAAGGCGGATTGACTCCGCTTTGGGTCTTGCTCGCTTACATGGGAATACAAGCGTTGGAGAACAACGTGATCTTGCCCCTCATAATGGCCAGAGGAATGAAGTTGCACGCTGTCGCGGTAATATTTTCAATGCTTTTGAGCGTGTCTGCGTTCGGCGTACTAGGTGTATTAGTTGCAGCACCTTTGGTCGCGATTGTCAGTATCCTGCACGAAGAGCTTTATCGAAAACAGTTTCTTCCCACGATTACCGACGTTGACTTAGAACGGCTCGCGGGAAAAGTATTGCACGAAAAAATGATTGCGAGCGAATGAATGTTCAGTCTTCGATTCGACTTTACGTGCGGTCCCTCTACGGCCTTTTCGACAACGATGTGAAGCATTTTTTCCGCTAGTTTTTCTCACCCTACGCGTTCGCCAGGAACCAAACTATGGATAACTTGTGGGAGGGAGTGGCGACGGATTTCCAAGATCTACCCGACGCTGCTGAAGCGATACGCATCTCGGTTCGACTCATAATTGCGGCTGCTCTCGGAGGATTGCTTGGACATGACAGGGAGCGAGCCGGAAAGTCTGCTGGTATGCGAACGCACATGTTGGTATCCGTGGGAGCGGCGTTATTCGTGCTGATCCCTCAGCAGGCGGGACTGTCAAACGCTGACATCAGCCGCGTTACTCAGGGAGTGGTGTCTGGAGTTGGCTTTCTTGGAGCCGGCTCCATTATCAAGAAGAATCGAGAAGAGGACGTTGACGGACTAACGACCGCCGCAGGCATTTGGCTTACCGCTGCAGTTGGTATTGCGGCCGGCTTGGGAAGATGAAGCATCGGCGACTCTTGGTGCCGTCGTTGCGTTCCTTATCTTATCAACGCTCGCCCGCCTTAGATACTACATGAAAAAATCCCAGCCAAAAGATAAAACCGAGGTAGGTAATGGCGGAAGCACGCGAGACGCTAATTGAAAGCGCTGGAAATCCGGCTGAATCTAGCTTCTAAATCTTGCGACAGAGTGATTGCGATCTGATTTCGATCTGATTTCGAGCAACTGGCATGGAGATTGCAGTTCTGAGATCAAATAGCCAACCATCCGCTGCACACTTTCAACTCCAAACGAGGATTCAAGCTATGAAAACATGCGAGATTTGCGGAAACGAATATGACAAGTGCTTCGAAATTATAAGCGAGGGACAATCTCACGTTTTTGATAGTTTTGAATGCGCGATTCAAGCTTTAGCACCAACCTGTGAGCATTGTCAGTGTCGTATCATCGGACACGGGCTCGAGGCCAACGGAGTTATCTTTTGCTGCGACCATTGTGCTGAGTCTAGTGGTGTAACCGGTTTGCGTGATAGGGTTTGATCGCTTGCCATCGAATCGAAGATTCTGGAGTGACAGATATTAAAAAACAGTTCCTAGAAAAGGGATTCTTACATGACTATCGAAGAAGCACGAAAGCCATCAACGATGCCAGCCCAGACGCAGGAAAAACCTGGGCTCGAGTCAAAAATGAATCCGAAGCCTAAGTTTGAAGCACCCTTGTATCGAGGGGCGGACAAACTCGCTGGACAGATTGCATTGGTGACTGGTGGCGATTCAGGAATTGGTCGAGCTGTTTGCGTGCTATTTGCTCGCGAAGGTGCCGACGTATCGCTCGTATATCTTCCAGCCGAACAATCCGATGCCGAGGAGACTGCAAGAGCCATCCACGCCGAAGGTAGAAAGTCTTTTTTAATTCCTGGAGACGTGACCGACTCTGCGTTTTGTCAATCGGCAGTAGAACAGACCGTTAAGCAGTTCGGGAAGCTTAACATTCTCGTTAACAATGCCGCCTATCAACAGACTCACGATCGGCTAGAGGATATTTCAGATGAAGAGTGGGAACTCACCTTTCGGACTAATATCTTCGGTTACTTCTATATGGCCAAGGCTGCACTTAAGTTCATGACCGAGGGCGCGACGATCATCAACTGTGGGTCCATTACCGGCTTGGAAGGAAATAAGTCGCTGATGGATTACGCGTCGACGAAGGGAGCCATTCATGCATTTACGAAGTCGCTTGCCCTCAATCTTGCAGAACGGAACATACGAGTAAACTGCGTGGCCCCAGGTCCCATTTGGACGGTACTGCAGCCCGTTTCAAAGCCAGCGGAGCAAGTTGCGAAACATGGTGCTAAAACGCCAATGCAACGCCCCGGACAGCCCGAAGAAGTTGCGCCCGCGTTTGTCTTCTTTGCTTCGAATGCTGACTCGAGTTACATCTCTGGAGAAGTTCTGACGATATTAGGTGGCGAGACCCGCGCATCCTAAATCGCTCTTCTTTCGACACTTCTCGATGATCGCCCGTATGCAATGCTTATTGCGAGTCCGTCGTTGCTTCGGTGGGGTTGGCTACGCTTTCAGCGGCCATAGAGTCAATCAACTGGGTAAGTTCCTTACCTGCCCGATCCATGAACTGATGGATCGTATTGAATTGTTCGTCGTCATTGCGAACGGATTGCATCACTTGAAGCCCCATGCAAATGACCGAGAGTGGCGTTCGGAGATCGTGCGCCAACTCGCGGACTCGTTTTTCGTAATCTTCGTTTTGAGTCACTTAGTTTTGAAAAGTAAAGTGTTATTAGGCTGGCGGCGTATCCGCAAAATTTCAGTGCCTGGGAGCAAGCATCGCATCCTACACTGTTTTCATTCTTGCTTCTGACAGCTCAGCATACCGAAGACAACGCCCAGCCGCAAGCGAGTTGGTGCCGACCTCTGTTTTAGAGGTCATCCGCATCGTCTGGCCGAACCCCTCTCCAGCGAGTTCGTCGCGATCTTCCGCCAAACGCTCGAAAACCTAAAGTAGGTCAGCATTTCCGGTATACCTCGCTACAGCCGTGCGATCCAAGTCCAAGCCAAGCCCGGGCAACTCGGGGATCGCCAGCATCCCGTCACTATCCAATTGCCAACCATCCTGAGTTATCTCGTCAATGAAGGGCGAACCGGTAAGGTACTCGACGAGATTTGTTCCAGGAAATGCAGATGCCAATTGCAAATCCGCAGCCAGGCCAACCGCCGTGTTCCAGCCGTGTGGAATGAACCGAACGCCGAAGTCCTGAGCCATCCAAGCGATGCGACGTTCTTCGCTGATTCCGCCAACTTTGGTAACGTCGGGTTGCACAATATCGAAAGCCCCAGCCGCCAGCCATGGTTGAAAGGCTTGGCGGCGTGTTAATACTTCTCCACCTGCGATTGGAACTGGTGAATGTTCTCGCAGTTTTACAAAATCCTCCAGCGCGTCGGGATGCAGGGCTTCTTCGAACCAAGCAACTTCGTAGTCAGCCAGCATCTTCGACGTATTCAGAGCCCATTTGTAACCGTTGCACCAATACGCGTCGCTGCCACCTGCGTCGACCATCAGTTGCGATTCGGGGCCAACCGCGTCGCGCGCGGCTTTGACGATCGCTTCGTCGGTAGCCGCATTGCGTCGTCCAAACGGTCCCCAGCCGATCTTGAACGCACGAAAACCCTGAGCCTTCACGGCGAGTAAGTGCTCACGCAGTTTCTCGGGTTCATCCATTAGTAATGAAGCGTAGGGCTGCACGCGATCACGATAACGGCCACCGAGCAAGCGGCCTATCGGCTGACCAGTTGCCTTGCCCAGCAAGTCCCAAAGCGCGATATCAATGCCGCTGATCGTATGCGTAATCGATCCGCCGCGCCCCAACCAAAACATATGCTGATGCAGTTTCTCGCTGACTCGCTCCGGTTCGAGTGCATTCTCGCCACGATACAACGGTTCGAGCACCGCCAACGAGGCTCGCACCAAGGCATCGTTGGTAAACACACTCCCAAGACCAATTGCCCCTTCTTCAGTATGAACTGCGATCAACGTATGCACGCAGTCTTCCGGCCGAAGCTCATTGCTCCAGCCACCTTCTGGCGTTGCACCGCGTAAACCCGCACAGCGAATTTCTCGAATTTTCATTTTGTTGCCGATTGAAATTGGTGAAATAAGCCAAGTTAATAATAAGCCAAGTTAATAACTAGTGTTCTCGAAATAGCAAGCCTCGTTAGAGGCGAAAGGGCTCCCTCGTATCGATTTCATGCTGGGCGCGGCAGTCTTCCGTCCCTAACGAGACTTGTATGTATACTAGTCTTCGATACCCACCGTTAAAACGGTGGGCTAGTGTCGAGTATCCCTACCGGGACAAAAACTGGCGAGTAATGTAATTCGTCGATGTTAAGTCAGCAGTCTCCGCTGGCTACCGGTTAAGTTAAACGATTAAATCAACAGCCCGATTGCGCCGTTCCGCTTCGAAAGAGACTACGTGTTCGCTTTCTGAACCAACTGCCCACAAGCGGCTTGAACGTCCGAGCCCATCGAATAGCGAATGGTCGTAAAAATTCCCGCCTCACGCAGACGCATCGCGAACTCACCGCGGCGCTCTCGTGAAGTCGGTTGCCAAGCTTGTACAAATTCGGTCGCGTTGTAGGGGATCAAGTTGATCATCACGTTCAGACCGTCTAAATACTCAATCAAAGCGTCCGCATCCTCATCTTGATCGTTGACACCAGCGATCATGATGTGCTCGATCATAATCGGTCCCTGCTGGCGATGCGTCTTGGGCTTGCGAGCGATGTAGCGAAGCGCTTCATGGGTCTCTTCCCACGAGTAACGCCGAGACCAAGGGACCAGTTTGCTGCGCAGTTCGGGTCTAGCCGAGTGCAGGCTGAGCGCCATCTGTATTCCGGGGTATCGATCAATCAAGCGAATCATCGCGTCTGGCACGCCAACGGTCGACACCGAGATACGGCGATGCGGAATCGCAAACATCGCTTCGCTCGTCAAGCAGTCGATCGTTGCGTACAAATTCTCTTCATTGTGCAGCGGTTCGCCCATGCCCATAAATACGATGTTGCGCAGTCGACGATCATCGGTCCGACAAATTCTCGCAGCGGTCAGTATTTGCTCGAGGATTTCGTCGCGGGTCAAGTTTCGTTTCAACCCCATCCTAGCCGTTGCACAGAACGGACAACCGGCTTGGCAACCAACTTGAGTAGAAACGCAAACTGCTGCTCGCGAGGGTCCTGATCGCAGCAAGACCGTCTCCATTCGCTGGCCATCAGCACCCTCCATCACCAGTTTTACTGATGGATCGATCGTCGAGTCATGACGCCGGTGAATCTTCAGCGGGGCGAGATCGAATTCTTCCCGAGCCGCCTGTGCGGCTTCCAGCCCCAATCGCTCCAAGGCCACATCCAGTGGCTGGTGCATCTGAAAATTCGTATATCGCATTTTGCGCAGTCGCTGGGGATCGACGCGATGCCTTCGCCGGAAATCATCGACGGCCGCGACGTTGTAAAGCGTCGGTTTGGGCATCACTGCGGACGCATTTGAGACAGGCAGCGAGGTTTGCATTGCAGAACACAAATAAAACAGGAATTGGTCAAGTCAGCGAGCAATCACGATGGCAGGCAAGGGAGGTTTACGCAAGCCGTAGTGGTTTATTGGCACTACGAGTAGACGTCCTCCACTAAAATACAAGCCCGACGCGCCAGTTTTGAAGTTGCGCTATTTTGTTTTTTTTACTCACCCGAACGCGCAAGCGAGGGGAACACGTCGGGAAACGCAGCGTTTACCTCCGTGATACGGTATTCCGTTTACACTTTAACGAACAGTTCCAATATGGCATCGGACACGTACGCAACGCAGAATTTCAGAGCAGATTCCACTCGCTTGCGCATTCGGTTTAGTAAAATTGCGCAACTTCAAAA
>Ga0105046_10017914_pt1 | contig 10811 bp, 7 predicted proteins | sample MAT03_FD_78385 | JGI IMG/M metagenome (GOLD analysis project Ga0105046, IMG submission 78385) | Freshwater microbial communities from Lake Fryxell liftoff mats and glacier meltwater in Antarctica - MAT-03 (megahit assembly) | ecosystem: Environmental > Aquatic > Freshwater > Ice > Liftoff...
GATCGCCACGACCGCGCCGAGCCCAACTCCGAATCGGAGCCTGAGCGATAGGCGCCATGGGCGATCACAGAGCGCCGCCGTGCGGGGCGACTCCGTGAAGTCACGTTTCCCAGCGCCCTCCTAACTAAAAATACATCGGGAAAACGCAGACCCTTCGAGGTAGGAGGGCCTGGGTTTCGTCGAGACCAAGCGAGGCCGGTGGCGCGTCGCGCGGAGCTCATTGCGGAATTCCTTGCGCAACAAGCAGTGGGGCCTGGACGTGAGCACGCGCGCTGCCGGCCTCGCGACGGTATCGGCGAAACCCAGGCCCTCCTAGCCGGAGTATGCTCCCGCGCGATGACCGGGACTCGACGCGCCGCACCGCTTCTTTCGCGCACCATGCTGCTGGCCGCGCTCGCTGCGCCGGCGGCGCTCTTCTCGACGGGGTGCAGCGGGTCCACGCCCACGTCGAAGACGGCGCAAGGCCAGGGCGGGACTGCCGTGACGCCAATCGAGGATGCGCAGTTCGCCACGGCGGCGCGCCGCGTGCTCGCCGCCCCGGACGGCTCGGACGAACGCGACAAGATCCTCGCCCGCGTCGCTGCTGCGCAGCTCGAACACGCCGCTCTGCGTTTCGACCGGGGCGACGACGACGCCGGACTTCGCAGCGTGCGCGGCGCCTTTCTGCTGATCCGCCGTGGCGAAACAAGCGGCGCGCTGCTGGCCAAACCGGGGAGCCCCGGGGATCGCGCGCTCGCGGGCGCCATCCGCGTCGTGAGCTCGCAAGGCGACGAGGGTTCGGCGCGCGCGCTCCTCGATCTGCGTCGCCTCACCGCGCTCGGTGACGACAAGGCTCGCGTCGAGGAGAGCCTGCGGGCGCTCGACGCCTGGGCCACGGAGACGCGCACGGGAAGCGCGGTGGAGATCACCGGCCTCGACGAGCGCGCCGCCGTCGGCCGCGCGATGATCGACTCCAGCCCTGCCGCCTTGAAGGCCGCCGAAGAGGCGATCTCCAAGTGGATCGGCGCGGCGATCGAAAACCGGCTCGCTTACCAGCAGACCGGGCGACGCCCTCCGCCGCGCGAGGCGATCGAGGCGACGCGCGCCCTGGGCTCGGGTCCGGTCACGCTCGTCGCGCTGTACTTGCGGCATGGCGACGCTGCAGGCGCCCTCGACGCCATCGAGCGGACGAGCGCGCGACGCATCGTGCAACCCGCCTTCTACGCCGTCCTCCAGGAGGCGGCGTCAGCCAAGACGTCGCGTCCGTGGAAGGGTCTGTGGGCCGCCCTGGAGGAGGAGACGCAGGGCCAGGTCGGCGGGGATTTCGGGATCGAGCCGGCCGCCTACGAGGCGGCGCGTCTCTACGTCGCGCTCGAGGCGTGGCGAGTCGAGCCAGCAGACGCAGCCACGTCGCTCGTGCTCGCCGAGGCGCTCGCTTCGTTCGGCATGCCCGAGGTCTCACCGCTCGTGCTCGGCGATGCGCTCAAGGGCAACGAGGACCCGGCGTTCGCGAGCGCCGTGACGCGCTTCGTCGGGGTCGCGTTGCGCGATCAAGTTAGCGACGTCGCCACCGCGCGACGCGTATTCGCCGCCTCGACGGAGATCCTCGACGTGGTCGGGGCCAGCTCCGCCAAGGGTGGCGTCCGACCTACGCCCACCGACCTGCGCGAGCTGATGGGCGGCATCGAGCTGCGCGCCGGCCAGCTCGACGCCGCCCGCCCCTTGCTGGAAGCCGTCGCGCGCGACGCGCCGAGCGCGAGCTCCTACCTGGCGCTCGCGATGCTGGAGCGGCAGGCCCAGAAGGGCGACGCTGCGCTCGGGTGGACGACCCGCGCGACGTCCGAGCCGTTCGCGACCGCCGAGCCACTGGACGCCGCCGAGGCCGCGATCGTCGCGTACGAGATCCATCGCGCCAAGGGCTCGACGGCCGAGGCCGAGCGCACCTTGGAGATCGCGCTGCGGCACGCGGTCACCGCGGAAAAAGCCGGGAAAGCTGGCCCCCCGAAGGCGCGGGCCGAGCGCTCTCTCGCTCGGGTGCTCGACGCCTACGGCGACACCTTGGGCGCGACGAGGGCGCTCGAGCGCGCGATCACCGAGGTCTCCGGCGACCGGAAGCTCCTCGGCGCGACGTTCCTCGACGCGATTGCCCGCGCCATGGTGCGGCGCGATCTCGAGGCCGCGCGCGGGCTTCTGCGTCGCGCTCTGGATGCACGCGTCGAGGCCGACGATCTGATCTACGGCGCGCTCTGGGTGAAGCTCCTCGAGGGCACGCTGCGCGCTTCGCCTGACGGCACCGTCGCCAGTGCGCTGCTGACCAGCGGGGAAGCTCCTCCGGGCAGCTGGACCGCAAAGCTCACCCGCTGGGGTACTGGCAAATTGTCTGATGCCGAGCTGGCGAAGCAAGCGCAGAGCGGCTCGCAGCGCGTCGAGGCGGCGTTCTATCAGGCGATGGCGAAGCGCGCCGCAGGCGACCAGAGCAGCGACGCCGGGCTGCGCGACGTGGCCACCAGCGCGCACCTCGACCTGGTGGAGGTCCAGCTCGCCCGAGAGCTGCTGTTCCCGCCAATGCGCATCGGGGTACCGCGCAACGTGCAGCTCCCTTGAAGGAGCGCGACCCCGGATCGTGACGCGTGCGCCGGGGTCAGGTCCGCGGGCGAGGTCGACTCGGTGGCCCGAGCAGACCGTTCCACGCGTTTTCGTCGGACTCGGGGCTCACTTCGAGCGCCTCAGCCCGCCGAGACCGCGTCGCCACAGTCATCGCATCGGTGGGCCCGCACTCGGTAACCATCCGCTCCGGGGGGAGTAACTCGGTCTTCTCGGGCGAGATGAGGAGCAGCTCGACCTCGTCGATGAGCGTGAGGAGCCGCTCGGCGAGCGTCGCCCTCGACTCGAGATCGGGGGCCCCGACCCACCGCGCGCTCGTCGCTCCGATCACTCTCGCAAGGATCCTCGCGCGGCGGGCGGCCTTGACGTCGAGGACCTCGAGCACGCGCTCGTGGCGCAGCGCGCGATCTCCGAGCGCCTCGATGAGCGCCGCGACCCTAACCATGGTCGCAGCCCCTCCGAGTCGCCGATCGATCTCGACGACGCAATGGAGACGCTCGGTCGGAGTGTGCCGCATTGCGATGCGTCCTACGGCCGTCGCTCCTCAGCTTCAAGGCATTGCGTGGGTCGACAACGGTGAATGGCGCCGTCGGCATCGCGATTCTTGCGAGCTGCGAAACCTGGCAACCAAGCGAACGGCGCTCGCCAGCGTGCTGGAACTGAATGAATACCGCATCCTCCAAGTTAGAAATGGCATGAGATCAGTGGACCGGCGCGACGTTCGCCATGATCGGATCAGAGCCCAGAACATCTGCAATCTCCATCACTTTGGGCCGCAGAGTTTCTGGAAGCGATTCACCGCAGAGTTCTGAAAAACATCAGAAGCTGCGGTGAGCAGCTGGCGTACTGCTCGGTCGACTGCGAGAGCACCAGCCCTGAGACTGCCACGAGGCGCGACCCGCGTAGGGTCGTCGGCTCAGGGCACCACACCTTCGACATCGGCGATCAGTGCCGCGCGTCCGAAGTTTCGTGCGCGAAGCGTCAGGGGCCCGTCCGGATGCGCCTCGAGGTGCCGCTGAAAGGCGGCCTGCGCCGGACCGAACGCGTGCGCTCCGAAGTAGGCCACGCCCCGCGCGAAGTCGACGGGATAGCTCGGGTCGAGCCGCGCATAGGCGTCGATCCGCCGCAGTAGACCCGGTGCACCGAGCCCGCGCGCGGCCACCGGGTCGGAGGTCGACCGCCGCGTGCGCGCGTGCCTGATGGCGAAGCCGAAGAGGAGCTTCTCCTCGGTCAGCGTCTGCGCCGCGAGCCCCCCCTTCAACCGGACGATCTCGTTCCATCGCTTGCGGAATGCGACGCCGAGCACGTCGTCGTCCATCAGCATCCGAGACCGATCGCCCTCGTCGATGGACCAGCCGGCATCACGGAACGCCGTGACAAGACTGCCACCCAGCTCGTCGATATCGCGGCTTGCGACTCCGCTGCTCTCCCACTCGCGCACCGCACGGACGAAGCGCGCTGTCTGCATCGCTCGTAGCGAAAGCAGCGCTCGCAGATCGGGCGGCATCGCCGAGACGGCACGGGCCACCTCGCTTTGGGCGGCGCCGAGCGCGAGTCCATCGAGGTTCGCCTCGGCGCGTCCGACCTTGCGGATCGCCGTGCCCAGCGCCCGGCTCGCGTCCGGCAAGCCCGCCAGGGCCCGGGTCTCGAGCTGCGCTTCGGCGGTGCGGAGCAGCGCGATTTCGCGAGGGCTCACGTGCGGCTCCGGCACCTCGAGCGGGACCGCCGGACGCGGGACCACGAGCATGACGACAGCCCAGGCGGCCAGCACGACTCCGAGGCCGAGCTGCCAGCCGTCGAACGCCTTGCCGAAGGGTCGGCGCTCGGATTTCCCACTCTTGACTCTCATGGTGCCTGGGCGACCATCGTCGCAGGGTGCGCGCCCCGCTGCGAGAGCGGGCTCGCGCCGCCCGGATTCAGCAGAGGAAGCCTTGACCGAGAACCGGAAGCATTCCCGAGTATCGATCCACTCCAGCATGGGGTGGTCCGTGCCTGGCGCCGCGCGCGTCGACGCGCACTGTCGCGACGTGAGTCTCGGAGGTTGCTTCCTCGAGGTCGTCTCGCCCCCCGAGTTCGGAGCAGCTGTCGTCGTGCATCTGGATCTGCCGGGCCTGGTGGACGAAGCAGGCCGTCAGATCGAGACCTCGGTCCCCTCGACCGTGAGGTGGACGACGCTGGCTGGCATGGGCGTGCAGTTCGGCCCGATGGGTGCGCGCGAGACCGCCGCCCTGCTCCAGCTTCTCGGCAGATGAGCGCACCGCACGAAAAGGTCGCCGCGGGGACGCTGCTCGACGAAAAGTACCGCGTCGTTCGCCTGCTCGGCAAAGGCGCCATGGGAGCCGTCTACGAGGTCGAGAACATCAAGGTGCGCCGCAGCGCCGCGCTGAAGCTACTTCCCAGCACCGCGTCCGCAGACATCGTGGGGCGCTTCGAGGCCGAAGCGCAGGCCGCCGGGCGGGCCGGCAGCAAGCGCATCGTCGATGTCCTGGACCTCGGTCGTACCGCGAGCGGCCAGCCTTACATGGTGATGGAGCTCCTCGAGGGCGAGACCCTCCGAGACGAGCTGAAACGCGCCCGGCGCATGACGCCGAAGCGAGCCACGACGCTGCTCGTGGACGTGCTCCTCGGTCTCGAGGCGGCGCACGCCGCGGGAATCGTCCACCGCGATCTCAAGCCGGAGAACATCTGGGTCCTCGCCGAGCCGCCCGAGCCCCGACCGCTGACCGGCGAGACGGGGATCGTGAAGATCCTGGACTTCGGCGTGTCGCGCTTCTCGTCGGGCGGTGATGAAGACGCCCCCCGAAGGCCTCGGACCGCCGAGGGGACGATGATCGGCACCTGCTGGTACATGAGCCCGGAGCAGATCCGCGACGCACGCAACGCCGACGCCCGGGCCGACCTTTACGCGATCGGCGTGATGCTTTGCGAGCTGGTCTCCGGCAACGTCCCCTTCCCCGGCGGCACGATCCCGGAGCTGCTCTACAAGATCCTCGAGGAGCCGGCCGAGGACCCACGGCGGCAGATGCCGAGCTTCCCCGAGACCCTCGCGCAGATCGCGCTGCGCGCCCTCGAGAAGCTGCCCGACGCACGGTTCACCAGCGCCGCCGAGATGCGCGAGCACCTCGTCGCCTATCTGGAGGAGCGGCCGCCGCTGCACATCGACCTCGGCTCGCTCGACGTCCCCGAGCCGCGGCGGAAGCAGGCCGCGGTGGCCGCGCTCCCTTCAACGCTCGACATCGCGCTCGATGCACCGGAGCGTCCGGCCCGTCCGTCGACGCTCGAGACCTGGCGCGCAACACTCGATTCGCCTGGTTCGCAGCGATCTCTGTCGACCCCGGTGCGCGAGAGCGAGAGGGTGCAAGTCGTCGCATCGCGGCCCGCGACCCCGCCCTCGATTCCGAGCATCGGCGAGACGATTCCCTTCCCTCTGTCCGTTTCGGCCGCGCCCCCGTCCTCCGGCTCGCGGTCGGCGCCGGTCTCCACGCCGATCCCATCCAGCCCGCGCGTCTCTGCGCCGCCCGAGCTCGCGATCCCCGTTCCTCGTAGCGGGCCGGTTTCGGAAGCCTTCGATCCCGCCTCGGTGTCACTCGCGTTCGTGCCGCAACGCGTCGACGTTCGGGCGACAGCGCCGTGGCCGCGCGGCGCAGTCATCCTCGGTGCCGTCTCCCTCGCAGTGATCGTCCTGTCCAGTGTCGTGGGTCTTCTGCTGCGCGCCGACGCTCTCGGGCTCTGAGAGCCGCGCCTCGCTCGACCGGAGGCCAGCCGGTGGCTTGCGCCCCCTACGCCGCCCCGGCATCATGTCGGAGAAGCGATGGATCTGGCCGTAGGGACGCTCGTCGACGGGAAGTATCGCGTCGTCCGTCCAATCGGACGAGGCGGCATGGGTGCCGTCTACGAGGTCGAGAACATCCGCATCCGCAAGTCGGTCGCGATGAAGCTCCTCTCGGCGAACGCCGCCGAGGATGTCGTCAAGCGCTTCGAAAAGGAGGCGCAAGCCGCAGGGCAGATCGGCTCCGAGCACATCATCGAGGTACACGACCTCGGCACGATGCCGAGCGGCGAACCCTACATGGTGATGGAGCTTCTGGAAGGCGAGACGCTCCGCCAGCGTCTGCATCGCGAGAAGCGCCTCAGCGCGGAGGCTTCGGTCCCCATCCTCGTCCAGATCCTCGAGGGCCTGGCCGCGGCGCACGGCGTCGGCATCGTCCACCGCGATCTGAAGCCGGAGAACATCTTTCTCTGCAGTCAGCGCGGCGGGCTGCGCGACTGGGTGAAGGTCTTGGATTTCGGTATCTCGAAGTTCTCCTCGGTCAGCGAGGACGGGATGACCAAGACCGGGCAAGTCATCGGGACGCCGCAGTACATGGCGCCCGAGCAGATCAAGGCGCCGCAGACGGTCGACGGCCGAACCGACATCTACGCGGTCGGCGTCATCTTCTACCAGCTGCTCACCGGACACATCCCCTTCAAGGCCAAGACCTACGCCGAGCTGCTCTTCAAGGTCGTCTACGAGCCGCTGCCTCATCCGACCACGTTCGTCCCCGACCTCGATCGCGAGGCCTGCGAGATCGTGCTGACCGCAATGAGCCGCGAGCCCGCGGCGCGTTTTCCGAACGCAGTGGCCTTTCGCGATCGGCTCCTTCAGCTGGGGGCGCGGCTCGGAGCGGCACCCGAGACGCGTGGCGTCGATCCGATGCGCGCCTTCCTCGTCGCGTCCAACGCGGGACTCCCTCGCGTCACGGGCGATGTCGGCATCCCTTCGCCATCGCCTTCGCGCCCCCACGGGACCGCGCCGTCGTTCGGCAGCTCACCCGGGCAAGGCGCGACGGGCACCGGGCCGTTCGGCCCGCCCCAGACCTTTTCCACTTCCAGCCTGGGACCTTCCGGCCATTCGAGCCCGCACCTTAAGCCTGGCGTTCAGCCAGGCTCGACGCCCTGGCCAGGCTCGGGCGCGTCGTGGCCTGGCGGGTCACAGCACGGATCCCAGCACGGATCCCAGCACGGATCAGCCGGCGGTGCCCCGACGGGCCCATCCCCGGCGATCGGGGTCGCTCCCGGACCCCAACCCTTTGGACCTCAAAGTTTCCCCGACCGCGAGGGTTCTGCGCAGGGCGCCTACGCCCAGGCCGCAACGCAGCTCTTTCCGATGAGCTACTCCTCGCCGAGCCACGCTGGGCTATCGGCCGTCTCGATGTCGCTGCCGCACGGCGGGGTCCCGCACAGCCCGAACGGCGTGCCCACCTCGAACAGCGGCATCTCGAGTGGCGTGCATGGCGTCGTACCGACGCCGAACCCTTCCTTCGGTGGCGTTCCGATCCAGGAGCCGACGCACACGATGGCCTCGAGCGCCGGCCGGAAGACCGCAGTCCTCGTCGCGGCCGCCGTGTTCGCGGTGGGCCTCGGTGCGACCGCTTTCGTGGTCACGCGCTCCGGGGCACCCGGCAACACGAACGGCACGGGGCTCGACGCGCCGCTCGCGGTCCCCTCCGCTCCCTCCGCTCCCTCCGCTCCCGCCGCTCCCGCCGCTCCCGCCGCCACGACGGCGGCGCCGGCCGCCGAGACGGCCACCCCCGCCGCCACGACGGCTGCCCCCGCCGTCGAGCCTCCGGCAGCTAGCGTTGCGCCAAGCGCGTCCGCCACCAATCCAGGCTCGGAGACACCCGCGAAGCCGACCTCCGCACCAGCGGTTCCGACTTCGCCCAAGGGTCCCGCGCCCGCGCCCGGGCCGAAGGCGCCGCCCAAGCCCAAGAAGGACTTCGGCTACTGAGGGGTGCTGAGGCGTGACGGCGTGCGTGGTCGTTGCGGCTCAAAAGGTTCCGCTGACGAACGCTCCGCCCGGAACCGGGCGAACCTCGACGCGCGCTTCGGAAGCCCCGTCGTCTTCGTTGCCCACCACCAGGATCACGACTCCGGTGGCTGCGAAGGCCGCGCCGAGACCGACGCTGAGCACGCCGATCGTTCCGAACGTCGCAGCGTCGCTGTCCAGCCCGCGAATCTCGACGGCCTCGGTCGAGTTCTCTGGGCAGCTGGACTTCTTGCACGCATCGAAGCGCTCGTCGGCGTCGGAGCTCTTGCCGAGCGAGACGATGCCGAGAACCGCCCCGACGCCGATCCCAGCCACGCCGAGGCCGATCGCCGAGATGCCGAGGATGGTCATCGTCGAATCCTCATAGGCAGGAGGCGGCGCGACAGGGGTTGGAGCCGTGTTCTGCGTGACCGAGGCGGGGCCGAACTCGATGAGGAGATCGCGCTTTTCGCCGAGCAAGACCTCCACCTCGATGGGCGCGGCCGAGCGGCCGGGGGCACGCGCCTCCACGCGATGGCGTCCGGGGTCGACCAGCGCCCCACCGAGCTCGGAGCCCTCGATCACGCGGCCGTCGATCAACACCTCCGCACCTTCGACGTCGCGCGGCTCGATGCGGACCACCAGCGTCGGGATGCGCTGTTCGAGCAGCTGCCGCTCCTCCCCGGCGTCGAGCTGAGCCTTCTTGAAAGCGGGGGACGCCGACGCCGTCAGAGGCTCCGCCTCGATCTTGCGGTAGTTGTCGCGCGCCGCAACGAGCTTACCCAGCTTGGCCTGCGCCCGCGCGACGTACAGGAGGTGAGTAGGCGCGTGGAAGAGCTTCTCCGCCGCCTCGAAGTAGGACTCGGCGCGCGCCCAGTCCCCGTTGTCGAAGGCCTTCACGCCATCGGTCGCGAGCTGGCGCGCTTGGGCCTTGTCCTCCTCGGTGCCCGCCAACGACACGGAAGCAAAGCACGTCGCAAGCGCCAGGATCGCGACCGGCGCGACAGCGCGCGCCCAGGAGAAACGCATGCGCGGATTGTCCGCTTTTGTCTGTCGTCGGTGCAACTCCAAGCGCGACGAACGCTACTTGGCAGCGCCGAGCCGAACTTCCAGCGGCACCAGGAGGCGACCGGTCCCCGCAGGGAAGCGTGCCGCCAGGACCGCCTGGCCACACGCCTGCAGGTCGGGTCGGATCGGAGGATCGAACCTCACCGCACGTGTGCTTCCGGCGGCGTCGACGTCGATGACGACGCTGGACGCGATGATGACACGCGCGCCGTCACCCGATGGGTCGCCGGTTCGTGCGATGCAAGCGCTGACCTCGCGCCGGACGCGGTCCGCCGTCCATGCGGCGCTGTCGTCGCGAGCCTCCACCCGGCCCGGGGAGACCGTCGAAGCGCTTTCCAACCGATCTTTGGAGGGTGCCGGAGTCGCCGGGACGGACTGACTCGACGAGCTGTCGCGGCTGGCTGCCGAGCCGTCGTGGGCTGCACCCGCGTAGCGCTCGTCTCCGTTGTCGTGCGCCACGACGCGCGTCGGACGTTTGCCTACGTCGCCGTCGGCGACTCTGGGGAGATCCCGGTAGGCCGACCCATCCAGGGCAAAAGCTGCCCGGGCCGGAGCCTCCATGAGGCGTGCGGCGCCCTCTCCACCGGCGAGCGGACCGACGGCGACCACGCCCCGAACCACGTCGAGCACCACGCCCCGTGAGGAGCGAACGACGCGGAACGCCGTTCCGTGGACCGCGACGCGCGCGTCGCCCACTTCGACCACGAAGCGCTCCGCACCGAGGACGGCGGTCCCGTCCTCCGGCTTGCGATCCTCGAGCGGAACGACGTCCACATCGAGCGCCCCCGACTCGAGCGCGAGCACATGGCGCGGCTCCTCACGACCCACGCCGCTGACCACGCGAACGCGGCCGCCGGCGGACAACGTCCATCGAAGGACGCCGGCACGACCGAAGCTGACCGGACCCTCCGATGCCTCCACCACGTCGCCGGCACGGAGGCTCGCGAGGTCGAACGCGTCGCCGAGCCGCGGCTCGACCGCCACCGCGGCCAGATCCAACGGCTCCGCCGCGACCATCGGTGCCACAGCGCCCCGGGGGACGAACAACCACGCGGCAGCGACCGCCACCGCGGCAAAGGCGAAGAGCGACCAGCGCCGTGCAGTGCCCGACCGCGCCTTCGCTTCGACGACCCGACGAGCGCTCATCAGCTCGGCGGCCGCAGCCTGATCCGGCAACGCGGCGCGTGGCTCCACCCGAGCCACGACAGGGAGCGCGTCGTCGACGTTCTCCGGCTCGTCGTCCCAGGGGACCAGGATCTCGGCGCGACCGTCGTGCACGGATGCCGTTCCAACACCTTCATCGGGTGCGTCTGTCGCGTCGTTCGGCGCGGTCGACTCGATGCGGGCCAGGAGCCGCGCTTCCATGTCGTCCCAA
>Ga0105046_10017915_pt1 | contig 10810 bp, 8 predicted proteins | sample MAT03_FD_78385 | JGI IMG/M metagenome (GOLD analysis project Ga0105046, IMG submission 78385) | Freshwater microbial communities from Lake Fryxell liftoff mats and glacier meltwater in Antarctica - MAT-03 (megahit assembly) | ecosystem: Environmental > Aquatic > Freshwater > Ice > Liftoff...
CCAGCTCTGGCGCGCGGAAGACGACACGGTGCTGCCGCACCCCTGGTACGTCGAACCGGTGCGTGCGGCGCTGCCCAAGCCGCTGGACTACCGCGAGGCGCCCAAGGCGGGCCACTTCGACTTTCTGGCGCCTTGCACGCCGCGGTTTGCCGCGATGGCGCCCCCGTTGTGCAGCAGTCAGCCCGGCTTCGACCGGGTGGCCTTTCACCGCGAGTTCAACGCGGCGACGTTGAGCTTCTTCAAAGTGGCGCTGAAGCCCTGAGCCAACGGGCGGAAGGCGGCATAGTGGGCATGCCAATGCCCGTCCTTGTCAGCAAGCTGTTCGCGCCGCTGCATGTCCAGCAGGCGGTGTCGCGGCCTTGCGTGTGGGTCTCTCTGGGCCCCGGCGAGCAGGACTTGCAGCAGTTTCTGGCCTGCCTGGTGGCCGCGGTGCAAACCTTCGAAGCCAGAACCGGGACCAGCGCGCGGGCGCTGCTGCAGAGCGCGAACTGGCCCGGCAATCCAGAGTTGCCATCATGTGCGCCGCACTGCACACTGCGCGGCGCCGACTCTCTGCTGCCCGATGCACCACCACAAGACGCGCGCGCCCGCTGCCGATTCGCTTCTGCCCATTCACAGAGGCTGGGCCGAGGTGTCCTTGCTGCCCGCCCTGGCCAGCACCTTCGCCGCCGATGCAGTCTGTCTGTACGAGATCGATGCCCGGCTGAACGCGGGCGAACACCGCCTCATCGGCCCCTGCCTGCACGACCGCCGCACGATCGCTGCGGCCGGCTGGCTGGCCGCCTTGCAACCCGAACCCGGCGTGCCACCGGCGTTCGCTTGATCCGCACAACCGCACAACCGCACAACCGCAGACCCGCATGACCGCTTCCTCGCTCACGCCAACGCGCTCTCCCTGCATCCTGCTCGTCGGCACGGCCGACACCAAGGCCGAGGAACTGGCCTTCCTGCGCCGCCACATCGAGGCGGCCGAGGGCAGCGTCTGCCTGATGGACGTGGGCGTGCTGGGCCACGCGCCGATCCCGGTCGAGGTGAGCGCGGCCGAGGTGGCCACGGCGGCCGGTGCGTCGCTCGAGCAGGTGCGCAACGCCAGCGACGAGAACGAGGCGATGTGCCGCATGGCGCTGGGCGCGGCGCGGCTCGCCAAGGCCCTGCACAGTGCAGGACGGGTGCACGGGGCGTTGATCCTCGGCGGCACCATGGGCACCGATCTGTCGCTGGACGTCGCGGCCGCGCTGCCACTGGGCGTGCCCAAGGTGGTGGTCTCGACCGTGGCGCACTCGCACCTGATCCCGCCCGAGCGGGTGGCGCCGGACTTGATCATCATGCTCTGGGCCGGTGGGCTGTATGGCCTGAACCCGCTGTGCGAATCCACGCTGCGCCAGGCGGCGGGCGCGGTGGTCGGCGCCTGCCGCAGCGCCGAGGAACCTGCCCGCGTGCGCCCGCTTGTCGGCATGACTTCTTTCGGCAGCAGCGCGCTGTCGTACATGTTGCGGCTGCGGCCGGCCCTGGCCGAGCGCGGCTTCGATCTCGCGGTGTTCCACGCCACGGGCATGGGCGGCCGCGCTTTCGAGGCCATGGCGGCTGAAGGGCGCTTCGCGGCAGTGATGGACTTCTGCCTGCAGGAGGTGAGCAACCATGTGCATGGCTCCGTGGTCACCGCCGGCCCGGACCGCCTGAGCGGCGCCGGCCGCGCCGGCGTGCCGCAGCTGGTGGCGCCCGGGGCGATCGACATGATCGACTTCGCGGGCTGGCAGCCCCTGCCCGCGGCGATGCAAGACCGGCCAGCGCGTGCCCATAACCGGCTGCTGTACTCGGTGGCGGCCACCGCCGATGAGCGCCGTGCGACGGCGCGCCAGATTGCGGCGCAGCTGGCGCAGGCGCGCGGGCCGGTGCACCTGCTGCTGCCGCTTCAGGGCATCGAGCAATGGGATCGCCCGGGTGAGCCCTTGCACGACCCGCTCGCGCTGGCCGCCTTCCACACCGAAATGCGCCGTGTGCTGCCCGCGGACGTGCGCGTGACCGAGTTGCCCGCCCACATCAACGACGACGCCTTCAGTGATGCCGCGCTGGCCGTGTTCGACGACTGGGTGCAGCGCGGCGTCGTGCGCCGTGCGTTGCATGACGTCACTGCGCAGGCCCGGGGATGAGAGCGCTCGAGCCCGAGGCGCTGCTGCTGGACTTCGGCAGCGTGATCAGCGTGTCGCTGTTCGAGCGCCATCGTGACACCGAGGCCGAGTTGGGTTTGCCCGCCGGCAGCCTGGGCTGGCTCGGGCCGATCGCACCGGAGACTGATCCGCTGTGGCAGGCGATGCAGCGTGACGAACTGAGTGAGCGTGACTACTGGGCGCAGCGCGCGCAAGAGTTGGGGCAGGCCGCCGGTGAGCCCGGCTGGGACATGCTGGCGATGCTGACGCGGCTGCGCCATTCTGAGCCGTACGCCGTCGTGCGCCCTGCCATGCGCTGGCTGGTGCATCAGGCACGCGCGCGCGGCTGCCGCGTCGGCATCCTCAGCAACGAGCTCGAGCTGTTCTACGGCGCCGAGTTCCTGAAGCGCATGGATATCCTGCGCGACATGCACGTGATCGTCGACGCCACGCACACCAAGATCCTGAAACCCGACCCGCGCGCCTATGCGCTGGCGGTGCAGGGCATGGGCGTGGCGGCGGAGCGCATCCTGTTCGTCGACGACCAGTTTCGCAACATCGCCGGTGCGCAGCGTGCCGGCTTGCAGACGCAGTTGTTCGACCTGCGCGATGTGCCCGGCAGCATTGCTGCCGTCGCCGCACGCCTGAGGCTGCCGGTGGAAGACGCCGCATGCCGCGCCTGATGGAGGGCCACTGATGGCCCTGCGCAAGCTCGATGCGCAAGCCTTGAGCGCGGCGCTGGCGCGCGAGCAGGCGCGCTTTGCCGAGACGCACCCGCGTTCGCGCGCGGCCTTCGCGGCGGGTCAGCAGCACTACCTGTACGGCGCGCCCTCGCACTGGATGCGGCGCTGGGCCGGGGGCTTTCCGCTGGCCGTCAAGTCGGCCCGGGGCGCGCGCGTGCAGTGCGTCGACGGCTTCGAGCGGGTCGACTTCTGCCTCGGCGACACCGGTGCCATGTGCGGCCACGCCCATCCGGCGATCACGCAGGCGGTGGCCGCGCAGCTGGACCGTGGCGCCACCCTGATGCTGCCCACCGAAGACGCGGCCTGGGTCGGCGATGAGCTGACGCGCCGCTTCGGCCTGCCTTACTGGGGCTTCACCACCTCGGCCACCGATGCCAACCGCGCGGTGATCCGCATCGCCCGCATGATCACCGGCCGGGCCAAGGTGCTGGTCTTCGACGGCTGCTACCACGGCGCGGTGGAAGAGGCGCATGTGGCGCTCGACGCCGAAGGCCGTGTGGTGCTGCGCAACGGCATCCATGCCAACGCGACGGACCACGCGCGTGTCTCGAAGGTCGTGCCCTTCAACGACGTGGCCGCGCTGCGTGCCGCGCTCGAGGCCGGCGACGTGGCCTGCGTGCTGGCCGAGCCCTTCATGACCAACTTCGGCATGATCGAGCCGCTGCCCGGCTTCATTGCAGAACTGCGCCGCCTGACCAGCGAGACGGGCACGCTGCTGGTGCTGGACGAAACCCACACGTTCTCCAGCGGCCCCGGTGGCATCACCGGCCGCGACCAACTGCAGCCCGACTTTCTGGTCGTCGGCAAGGCGGTCGGCGGCGGTGTGCCGGTGGGGCTGTACGGCACCAGCGCCGCGGTGGCCGAGCGGCTGTGGCAGCAGGTGCCGAAGGTCAACCCGGCGACGGTGCGGCAGAGCGCCCACCTCGGCTTCGGCGGCACGCTGGCCGGCAGCGCGCTGCAGGTGGCCGCCGTGCGTGCGGTGCTGGCGCAGGTGCTGACCGCGCCCGCCTTTGCGCACATGACGCGCCTGGCCGAGGCGCTGGCCGTGCGCTCACGCGAGGTGATCGCGGCACACCGGCTGCCGTGGTGCGTGGTGCAGCTCGGCTCGCGGCTGGAGACCATGTTCGTGGCCGATCCGCCGCGCAACGGCGCCGACTTCCGGCGCAGCCGTGACGACACGCTCGAAGCACTGCTGCACGTCTACTTCATGAACCGCGGCGTCTTGATCACGCCCTTCCACTGCATGCTGCTGGTGTGCCCGGCGACGACCGAGGCCGACACCGACCGGTACGTGGAGGTGCTGCGCGAGTTCTGCGCCGAGCTGTGCGCAAGCTGCGGGGTCGAGGCGTGAGCATGTTCCGCTTCGACGGCAAGGCCGCGCTGGTCACCGGCGCGGGCCGGGGCATCGGCGCGGCCGTGGCCACGCGCCTGGCCGAGGCCGGCGCGATGGTGATGCTGGCCAACCGCACGCTTGACGCCGCCGAGCAGGTGGCGGCCGGGCTGCGCGAGCGCGGCCTGCGCGCCCAGGCCACCGCCTTCCATGCCGAGGAGGCCGGCTGCCGCCAGGCGGTCGCCGATACCGTGGCTGCCTTCGGTGGGTTGCAGGTCCTGGTGCACAACGCCGGCGGCTGCCCCTGGTCCAGCCTCGAGGATCTGACCCACGACGCGCTGCGGCAGACCCTGCAGCTCAACCTGGAGAGCTGCTTCTGGCTGACGCAGGCGGCGTTGCCGCCGCTGAAGCAGCGCGGTGGCCGCATCGTCATCACCTCGTCGGTCACCGGCCCGCGCGTCGCGATGCTGAACTCGGCGCACTACGCCGCGGCCAAGGCGGGCGTCAACGGCTTCATCCGATCGGCGGCGCTCGAGTTGGCGCCGCACCAGATCACCGTCAACGGCGTCGAGCCGGGCTTCGTCGCCAAGCCGCGCGGTCGGCTGAGCCAGCCCGAGACGCAGGCCACGCTGGTGCGCGAGATTCCGCTGGGCACCGCCGGCCAGCCCGACGACGTCGCCTTCGCGATGCTTTACCTGGCCAGCGACGAGGCGCGCTGGGTGACAGGGCAGACGCTGGTGGTCGACGGCGGCATGACGCTGCCCGAGTCGGGCCAGGTGATGGACGAGTTCCACGCGCCGAAGCCGTCGCGGCCGTGAAGCCGAACACCTGATCGGCGGCACCGCCGACACCCACGCCGGCGTGCGGCTGCCCGGCGTGTTCAGTGGCGGCGCTGTGTTGATGCGCGACCGTGGCGCTGCGGCAGCACCGCCATCGACGTCGCTGTCCTGCCCGGATCCTCCCGAACCCGGTGCGTTCACGCGGGCCTTCCGCCGCCGCACGGGTGCTTTGCCCATGCGATGCCAGAACCGGATCTGTCAGTGGCCGGGCGCCCAGACCATCGCGATGCTGGCCCAGGCACCCACGCTGAAGTAAGGCGTGAGCCACATGGCATCGTCCTTCCAGGCCGACCAATGCCGGCTGGGCACTCGCCGGTACAGCGCATCACGGGTGCCCTGGGCCAGGCTCAGGTAGGCCTGGCCACGGGCCTTGCCCTCGCGGTGGCGGCGCAGGTACATCGGGGCATCCACGGCGAGCACGTAGGTGACGAACACCAGCGAGCAAACAAGGCCGAAGACGGCGAGTGCATGGACCCATCCGATGCTGTAGCCCGCAACCACCGCCAGCAGCGCGGCGGTGAAGGAAAACCCGGCGGCCCAAAGCAGTGACTCGACGGCCTGCGTGATGTGGTTGAGCGTCAATACGCTGTGCCAGCAGAAGGCCTGCGCCAGCGTCATGAACACCGGAATACCCCAGGCGGCGTGCTGCACCATCGGCAGTTCGGCCATCGCCCCCAACTGGTGGACGAGCAGGGCGAGCTGCACGCCAAAGCAGATTTCGGCCACCGTGGCCGCGGCGCGGCCCAGGATGATGCTGGACCAGAAGGAATCCACCACCACCAGACGTTCCAGATCCACCCGGGGCAGCACCGAATGGTACGCACAGACCATCACGTAGACACCCGACAGCGTCAACTGCCATCCCGCATAGAAATCCGAGCCCGAGCCCGAGCCCGGGCCGGCGTACCAGACGGCCAGCCACAGGCACACATTCAGGCCCGCCAACGCGCACAACGCGCGCCACCATGACAGCGCCTTGGTGTCGGGCGAGTCCGGGCCTTCGGCACTGAAGTGACGAAGTGATGACATCTCTGTGGGATGCTAAGCGGAACAGTGAAGGCAAGCGGTACGACGTGGCCATCAGAACTGCCTCGCAGGCTCGTCACCAGCGATAGTCGTGCAAGGCCGTCTGCAGTTCGGCTACGGCCACGCCCAGTTCCGCCTCCGCGCGGTCTTGACCGGGCTTCCCGGCATCCCGCTCGACTCTTTCCGCAGCCTGCACGCTGCGCTCGGCCGCAAAGATGGCAACCATGCCCTTCAAGGCGTGCGCGCCTTGGCGCATGGCCTCGCTGTCGGCATCGGCCATCCCCTGCCGGATGCGCTGCAAACAGGCTGGCGCATCGCGGTCGAGCAGAGCCACCATTTCGACGAAAAACTCGCGGCTGTCGTCCAGCGTGGCGCGCACCTTGGTGAAGTCCGCAATGGGCGGGCGCCTCGGCGCCGCCACGCCGACGCTTCGTGGGTCGGCCTCCACCGCGGCGCTGACGGCCGTCAGCCTGGCCAGGCTGTCAAGTTCATTCCACAACGCCGCGGTGTCGATGGGCTTGGTCAGGTAGCCGTCCATGCCCTGCTGCAGGCATCTCTCGCGTGCCCCCTGCATGGCGTGCGCCGTCATCGCCACGATGGCGATGCGGGTGCCGCTGCCACGCTCTTGCTCGCGGATCCGCGCGGTGGCCTGATGGCCGTTCATGAGTGGCATGTCCACGTCCATCAGGATGGCGTCGAAGCCGCCTTGCTGCCAATGCGCAACGGCCTCGATACCGTTGTCGGCCACTGTGACGCTGTGCCCCAACTTTTGCAGCAGTCGCACCGCCAGCGTCTGATTGATCGCGTTGTCCTCGGCCAATAGCAGCTTCAGCGGGCGGCGGGTTTCGCGCATGGAGTGTCGAGTGATCAAGGGTCGGGCCTGCGCGGGTGGATCGCCGAGTGCCGTCATGATGGCGCCCAACAAGTCCGACTCGGACACCGGCTTCATCAGATAGCCGGCCAGCCCCAGCTCGAGACAGCGTGCGGCGTGGCCGCGCTGACCTTCCGATGTCAGCATCACGACGGTCGTGTCAGCGTGATCTTCGTGCTGCCGCATGCGCCCGGCCAGCTCGAACCCGTCCATGCCGGGCATCTGCACATCCAGGACAGCCAGGGCATAGGGATCGCCGGCTTGACATGCTCGCGCCAGTTCCTCCAGCGCCTGCTCAGCGCCTTCCACGGCAGTGGGCAGCATGCCGAAGTCGCTCAGCATCCGCACCAGAAGGCGCCGGTTGGTGGCGTTGTCATCGACCACCAGCACGGGCATGCCTCCAAGCGGGGCACTGCCGCTGCGGGCTGCTCGAGAGACATCGGACACCACCGGGAAGTCCAGCGTGAACTCGAAGGTGCTGCCCTGGCCCGGTGTGCTCGTCACGTCGATCTTCGACCCCATCATGCGAACCAGCTTTGCCGAGATCGTCAGGCCCAGGCCGGTGCCGCCGTAGTGGCGCGTGGTGCTTGTGTCGGCCTGTGAGAAGGACTCGAACACGGCTGTCAACTTGTCCGCTGCGATGCCGATGCCGGTGTCGCGCACTGCAAAGCGCAGCCGGGCCGAGGGCTCAGCGCTGCCATTGAGCCGGCTGACGCTCAACACCACCTCGCCGAGTTCGGTGAACTTGATCGCGTTGCCCACCAGGTTGACGATCACCTGGCGCAATCGGCCGGGGTCGCCCAGAAGCAGCGCCGGGACATCCGGGGCTAGCTGGAGAATCAACTCCAGGTGCTTCTGGTGCGCACCCGCTGCGAGCGACTTCATGGTGTTGCGCAGCGTATGTTCGAGCGAGAACCGGATGTGCTCCAGGTCCATGCGCCCGGCTTCGATCTTCGAGAAGTCCAGGATGTCGTTGACGACCCGCAGCAGCGAATCGGCCGAGCTCTTGGCCAGGGTCAGGTACTCGCGCTGCTCATGCGTGAGCTCGGTGTCGAGCGCCAGTTCTGTCATTCCCAGCACGCCGTTCATCGGCGTGCGGATTTCGTGGCTCATGTTGGCCAGGAAGTCGCTCTTGATCCGGCTCGCCTGCTCGGCGGCTTCCTTGGCTTGCAGCAGCACTCTTTCAGTTTCCTTGCGGGCGCTGACGTCGGCCACCGTTCCGGCCATGCGCAGTGCACGGCCCGCCGCGTCGCGTTCGACGACCTTGCCCATGCATTGGACCCAGATCCAGTGACCAGCCCGATGGCGGGCCTGGAACTCGATCAGGTAGTCCGTCGTCTGGCCTTTGATCACCGGCAACAAGGCTGTGCGCGCGGCATGGCCGTCCGCAGCTTGCAAGGCGGCGAGAAATGCCGCCGCCGTGATCCACTGTGCCGCGGGAGGTTCTCCGATCAGCACGCCCCAATGCTCGCTGAGGTAGAGCCGATCCTCGCCCAGGTTCCAGTCCCAGAGCGCTTGGCCGGAGCCCTCGAGCGCCAGACTCAGTTGCTGCTGTGTCAGTTTGACCTGCTCCAGTGCACGCCGCCCTTCCAAGGCCTGGGCGGTGGCCTGGGCCAGAAATAGCAGCACTTCTCGCTGGCGCTCGTTCAACGTGCGTGGTTGACTGTCGATCACGCAGAGCGTGCCGATGCAGTGCCCGTTGCTCAGGCGCACTGGCGCACCGGCGTAAAAGCGGATGTCGGGGTCACCGACCACCAGCGGGTTGTCGGCGAAGCGAGGGTCCAAGGTCGCGTCGCGCACCTCGAACAAGCCGGTCTGCAAGATGGCGTGGGCGCAGAAGGCGCTGTTGCGCGGTGTCTGGGTGGCGCGTGCCAGGCCGTAGTTGGCCTTGAACCACTGGCGATCGGTGTCGATCAGGCTGATGAGCGAAATCGGCGCGTCACAGACCGCGGCTGCGGCATTCACGAAGGCGTCGAACGCGCACTCGGCTGGCGTGTCGAGTACATCGAGCGCCCGCAGTGCAGCGATGCGTTCGGATTCGTCGCTGGGTAGTGGCGCAGCTTGCATTGCGGACCTTCTCTTCTGGATAAAGGCTGTGGGTAGGTCGTCAGCCGCGATCACGCTCTCCGCCACGACCTGGGCCACAACCTCGATCAGCATCACCGAAGCGAGCCGGGTGGATTCCAAGGACCCGAAAGGTGCCTTCGAGCATTGGGTGAATCAGGCGTGAACCTCGGCATGCGAGGCTTGTGGAGCCTGCGACGGCTCGTCCGCAAAGCGGCTCTTGATCTCCAGGACCGCGTGCCAGTCCTGTAAGAAGGCATCGACGCAGCGCGGGTCGAAATGTTTGCCCCTGCCGTCGCGCAACAGCTGGATGGCCCGCTCGACGGTCCAGGCCTTCTTGTATGGGCGCTCCGACGTCAGGGCATCGAAGACATCCGCCACCGCCGCGATGCGGCCGAACAGCGGAATGGCCTCGCCCGCCAGGCCGCGCGGATAGCCGCTGCCGTCGAACTTCTCGTGGTGGGTCAGTGCGATCTCGGCCGCCACCTGCAGCAAGGGCGAACTGCCTGCGCGCAAGACTTCGTAGCCGATGCTGGTGTGCAGCTTCATGATCTCGAACTCGTCTTCGGTCAGCCTGCCCGGCTTGAGCAGAATCGCGTCCGGCGTACCGACCTTGCCTACGTCGTGCATCGGCGCAGCGGCGAGCAACAGCTCCTGCTGCTCGTCGGAAAGGCCCAGCACCCGCGCGATGTGCTGCGCGTAGTGCGCCATGCGCATGATGTGCCCGCCGGTCTCGGGGTCTCGGTGCTCGGCCGCTCTGGCCAGGCAGAAAATGGTTTCCCGCTCACGCTCCTGGACCCTTCGTGTCGTAGCACGCACCTCGCCGGCCAGCCATGCCGCGTGATCGGCCAGCTTCCTGGCGCTGGCGCGCAGCGCCAGCATGTTCTTGGCTCGCGCGAGGAACTCGATGCCGTCCAAGGGCTTGTTGAGAAAGTCGGTCACACCGTTTTGCAGGGCCTGATGCCGCAGTGCGGTGTCCAGGTCCGTGGTGACCATCAGCACCGGCGTATCGGGGTAGCGCGCGCGGAAGCGCCGGACCAGCTCGGTGCCGCTGAGCCTGGGCATCATCTGGTCCGTCACCACCAGATCCGGGTCGTTGTCAAGGCACCAGTCCAGCGCCGCCACCGGGTCGTTGAAGCACACTGGCTCGTTGTCGGGCAGCTTGAGCGCCAGATGCCGAAGCAATGTGACGTTCATCTGAACGTCGTCGATGATGACGGTCTTGATGATGATTCCCCGTTGGGTGTTCGATCAACCGCGATGGTCGAACTGCAGGATGGCGCGGGCTACACCGGACATAGGCAGCACCTCATCCACGGCCTGCAGTCGGATGGCTTCCATGGGCATGCCGAAGACGACGCAGGGCGGCTGGACGTACATGGCCGTGAACGCCTCGGGCCTGTGTTGAACGATGGCGATGCCAGGGCTGTCCGCTGGCAGTGCCGTCAAAACCGACTCGATGGCCTGCGTGCCTCCGGTCGAACTGCCCGGCACCACGGGCTTGTTCACCGCCAGAGCGTGCAGGCCATTCACCTGCAAGGCCGGCGACGGGCGCGGTGGCGCGGCCTTCAGTTCGCGTCGCGAGTCTTCGAGAAACTGCTTCAGCCCCAGGCGCGGCTTGGCCACCACCGCCACTGCACCAGCGGCCAGCGCTTCGAGCGCGACCTTGCTGCCCTTGTCGGTCAAGGTCGAGCAGATCACGGTCGGGATCGGCATCTCGGCCATCACCTGGCGCGGGAAGGTCAGGCCGTCCATGCCCGGCATCTCGATGTCGAGCAGCAACACGTCGG
>Ga0105046_10017916_pt1 | contig 10809 bp, 9 predicted proteins | sample MAT03_FD_78385 | JGI IMG/M metagenome (GOLD analysis project Ga0105046, IMG submission 78385) | Freshwater microbial communities from Lake Fryxell liftoff mats and glacier meltwater in Antarctica - MAT-03 (megahit assembly) | ecosystem: Environmental > Aquatic > Freshwater > Ice > Liftoff...
AACAGGCTTTGTTTCGGATCAGTCCGCAGCTTGTTGTGGAAAGCGCAAGCCCCACCGCCTGTCAATTGCTGCATCGCAAAGCGGACGAAATCATCGGCAAACGAATCGGGGATTTCATTCAACATGAACCGCTCGTGGATGTGCATTTGTTGTTGCGCAACCAACCGGAATTGGTTCGGGCTTTTCCGGCGAAACTCGCGGCACCCGTGCCTGAAAACGAAGCGCCGGTGGCAGTCACCCTTCATGCCATGCTCGGTGCCGGCGGAGCGATCGTGGGCCATGTTTGCGCAATTTCCCGCGTGTATCCGGAGACCCTCCTCTTGCCGAATTTTGGCGGGGTCATCGTGGAACCTTCAGAATTTCTTGCGCACCTCACGCGCGGGTTTGCCCATAAATTCAACAACATCCTCACCATCATGAGCGGCTACAACGAGCTGCTGCAAATGGAGACGAAACCGGGCACCACTGCGGCGGAATCGGTCGATCAAATCGGCATGGCCTGCAAACAAGCCAATGGCCTCATTGATTTCCTCTTGAAGACCGGTGCCGCGCTCGGGGTCGATTTCCAGAATGTCCATAGCACCGCGTTATTGGAAAAAATCACCCGTCAAGTGCCCCTCATGGTCAATACTCCCCCGCATTTGGAAACCGGCGGTCAAGACCTCATCCTTCGCACCGACAGCTCCCGCGTGATTGAAATCGTCGCCGAACTCGTGCGCAACGCGGGTGAAAACGGGGCACGTTCCGTTTGGATCACAAGCGACACGATGGACGGCGTGCCCGGCCTGCGCGTGCGCGACGATGGCGTCGGCATTGAGATCAATCCACCGGAATCAATTTTTTTCGTGGGTATCACGACGAAAATCCCGCCCGAATCCGCCGGGCTCGGCTTAAGTGCCGCCCAAGGCTCGGCACTTGCCCTGGACGGCTGCCTTAGCTTGCACAGCACAAGCGGTTCAGGAACGGAATTTTTCCTCGGACTCCAGCCAGCACGCGGCTGAAGTTTTCCGTCGCTTTCGATTTATCGGGGGAACAACTCACCTGGCGCGAAGAAACGTACTAGTTCAGCTTCTGCATTTTCGATTGAATCCGAGCCGTGCACGATGTTCGCCATCACGTTTTCACCAAAATCACCACGGATCGTTCCTTTTGCCGCCTTTTTAGAGTCGGTCGGACCCATCAGATCACGCGCACGTTCGACCGCATTTTCTCCGGCCAACGCCAAGGCGACCACAGGGCTAGACTGCATGAAATCACGAAGTTCGCCATAAAACGGCTTGTCCAGCAAATGCGCATAATGCGCCTTCACAAGGTCATCGGTCATCGCGAACATCTTACAACCGCACAAACTGAAGCCGGCTTTTTCCAGACGAGCAAGCACTTCGCCGCACAGGCCTTTTTTCACACAATCGGGTTTCAACAATAAAAGAGTAGTTTCCATAAGGCCGGGGAGCCTACGCACCGGAACGTCTCTGGCAACTGCGAAATCGGCACAGCTCCGGTAGATGCCGGTTGTAGCCATGGCACACTGTTTCTGTGTTCTGGAGGACGGCATCCCAAACCTTCCTAAAGTTAGGGCCGTTCAGGACAGACCACTTCGGCTCTTTCTGGGAAACAGCGCCTTCGTGGCTCTCCCGTGAGCGGGGGTGTTTGCATGCGGATCTGCGGTCGCCCGCCCTCGTCATATTGTGATCGCCCACGGGTTTCCAGAGTTCGCCAGGTGAGTCACCCGCTCCAGGGCTTTTCCATGCCACGGCGAATCCTCGCGATGGGCATAGACCAGGATATTCGTATTGATCACAATCATCGGTAAATCGCGTCCCTGACTTTGTCCCACGATGCGCCTTCAAGTTCATGGGTGAGTCCTTTGCCCTTGAATGCCACCGGAAGCACCCGCTTGCTCGAAAGAGGCTGGTCGAGTGTGCTCGCCAAGGACTGCTGAATCAATGAACGGAGCGTGATTTTTTTCTCCCTTGCCCGGTTCATTGCCCGGATCAGAAGATTGTCCGCAATCTCTATAGTCGTCTTCATATGGATGGCCATATTTCTGCAGAACGCAGCCGGCAACAACTCCTTTCCCCAAGATTGGGACACAAAAAGGGTCGGTCCCTTAATTTAAAATATTGCCCTCTTCAGTCCAAAATAAAAAGCGAGTAGAGGAACGCCGGGCTGTCGGTGCGGTTCATTTTGCTTTGCCCTTGGGCATGGAAACAATCCTTTGCAGGACACCTTCGAATTCAATGGCAACTTTCTCTGGTGCAAAATGCGAAATCGCCTGCCGTCTGGACTCCTCAGGATCGCCCATGGTTCCGGTTGATTTTCGCCGCGCATAATCCGCAAAAACAGCCGCCAGCGTCCCCGCCCGGTCATCAGCCAAACGCGTGTCGCGGGTACTAAGATAATCTGCATTCCCATTCGTTGCCCCGACCACCACAGGCACTCCGCACATTTGCGCTTCGGCGACTGAAGAACCAAAATTTTCTTCATCGCTCGGTTGCACCAAAACATCCACTGAAGCCAGCAAAGTCGGCACCTGGTCGCGCGGGATACTGCGCACCCAGTGCAGCGCTTGCGGATACTTGAAATTCTCTAGCAAACGCTCCGTACCCTCTGGAAAACTCACCTGCCCGACCACCGTCGCGGTGACCTTAACGCCTTGTTCAATCACAAGCAACAGACCCTCTAAAAACAGCTTCATTCGTTTCCTCGGAACCATCCGCCCAAGCCACAGCAAACGTAGCGTCGAAGTATCGGACTCCCCTCGCACGAGTGCCGCGAATGCAGCGGGATCTATGGGATACGGGAGCGCATAGACTTGCGTATCCTCACACACATATTTCTGCACCAAGGTTTTTTTTGAAATCGAACTCCCTACCAAAATCGCATCTGAATACCGAAGCGGCGGAAGACCCCATGGTGAAAGTCGGACGGCAGCTGCCGCTTTCCACAACGCATAGCGCCAGGCACCGCAGGCTTCTATCATTTCCGATCTTCTATCATAAATGGATCGTGCATCCGTTCCAGGCGGGCCCTGTGCGAAGCTGACAACGGGCAACGCCCCGCATTTTCCCCGCGCGTATTCACCCAACCATAGCACCAGGTCCCACGACCCGCGTTGCGACTCATTTACCATCGCGGCAACCAAGGCCCGATTGTAACCCGCTGCGTCTAACATTCCGAAGAGACGCGAGAGGAGACCCGCATTTGGCATCATTCGAAAAAGCAGACTCGTCACCTGATTTCGCACTGCGGTGAAAGAAAATCCGGGCTCCTTCCCCAGCCAGGGACGCGGATCCACAAACTCCGGTTTGGAAAAAAAATGCACGGTATGCCCGCGCGCCAGCAACCCACGCAGTAAAATCAAATTCGCCGAAGCCACACTGCCGGCATCGAGATTCACGTAGCCTGTGCACAAAATTCTCATGCGCCCCCATCTCTGAAAGCAGACATTCTTCCCCGCCACGCCGCGCGGATCCTTGCTGCCGCATTGGGATCACGTTTCAACAGCAGGCGCGGGATCTGGACCAGGCCGGGACACGAAAGGCTGCCCACCAGAAGATTCCAGGCCAGACATTTCCAACGCATCGCCGCTGGTGCATGACGCAATATCACAAAAACCTCGTTGTAAGTCATGTCTTCCACACCGTTTGCTGCAAAATTCCCACGGTGATTTGCGTCGGCATCATGCCGCGGTGCCACGTGGTGGACGACCTCGACACCTGGATCATACCAAAGCACACCGCCTCTTTTCATCGCTTGAAAGCCCAGCGCGAGTTCCCAATGCACCTGCGCGCCCTCCCCGCGCAGCCCTTTTTCAAACCCGACTTCCCGCAGAAAATCCCCACGATACAGACAATTCGACCCTCGTAGAAAACGCACCGCGCGAGGGCTTCCCCCGCCGCGATGATGGTTGCCGGTAATGCGACCACTCCATTCGATCAAGCCGACGGAATTTACCAAGGGCTCACTCCTCCGCATCGCGGGATGATCTTGCAGGAAGTCGCGGCCACCAGCCCCAAATCGTTCGGCGTTTCCCTGCAAATGGGACAGCATGCGCTCCAGCCAATTTGCCGGCACTTCGACATCATCATCAAGCAAGGCGACAAAATCCCCCTTCGCTTTACGAAGACAGGCATCCATGGATCCCACCACCCCACGGCCTTCCGGCACAACGGCCACGACTGGCAACCGCTCACGAAACTGCGTCAAAACCCCTGCGGATTCTGCGTCATCCTCCCGGACACCCACTTGAATTTCGTCGATCACATGGGTTTGTCTAACCAAAGCATCAAGGCAACGCGTCAGGTGTTCAGGTCGTTTCCGCGTGGGAATAATCACGCTGATTTTGCTCATAACCCGAAGCGTGGAGGCATCGGCCCTTCTCCTGGAGGATACTCCCAGAATGCGCTACGCGGCTGCTTTCGATGCTGCGCAATCCACCCGGGCAAACGCACGAGCACTCCACAAAACACCTGAAGATAAAGGCGCGCCACCGCCCAGCGCTCGACCTTCATCGTGTCCTGCTGCCACACTGCGAGCAGCACGCCTCCGATGTGTCGTGGCAGGAGCTGAAGCACCTCGCGATTGGTGGCACCTAGATCCATCATGTAAGTGACCCGCGGCTCCCAACGGCGGACGAGCAGGGAGGCATCTTGAATGCGCCGCGCATCATGCACCACCGCCGCCTCCGGCAAAAATCGGATCGCGACACCCAAACGCACCAGACGCGCACGAAATTCCATGTCTTCAAACGCAAGCCGAAAGCGTTCATCAAAGCCGTTCATTTCGCGAAAAACGGACGCTTGGATCGCGAAATTACACGAGGGCAAAGTTCCGCCAGTCACGTTCTCAGGCGATTCCCACAACAAAGAAGGAAGTCCCCCCGCCACTTCAGTCCGGCCTTCCAACACACCTTTGGCCGTCTCAAACGCGCTCCAATACGCATCAAACCACCCTGCCTTTGCCTCACAATCATCGTCCAAAAACACCAGCCACTCAGCTTCAACTTGTGACGCTGCACAATTGCGGTTTGCGCCAGGTCCTTTGCGTGGACCGATCAATCGGCGCACTTCCGGAAAACTTTGCAGAACCCGCGCAATCGAATCGTCCTTGGAGTCGTCCGAAACCACGATTCCGACCTCCGCATGGCCCGCGACTTCGCGCTGCACGGATTCCAGGCATCGCGCCAAATCCTGCGGTCGATCGCAGGCAGGAATAATAATGACGGCTTTCATGAAGGAATGGCTCCATCCAATACGTCCGCCTTTTTTTCCTCCATCGCTATTTCAAAAATTTCACGGTGTTTTTTCCAAGTCGCTTCCCAGGTAAATTCCGAGCGCTGCTTGTTTTTTCCCGCAACTCCCATCGCGCGCGCCTGCGCGGGATACTGTAAAAGCTCGATTAATTTGTGAGCAAGCGGCCCGCTTTGTTGATCGGCCCAGCGTCCGGTGACGCCATCCTCCACAAGTTCACGACTTGCCGGGGCGCGGCCGCAAACCACGGGGCGGCCGTAGGACCACGCTTCCACATAGACAATACCAAAAGATTCGTCTTCAGACGGCAGGCAAAAAACATCGCAGCCCGCGAGTGCATCGGCTTTTTCGATTTCATCCACCACCCCAAGATCCACCACCCCGTCGGCTGCTTCCGACGATCCGGGTCCGGCCAGAACCAGCACCGCATTCGGCACAACCCCGCGCACAATCGGCCATGCAGCGAGTAATGCGGGAGCACCTTTGCCGGGCTGGCGATTTCCCAGAAACAATACCACCGGTGCTTCACCCAGCCTGTGTTTCGCACGAAAACGTTCCCGGTTTCCATCCTCGCGGCAAAGGGGACCCAAACCACAGACATGCATCCGCCCGGGATCTGCTCCCCGCGCAATTAAATGATCCCGTTCGTATTTGGATTGGCAGAATATCGCATTCGCTTGCCGATAGAGCCGCACATCTGCAAGGTCATCTCCCCATTTCCCGGGGTGAACCGCAGGCCAAATCGTGAGCGGAATTTTCATCCGTTGCGCCAATTCCGCCGCGGCAAATCCGAGCATATCCCATCCAGTGCCGGTAAAATGAATGAGACAGGCTTCCGTAGAAAGGCGAGGTCCGCCGTTTGCCCAAACTGCCATGTGTTCCATCCAGCCGTGCAACGCGGGACGAGAGGCCAACCGGGGAAACAAGCACCGCCCCATTGCGGCCTTCCATCCATCGTCGGAAAATCGACTGGCTTCGCATGGCAATGCGTCGGGACTCGGAGGGTAAATGGGCTCTGCCCTTTCGGCATATCGAAATTCCGCCTGCCATCCATCGCTCTCACTAAGAAACTGCCCCAGCTGCCGCTGGTAGCCACCCAAACCTCCCACGTAGCTGGGCAAAAAGCGGGACACTAAAACTACTTTGCGCTTTGAACTTATCATCACCCGTGCACGTCACTCAGACCTCGAAATCCGCGAATGATCAAGAACAGATCCGTGGCCAAATTGGCTAGACAACCGACATACATGAGCACGATTGCACCCGGCACAGTGGCCACTGACACAATGGGCGTCGCCAGCAACATGGCGCCGATCACGACAAAGGGACGCACCCAGGCACGTTTCAACCAGCCGCGCGCTTCGATGATGCTTCCATTGGCATTGGTTAAAAACGAAAGCCCAAGAAAGCCCGCGTAGAACATCAAATCCGCACGCACATACTGATATTCGCTCCCCAGGAGCCACAGTAACAAATCTTGAAACAACCAAGTGCCAACAATCATACCCGTACCAATCAAGAGTCCAAATCCTGCCGTCCGGAGCCAGGCCCGACGTAGATCCGTGTCCTCGCGAATCAAGGCGAGTCGCGGCTGAATCACCCGACCCAAAATCGCGGCCGGCACGGTGAGCAGCAAGCCGATCCGACCCAGCGCACCCAATTCTGCGACTCCCGCCGTAAACCCTGCCAGCGCCACAAACAGCGTCGCATACTGCGCCTCCGCCACATACGAAAGCGCGGAGGGAGTGGCCGCAATCGCCAGTGCACGCAGCCGTTTTTTCATCGCCTCGGGTGCCTCACGCACATCGGGATCGGCGATGGCGTGTGACGCCTTTCGCATCAACACCAACGGCAGCCAACCCACCAGAACCACCGAGATTAACATCACTGGCACGGGTTTTATCCAGGCGCATGCAATGAGCACCCCCACCCCGGCAAGACGGACGACGGCCGAGATGCAATCCACTTTTTGCAAAAAATTGTAGCGTTGCGCGAGTTCGAGCGGGGCGCTTAACATGTGACGTTGGATTTCCAGCCACATGGTCAATCCGCCAAACACCAAGAGCAGCGCGAGCGTGAGCGGCGGGCATCCGTTCCGCATGAGCAAAAAGCCGTAAATTGGCAGCAACACCGGAAGTGAAAACGCCATCAACCAAAAACGCCAGCGCCCCACGGCATGCAGCAATTGCCCCATGCCACGCCGATCCTCGATCAATGGTCCACCCATCGCAAAAAGTGCGCTCCCGGCCCCGATCATAGTGACGAACCCCAGCATGCCCTGAAACGCGACGGCCAGCGAATACCACGCAAACTCTTCTTTTACCATCAGCCGCACGATCAGCAGCGAGGCGGCCATCTGCAGGACGCGGGACACAATTTCCAAGCCTGAAAATGCCGCGATCCGCTTGACCCAATCCCGCCAATGCGTCTTGGAGACCAAAGCCTGTTGGGCGTCAGACGCTGGCTTTTCCATGGAGAGGCAACCAACTCTTACCCACCTTGCCGGCGACCAAGACCGCCGCGACCGATGGCGCACCGGCGGCAATTGCGATCTGCCGGGCTTGCTCCACGGCAGCTCTGGCCGTTCGGCCCTCCTCGACCACCAGACAAACCGTGTCGCACGCTGCGGCAGCGGCCCGCGAATCGCTTACCTCCAAAAATGCGGGAGCAAGCACGACAATGCGATGAAATTGCACGCGCCATTCGGCCAGCAACTCGCTGATCCTTGGACCTCCAGCCAATTCCAATGCCGCACCAGACGCCGGGCCTGCTGCCAGCACCCAAAGCAAAGGCTGCGTCGGATGCGGGACCGGTTGCGCGGAAGAAGCATTTCCGACCAAGGCACCCGAGAAACCTTCGCCCACCAAGGTTCCGATGCCGCAGAGCTCGGCAAGGCGCGGGTTTCTCAGATCCATCTCCACCAGGAGAGTATGGCTTCCCTGCCGCTCGAAGGCCGCCGCCAAATTCAAAGCGATCGCCGCGACAGAACGCGATGCCGTGGGACCCGCCAGCAGGATCGAGCGGGATCCATCGGCTTCCGGCAAAGCCACCACGCTGCGCAACACGCGATACTCTTCGCTCCCGAGTGCATTGGTGGAAAGCGGCACCGGCATGCCCGTGGGATTCGGCACCATTGCCAGCGTTCGCAAGCCGGGAATTTCTTTCAAATCATTCGCATCACGCACCGAGCGATCCAGAAAATCCCGACCCAAAACGAAGCCGACCGACAAAATGAATCCGGCCATCAAACCAGCCAGCACAATTTTTTTCCGACCCGGCTTGGAAGGAATTTCCGCCGCGATGGGAGCTTCCACCAGCCGATAGGGAATGTTGACCGATGCCGGTGCGAGGGAGCTGGCTTTTAATCTGGCCACAATCGCTTCATACAAAACACGGTCCGATTCCGCCTGCCGACTGATAACATTGTAGGGAATCGCGACACGCTGGTTTTCAAGCGCATTCTGCTGTTGTTTGGCCACGAGTTCGTCCAAACGACGTTCCCGCCCGCGAGCCAGCTCCAGACGCTGCGGAAGGATCACCGTCTGCGAATCCAGCACCACTTTATTGAGAGCGCGTTCGAGTTCGTTCGTGCGACTCAACGCTTCGCCGTAGCGCGGGTGCTTCGACATGTAACGTTGCTTCAACACATTGAAATTCGCTTCCGCTTCCTGAAACGCTTTTTTCGCCTCCATCACCGTAGGGAGTTCCGCCACACTGACGACTTGAATCGCCCGTTCGCTGTCACCCGGTCCGATCGTGTCAAGCAACTGAAGGTCCGATTCAATTCGCAGACGTTCATTGCGGGCCGCCGCGGCGTCGCTGCTGATTTGTTGCAATTGCTGCTGCATGACCCCTTGGCGGTCATCAAAAAATACCGCCTCATTTTTTTCCCGATATTCTTGCAAGGCACGCTCGGATTTTTCCAGTTGCTCACGCAACCGCGCTTCCTCCTCGACCAGATATTTGTTTGCCAACATCGCAGTGTCGGAGCGTTGACGCACCACGCTTTGAATGAACCCGTCGTAGATGGCTGCGGCCAATTCTCTCGCCAGTTCCGGGTCTTCATCCTGCACGGTGATATCGATCAGCCGCGTCTCAGGACGCAACGACACGTCGGTGGAATACGACAGCTTCCCGCCGAGTTCGGTAGGTGTCCACTCGGCATCGCCTCCTTTTGGCGGGGCAAAACGCGGATCATTGGCAAAGCGTTTTTGCAACGCGACCGACTCGATCAAGGTCCGGCTGCGCAGCATATCGACGACCGTATTCAAGGTCTCTCCGCTCTGGATAACTTCAGCGGGTCTATTCCCTAGATTCACCACATCCGTTTGTGTGTTCTCCACCAGAAGGGTCGCGCGCGATTCATAAAAAGAGGGCAACGATTTCGCATAAATAAATGCGACGATCCCCACCAGCACCGTGCAAATCAGAATAAACGGCAGGGTGCGCAGCAACAGCATAACGTAGCGCTGCAGATCTATCGCCTTTGCTGGCGGTTCTTCGAAGTCACTCATTCAGTGCCCTCTGCCTACAAGGCGACCTGCCCTGAAGCAAGCTTCTGAAAACACGTGAGACACTCATTAAAAGAACGATTCCCCCACGGTAATAATATCGCCCGCTTTCACTTCCACCGTCACTAAATCCTTCGATTTTGCAGAACGCCGGGCGTCCACCGGGATGATAACGCTTTTCCCGCCCTGTTTCCGTTCAATCGTAATCCGTCCGGGATTGGCAATGCGTGTGTATCCCCCGGCCAATCCAATCGCCTCGAGCAAACTGATGCTTTTGGTCCCATCAAAACTGTAGCTACCTGGGCGTGCGACCTGTCCCAGCACGGTGAAAAATTGGCGTCCGTAGTCATTCACCAAAATCGAAATCTGCGGATTTACCAAATAGCCATTGCGGTAAGCCGCCTGGATCACGCCAATCGCCTGCTCAATTGTCTTTCCGGCAATCGTCACCGAACCCACCAGCGGCAGGGCAATTTTGCCGTCCGCATTGACCTTCGCCACGGTGTTCAAATCATCTTCCTGAAACACACGCACCTCCACCACGTCGTTCGGTTGAATGCGATAGTTCGAGCCAAGTTCAGCACTCGCCTCCGGGTAGCCACCCCCACAGAAAACAAAAACCGCCATGACCGCCGACACAAGCGGCCTGCTTTTAAAATAGAAAGTTTGCATCAAGCCCCACACGGTTCTCGTAAAAGGAGTCTCCCGACGAATTTGAAATGGTTTGGCGATACTCATAGTAAATACCCAGCGTCAGTCGTTGCGAAAGCTGCCAGGTCAGCGTCGGTCGGACGAAAAAATAATGATCATCCCGCTGCTGCAATAACAACAAGCTGACCGATTGATAACTGTCAAACTCATACCCACCCACCAGATCAAACACAAAAACACCGAAAAACCGTTGTTGCGCAATGACTTCAAATCCCGTGGCAGTGAAATTCTCCCCGGCTTGCGTGGGCGAACTGTTCTCATCCCGATAAGCCCGCAGCGCCGCGAGGAAGTATGGCGTTGGCTCCCAATCCGCGCGCAAATCAAACACAAAGCCT
>Ga0105046_10017919_pt1 | contig 10809 bp, 8 predicted proteins | sample MAT03_FD_78385 | JGI IMG/M metagenome (GOLD analysis project Ga0105046, IMG submission 78385) | Freshwater microbial communities from Lake Fryxell liftoff mats and glacier meltwater in Antarctica - MAT-03 (megahit assembly) | ecosystem: Environmental > Aquatic > Freshwater > Ice > Liftoff...
AACGAGGGGCTGCGAATCTTCATCCGGTAAGGCACGCCGCCGCCCTTGCTCACAATGTAGAAACCGAGCGTGCCCTTGGGATTTTCCGCCTCGAAGTATACTTCACCGGCCGGCATCTGCGGGCCTTCGGTCACGATCATGAAATTATTGATCAGCTCTTCCATCGACGTGAGAATTTTCTCCTTTGGTGGCGCGAAGATCCGGCGGGCATCCTTCGCGTACCAATCGCCCGACGGGAATTTCTTGATCGCCTGCTTAAGAATGCGGATGGACTGCTTCATCTCCTCACCACGGCAAAGATAACGATCGTAGCAATCACCCTTCGAACCGACGGGCACATCAAACTCGTATTGCTCGTAGCCCCAGTAAGGCCGGTCCTTGCGCAGATCCATCGCCACGCCGGAGCCACGCAGATTCGGGCCGCTCAGTCCGTAGGCGATGGCGTCTTCCTTTGAGATCACGCCGACATCGACGGTGCGATCCATGAAAATTTTATTCCGCGTCAACAGGCCGAGAATCTCGTCAAGGATCGGGAGAAACTGATCGCAGAAACCATCGACTTCCTCGATCCAGCCCGGCGGCACATCGCGCGAAACCCCACCGATGCGGCTATAGCTCGTGGTGAAGCGGGCGCCCGTGAGTTTTTCGTAGAGCGTGTAAAGTTTCTCGCGCTCAGTGAAGCAGTACATGAACACCGTCCACGCACCGACATCGATGCCGTAAGCGCCGAGCCCCATCAGGTGTGCCGAGACGCGGCCCATTTCGGAAGTGATGACGCGGATCGCCTCGACGCGCGCGGGAACTTTCAATCCCGCGAGCTGCTCGACCGCGTGCGCATAAGCGGCGTTGTTGGAAAGTGGCGCGAGATAATCCAACCGGTCCGTGTACGGCACGAACTGATTATAAGTCATGTTCTCGGCAATCTTCTCGTCGCCCCGGTGCAGGTAGCCAACGACTGGGTCGGCCTTCGTCACCGTCTCACCATCGAGCTCAAACTGGATGCGCAACACCCCATGCGTGGAGGGATGAGACGGCCCCATCGAGATGGACATTTTCTCGGTATCAAACTCCTTGGGGAAGTTTGCGGCGGTCTTCGCGGTGGCGTCGGGAAAGGCGTGTTCGGTGGCCATTAAAGGAAAAGACGGAAGGGCCGAAGGACTGAAAGGCTGAATCCTGTCAGCAAAATCAAAACTGGGAGTTGGGCGGTATTGTCAGTCATTCAATTTTTCAGTTCTTCAGCCCTTGGGATTCTGTTCACTCCACGCTTCGTCTTTGGCGCGGGGCTCGGCCTCGCTCATCGGTTCACCCTGCCCGGCGACGAATGGACCGCCGGCCATCGGCGCAGAAATAAGCCGTGTGCCGGTCTCGGCCGCGACCTCGAAATCCGGCAAATCGGCCGGCAGACCGGCGAGCGGGAATTCCTTGCGCAGGGGAAAATACGGATAGCCCTCCCACATCAAGATACGGCGCAAATCAGGATGCCCGGTGAACTTGATGCCAAACATGTCGAAAGTCTCACGCTCGTGCCAATCCGCCGCCGGCCAGAGAGCCGTCGCGGAAGCCATGGTGGGCTCGCCGTCATTGACGCAATTCGCCGCCACGCGAACGTAGCTGTGCGTGAGGCTAGAATAAAGATGCCAGACAACGGTGAAACGGGGTGATTGCTCCGCGCTCCAATCGATCGCGGTCACGTCGACGAGAAAATTAAAATCCTGCGCGTCGCGGAAGTACTCGAGGCACAGCATCGCTTCATCGGCCGGAATATTCAGCGCGGTATGATCGGCACTGGCGCGCTCGGTAGCGTTGGGAAATCTTCCCTGGGCAGAAGCGATGAGAGCGGCGTTGATACTCATGGGCAGCAGTGAGGGATCAGGCGCGGAAGAGTTGGGAGGCCGAACGCTCGCGTTTGACCTTGTGTTGGAGTTTCATGAGGGCATCGAGGAGCGCCTCGGGCCGCGGCGGACAGCCGCTGACATATACATCGACGGGAATAATACGATCCACGCCCTGCAAGGTCGCGTAGCTGCGATACATGCCGCCCGTCGAAGCGCACGCGCCCATCGCGATCACCCATTTCGGCGCGGCCATCTGATCATAGATGCGACGGACTGCCGTCGCCATTTTGTAAGTGACCGTACCGGCGACGATCATGCAGTCGGATTGACGGGGAGAAAAACGCATGACCTCCGCGCCGAACCGGGCGATGTCGTAACGGCTGGAAGCGACCGCCATCAATTCGATCGCGCAACAGGCCAGACCCATCGGCATCGGCCACATGGAATTGCTTCGCAGCCAATTGATCGCCGCATCGGCTTGGGTGACTACGACGTCGCCCTCAATCTTGCTGTTATAGGCGAGTTCGTTGTTGGCGGTGACCATGGCGTGGAGGTGGGTGGAAAATACTCGCGGCAACCTACCAGCCGGCCACCGATGGGCAAGGAGGTTTTAGAAAAACCTTATTCATAATTTGGAGCATGCGAGGACAGTTTCAGACTTTATACCATATCAGCAGTCCGACTCGGACATAAATGCAGGCGGAAGCGGGCCATGGTCACTTTTCGCTTCCGTTTTGCCTTTGGCGTTCTACTTTTTCGATTCGCGCAACGGAGAGGTGGCAGAGTGGTCGATCGCGTCTGACTCGAAATCAGATGAGCCCGCAAGGGTTCCGGGGGTTCGAATCCCTCCCTCTCCGCCAATTTCCACCAAGGTTTTGGATCGCATCGCTATTTTCGTAGACCGGACATAGCAACGTGGTCCAAAAAAAAGGATGAGAACAAAGTTCGACGGAGCGAAGCGAAGAAGGGGCGCGCGCGAAGCGCGAGTGCGCAGCACCAGCCGCAGGCTGCCAATCCCTCCCTCTCCGCCAAATTTCTTTTAAAAATTGAAAGGAAATTGCCGCGTCGAAGCCCTGACGAAGGCGGGCCAAAGTTACCCGACCGAGCCGCCCTCCCCCACCCTCAAACATTCTCGTCTTCCGTCCCCAGTTCCCGGCGATTCGCCAACAAATGTTGCGGGAGGAAAAAGTAATAGAGCATTAACTGCCAGCTACGCGACGCGCGGTAGAGTAACACCGGAACGAAAAACGAACCCGCCAACGCCAGGACAATTGCGGTGGTGTTGCCGAGCACGCCTTTGTACCAGAGGATGCCGACCGGCGTGAGAAAACCCACCAGCGTGACCCCGTAGTTGAGCGACATGGCACCAAGGAAGAAGCCGTCGTCCTTCACGATTTTCAAGCCGCACTCCGGGCAATCTTTGTTCAGCTCAAAATATGCCCCAGCCTTAAAGAGCGTACGACCGCCACAATTCGGACAACAATTAGTGAGCCCGCGCGTGATGATCTGGCCTTGGGTGACTTTCATGCGCCAACCTTAACCACGGATTACTCGGATGGGCACGGATAAAATCAGAATGAAAACTCTCAATTCCGACCGCGGCATATCCTCCTTCGCCAAGGCTTCGGAGGATGCTTTTCCACTCTGGAAATGCAAAAGGCGCTCCGTTGCGGGAGCGCCTTGGAAATCAATAATCGAGCCCGGTCTTAGGCGCCGAGTTGGAAACGCACGAAGCGGCGGATCTGGATATTTTCCCCGAGCTTAGCGATGAGCACGGTGAGAAGATCTTTGATGCTCTGCTCGGGATTCTTCACGAAGGGCTGATCCAGCAAGCAGACCGTCGAGTAGTATTTATCGAGCTTACCCTCAACGATCTTCTGGATGGCTGCCGGGGGCTTCCCCTGCACTTGGGCGGTGGCGATATCGCGCTCCTTGGCCACATCGGCCTCGGATACTTCCTCGCGACGCACACAAGTCGGACTGGCGGCGGCGACCTGGAGGCAGATGTCGCGACAGAACGCTTTGAACTCATCCGTCTTGGCGACGAAATCAGTCTCGCAGTTGATTTCGACGAGCACCCCGACTTTGCCCCCGACGTGAATGTAGGCCTCGATCAAGCCCTCGGAAGTAGAGCGGCCGGCTTTCTTCGCGGCGGAAGAGATACCCTTCTTGCGAAGGATCGTCTCAGCTTGCTCCATATTTCCTTGGGCTTCATCGAGCGCTTTTTTGCAATCAAGCAAACCCGCGCCGGATTTCTCGCGGAGTTGGCCGACCATGCTGGCGGTAATAGCTGCCATAGTAGTAGTAGGTATCAGTTTTAAAAGTTAGACGTCCTCGGTGCTGACCGTGGCCTTAGCGGCGGCGCCAGTGCGAACGACGCGCTTCCGGGCGGCAGCAGCAGCGGGCTTATCGGCCCCACCGTTGCCCATCTCTTCAGCGAGACCAGTGGGATTTACCGGCACTTCAGCGCTCACAGGAGCGACCGATGCGGCAGCCTCGGCATCCTTGTCCGTAATCTGGTTCGCTACGCCGCGATTCTGGCGCTGAGCGAGACCTTTCTGGATGGATTCAACAATGGCATCGAGCACGATGCGGATCGACTTGGTGGCGTCGTCGTTGCCGGGGATGGGGTGCGACAGAAGCGTCGGATCCGAGTTGGTATCAACCAAGCCGATGGCCGGGATGCCCACGCGGCGGGCCTCGAGGACGGCGATCTCTTCATAGCCGACGTCGATGACAAACATCGCGCCAGGCAAACCCGTCAGACCGATGATACCGTCAAAATTACGGGTCATGCGGGCCATCTCGCGACGAATGGCGGATTCTTCCTTGGAGGAGAACTTGGCGAGTTCGCCGTTCGTGTCCATGACTTGGTACTTCTTGTACTTCGCGAGAGACTTCTTGATGGTCTCGAAATTCGTGAGCGTGCCACCCATCCAACGCGTGGTGACATAAGGCATGTTGGTCGCGGCGGCGGCCTCGCGGACCAGTTCCTGCGCTTGACGCTTGGTGCCGACCAGCAAGATGTCCGTGCCGGAAGCGACGAGATTCTCGACGAACGCGCAGGCTTTTTCCAAAGCGGCGTGAGTCTTCTCGAGATCGATGATCGTGATACCCTGACGGTGACCGTAGACGTAGGGTTTGGAGCGCGGATTCCAGCGGCGAGTTTGGTGGCCGAGATGGACGCCAGCATCGAGCAAGTCTTTTGGAGTAATGTTCATGGTGATCTATGTATTCGATACACAGGTCGGCCAACTGGGCCGCCTTGCGATCGCTAACGGAGTTGCCCGCACAATCCCTCCTGTAAGAGGACTGCACCGGCGGATTGATGGGAGGATTGAAGGAACAGGAAAGGTCGAAAAGAAAGAGAGCATCCTATGGTGGCAAGACCATTCTAAGCATTTTTAAAAAAGGCCGTTGACAGACCCAAAGGCGATTCGCACGTTGCTCCTTCCTTTGTTGCAGGGTGGAGCAGCCTGGTAGCTCGTCAGGCTCATAACCTGAAGGTCCTTGGTTCAAATCCAAGCCCTGCACCCAATTTGAAAGCCCTCCCATTGCTCGGGAGGGCTTTTTGGTAAATAGGTTGTGCGATTTCGGCTCTTAGAGCCTGTCCGGTTCTATCTTGGGCTATTCCGGGCTATTTCGGGCCATCTTTTCCCTTTATCTTCACTTGTTTCACCTACCCTCCTGAAGTCCGCTTCCCTATGAGGAGTCGCCGTAGATTCGTCACACCTCGTTTGTCAGATGCCGCATTCATGGACATCGCCGTCTGGCACCTGCGCCACCGCGACACGTGGATCGGCTGGACTGATGAGAAACGCCCCCGTCGTCTCGCCTTGGTGGCCAAGCATCTCGGGTTTTCTCCTCCTTCCGGGATCGCACCATGCCCAAACTCGGCTCGGCGATGTTGAACCGCGTGCTCGCGCGACTGCCGCCCCAACAGCCGCCATCACACCACCACCGATTATCTTCCACTTGGCGGCCGATCACGAGCGCCGCGCCCTCACCACGCTCGCCGCCCTCACCGCCACCTCTTTTCCTTTATGAATAGGCGGTGTCGATGAATTGCCGGCCTGTAAAAATAGTTGCTTTATCTCCGGATACCCCCTTCGATCCGCGCTTCTCGCCTCATGGCATATTGGCCTCATGGCATCTACCCCTTTCCAAAGATGCATCAACTTGCGTCTTTGGCTTAGTCCAAACTAACAACACCATAATACTACATGAACTCCCCAGTTCCTCGTTTAGTCTATCGTATTGCCCTACCGCTTGTAGCCTGCGGTTTGGCGATTGTCTCGTCCGGCCAGACCTCCACCCCGGCCCCTCTCAATGAGGAGATCGTACAACTCTCGCCGTTCGTCGTTTCCACGTCCAAGGACATCGGATACCGCGCGTCGAATGCCGTGTCTGCCACCCGTATGAACACCCCGATCAAAGATATTCCTATCTCGATCACCGCGTTCACGGAAGAATTTATCAACGACATCAACCCCACCTTGTTCAACGAGGTCGTCAGTTACGCTCCCGGCGTCACGAAGACCAATGCCAATTTCGGTGGCACCCGTGACATGATCAATATTCGCGGCTTCGAACAAAATTCCCCGCTGCGCAATGGGTTCACCGGTGCCGGCCTCATTGACCCGGCCGTCATCGCCCGCGTCGAGGTTTCCCGCGGCCCTTCCTCCGTTCTCTACGGGTCGCTGGCCCCTGGCGGTGTCATCAACTACATCACCAAGCGCCCGATGGCCAAACGCGGCGGCGAACTCAGCGTTTCCGCTGGTTCCTTTGATCGCCTTGGTGCCACGCTCGACGTCTGGGGTTCGATCGATCAGGCCCAGACTCTGCGTTACCGCATCGTCGCTCTTGGTGAGACAAACAAGGATATCTATCCCAACTATCGCAAGGAACGGACGCTGATATTCCCCGCCATCCAATGGGTGCCCAACAAGAACTGGAGCATCACTTGGGATTACGAAAAATCCAATACCGTCGAAAACGCCACGCCACTCCTGCGTCCGCAGATCCGCCCACGTAATTTCACCCCGTCGGTCAACGCCGGCTGGTCATTTTATCCCGGCCTGCCCCGCAATTTCAGCTATTCCTCCGCGACCGATCGCCGGGATCAGGACAACACGGTGACCTCGGCCGAAATTCTTGGCAAAATCGCCGATTGGAATATTCGTGCCTACTACAATTTCAACCAGCGGGGTGTCTTTTTCGGTTCCACCGGTACGTCCGATGTGACGAACAACCTGCCTGCCGATCCTTCCTTCAACTTCCTCGGCCGGCGCGGCCGGGTTGAGGGGAACGATGCCCATGGCGTCGCCTATCAACTCGAAGCCTCCCACAATTTCGTGTTTGGCTCGAACGACCTCAATGTACTCTTCGGCGGCCTCGACACCCATGGTTCCGGTGGTGGCTATCAATCCAACCGTCCGGGCGCTCTGAATCCCCCGAAGTGGGACCTGCGTAATCCTTCGACTTGGGACAACAACGTCTACGTGAATCCTCAAGATCTGGTTCCCGCGAGCTCCACCTGGAGTTATTCCAAGACCCAAGCGTATTATGCCACCGCCGTTGCCACCCTGTTCAATAAGCGCCTGACGCTGCTGGGCGGTTTCCGCACCAACAAGCTGAACAGCGAATCGCTCAACCGCCTCACCAATGTTAAGATCGTGAATCCGGCGGTGCGCAAAAACTCCCCGCAGATCGGTGCGCTGGTCAAGCTGACCGACAACATTGGCTTTTATACCAGCTACAGCACGTCATTCGCCGGCCAGCCCGGCACGAAGCTGATCCGCAACGTTCCCTCGGGCCCGATCCCGCCCGTCGAGGGCAAAGGCTACGATGCAGGCTTCAAGTTCGACCTCATGGACGGACGGCTGTCCTTCAATCTCGGGGTTTATCAGGCGACGAACACCAACTTCGCGACGAATATTTTCGAACTCGATCCTTTGACATCGTTGACCTACCAGACGACGGTCACCGGTCGCACCATGCGCTCGGAAGGCTTCGAATTTGAGGCCACCTACTCGCCGATCAAGAACTTCCAAATCTACACGAGCTACAGCTACATGGATGCTTTCGTGAAGGAGAGTATCCTTGCCAACTTTCCGGTCGGGACCCCGATCTCATTCGCCCCGAAGCATTCCGCGAATCTGATGGCCAAGTATACCTTCACCGATGGGGCCATGAAGGGCTTCCATATCGGCACCGGCGTCCAATCCATCTCCAAGCAATACTACAGTGAAGAGATGGGCAGCTCGGTGGTTCCTTTCAGTACCGGAAGCTACACTCTGGCTGACGTGTTTGGCGGCTATTCCTGGAAACATCGCGGCCACCTGCAGAGCTCGATCAATTTCCAGATCAAGAACTTCTTCGATAGCTACTACAACCCGTCATTCTTCAATCGCTATCAACCGCGCCGGCTGATGATCACCTACAAGATTTCCTTGTAAGCGATCACCGTCGCTCGACTTTCAAGGCGCAATCCCCTCGGGGATTGCGCCTTTTTTTTGCCCGTTTAATCAGCGAGCAAAATTCTTTCCCGACCAATCGGCGTCCCCCAAGCGCTTTGGCTCGGCCAGCCCGAATTTTCACGAAGGGAAACAAACCCAGCCGACGGGGATAACGCGGCGTGAAATCACGTCAGGCTCCGCGTCCCACCCGACGCACCAGAACACTTCGGACAGTAATGACTTGTTTTTCGCATGTCCGACTGTAGTTAGTTCCGGCGATGAGCAGGCTCGAAATCATGGATGTCATGCACCCGGCACCCCTTCCCCGTAAACCCCATCCACGGAGCCTCCCGTAATTCGATAATCCAGTTTCCTCTCCGCCAGTAATCCCGCTTCCTCTCAATTATGATTTTTCCCCCACACCCCTTAACCAAGCTGATCTGTTTCCTGCTCTGCCTTTGCCTCGCCAGAGCAGACGAGCCGGCTTCCACCGCCCGCGGCGCAAAAGGCGATGCGGTCGCCCACGGCAGTTTTCCCGATATCGCGCTCGATTCGCAGGGCAACGTCCACCTCGTCTACAGCCGGACGGGATTGCTGTATTACAAAAAATATGACGCCACCGCTGACCAATGGGGTCCTGAGGAGTTTACCGGCGTGCTGCTGGAATCGGCCGGCGGCTTCGGCGTGGAGCGATCCGAGCCGGACATCGTCATCGACAGCCACAATCGCCCCCATGTGATGGGCGGTTCGGATTACGCCTATCTAGATAAAAACAACCAATGGGTGAAAGTCACCCCGGCCTCCGAACTGATTCGAGACACCAAGCTCGGAATCGACTCGAAGAACAACGTGTATCTCCTGCGCCGCGGCGGCCACAACGGCGGCTTTTGCGGCCTGTTGAAGCTCACTCCCGGAGCCTCCGCCTGGGTGCCACTCACCGATCCTGACCGGCCCCTGCTGAGCTGGGGCGATCATGTTTTCGGCGACATCGCCATTGGCCGCGACGACACCCTGCATGTCGTTTATCGCACCGGAAAGCCCCGCCCCATTGCCTACCGGCGCTCCACCGACGGAGGCGTTACTTGGACGTCCGCCGGAATTTCCGACGGCGACGCCATCGGGCCGGATGTGGAAACGGACTCCAACAACGCCCCCTACGTCGTCGACGGCGAGGGCTTGTTCTTCCGCCCCGACAGCACCTCGGAAACGCCGGCCTTCATCGCGGAAGGCAAAGTGGTCAGCGGCGGAGATTGGATGAGGCCGGATCTGGCCATCGATCGCTCCAACCAAATGTACGCCTCCTGCTTCGGCGGTAAGTACAACGTGCGGCGTGACGGCACCTGGATCGGAGAACGCACGATCCGCGGCTCGACCGATCAGGCGATCGGCTTTGTCGAAATGGCGGCCGCCGATATCGTCTATGCGATCTGGGAAGAAGGTAACACCGTGCACAAGAAGAACGGGGCCGGAATCGTGAAGATCGGCTTTGGCAAAATTTCCCGTGACGGCGAGGTGACTTTGCTAACTGGAGCCGGTCCGGAGCGCGCACCCGCGCCAGTCGCCACGAAAAACCTGGCGCTGCACAAGCCCACGACCTACTTATCCCAGCTTCCCGGCCGGGAAGCGAGCGGTGCGGTGGATGGATTTCCGATCAGCCATTGGGCCGCGTTGGATCTGCCCAGCAAGCCATGGCTTCAAGTCGACTTGGGCCGAATTCATTCCATCGGGCGGACCGAGGTTCTGCCCCGCAACAAGAGACCGTACACCTTTGATGTGTCCGTCTCGGCAGACGACGTCACTTTCATCACGGTCGTGAGCAGAACCTCGCCCAACGCGGGGGAAAGCGTGCTCACCGATACGTTCGCGGCCATCCCCGCCCGCTATGTGCGGCTGACGGTCACGGGCGCGGCGCCGGACTTCAAAGGGAAAGAGGCTGGCATCGAAGAGTTCCGCATTTTTGAGGCGGCGGTAGCTGCCTCCGGGAATCCCGCTCCCGTATCCCCCAAATGATCGCCGCCGCGGCGTTCCTCATGGCCGATGAAATCATCTTCCTCCGATCCTACTCACGGCCGTCCGCTGAGAGGCTGTTGAGTCACTGCCTCTGCGGAAAAAGCTAACGTGCCCATGAAGTCGGGACGCACTGTCCCTGCCCGAAAAAATCCTTGATTCAATTCCTCCCCGTCGTTCGCTCCTTCTCTTCCATGTATCCAAAACAAATTATGAATACCCCCCGCCTGTTCGTCGCCGCGCTCCTCCTTGCCTTCACGTCCGGCCTTTTTGCCGCGACTGAATCTTTCGATAAGCTCCCCGTCGGGAAACTGCCCGCGCCCTGGCAGACCGGTGTCACGGGCACGGGCGATGCCGATTGGCAAATTGTCGCCGTGGCCGACGCTCCCAGCGGTCCGCACGCCTTGCGGCAATCGGGAGTGGGCAGTTATCTCTGGTGCGCGCAACCGGCGACCCCGTTGCGCGATGGTTTTGTCGAGGTCAAGGCCAAGGCCGTGTCCGGCAAGAAA
>Ga0105046_10017920_pt1 | contig 10808 bp, 10 predicted proteins | sample MAT03_FD_78385 | JGI IMG/M metagenome (GOLD analysis project Ga0105046, IMG submission 78385) | Freshwater microbial communities from Lake Fryxell liftoff mats and glacier meltwater in Antarctica - MAT-03 (megahit assembly) | ecosystem: Environmental > Aquatic > Freshwater > Ice > Liftoff...
ATCTCTACCGGGATTTAAGGGACCATTTCAGAGCAATAAATGATACAGTCAAAATCTTCAAACTTGATAAAGCGTATTACTCAGGCAACTGGCAATTGATGAAGTGAATACTAATATCTGCTTCTCAGCAACGTCGCGGTCCTTGCCGGACGTTGCGTCAATCATTCCCTTATTAGCTTTAGTGACAAAAACTTTATCTTTCATTTCTGCATTACTATCTATTTTCATTAGTGTCCCGTTAAATTAGTTCAATTTTTAATTGTTCCTATTTTTGTTCTTTGACATTCTTAGAGATAATGCTTTGTAGCAGATCATTCAGATGTGTTTTATCAAAAAGTGACGCACTCATTACCTGCAACATTTCATAGGCTGACCTATTTATCTTGAGCTTACTCTTAATTATTGCAACCAAGGTATAAGTATCTATTGCTATATAAACCTGGGTTTTTACTGCATTCATGGATGTACCCCAAAACGATTTTATTTTCAGGTGCTGTTTTATCCATTTAAAAAATAATTCTACTTTCCACCTGTACTTATACAACAGCCCAATTTCGATAGCAGGCTGAGCAAAATTATTCATTAGGAATACAAATGTTCTTTGTTGCTCCTGATCAAAATATTTGATTCTTCTCAAAATTTCAGGATAGTATACTGATGATTTAATTCCATTGAGTTTTACTGTCTGGTCACAGATAATTCCATGTGTTTTGTCTGTTTTTACAGAACTGATTCGCCTGAAGTTAAAATTATCTTTTGCCCTCGAAATATAATATGCTTTTGATAGATGGATAACAAATAACCGTTTGAAATCTACATAGGCTTTGTCCATAATGTAGAAGCCTCCTGCTTCGTAGGTCAAAACATCTAATGCGTTTACATCATGAACATTCCCTTCAGTTATATGCACAAAAGCAGGGATAAAAGTTTTTTATATCATATAAAGTGTGAATCTTTATTGCCCCTTTTGCCTTTCTGAAACTTGCCCACCAAAAAACGTTCAGGCAAAGATCAATTGTGGTAGAATCAAAGGCATATACATTTCCTGATATTGACAGGGTAAAATCAGTTTGATCAATTATGCAGCTTCTTGCAATAGCAATCATTTCATAAGCAAAAAATTCATAAATGCCACAATCCCTTTGCTCATTGGCGAGTGATAAATTTGTACGGGAAACATTTTTCCCAAAGCCTTACCGGTGGCATTGTGGAGTATATCCCGTTGCCGCTTGGGCTAATGAAGCAAAGAAATGTGTAAGGGTGGCAGCAAAAATAAAGGAAGAATAATTACTTTCCGATACAAAACTTACTAAAAATATAATCCAGCTGATCATCATTGGTAATCTCGCCTGTGATCTCACCTAAGTAATGTAAGCAACGCCGGATGTCCAATGCCAGTAAGTCGCCAGGCAGGTTGTTATCTACACCACTTTTAATATCCGTCAGTGATTGCTGCACCTCTTTCAACGCATGGTAATGCCGGGCGTTGGTGATAATCGTATTCTCTGCCTGGACCTGGCCCTGCAATACGGCATCTACCATCCTTTCTTTTAAGATATCGGTATGCCGGTTTTGCTTCGCTGCTATAAAAATGATTTTGTCAAGGTCACCGAATTTTGTTTTCGCCGCTTCCTCGCCAGCTGCGTCAATTTTATTGGCGACCAGTAAATAATTCAATTGCTGCTGGTCCAGTTCTGCTTTCTTGTTTCCTGTTTCTACCCTGGTTTCTGCTGCATCAAATAAATAAAGAACCAGGTCGGCTTGCTTCATTTTCTCCAGGCTTCGCTCCATCCCGGCATTTTCAATGCTATCGGTAGAATGCTGGCGGATACCGGCCGTATCAATCAACCGGAAAATAATACCATCAATATTTATCAGTTCCTCAATCGTATCTCTCGTTGTACCGGGAATATCGCTTACAATGGCCCTGTTTTCGTTCAGCAAACTGTTTAGTAAGGTGGATTTGCCGGCGTTGGGTTTTCCAATAATGGCCACACTTACTCCATTACGAATTACATTACCCAGAGAAAACGAATTAACAAGCCGGGTTATTGATACAGTTAGTTCATCAATCAGTTCATAAAATTGTTTACGGTCGGCAAACTCTACATCCTCCTGCGAAAAATCCAGTTCCAGTTCTATTAATGCCGAAAAGCGAATCATCCTTTCCCGTAATGCTGAAAGATTTTCTGAAAATCCGCCCTTCATCGTATGTAAGGCTGCTTTCTGCGAAGCTGCTGTATTGGAAGCTATGAGATCTGCTACAGCTTCGGCCTGGGCAAGATCCAATTTGCCATTCAGGAATGCCCGTTGGGTAAATTCACCTGGCTTGGCAAGCCTTGCTCCTTTTTTTACACAAGCATCTATTACCTGCTGTTGCACATAAGGCGAACCATGACAGCTAATTTCTATCACATCTTCCCCGGTGTAAGATTTCGGATTTTTAAAAAGAGAAATGACAACCTCATCTAAAATATTTTCTTCGTGTTTTAAAAGACCAACGTGTAAGGTATGAGATGCCTGCGTTAATAAATTTTTCGCAGGAAATAATTCATTAGCGATAGCAATGGCATTAGTACCACTCAGCCGGATTACACCGATAGCTCCCACTCCCGGTGGAGTAGCCAGTGCTACAATCGTATCATCCCAGCCTGATAGCTTATTCATCATGCTGGCAAAAGTAGATTTGATTGAGGAACATATAAAAACAAAAATCCCCTCCAGCCAAAGGCAAGAAGGGATTTTTGTTTGACAATGTTGTTTTTTTATTCCCCTGTTACCTGGAAGGTAATTGGTTGCTTACGGTAAGCTTTTACCTGGCGGCCATTTTGTACGGCAGGTGTCCAGTTCGGACCTTTCCTGATTGTCCGTACAGCTTCTTCTTCCATACCATAACCATGATTGGTCATTGCCTTTACATCACTGATATTTCCTTCTTTGTCCACTACAAACTGAACGACTGTGGTGTAAGTACCTTCTGGTGCGCCGGCATCAGTAGCTACCTGGGCATTACAGTTTCTTTCCAGATATTGCCGCCATTTGGCATCACCTCCGGGAAACTTAGCTTCGATTTCTACTTTGTCAAATATTTTGTTCTCGTCTTCTACAGGTTTTTCTTCTACAATTTGTTTTCCTTCGTCAATTACTACAGGAGTAGCGATATTTTCATCCTTAATACCTTCCTGGTTTACCACATCAATTTTGGCGTCCTTTAATTCTTCCTGTGGTGGAGGTGGTTTTTCTACTTCCTCATCTTTTTTGATGATTGGCGGAGTAAACTGTTTCATTTCCACTTTTGGCGGCTCCACTTTTGGCGGTGGAGGTGGAGGTGGAGGTATTACTTTCTTTTCCTCCTGTTTCACTTCTGTCAGGGTCATTTCCTGAATTTTCACTTTCTTGTTGTCCTTACCTTTCAGATTGCTGGCAAGTAAAGAGCCTCCAATAGCCAAAGCAGCAACAGAAGCGGTAATAATCAGGGCACGGGTAATTCTCTTATTATATGTTTTCCTGAGATTATAAGCCCCATATTCTTTATTCCTGTCTTCGAAGATCAGGTCAAGAATATCGGCTGATAAAATTTTATTTGCTTCCATACTTAACGTTTTTAATTAGATGCCGGTTCTTCATTATTTCATAAGAACCAGCGGCTTATTTTATACCTGCTGTCTCTTCGGTCTTTTTGATTAATGCCACTTCATCGGGCAAGATTTTCACCATCGCATATGTCCGGACCTGATTGATAGTCATTTCATCAAGGATGTCCACCGTGTTTTTATAAGTGGCATCAGCAGCAGGCTTGATGATCACAATAAAATCCCGGTCATCACAAGCTTTTTCCCAATCAGGATCGCCTTTTGCCTTTGCCCTTTCCTGTGTTTTCGCACAGGTTTCGTCATGTACATGGCGACTCATTACTTCTTTCTTCTTTTTGATGATCATATCACGGATACCCTTGAAAGTAGTGGACTTAAAATTATTGCCGGTGGCATCTACAACCAGTTTTCCTTCATAATAATATACCTGATCGGCTTTGCCCAACATAATACTAAGTACACCTGATTCTTTTGCCTCTGTCTGATCCTTAGGGTCTTTTATATCCTTCGGCATATTGAGGTCAAGTGTAGTAGGTGTTGTCATGGTAGTGGTAAAGATGAAAAAGGTAATCAGCAGAAAACCCAAATCCACCATCGGTGTCATATCTACCCGGGTAGAAAGCTTTTTGGCTTTTTTTACCCCCGGTCCTTTTTTGTGGACACTATCGCCACCGCCGGTATCAATGCTTGACATAATAAATGGGTTTAAAAATTAAATAATATTACTATTTCAGATTTTTCCTGTTATACAAATCCAATTCTGAATTGTTTGGCACATCATCCAACGCTGTAACGAGATTATATTTAAACTCATCATTACGTTTTAAGGCACTAATAACAGCTTCAAAAGTTGGATACTTTGATTTAGCATCTCCTTTTATAAGATAGTTCAGTTTTTCTCCGGCAAAGGCTTTTTTGGCTGCGGCTACCCACCAGAATAATTGGTTATTGGCGGAATCCAATACCGGTATGCCGGGAACTTTAAGGACTTCCTGTGACTTGGTATCCAAACCCAGAAGCTGCTTTAAATTTCCAAAAGGCACTCCTACGGCGAATGTTTGCCTGTAATTGGCCATTTCAGCATTAGATAAGCCAAGACTCTGGCTGCTATTAACATCCTGGATAATTGCATCAAATTTGGACTTGTCTTTCTCAGATAAAACGGAAAAAAAGACACGGTTAGAAGAATCAACAATTATCATTACAGCATTATTCTCAGGTAGCTTTTGTGAGTTTACTGAACCTGGAGTGGTAATTTCTACCGGCTCTGGTGGTTTGAACTTGGTAGCCAGCATGAAAAAGGACAGAATCAGAAAGGCGACATCCACGAACGGTGTCATGTCGGTATCTGTACTCTTCCTTGGTAACTTAACACTAGGCATGTTTACAATGATTTAGAATTGAGATGAATTGGTTTCAAATTTCCATACAGAAATCCTGTTTTTTTCAGGATTATTTGTACAGAGAAGCAAAACTCTGAGTCAGGGTAAAACCTGATTCATCAATGCCGTAAGTTATTGAGTCAATCTTGGTAGTGAATACATTATACATAATCAATGCCAGAGCAGATGTACCAATACCCAAAGCCGTATTATACAAGGCTTCAGAAATACCAATGGCCAGTTCGGCCGCAGCACCAGCACCACCCTCTTTACCTAGAGCAGAGAATGATTTGATCATACCGATTACCGTACCCAAAAGGGCAACCAATGTACCTACTGAAGTAATAGTAGAAAGGAACACCAGGTTTTTCTGCAACATCGGGAGTTCCAGTGCTGTAGCTTCTTCCACTTCTTTTTGAATGGAGATTACTTTCTGTTCAGTAGCCATATTGCCTTCGTTAATCATTTCTTTGTAACGACGCAGACCAGCTTTCATTACATTACCTACAGAACCTCTTTGTTTATCACACTCAGACAATGCTGCATCTACATTGCGGTTAGCAAGATGATACTGCACTTTGCGTACAAAATCAGAGATTGAACCATTGCCCAATGCTTTGCGGATGGTCAGGTATCTCTCAATAGAGAAAACTATCACCATCAACAACATTCCAATCAGCAGAGGGATAATGATACCTCCTTCATAAATCCTATGAAGTGCATCTTTTGGATCTTTGTGTTCTGGCCAAAATCCACCTTTCTTATCAGGATTTTCAAATCCATCGGCGGCACCTAAAATGAAACGCCAGATCAAATAGGCGGCAATAATACATACGACGGGTGCAATCCAGGAAATTGCATTACTGCTCTTCTTTGGCTGAACCGATGTAGCCTTAACTGTTGCAGTTGGTTTAGTCTCTGCCATAATCTTAATTTTTTAGTTTTTTAAATGATAAATCAGAACACTTACTTTCTGAGGTACAATGCTAAGAAAAAAGTTTAGTAAAAAAGCCCTAACCCTCAATTTTTTAAGGTAGGGGCTTCAAGTTAAGGATTTTTTGATATTGAGCAAGAGCTTGAAAAATAATTTGAAAGGAATTTTATATCGGGGTTACAACAAACGTTTGCACCCTATTATGAAAGAAGCTTATTCATAACGTAAAGCCTCAATGGGATTGAGTTTCCCGGCTTTGAGGGCAGGATATAAACCCGCCAGCAATCCTACTATCGTACAAATAATAATACCGTAAACAACCCAGTTCCAGGGAACGACAAACCCTGTATCCAATATTATTGAAAAAAGGTTTCCCACCGCGATGCCCAGCAATATTCCAAACAGAGCTCCCAGCACACTGATGATGATGGCTTCCAGTAAAAACTGGCGGCTCACCATTTTGCTTTTGCCCCCGATTGCTTTTACAAGCCCCACTTCCCTTGTCCGTTCAGACACAGATACCAACATAATATTCATCAATCCAATGGCTGCTCCTATCAATGTAATTAATCCGATAATGGTAGCAGAAACGGTAAGAAACCGCAAACTGTTCATGGCTTTTTCAGCAATGCTATCACTACGATCCAGTACAAAATTATTTTCCTCGGTGCTATTTAATTTTCGGATACTTCTGAAAACACCTTCTGCTTCTCCCATAGCCGCTTGCACCTTTTGCAAATCAGGAGTCATTATGCCTACTACAAATGAATAGCCTGCGGGAAAATTTCTGACCACATTTGAATAGGTAGTGATAATAACATTATCCCTGCTGAACCCAAAACTGGAGCCCCTGCTTTTCATTACTGCCAGCACCCGATAGGGGATATTATTAATACGTACAACTGCATTGATTGCTCTTTCCGCCCCTTCTTTAAATAATCGTTTGGCAACATCATAACCCAATAAACAAACATTGCTGCCCGAACGAACATCATTGTGGGCAAGATTACGGCCATACTGAATGGTGAACCCATTCAGTAATAAATAGTTTTCGTCTCCTCCAAATAAAAATATATTAGGGTTTGTTTTCCGGTTATTGAAGGATGCAATATTATTTCTTCCACCAAAAATAGAAAGGCTTTTTATGGCCGGAAAGGAAAACCGGCCTGCAAATATTTCCGCTTCGTCTTTGGTAACCAACTTTCCGAGGCTTGAATTTTTTTCCTTTTTGTCCCCTTTTTTAGATACGGTAATATCTTTTTTATTGTTCCCTCCAAAATTGATGTTTCTTTCTTTGTAGCGGATGGTAAAAGCATTGGCTCCCATGGTGGAAAAGCTTTCGGTGAATTTCTGATTCATGGCTTTGATAGCAGTGATAATACCGATCAACGCCATGATGCCAAATGCGATGATGGCAACAGTAAGACCTGTTCGAAGTTTATTACTGCGAACAGTGCGGAAAGCCAGCGAAAAGATGTCACGAAAATTCATGTTGTAAATAAGTCTGACAACCCTGATCTGACTTATATTCAAAGATACAGTTATGACGATATGCTACGCAATGCTGTAGCAATTAATTATAAGTCAGACCGGGACGGTCAGACTTATAAATCTGTCAGACTATATTAGAAATAAAACCAGATAAGCAGAAGATCAGGGAAGATACCAAGCAGTATCACCAATGCAGCTAACACTACTAATGTCCATTTAAAAGCAGGAGTTACTTCCATTGGCTGTGCATCTCCTTCTTTAAAATACATGGCCTGGATAACACGGAAATAATAATAGACACTTACTGCTGCCATCAATACAGCAAAAATAACGAGCCAGAGATTTTTATCTTCCGCCATTACGGCTTTCAGCATATAAAATTTGGAAAGAAACCCTGCAGTAAGTGGTATGCCTGCCAGTGACAAAAGAAATATCGTGGTAGTAGCGGCCAACAGTGGTTGATGCTTTGCAAAGCCGTTGAACCCATCAAAAGTATAGTCCTTCATTTTTATCAGCACCGCAAATATGCCGATGGTTGCAAAACTATAAGCAGCAGTATATAATAACAGGCCTTCTTTAGCATCCGCATTCATAGCATATAAGGAAAGCATCATAAAACCAGCCTGAGCAATACTGGAATAAGCAAGCATCCTTTTTACACTCTGTTGGAAAACTGCGGTAATATTTCCGATAAATAGGGTGGCTACGGTAAGGATGGCTATAAACAATTGCCATTGCTTTTGCTGAAATCCAAAGGCATCATCAAACAATCGTATAAAAGCAATAAACACTGCTGCCTTTACAATGGTAGCCATAAAAGATGTAAAGACAGTTGGCGCACCGTCATAAACATCCGGCGTCCAAAAATGGAATGGCGCAACTGAAGCTTTAAAAGACATGGAGAAAAGCAATAATAACATTCCTGCTATCAGCAATGCCGAAGGTTTGGATGCTGTAAAAGCCCCGATACTGACAGTACTAAAAGTTCCCATGGCCCCATATATAAATGCAATCCCCATCAGCATAAGACCAGTGGAAAAAGCACCCAGCAGGAAATACTTCAACGATGCCTCATTGCTTTTTAAATTTTTCTTATCGCTGCCAGTTAAAATGTAAAGTGGTATAGAAATGATTTCAATACCGAGGAAAAGTATCAGCAACGATTTAAAAGAAGAAGTAAGGGTGATACCACAAAGAATAAAAAAGATAAGGGCAAAATACTCAGCGTAATTAACACCTACCTTTTCCATATCTCTTGCTGATAGCAGCAAGTAAAGCAACGTTGAAACAAAAGCAATACTATTAAACAGCAAAGAAAAATTGTCAAAGACAATCATTCCTTTTGTATCAATGTTGAAAAAAATGGTGCCACACATCTCCAGTATGTTGGCAAGCAGTAATACACACAGCCCGGCGATAGCAAGGTTCCTTACAGCTGCTTTTGATTTCAGCAATATCCCGCTGAACATCATAACTACTCCCAGTATGGCCGATAATAATAATGCGTTCATATTAATACCTTCTTATTGCTTTGGCAACGTATTGTTTAACATTTCAAACTTATCAATAATTGTGTCTGTAACGGCTACAGTACTATTGAGCAGAAACTGTGGATAAATACCGAACAAAAAAATGATTGCAACAATAATACCCAAGGCCAGTTTTTCATTCCATTTTATATCCATTGCAGTATTGGTCAATTCATTTGTAGTACCATAAAATACTTTTCGAATCATATTCAATGTATAAACGGCACCTAAAATAATTCCCATTCCGGCCATGATCGTAAACCACAGATAATAATTTGTTTTCGAACTGAATATGCCGTTGAACATCAAAAACTCACCGGGGAAAGCGTTGGTCAATGGCAAAGCGATATTTGCCAATGCCACAATTACTAATAAAACCGCCAACACAGGTGCTTTTTGCGCAAGGCCGCCTAATTCGGATATTTTCCTGGTACCAAATTGTCTTTCTATCAACTCAACTACTATCCACAAGCCGATAATATTGATACCATGATTAAACATTTGTATCATCAACCCCTGAAGCCCGGATATATTTTGTGTAAAGGCGGCGGCACACATCAATCCTATGTGGGCAATAGATGAATAAGCTATTAACCGCTTTAAATCATTTTGTTTAATGGCAATCAATGATGCATAAATAACCCCGATCAACGCAGCTGATGTAATAAAGTCGCCCCATTGAAAGGAAGCAAATGGAACTACCGGGAATAACCAGCGTAGCATACCAAATAAACCCATTTTTACCATCACCCCACTTAATATCATGGTGGTGGCGGTTGGCGATTGTTCATAGGTATCGGGCTGCCAGGTATGAAGGGGAAAGATGGGCATCTTAATGGCAAATGCAATAAATATGAGCCAGAAAACAGTATGCTGTTCCTTACGGGATAATACTGCGTTGTAAAATGATTCGATAGAAAAAGAATGATCTGGTGTGTGTGAATAGATATATAAGATACCTATCAGCATTAATAAAGAACCAATAAAGGTGTAAATAAAGAATTTGAAAGTAACTGCAATTCTTTTTTCTCCGCCCCATTGTGAACACAAGAAGTACATCGGTATCAATGCCAGCTCCCACAAGAAATAAAACAGCAATGCATCTGTGGCAAGAAACACACCCATCATACCTGCCTGCGCCAATAGCATCAGGGCAAAAAAGTTATTGGCTTTTTTATACGAACTGTTCCAGGTTGCAAGGATCACTAACGGGTAAGCAATGGCATTTAACAGACAAAGCAATTGCCCCATTCCATCCAATTTTACAGAGAAACTGCTGCCCAGCGTCTGCATCCATTCGCCATGGAATGCAAGTGGCCCGGCACCATCTTTCAATGATAAACCCATGATAGAAACGCCAAGTGTAAATAGTGAAACGCCAAGGCTCCACAACCGCACATTTTTATCATTCTTAAAAAAGAAAGCAGCCAGTCCGGTCAGTAAAGGAATTAATATCAGTAAAACAGGAATCATATGCCCCTATTCCGCCGTGGCGGAGAATTTAAATTTCTTAAATTATTATTTTCGTTCTTTCCCATAATTTATCATTTGCGAAGAAAGAATTGAACTACAAAAATCAACACCATACTTACTACCATCAGCAATACATAATTACCTACTTGTCCGCTTTGCAGCAACCGAAGTTGACGGCTGCTATAATTAACAAGCCTTCCTGCTCCATTCACCAAACCATCAATAAGTGATTTATCAATCACTGTTTTCAGAAAGCCTCCAAATTTATTCAACGGATTTACTATCACTTTATCATACAACTCATCCACATACCATTTATTCTCCAGCACTTTGCCAAAACCTGTTGCTTCTGTTCGCTGATAGTTTCTGAATTTAAACCAGGCAAATAGTATCATGATAAGCACCA
>Ga0105046_10017921_pt1 | contig 10807 bp, 10 predicted proteins | sample MAT03_FD_78385 | JGI IMG/M metagenome (GOLD analysis project Ga0105046, IMG submission 78385) | Freshwater microbial communities from Lake Fryxell liftoff mats and glacier meltwater in Antarctica - MAT-03 (megahit assembly) | ecosystem: Environmental > Aquatic > Freshwater > Ice > Liftoff...
CCGAGCGGCGGAATGCCCACGAGCGATGCCAGGAATGCCGTCATGACAATCGTCAGCCCAGGCGCATAGGTGAACAGCCCGCCGAAGCTGGTGATCTCGCCAGACCGGGTCTTTCGGGCCACGGCCATGACGACGGCGAAAGCACCCAGGTTCATGGCGGCATAGATGACCAGGTACACCACCACCGACGGCACCAGCTCGTCAGCGACTTGATCAACCCGCAGCGTGACGAAGGGCGCCAGCATGAAGCCGGCCTGGGCGATGCCCGAGTACGCCAGCATCCTCACGACATTGGTCTGGCGCAGGGCGATGAGGTTGCCGACCGTCATCGAGAGCGCAGCAAGCACGAAGAACACGGGCCGAGTGACTTTCCACACATCGGCTTGCGGGTTGGCCAGCACCACGGACGAGAACTGGATGAGCGCGACGAACCCGGCCGCCTTCGAGGCGACGGCCAGGAAGGCGGTCACCGGCGTCGGCGCCCCCTCGTAGGTGTCGGGGGCCCAGGTGTGGAACGGGACGGCCGACACCTTGAAACCGAAACCGACCAACACGAACACGATCCCGAGGGTCAGCGCCGGCGTGTTGCCCCGCTCCGCGATGGCGTCGGCGATGTCAGAAAGTCGGGTGGCCCCGGTGACGCCGTAGACCAACGACATGCCGTAGAGCAGCACTGCCGAGGCGAACACGCCCATCAGGTAGTACTTGAGTCCCGCTTCGTTGGACTTGGAATCACCCTTGCGCCAACCGGCCAACATGTAGGCGGGGATCGACAACAACTCGAGGGCGATGAAGATGCTGATGAGGTCCCGGGACGACGCCATCACGGTCATGCCCAGCAACGAACTGACCATCAGCGTGTAGTACTCGGACTCCCAGTAGTCGCCTTCGCCGATGTAGTTGGTGGATAACAGCACCACCACGTACCCGGACACGATGAACAACGCCTTGAGCAACAGCGAGGTGCTGTCGACGACGTACGCGCCGCCGAACATCTCGCGCACATCATCTTCGGACGCGGCCAGAGTCAGGATCGGGATCAATGAGGCAAGCAGCCCGATACCGGCGATCGAACCCACCAGCGATTTCGCCCGTTCCAGCAGCGCTGCATCGACCAGGATCAACACGCAGACGGTGACGACCAACACGATCTCGGGCGCGAGGGCGTGATAGTCGAGGACCGGCTTGACCCAGGCGAACATGAGGTCAGGCCCCCAAACCCAGGGCGACGAGTGACTTGTCGACCACATCGAAGATCAGGCCGGGCATGAAGCCGAAGAGGACGATGGCGATGAGCAGCGGTGTCCAGGCCATCCACTCGTACTTGTTGACGTCGCGGATGTTGGGGTCGTTCTCGAACTCCTCGGGCGGGGTACCGAACGCGGTGCGCTGGTAGAGCCAGAGCAGGTAACCGGCGGCGAGCACCGTGCCCAGTGACGCGATGACCATCAGGGTGCGGAACAACGGCACGGAGAGCCCGGCGGCGGGCTGATACGCGGCCAGGATCGCCGGGAACTCGCCCCAGAACCCGGCGAGGCCCGGCAGGCCCAGCGACGCCATGGTGCAGAACCCGAGGATCCAGCCCAGGCGGGGGGCGCTGACCAGTAGACCGCCCAAACGCTTGATCTCGAGGGTGTGATACCGGTCCTTCATCGATCCGGCGATGAAGAACAACATGCCGGTGATCAGGCCGTGCGCCACCATGCCGAATACTGCGGCGTTGATTCCGTGTTTGGTCAGCGTGGCGATGCCCAACATGGTGAAGCCCATGTGTGCGACCGACGAGAAGGCGATCAGGCGCTTCATGTCGGTCTGTGCGAGACAGCCCAACGCGCCGTAGATGATGCCGATGACCGCCAGGATGCCGATGACCGGCGCCCAGTCCTTGGCCGCCTCGGGCAGGATATTGATGGCGATCCGCACGAAGCCGTAGGTGCCGAGCTTCAGCAGCACTGCGGCCAGGATCACCGAGCCTTGGGTCGGTGCTTGGGTGTGAGCGTCGGGGAGCCAGGTATGGAAGGGAAACATCGGCACCTTGATGCCGAACCCGATGAACATGCCGCCGAAGATCCAGGTGGCATGGGGAATGCCCTGGGCCAGCGCCGGCAACTCCCGCATGTCGAACGTGTTCGCGTACTGGCCGACGGCCAGGAACGACAGGATCATCAACGCTGAGCCGAACAGCGTGTAGAGGAAGAACTTGATCGAGGCGTACTTGCGCTCAGGGCCGCCCCACACGCCGATCATGAAGTACATGGGCAGCAGCACGACTTCGAAGAAGACGAAGAACAGGATCAGGTCCTGGGCCAGGAACGATCCGATCATGCCGGTTTCGAGCACCAGCATCAGCGACAGGAACGCCTTGGGGTTCCCCGGCGCGGGGATGTGGTCGAGCGAGTAGATGAACACCAGCGGCACGATGGCGATGGTCAGCGCAAACAGCGGCAGCGACAGCCCGTCGAGGCCCATGATGAATCGGCTGTTGATCAGCTTGATCCAGTCGTGATCCATCACGAACTGGAGTTCGCCGCCCTTGTCGTAGTTGAACTTGACCAGGATCCAGATGCCGACCGCCAGCGTGGCCAGTGACGTCACCAACGCCACCGCCTTCTGATTCGACTCTTGCTCCTTTGGGATGGCCATCATGACCAGCGCTCCTACCAGCGGTAGAAACGTGACCAGAGCCAGGCTCCAGGATTCCATCGGTTCCTCGTCTCCTCTTCGCTCGAACTTGCCTAGCCGCCGACCATCAACACGATGATCCCGGCCATAACCGCCGCAGCGGCAAAGAACGCTGCGGCGTACTGCTGAACACGACCCGTCTGAAAACGGCGCAACTCTCCGCCGGTCGCACCGGTGACCGATGCCATCCGGTCAACGGTTCCGTCGACGGCGCCTTGGTCGATCTTGGTGTACACCCACTTGCCGGTGGCCACTGCGGTGCGCCCCGCCCCGTTGACCACACCATCGAGCACGTTGGTGTTGAACCAGTTGGCGCCTCGGGCGATCGGCCCCTTGGTGCCGCCGGCAATCACGTCGGTATAGAGGTGATCGAGGTAGTACTTCTCTTCGAGGAGAGTCTTGCCGGCGCGGGCGAGCTTGACCCGTGACGCCAGGCCCTCCAGGAAGCTGAGCTTGCCGGTGTAGAACGCCCAGGTCAGCCCGATGCCGAGCAGTCCGGCTGCCGACGCGATCACCGCCAGGGTGCCGTTGAATTCGGCGTGGGTGAAGTTCTGTGCCTTGCCCGGGAAGTACACGCCGACTGGTTCCACGATGTGTTCGAACGCCAGCGCGGCGTCGCCGAACTCGATGCCGAACCAGAACTTCTTGGGCAGGTTGGCGAGCCCGGCGACCGCTCCGAGTGTGGCCAGGATGATCAACGGCACGGTGATGCGGGGACCCGATTCGTGGGGGTGACCGTGGCCGCGGTACTCACCGAAGAACGCGTACCAGACAGTTCTGGTCATGTACGCGGCAGTGCAGAACGCCGCCATCAACAACATCACCAACACGAAGTAGTAGGTGCCGTTGGCGTCGCCGTTCAACCCGCCGGTGCCGGCCAGGATCTCGTCCTTCGACCAGAACCCGGCCAAGGGGAACAACCCGGCGAGCGACAAGAACCCCACCATGTAGGTGGCGAAGGTCTTCGGCATGATCTTTCGAAGCCCGCCCATGTCGTCGACCATGTTGAAGCTGTGGTCGCAGGCATGGCTGAGCGACCCGGCACCCAGGAACAGGCAGGCCTTGAAGAAGGCGTGGGTGAACAGGTGGAACAGCGCCGCGGTCCAGGCGCCGACGCCGAGCGCCGCCACCATGAAGCCGAGTTGGCTCACCGTCGAGTAGGCCAGCACCTTCTTGATGTCCTTCTGGACGAAGCCCAGCAGTGCCCCGAACAGCGCGGTGACCGAACCGATCACGGCGAGCAGGTTGACGCTCGATCCCTCGATCTGGAGCCCGTGGTAGAAGACCGGATAGAGCCGGGCGACCAAGTAGATGCCGGCCACCACCATGGTGGCGGCGTGGATCAGCGCCGAGACGGGGGTCGGGCCGGCCATGGCATCGGGCAGCCAGGTGTGCAGGATGAACTGGCCCGACTTCGACATGACCGCAGTGATCAGGCAACACGCCGACACCAACAGCAGCGTTTGGTTGATCTGGCCCTGGTTGGCGAGGGTGTTGATGTCGACGATGTTGAAGGTCTGTCCGGCCCCGAAGTAGAGCGTGATCACACCGATCAACAGGCCGATGTCACCGACGCGGTTGGTCAGGAATGCCTTGAGGGCAGCGTCGGAGTTGGGTTTCTCCTCCCACCAATGGCCGATCAGGGCAAACGAGCAGACGCCCACCAACTCCCAACCGACGATCATCATCAGCGTGTTCTCGGCGAGCACGAAGAACAGCATCGACGCGGTGAACAGCGACAAGAAGGCGAAGTAGTGGGTGTAGCGCCGGTCACCGTTGACGTAGTCGGTGGAGTAGATGTGGACCAGCAATGAGATCAACGTCACGACGAGGAGCATCAACACCGACTGACCGTCGACCTGGGTGCCGATGGTCATCTGGATCGGCGTGGTCGCTGCGGCGGAATCGCCGTGCACGTTGGTGTCGGTGGTCGACGACGTGTACCAACCGAGGCAACTGACGATCGGTCGCGTGTACTCCTCGGGCTCGCCGTCTTCGGCAGTGACAGCAACCGGCGTCGCTGCTCCGGCCGCGGCAGCCAGCTCGACCGTGCCGCGGTCAGTGCCGCGATCGGTGCCGCGATCAGTGCCGCTGTCGGCTGCGGCCGATTCTTTGTCGGCGTCGGCTGACTTCTTCTTCTCCTGGATCTTGAGTTCACCGGACTCGATCATCGCCGGTGTCTTCGAGCACTCACCGGAGACGTCGTCGAGGGCTTCGATCGGGTTGTCGGCGGTGTCGCGGGCGATCCACTGGCCGGCGGTCACCAACGAGAGCACGAACGCCAGTCCGACCATCGGTACGCCGATGAAGTGACCCTTGCCCGGCATCCGCTTACCGAACGCGATGATCAACACGAACGACAGCGCCGGTAGCGCGGGGATGATCCAAGCGTGATGCAGCACGGCGACCTCAGCCCTTCAGCTCATCGAGCTCGTCGATGTCGATCGACTGACGGTTCCGATAGATGAGCAACACGATGGCCAGGCCGACCCCGACCTCGGCGGCGGCCACGGCAATCACGAACAGGGCGAAGACCTGCCCGATCGCCGCGTCGGTCATCGTGCCGAACGCCACCAGGTTGATGTTCACGGCATTGAGGATCAGCTCGATCGACATGAGGACCAGCACGCCGTTTCGGCGCACGATCACGCCGTAAACACCGATGCAGAACAGCACGGCGGACAGCAAGAGGAATTGATTCAGCAGCACCGCGTCAGTCCTTCCGGACCAGGACGATGGCGCCGATCAGGGCAGCCAACAACAGGACCGACAGGACCTCGAACGGGATCAGGTACGGGCCGAAGATCTCGTCGGCCACCACCTCGGTGGAGTTCGGAGCGGTGAGCGCCACCTTGTCGTTGCCGAAGGTGGCGATCAACGAACCGCCGAGCACCACCATCAAGATGAGCGCGGTGAGGATGGCGTACGGCCGGTTCTTGAGGTTGTCCAGGTCGTCGGACCGACCGAGGGGCGCCTTGGTCAACATGATGCCGAACAGGAACAACACCACGATCGCACCGACGTAGACCAGGATCTGCGTCACCGCCACGAACTCGGCCTGGAGCAGGATGAAGTTCGCCGCAACCCCCATCAGCACCAGCACCAGGAACAACGCGGCGTGCACCACATTCTTGGTGGTGACCACACGGATCGCCGCATAGATCATCAGCGCCGCTATGGCACCGAACGCGATGTTGGTGGGAACCGCCAAGCACTCGTTCGGAGCGCAGGCGGCCGCTGCGAGGACACCGGTCACTTGTTCTCCTTGCGGGAGACAGGCTTTTTCTTGACCTCGGCGCCGGGCTCGTACGGCTCGTTGTCGGGCACGGTCTCGAACCATTGCCCGAGCCGTTCCTTGTCGTGGAGCAGGTCGGCGATCCGGACCTCGGAATACTCATACTCCGGTGACCAGTACAGCGCTTCGAAGGGACACACCTCGACGCAGATGCCGCAGTACATGCACAACGCGTAGTCGATATCGAAGCGCTCGAGCGTGTTGACCGATCGGGGCTTGCCACCCTCACGACGCGGCGGGGCCAGCGTCTTGTGCGCCTCGATGTAGATGCACCAGTCAGGACACTCGCGCACGCACAACATGCACGACGTGCAGTTGTCTTCCTGGAGCGTGATGACGCCGCGGGCGCGCGGAGCCGGCGCTTCCTTCTCGTGCGGGTACTGCACTGTCGCCGCGCCCTTGGTGGGCGACGGGATCGGGTTGCGCAGCATGCCGTCGGGAAACATCGTTTCCTTGGCCGTGCGGGCCGTGACACCGAGTCCTTTGAGGAATCCGGGAACCTTTGGCTTGGGAGCGGGCATCTACATCACCACCTTGAGAATCGCGGTAACCGCGATGTTGACAAGCGAGAGCGGGATGAGGAACTTCCAGGCCATCTTCTGGAGCTGGTCCTCACGGAAACGGGGCATCGAGAACCGGACCCAGAAGATCACGCCGGTCAGCGCCATGGTCTTGGTGAGCAGGATGACCGGGCCGATGAAGTGCATCCAGAACCGGCCCGATCCTTCCCATCCGTTGAACCAGGCGGTCGGGAGCGACCAACCGCCCAGGAACAGGGTGGCGGCGATGGCCGAGAAGCCGACGGCGGCGGCGAACTCGGACAGGAAGAACACCAGGAAGCGGACACCGCTGTACTCGACCATCCACCCGCCGACCACCTCGGACTCGGCGACCGGCATGTCGAACGGGGTCTGACTGAGTTCGGCCTGCACCGCCACCATGAAGATCAGGAACCCAACAAACTGGGTCAGCACGAACGGGTTGCCGATCCCGCCCCATCCGAACACCTCACCGGTGGACTGGGCGAAGATGATCTGCTGCAGGTTCAGCGTTCCCGCTTGGATCACCACGCCGACCACGGCCAGCACCATTGGAAGCTCGTAAGCGATGAGCTGGCCGGCGGCCCGGATACCGCCCATGAGCGCGTACTTATTGGCCGAGGCCCACGCGGCGATCAGCACGCCGATCACCGACACCGACGACACCGCCAGCACATAGAAGACGCCGGTCGCCAGGTCCGAGACGATGGCGGTGGGACCGGCCGGGATGACGACGAACATCAGGAACGTCGAACCCAAGATGATGAACGGCGGGAGCTTGAACAAACGCTTGTCGGCGTTGTCCGGGATGATGTCTTCCTTTTGCAGCCACTTGCTGACCTCGGCCAGCAGCTGCATGGTCCCGTGCGGGCCGGCTTCCATCGGGCCGAGGCGGCTCTGCATGAAGCTGATCAACTTGAACAGGAAGAGATACACCGCGATTGCGGCGCCGGTCGGCACCACGATCGCCGCGAGGCCGACTCGGATGACCGTTTCCTGCCAGTACGCGAGCTCCAACGCGATCATCGGTCGATGTCTCCGAGGATGAAGTAGAGCGACGCGAGGATCGTGATGATGTCGGGCACGTACACGCCGCGCAGCAACCAGGGCGCGATCGAGACGTTGTTGAAGCTGGCCGAACGGATCTTGACCCGGAAGGGCACCAGGTCACCCTTGGACACGATGTAGTAGCCCATCTCGCCGAGCGGGTTCTCGGTCGCGACATAGGCCTCGCCTGCCGGCACCTTGATGATGCGGGGGACCTTGGCCATGATCGGTCCGGACGGCAACCCGTCGCAGAGCTGCTCGACCATCTTGGTGGCCTCACGGGTCTCCTGCATCCGAACCCAGAACCGGGCGAAACTGTCGCCGTCGGGGTGGGTCCAGACCTTACCGGCGAGCTCGTCATAGACCATGCCCACCTTGGCGTCGCGTCGGAGGTCCCAGTCGACGCCCGAGGCGCGGATGTTGGCGCCCGACAAGCCGTACTGCAGCCCGACGTCGGGTGGGATCACGCCGATGCCGCGGGTGCGGGCCTCGAAGATCTCCGAACCCATGACCAGCGACTCGATCTCGTCGCAGAAGTTGCGGATCTTCTCCATGGCGAGCTTGGTCTCGGCGATCCAGCCCTTGGGCAGGTCGTCCTTGAGGCCGCCGATGCGGTCGAAGTTCGGGTGGAACCGACCGCCGGTCACCGACTCGATCTGGTTGAGCACATGTTCGCGGTCACGGAAGGCGAAGAACACCGGGGTCAGCGCGCCGAGCTGCACCGCCATGTCGCCCAGGAACAACACGATGTTGGCGATCCGGCTCAGCTCGAACAACAGGGTGCGGATCCACTGGGCCCGAGGCGGCGCCTCGATGTCCATGAGCTGCTCGGCGGCCAAAATGAACGGCACCTCGTTGGCGAAGCTGCCCAGCCAGTCGATCCGGTTCACCAGGGTCGTCACCTGCGGATAGGTGCGAACCTCGGTCAGCTTCTCGTAGCCGCGGTGCATGTATCCCATGACGGGATCGGCCGAAATGACCTGTTCGCCGTCGAGCCGGGCGATGATACGCAAGGTGCCGTGGGTGGCCGGATGCTGCGGGCCGATGTTGAGGGTCATGCCCTCGGTTTCGAGCTCGACGTTGACCCGGGCATCGGCCGCCTGGGCGGCGATGTAGGCGAGTTTCTGGCGGTCGGTGATCGCGGTCATGCCTCACCACCTTCGGCGGCCTCAGCGGCCTCGGCGGACTCATCAGAGGAGCCGGCGCCCGGCATGGGTTCGACATCGACGATGCCCGGCCACGGCTTCACGATGCGGGCCAAGAGCGGGAAGTCCTTGCGCATCGGGTGTCCTTCGAAGTCGCCCGGCAGGTAGAGCTTGCGGAGGGCGGGATGGCCGACGAACTCGATGCCGAACATCTCCCAGGCCTCGCGCTCGTGCCAATCGGCACCGGCGTACACCTTGGTCAAGGTGCCGATCGACGGTGCGTCGTCGGCGACGTCGGCTTTGAGCGTGATGCCCCAGTGCTCACGGATGTTGGCGACGCGGCACACCACCTGGAACCTGGTGTCGCCACCGGCGAACCCGGTGGTCTGCTCGCCGACGTTCTTGGGTACGTGGCCGTGGACGATCTTGTCGACCTCGGCGTCCATGCTGCGGCCGAACGGTGACGGCATCCAGTCGATGGCCGACACGAACCCGAAGTACCGAGCACCCATGACGAGCCGGATCGTTGATGCGACCTCGGCCCAGGCGTCGTTGCGGACCCGAACCCAGATGTCTTTGCCCGGCAGGATGTGCGAGGCGATGACCGCGTCGCCGCACAGTTCGGTCAGACGGGCCAGCAGGCCGTCACGCAGTTCGTCGGGGGTCGCAACCTCGTCGGGAGCGACCTCGGTGGCGTCACTGGATGACAATGGGATCACCCCTCCAGCGGGTCGCCATGTCCTCGTTGCCGATGCGTTCCTGCAACAGCACGATGCCTTCGAGCAGTGCTTCGGGGCGAGGCGGGCAGCCCGGTACGTACACGTCGACCGGGATGATCTGGTCGACGCCCTTGGTCACCGAATACGAGTCCCAGTACGGCCCCCCGCAGTTTGCGCACGAGCCCATCGAGATCACGTACTTCGGGTCGGGCATCTGCTCATAGAGGCGGCGAATGGCCGGGGCCATCTTGTCGGTGCCGGTGCCCGAGATCACCACGAGATCGGCCTGGCGCGGGCTGGCGGGCAGCGGGATCACGCCGAGCCGCATGACGTCGTAGCGAGGCGACCCGAACGCGGCACCCATCTCGATGGCGCAGCACGCAAGGCCCCACTGGTACACCCAGAGCGAGTACTTGCGCCCCTGATTCAACAACTTGGTCAACGGCTTGGGGATCTTGCCGCTCTCTACGAGGCCTAGGCCCATCGCAACACTCCCTTGCGCCACGAGTGCACCAAACCGAGGAGGAGGATGAACACGAAGATCCCCATGTGGATGAGGCCGAAAGCCCCGTACTCCTCGACCCGCATCGCCCACGGAAAGATGAACACGGCCTCGACGTCGAAGATCACGAACAACAACGCGAACACGTAGTACCGCACGTGGCTCTGGGTCCAGCCCGTACCGACCGGGTCGACACCGCTCTCGTAGGTGATGTGTTTCTGGGGTTGGCGGCGCGACGGCCGCAACAGCGAACTGACCCCCAACAACAGCCCGACCAACCCCGCGCCAACGAGGCCGAGGATGAGCACAGTGAGGTAGTCCCGAAGGAACAGACTCGGGTTCGACACGAGGTAAGAACTTACTCAGGCTCACTCCGGAGACGAAAGTTCAACGAATAGAATCCGGCCGTTGGGTCAACGGGCAAAGCGATCCAAGAAACCGAACCGCTCGATGCTCGGATCGCTACGCTGGGCTCAATGGCGTTGGAGATCGCCGGCGGGGCGAACAACTTGCGGAGTCGAGACCGGGTCTCGGTCGTTCTCGCGACCTTCAATGGCCGACAGTTTCTCGATGAGCAGCTGGAGTCGCTCGCACGTCAATCGCAGCTTCCCGACGAACTCGTGGTGGTCGACGATGCCTCGACCGATGACACCGTGGGAATCATCCGCCGGTTTGAACAGAGCGCTCCGTTTCCTGTTGTAGTGATCGAACAGCCGTCGCATGCGGGAACGTGTGAGACGTTCGCAGAAGGATTCCGTTCCTCCACTGGGTCCATCATCGCCATCTGTGATCAAGACGACGTGTGGTGCCCCGACAAGCTGGCGGTCATGTCAGAGCGTATGGCGGCACATCCCGACGCGCTGCTCGCCTTCTCGGAC